>CEOA01022101.1_pt1 | contig 38408 bp, 63 predicted proteins | sample 530251 | NCBI WGS metagenome assembly CEOA01 (sample SAMEA2619838, study PRJEB7988) | marine metagenome | biome: marine biome (ENVO:00000447); feature: surface water layer (ENVO:00002042); material: "saline water (ENVO:00002010), including plankton (ENVO:xxxxxxxx)" | depth 5 m
ACATAATAAACTTACCAAGCGTACCTGTTCTTTTACCTTTACCTAATTCATAGCCTACAATTGTAGCTTCTGAATCATCAAAATCTTTAAACTTCATTAAACCATATGATCTGCCATTTTTGTAATGTGATGTAGGATCACGTAATATAGAGCCTTCGTAACCATCTTTTAGAAAGTCTTGATGCCATTCTCTTGCGTGATCTTCATCTGTAACTGCATAAGTATCAATGACTTTTAAACTTGGTTTATCTAGCCAAGACATGCTTATGTCTATAATAAAGTTTCTTCTTGCACTGTATGTTTTAAATATAAATGCGGTGTTGTGATCAGTATATAGATCGTACACGTGATATTGTACAAGTTGAGCTGCATCAGCTCTATGTTCATCAGTTGGTTTAGTTTTTCTGACTAATGAAATAATTTTTTCGAAGTCATCTTTTAGTTTGTGGTTATATAGTTCGCCGTCAAGCATTAGATTAGGGTATTTAGCAAACGTAGGTTTTAGTGCAAGTTGAATGTGATCTACATTTTTAAACTGCTTACCTGTTCTGCTGAATGCACCATCTTTTGTAAATACACACCTTACACCATCAAGCTTTGGTTGAATGTAAGCAGGATATTGGATTTTATCAGGGTTGTATTTATGGGCTAACATTGGTTTTATTTCCATTATCGTAATCTCTTTTTAATGTCATTTACTTTTTTAAGAAGCACTGCTGCTTTCTCATATTCTTCTTTGTTTTCATATAACATCATTAATGTCTGTAGTCTTGCTAGTTCACCGATCATTAATTCTTCTTCAGTTAATTTAAGTTCAGCTGTAAAACCTGCTTTAAACATGTCTTGTACAGACTCTTCAAACTCTCTGTCGTATTCTTCTTGTCGTTCCATTAGCTTATCGAACAACAATTCTGCTAGTATTTCTAACTCTTTGTTTGTCATTTTAATATTATTATCCATTGTCTTTCGTATTTAGTTTGTAATCCATGATAAAACCTGCAAAAACTACAAGATTTAATCCTATGGAAGTTATTATTTCATACAAATCTTGGTATACATTGGTTGATAAGTGGATGTGACCTACCATCCAAAATGGTATTGCCAGGTTTTGACTTATCCAGATTGTAGTAAATTTTATAAATCGTTTCATACCACGAAAAGCCCGTACCGTCACCCGCTTCATATAGCTATACAGCCATGACTGGGGTATCTTAGGTACGAGCACTCAAAGGATGCCTGGTCGCCTTATATATTTCGTGAGCACATACGTGCTACCACGAATAGCCCGTACCGTCACCTGTGGGCTTACGCCGAAGGGAAAGTACGAGCTTGCCAAGTGAGTAAGATGGAATACACTTCCGTAATGTAGCTCATGTCAACACTACACACATCCTACACTTCTCACGCGCTTATTCGCGTTATTAGTCTAGCAAGACATAATATGCTTCTGGATTATTTACTCTAAACCAGTTTAATGCTTGTTGAAATTCTTTTATTCTCTTGCTAGTCATTGAGTTAGGTACAGATTCAAACACCATATTACAACCCATTATAAAGTCATACAATGATAGTTCTACACCTGTTAGTTCATATGATTCACCTGAAAAAGGATTAGTTACTTCTGCACCTTCTCTGTATACCATGCCTTTGAACCATTTAGGTAATTTTTGTTCAGTCTTCGACTTCTTCTGTGAGGCCATATTCTTCTTTTAAGTAGTTAATTTCTTCTAATGTTATATCTAAGTCATCATCTTCAACTATATCTTCTACGTGATCTACAAATAATTCTATTAACATATCTTGTATGTAGCAATCATTGTATAAATCTAGATCAATATAAAAAGTTTCATCTCCATATCTTATTTGTTCTCTTACTGCATCAGCAATATCATGATCATATTGATAGCAATCTTCACATATAATAGGATGATCTTTTTCATTAGTTACAACATATAAGTCATAACCGTCTGCAGTACATTCACTATATACTCTACAATCTACGTTAGACCAGTCGTCTAAACTAGTAGATATAGATATACTTAAATGATTTTTAACTAGTTCTACGAGTCTTTCGTTTCTAATTTCTAGCATTGTTAATTTGTTTTATAGTGTATAATAATAGTTTGTATAATCTTTGCTTTCTTGACCATATTAACATTCTGTTATTTCTATCAAATACTCTTACCTTGCCATCTTCTAGTATATACTTATGAACGCTTTTGTAAGTTGGATTTAATTGATAGCACGTATATATACCGCCATTGCTGTTTAGTAGATTTTTCCTGATATATCCTGTTTTGTGTTCAGATATACAGTCACCTGTTGGTAATGTAAAGCAAGTTGTACCGTTTTTCTTTTGTACATCGCTTGTTGTATCTTTAGCACCTAGTGCTTGTAGATTACTTAGGATCTGTGATTCCGTCATGTTGGTTTTTTAATTGGTTATATATTTGGTCGAGTTGTTTTCTTTCATCAAGTAGCTGTTGCAACTCTTTCAACTGCTCTTGTATTTCATTCCATATTGCCATTTGGTTAAGGTATTAAAAGGTTTGTTTTTTAGTCATATCTTTTTTGATCTTGGCTACTAGTTCATCTTTTATCATTGGGTAAAACCCAGGTGCAAATATAGATGTTTTGCCGCTTTCTTCTAGAGCTTTTATGTCAGCTTCTAATTGTATAACGTAATAGTCAAGTGCATCACATATAAGATTAGACTCCATTTTATTAAATTTTTTCATAATATTATTATCTATTAGTGTTCGTATTTAGTTTGTAAAATCTTTCATTATAGAACCTAGTATATCACCATGATGCTCGTGATAAAACTCAAACCATTGATCTTCAAACTCATCCATACCTTGCGGTGTAAAATAAGTTTCTTCTTGAAACACTTCATGCTTTGACATTTCATCGCATACTGCTTGAAATATCATATCGTAAAACTTATTCTTTAAGCTGTTGAATATCAGGTCCTTAGTAGTTTCTATATCAATCTCTGAATAACCTTTTGGTTTTTCTTCTTTGTGAGTCATACCAAATGGTGCTTTATAACCATAAGTTTTCTCTTGCCTAAGTTCGTTCATTGTTCTAGTCTTCATTTGCATCTAGTATATCGTTTATATAATCTTCCATATCTACAATGTCATTAGCATATTCTAATATTCTTGCTAATCCGTTTAATTCATAATGGTTTAGATCTTCAGTTTCGTTTCTCATTAGTGCAGACACACAGTCTGCTAAATCATTTGCAGTGTTTTCAAACCTGCAGTAACTCATATTTCCCATATTATTTATAGTTATTATCCATAGCGCAATGTATCACATTTTGTTCTATAAACCTTATTAAATCATATATAAAGTTCCAAGGTAATTCATATTCTGCATTGTTTACAAAGTCATTTACCATGAATACTATCTCATCTAATGCTTCTTTGTCGCTCATGTTATTTCTTTTTAGTTTCGTTATACGCCTTTTTCAACTGGGCGATCTCAGTTTGACACTTTCTTATTTGTTCTTTATTACCAGTTTCTTGATAGAATTGTGTCCAAGAGTACAAGTTTTGTAGTTTTTTGGTAATTTCTAATTGCTTAACACTCATATTGTTGGTGTGTGATTAGTATCGATTAGTAATTCTCCGTCATAGATCTTTCGTGCTTGCAAAAGAGCGAAGGTCCACTTTTGCCACTCAGTACCGGCATGTTGTTGGGTGCCGTACAAACCCGCCATTATATCTTTGGCTATTTCTTCTATATGTTGTTGCATATATTTTTTTATATATTATCTACTAGTGATCGTATTTAGTCTGTAACAAATTTGCTTGATCTTGTTGTACTGCAACTGAGATATTTCAAAATTGTTGAGCGCTCGATCGAGATAGCGCTGCGCAATGTCTTTGTCTACGTCAAGATAATCCATGTACTGCTTGCCGACTTGTTGATAAAGCTCGTCACTGCCTACGTCAGTTAGCCTACAACCATGAAGTATTTTACGTTTTGGCATTGCAGATTTACCTGATAACGCACGTAACGTAGAATAACCTGCACGCTGAAGTAATTTACTTGCCTGATCGGCATCTTCACGTGACATAACTTGTATACTATTGCCTGTTTTGTGGTTAATAGTATCGATACAGCCAAGCTTTTGCTCTGTTGAGCATTGAACACAGGTAGTATAACCTAGTGCTAGTCTTGCTTTTGGTATGTGATGTGTACATTTCATGTATGTATTATCTATTAGTATTCGTATTTAATTTGTGTTAGTGGACACGGGTGGGATCGAACCACCGTTTGTGCACCTTTGCTTACGCCGCGGTTGCACCCTTCCAACTTTCGTGCCCATTTAGAGCGAGAGAGAGGAGTCGAACCTCTCATGTCTAGAACAGTTCATCACTTTTACATATGACACCGAACCTCGCTATCCAAGCTGAGCCGTCACTCAGCCTCCACTCGCGTCCGCCATAAAAGCCTGCGATCGTGGATTAGTCGATTACAAATGTTAAACCTTTATAATTGAACCAACTATTTCTCTCGTATGGTACATCGTTTAACTTGTAACCTTTAATCATTTTGCCATCTAATCTTATTAGTGACCTATCGCTTGGGTAAAATTTAATTGTTTTCATGTTATTATTATCTTTACTCATTCGTATTTAATTTGTGAAAGTCGTCAATACTAATACTTTCTAATGCTTCTATTTTACTTATTGGTGATAAATTGTATATTTTATGTAAGTTATTTAATATACTATAATCTCTATTTATCTTTTTTAAAGAGTTTTCACTTGCTAAACTCTTGTGACCTGTTATGTCTACACCTATAATACCTATATTTCTAGCACCCATATTTATTGCTATGCTACATGCTATAAATGTTGAGTTATTACTTGCGTAGCAAATATTTTTATCTATTTGATGATCTTGTCTAATATTCTTTATGTTTATTTTACATACTTTATCGTAATTGAAATTAGAATAACCGACTGCATACTCATCTATTTGAGTAAAGAAAGTGTTTGATTTAGTGTTTAATATTTCTTCGTGTCTATTTTCTCTTGTAAATTGAGCTATTCTATCAACTACAACTAAATAATCTACAGATCTATATTTCTCTATGTCATTTACACCAATAAGTATAGAATTAGTGTCTTTTAAAAGTTGTAATGACCTACCTCTGCCACATATTATAAAATCTCTATTTTTATGAAGATCTATGTAGTCACTCCATTTTTTAGTCAACACAATCTTCCGTCTTCTTGCCATACTTTTTAGATAAAGAACATTTAGTATTTATAATTACTATCATATAGTTATTAGCTACATGTTCAGGTATGTCACCATTCGCATAGTCTTGCTGTAACCATCTTTGCATTTCATTTAAATTGTGAATACACTTATCTACGTTAGTAGAATAATATATCTTATTTTTAGTAGTGCAACTAGTTAATGCTAGTAATAATATTAACTTTTTCATATCGTTTCAGGTGTTTTTCTTATTAGATCTCTTACTGCAGCACCTAACTCTGCGTCATTAGGGTATTTGTTAGCTAGTTCTCTTGTTTGCAACCATCTAACTTTTTCTATTGATCTCCATACTTCTTCATTCATTGTATAAATATTTAGATCTATTTTCTTGTGAGTAAAACTCTGCCATAGCTTGATTAGCTATTTGCTCTCTTTCATATATGTGTTGCAAGTTTTCTTGCGTTAATTGTTCACGACACCACTTCATAGCACTGTCGAGATCACTAAAGAACGCACCTTTGTATCTACGATACTCTTCATCAGGTGGATATCTTAGTGATAAATAAGTTCTGAAGTCTTCACCATCTTGTTCGATATCTGCCATACCGACTAGTTTTACTTCGCTGTATACACTGAATTTAGTGTCAATTATTTTAATCATAGTCTTTTATCTCTATTACTCGTTGATATTTTCCTTCTACTGTTGACCACACTTCTCGACCCTCACACTCGTTGATGAAGAAGGCTTTTTCATCTAAAGTATATTCAGTTATCTGAGTTAACTTGATTTGTTTGTGAGGGTATGTAGTCGTTACTTTCATTTAAAAGAATGTTCTTACAATTTCTTTTACTACGTTAACCATTGCTATTAACCACACTACTGCTAACGCACTTGTCATTATTGTAGCATAGATCTTTAGTAATTTCCATTGTACTGCTTTTGTTAAAAATAGTTTAATTGCTTTTGTCATATTATTATTATTACTTATTATTAAATAGTTCTACTACTGTGTCAAGTAGTATGGTCACACTAACGATTAGTGCAGCCGCGATTGGAAATGCTATAAATATCATTTGTTTAATTCTTTTATTATTTTTACTATTAACTTGTCTGCGTCTTCGACATACTTGTCATTAGTTTCGGTATAACCTAATTCTTCAAACATATAATAGTCTAGCTCGTTATAAAGTACTGTGACTAAACGATCACAGATCTTTTCTATTACTTCTTTCTCATTCATATAGTTCACTTTGAGTGTTAAATACTTTATAGATACATTGGTAAATATCAATATCTATTTCTTCTAAAAAGTCAACAAATTCTTTAGTTAACTTTGGTGAATTGTTCACTTGATAGCATACTTCACCATCAGGCAGAGTAATTTCAAACTCGTATATAAAATCGTTAATCATAGTAATTCAGTTAAGATTGTATAGTGATCGTCTTTTTGATCGTCAGTGAATGTAGTCCACTTTGGATTACCAGAATAGTTATCTAAGTGATTCATAATTTGCTGTTCGAGTTCAGCTTTTCTGATCGTGTTATTTACTTCAGCAAATGCTTTTGACCACGACCAGTTTGAAGGATTATTTATATTATACATAAGCGTTATTTTTAAAAGTTAATAAATTAGTTTGGTGGCATCATATGCTCGTATTATTTATAGTCGTTAAGGTATGATGATCAACACCGACTTTATTATATTATCTACAAGTGATCGTGATTAGTTTGTGACATACTCGATCAACTGATCTTCAGTTTGCTCTAACCAATATACATAGTTTTCGCCTAATTCCACATCGATATTACCTGATAGTATATCTTGTTGCATCCACTCTTTCATGTCTTGAATGTTATTAATTGATTCACTTATTAAATAGTTTTGGTAAATAGTTACTGAACTGAATGACATGAGTGACAATGCTGATATTGATAAAAATAGTTTTTTCATAAGGTGTATATTAGTTTGTTAGTTAAAATTAGTTGTTAGGTATAATGCATTACTTCAAAGTATGTAATGATAATTACTATTCTGAGTGTAATGTGACATTAGGTAGTTAGATATAGTTAGTAACTACCTATTGTCATAGTTTACTACATGTGAATTAAGATATTTCACTTAATTCTCTACAGAATTTTGGTACTGTATTAGAGTTTGTGTAAGAACCATACTCTTGAAAACATGGCATACTTTCAAACTTTTCTTGAAATGTTGAGTAAATTACATCGTGATCATAAGTGAATGTAATGTCTTTTTTGTTAGTGAAAGTTATTACTTTGTTTTCACCGATTAAAGATTTTCTTATTACAAATCTTTTAGTAGTTAAGTTATTAGTTGAATTTTTCATAGTTATTATATTTATTAGTTTAACATTTGTTTATATTATCTGTTGATAGTCGTAATTAGTTTGTGTATTCATTTATAAAATCATAAAGAACGACTAGTGAAATTATTATTGGTGGTATTGTAAAGAATATTAGCATTGTTATTTATTTTATTAGGTTTATAGTTATTATCTACACAGAATCGTAAAAGGTTTGTGCATATATATAAAAAATGTAAAACATTTTGCAAAAATATAAGAAAAAGTAGGGGAACCCGGCAAAGCAAAATCCGTTTTGTAACTGATTGATAATCAACAAGATAGGGGTATAGATAAAATTCCCTATATTTCTAATAAAATAGTGACAATAGCTAGCTAGATTAGTAGAATAAGGGGCAACTGTCACACTTTTTGTAGGTAAAAAGAGTAATTTACCTGTAATAAACTAAAATAAGGTACAAATAAAAAATATTAAACTAGCAAAACATAAAAAATCATGGGATTAATCACAAAATCGGATTTAGAAAACATAAATGCCGACATAAAAGCTAAAGAAACAGATTTAGATTCAAAGAAAAAGAAAGAAGAGTCTATATTAGTCGCTCAACAAGAGAAAAAAGAGTTTATAGAAAAAGTAGGTCTTGATATAAAAGACAATAATGAACAAAAATCTAAGATTTTAACAGACAAAAGTAAAGCTGAAAAAGATATTGAAACTTTTACAGCTGAAGTAGCAACACTTGAAGATGAAATAAAAGCTTTAACTGAAGCTATAGACGGCATCGAAACAAACAGGTCGAAGAATGAGCAAGATAGGAAAGATAAAGCAAGTAGTATCAAGGCAAAGCAAAGTGAAATAGAAAAATTAGATGCTGAAGTAACAGATTTAACTGCAAGTATAGCAGAACTAGACCAAGATATAACTAAATACACAGAAAGAATAACAAAACTAGAAGCTGACAAAGCAAATGAAGAAGATCAGGAGGTAAAAGATAAAATACAAGCAGAAATTGACGACACAACAAAATCAAGACAAGCTACAGAAGATAAAAAAGCTGCTGAAACAGCAAATAAAACTACTAAAGCTAACGAACTAGCATACTGTAAAACAGAACTTGCAACCTTTGAGTCTGAAATGGCTGCATTAGAAGACGCTCACAAGTCATTAACAGAGTCATTAGATAATAATGAAGAACAAAAAGACGGAAAGATAACTAATAGAGAGGAAAAATTATCTGATATAGACGCTGCTAAAGACGAAGTGAGTGAAATGACAAATAGACTTGCAGATGTACAAGAAGACATTGATAGAAAAACAGCTGATCAAGCTAAAGAAACAAAAGAATTAGAAGAATTAGATTTAAATCTTAAAGAAGAAAAAGAAAAGATCAAATCAATAGAAAGTGAATTAGAGGTATTAAGAAGTGGTGAGTTAATAAGGAAATATAATGAGCAGTCTCAAATAAGATCATCACATGTTAATAACACTATAGTTAATAAAGAAAGAATAAAAGTATTACTTGAAGTTTCAAACGACAGTGTACAAGAGAAATCTGATGAAGCAAAAAAAGATACTAATGTATTTAAAGAAAGCATTATTGAGTCATTAAACTTAGATCAAAATGGTGCTGACAGCATGAGAAGTTTAATACGAGAAGTAAGAGATGAATCACAAGAGCAAGCAGATAAGTCTAAAGCTAAAGCTATACTAAGCGCTGAAGATGCTTTTATTATAGCAAGACGATCTCTTGTAGATCTTAACTTAACAGGTATTAATGAGAAAATACACGAAGTAGCTAGCAAAGGAGGAACACATATAATTTTAGGAGAAAAAGATATAACAGGTTTACAATTACTGGCTTTATCTGAGTTAGGTTATATGATAACTCATTACAATGTAGAAGGAGATAAATCTACTCCAGCTCTTTATAAAGATGGATCAATTACAAAATTTAAAATTGATTGGGGATTTCAACCTGAAGGGCAGTCTTAATAAACTTATATGGCAATAGTATACACTTATCCGGTAACAACACAGCCCAGTGTTAGTGATCTTTTGTTGATGTCTAAGAAGAATCAACAAAATAACACTATGAATACCAGGATAACTGATGTTATTACTTTAGTACCTACTGTTTTAGACTTAGATGATTTTCCTTTATACGGCCAGTCGTTTGGCAATATAGGTTCAGTACCTCAACCAGGCGATACTATAAGTTACAATGGAACGGAGTGGGTTCCAGGTCCTGCTGGTACAGCTAAAACAGAAATAATAAATGTCACAGCAACAACGGTAGCTAACAATTACGTAGCTACCGTAAGTGACATTAGCAACTTAGACCAAGAAGTAGTATACAAAACTACATTTGATGCTACAAATACTATATCACCCATAAACTTAAATATAAATGGTTATGGTGGTTATGATATACAAAGAGGTACTTTAAACGGTTTAGAAGATATACCTGTTGACTTTATAGTAGCAGGTGTAGAATATTTCTTAACATGGAATGGTAATATATTCCAATTACATACAAGTAATCCATCTAGCGGCGCAAGCTCAGAATATATTAATCCAGATCCAGTTACACAAACAATAGGTGGTATAAGTGTAGGTACTACATTTCCAGAAAAACCAGGAGGTGGAGGATATACAATGCAAGAAATGTGGGATAAACTTTTATATCCATATCAATTTCCTACATTATCTGGTTTAAATATAACAGGACAAGGACCTACTGTAGAAGTTGGTTATACAGTACCATCAGGTCCAGCTACATTTAATTGGGGTAAATCCAATGCTGGCAATATACAACCTAATTCAGGTGTTATAAACGATGTAACTGATCCAAATAATAATCCACTAGCAACTGGCATTGATATATCTACACTAAACACTACTTCAGTTACACTACCAAGTAGTATACAAAAGACAACTGGCAGTGCAACACATAAGTGGGAGATATTAGGTGATAACACACAAGGCGGTGCAATATCACCATCTATATATACTATAACATGGTTGTGGCGCAGGTATGTAGGTAATAACGCATTGACAGCTATAGGAGAAGGAGATATAAAAGCATTATCAGTTAATAGTAGTTTAGCTAGTAGTTTAAACGGTTCTTATGTATTTCCAGGTGGTGGTTATAAGTACTTATGTATACCAATAAGTTTTCCAGAACCTAGCTCAATAGTATCTGCTGGTTTCCCAGTAGCAATGGCAGGTCCAGCAGAAGGATATAGCGATGGTACTGGTACATATAATTATCAAACAGTTAGTGTACAGAATACATATTTCCAAACTATTAATTATAGAGTTTATAGATCATTGAACCAGTTAAACGGTTCTGCAACATTTATAGTAAGTTAATATGGCACAAATACCAGGGTCAGTACCCTTAACAGGAAAAGTAGCGCCGACAGATACGACAGATACATTTGCAACGCATGTAGACATATATGGTGAAGGTGGATATATGACAGTTGCTGATCAAACAGAGCGTGAGGCTATTACTACAGAACGTAGAAAACAAGGTATGGCTGTATTTCAAAATGACACTAATGAAATGTACATACTACAAGACGGTGTTACAAACGCAGACTGGGTTTTATTTTCTGGTGGCAGTGGTGCGAGTGATTTACAATCAGTGTTAGAAGGCGGTAGTCAATTCGCAAAACCAAACGGATATACAGGTGGAGTGTTAAGTATAAATTATTCAGGCGTTACTAGTGACCCATCTGATCCTACGTCAAACACTACTGGCATATTAATAGATGGAAATAGTACAGGAACAAATACTGGTGAAAATTTAGTAATAGCAACTAGTGGAAGCGCAGATGCAGGGTTTATTAAATTACACGCACAAAATACAAATTCTTTTCCTACAGTACCTTATGCAAGATTAGAAGTTAATCAAGGTAGTATTGTAATAGATAGTAATGCTTCACCTTGGCAAAACGCAGAAACTGGTGATAACTTAACTATTAAAGCTATTCAACCAGGTGTAGGAACAAATGGAGCAAGTTGTGAAATAGGTAGACAGCCAGGCCTTAGACAAGCAAAACTAACTATTAGTGATGCTGATGTACAAATATTACACACTACAGGTATTGATGTATTACTTGCTGGACCTGGAGGAGGTATACCTACTAATAAATTTTTAAACGTACTTAACATAATGGTATTTACAAAAACTCAATTTACTAATTCACAAAATTTAAATTTCTATTTAGATGGTTGCAGCGCAGGTGGTGGTGAATTTAATAAAATATATGCAGCAGATCTCATTACAGGTCAACAACCAAATACTGGAATATATGCAGGTAGAGCTAATAATTCAGAATCATTTGGTCTTAATTGTTCTAATTTAACTGCAAAGCTTTCAGGTGCTAGTGGTGCAGTAGTTGCCGGTGGTGGTGGAATAGACGTTTATGTAACTTATCAATTTATAGAAAAATAAAAAAAATGGCAATAATATATACATATCCAATAAAAAGTGATCCTGCTAGTTCGGATACAATTTTAATATCAGATACAGAAGATGGTAATAAAACTAAGCAAGTTACTATACATGATATAAGAGGAGCAACAGTTTCAGGTGTTAGTAGCATTATAGCTGGAACTCCTAATGTAACACTTAGCCCTACTGCTGGCGTGGGTGATGTAACTATAAGCGTTAGTGAACAAAACACTTGGACTACTATAACTGGTACTACTAGTAGTATAATAGCGTCTGCTCCATCATCAACTGCTGTGTTTAGTGTTAATGCTGATACCAATTTTACTATAGTAGGTAATGGCGCTGATGAATTAACATACACATTGTTACCTCCAACAGCTGTTAAAAAAGGCGGTGTTACTGCATTAGTTGGACCAGCTAGTATACCTACACAATCACTTACTGGAACATGGTATCCTGTAGATCACACAGAAGAAGATCAATCTAGACTAGCTGTTAGAATACCAACAGGTGGCACAATGAGTGAGTTTGAAATTGAAGCAGACGTGGGTGGAGCTACCAATATTACAGATGGAGACACTATAGATATTGCTGGTGGAACAGGTATAGCTACATCTAACGCTGTAGGAACTATAACAATTACAAATGAGGCTAGATTTACTAGTTTAGAATTAAGAGCTGACAGTGGCGCAGCTGAAACTATACTTGACGGAGACATAATAACAATTGCTGGTGGAACAGGATTAAGCAGTGCAGTAAGTGCTTCAGATACGGTTACAATAAATCTAGATAATACTGCAGTAACAGCTGGATCTTATACAAATACAAATATAACTGTTGATGATCAAGGTAGATTAACGGCCGCTAGCAATGGAACTGCAACAACTAGTAATGGAGAGTTATTACATAGTAATATTTTTCAAGCAACAGGAGCTGGATTAGATCAAGAAGATCCTCCTGCTCATAATTTAACAGAAATATCATCTACGAGCGGTGCTTGGAGTCAAATAGAATTTAGCCCTATAACAACGGGTACAGGTACAGGAACCGACATGTTTGGTTTTTGCAGAAGACCATCAAATGATGATGACTACGTAAGAGTAGTAGCTTCTATGTTTGTCAAACACGAAGACACAGATGGTACACCTGAAAACACTAGATTGTTCTTTGGAATGCATAATGACTCTAGTAATACATCGCCAGGATCTATAGAATATGGATGGCAAATGATGGGATATGAAGATGCAGATGAATTTGAAGCTGGCAATCCAATATTTAGATATGAATTTTTCTGGGACATACTTGTTTCTGATTTAAAAACATCTGACGGAGAGCCTGCTACTGCAGGAGATAATTGTTATTTCTACCTAAAAGGTGCTTTTGATTCAGTTAACACAACAGACGCTCAAGTATTGTTTGGAGCTTGGTGGAAAGCTAATTTATCTACCACTTCAGAAGATAGTATGTATGCAGCAGGTCCAGCGAAAGTAGATGTTTATCTATTAGACACTGACAAACATGACATTAACCCTGTGTTAGTTTAAAATATTTCTACCATGTAGAAACCAACTATCTTAAGTGATAGTATATAATAACAACCAATAAAAACAAATAACCATGACGTTTTATTACGCGCATAAATCGTGGAGTAATGCACCACAACCAAATGAACAAACCATTGAATTATGGAAGCATGTAGCAACCAAAAGCAATTGGAGAATTGTACAACTACCAAATGGATACTATCAAACCGAGTACAAAGACTTAGAAGATAAATGGGTCGATGTAACAAGGAGAGAAACCATGGATGGCGCTGAAGCTGCTATTGACAGTTCAATAGAACATTATAGCAAGAAACTTGAGTTTGCTAACGGACCAAAAGTTGTAAAAACATTTGAATAAAAACAAATCAAATTTAATTTAATTTAATATGGAAGAACTAATGCTAGTAAAAGATCTGGCTTTTGGCGATGATGCTAGAAGCCAGATACTAGCTGGTGTAAATAAACTAACTAACGCAGTATCATCTACGTTAGGCGCCAGCGGAAAATGTGTTATATTAGAAGATAAACACGGTAAACCAATTATAACCAAAGACGGAGTAACAGTAGCAAATAGCATAACGTTACGTAAACCATTAGAAAATATTGGTGCTACACTTATAAAAGAGGCAGCACAAAGAACTGTTAAAGATGCAGGTGATGGAACTACTACAGCTACAGTATTAGCACACGCAATACTAGATGAGTATAGCAAGCATGATCAGCTAGATGATTTAAGAAGTATAAAAGATGGAATTAATACAGCTGTAACTAATGTCATTAAATACTTACAAAAGAATAGTAAGAAAATTAGTGGTAAAAAAATAGATCAAGTAGCTACTATATCCGCTAACAATGATAAAGAGTTAGGGCAAATAATAGCACAAGCTTTTAAATTAGTAGATGAAACAGGTATAGTAATGATGGAGACTAATGATCAACCTAGAACGGAGGTTGAATTAGTGGAAGGTGTTGAATATAACCAAGCTATTAAAAATCCTCATTTTATAACTAATAAGCAGAACGGTGCTGCAGAGTTAGAACAACCATTAGTTCTTATAGTAGAATCAGAAGTGTCTAATATACGTAAAATACAAACAGTATTAGAACATGTTATAAAAGAAAAGAAAAGCTTATTAATAATAGCAGATGTTGATCCACAAGTAATGAACGCGCTTGCCATGAACAAAATGAAAGGCAATATTAAAGTCAACATCATTGATGCACCGAGCTATGGAGTTAATCGAAAAGAAACATTAGAAGACTTGTGCGCTGTAACAGGTGCAACACTGATTAACGAAGATCTCGGAGATGATATGGATTTAATCAGCATCGACTATTTAGGTTCATGTGAAAGATCTATAACTAATAAAGAAAATACTATATTAAAAGTCGACTTAACCAACAATGAAGAAGTAAAAGAAATAATAAGTAGACTTGAAGAGCAAATAGCTAGTACAAAAAGCCCCGCCGTAATAACAAGATTAGAAAGCAGATTAGCAAAACTAAAAGCTAAAGTTGCTATTGTAAAAGTAGGTGCTAACTCTGAAGTAGAGTTGAAAGAAAAAAGAGATAGAGTTGAAGATGCTATATGCGCTACTAAAGCCGCAATAAAGGAAGGTATAGTTCCTGGAGGTGGTATAGCTTTGTTAAATGCTTCGCAAAAGCTACAACCAAAAAACATAGGTGAAGAAGTTTTATATTGTGCTATACAAAAGCCATATGAAATAATATTAAAGAACGCAGGCGTTGATGAATATGAAACTCCAATAACACAAGGCAGAGGTTTAGACGTGGTTACAGGAAAAACGGTAGATATGGTTAAGACCGGAATAATAGATCCTTTGCTAGTAACTAAAAGTGCCTTACAAAATGCGGCTTCAGTAGCTACTACTATTATGAGTACAGATTGTGTAATCAATAATATTAGAGCATGAAAGCAGTAGGTAAGTATATAGTTATTGATCCAGTTAAAGAAGAAAATGTAAAAACCAAAGGTGGTTTAATCTTAACTGAAAAGCAACGAGAAGATATTAGATATAGAATTGCTAAAGTAAAATCTGTAGGTACCGATGTTAACGGCGTAAAAGCCGGTAATGAAATATACTATGACAAAGTAGCTGGTACTAAAATAGAGATAGATAAACAGCAATATCAAGTTATTAAAGAACAAGATGTAGTTATAGTATTATGAGTTTTAAAGATAAATTTAATAGTAAAAATCCTTTTACAGGAGGACCTAATAACCCACCTAGAGAAGAGGTTCCACATTTTAAAACACCCAGAATTGCAAAATGGGCTATGAACTATGAGTATGGTGAAGAAAATGCAGATAAAATGATAGGCAGCGTTAATACGTTGATAGATTTTTATAATAAAAGACCTAATCCAAATGTAATGACTCCTGAAGAAAGAGAGTATAGGAGAGATGTACTAAAAGCTATTAGTAGTTCAGAAGCATATCCAAGCGCTGCTTTATCGCGTGGTGAAATAGTAGAAAAAGATATAATACCTAATCTTGAAAAAAATGTACAAGAAGAAAATACAGAAGTAGAATATGGTGTTAAATTGAATAGTTTAGGATATGATACTGACCGTAACGAAAGAGAAAAACAAAGAGCTTCAATAGCTTTAAATTTATATGATGACATACCAGAAGAAAAAAGATTGTATACACAAACTGAGTATGGTTGGAAACCTAAAGCTTTGCCTAACTTAACTAGTAAAGAAATATATGGAGTAAAAAAATATATTAAAGAAAATAGTAAAAAAGGTGAAATTGAAATAGAGGATTTACAAGCCGCTTTAGCACAATCAGGTAATTATAATGTTTTTCCAGAATATATAAGTGAAATGATAAGTGGCGGAATGTATGGTGAGGAAAGTAGCAATAGACCTCCTAGAATATACATTAACGAAAATGAAGAATTAATATTTGAACAAAGAGCATCAACTCCTGACGATCTACCAATGTTGGCTAAACCATTTGTAGATATGGATAATTTAAGAGAAATAGAAGAATCTGGTATAGTTAATTTACCTACTATAAAGTTTAAAATGTAGTGAGAATAGATTCTACAGACTTAAAAGAAAGAGGTTTATTAAAACATTATCGTATTATACGTAAATGGGCATGCAAAACCTGTAATATTAAAGAAGCAGACCTTGAGTTATTAATCTATCTTGATGCTATAGATTTTTTTACAAAGGATGATTTTAAAAAAGGTACGTACTCGTATAGCTGGGACAATAGACGCTGGAACAGGTTGTTAAAGGAAGGGTGGATATACGTGTGGAGAGAAAGAAACCGCACAACCCAAAAGTATAACATATACAAAGTATCCGTAAAGTGTAAACAGCTGATTGCACGTATGTACCGTATTATGCTAGGTGAAGAAGATATGCCTACAAAACAATTTGAAAACAATAGTCGATATATTTATAAAGTAACGAAAAAGGCTATTGACTATGTTAATCAAGATAAAACAAGATAATATGTTTGGAATTATTGATACAATTAAGAATTTAGCTGATGCTGGCGGTACAATAAAAGCTGGTATAGAAGGTTTTAAAGAAGATGGACTTGGTGGAGCTATAGACTCTATAAATGAATATGCAAATCCTGAAGATCAAACAAACGCAAAGCTAGATGAAATAAACAATACATTAACAACAATAGCTAATAACAAGACTATGGAACCTATGAAAGAAGATCCAGTAACTGGTTCACCTACTATTACACCTGGACTTACTCAATCAAGATCTGCTAGCTTATATCAAGTGTCTGGACCTAACTATGCACAAGGTTCTATGCAGAAAGCTATGAAGAGTAATCCTATGATTGCTGGTGTAGCTCAACATGGATTAATGCAAAAAGAAGAATTTGACCCAGTTAAAGCAGATAAAAATAATAACGGAGTAGTTGAAGACTGGGAAAAAGCATCAGTAAAATCATTTACAAAATAATAACAATGGAAAAAAAGATTCACCCTGGAAAAGTGTCAATACATAATTGCCCACCTTTTCCAAAAGATAAATATATGAGAAAAGAAATTTCAAAGAATTTTGAAATTGAGTCACCGACTTATAAAGGTAACCCTGTATTCAACGCTCAGAAATAATGGGTCTTGATGATCTTAAGTTATATTGTCTGAACATAACTTCATTCACTATAGCAAGTCTTGATTGGTTAGAACCTATATTAAAAGTATTATTATTAGTCACTACGCTTGGCTATACTGTTCATAAATGGTGGAAACTAAAACATGAGGGAAATAAATAAAATCATTGTACATTGCTCTGCAACAAGAGAAGGAGAAAACTTTGAAGTAGCTGAAATCAGAAAGTGGCATTTAGCCAGAGGCTTTAATGATATTGGTTACCATTTCTATATCGACCTGTATGGAGAAATACACAAAGGTAGAGATATAAGTAAAATCGGAGCTCACTGCAAGGGGCACAATCGTAATTCGATAGGGATATGCTACTGCGGAGGCGTTGAAGCAGATGGTAAGACTCCGAAAGATACTAGATACGATTGCCAAAAGGAAGCATTACTATGTGTACTTAGAACTTTAAAAGCTATGTACCCTAATGCTGTTATACATTCACATAAGGACTTTGCTAATAAAGCCTGTCCATCATTTGATGCTACTAATGAATATGAAAATATCTGAAGGAACTGAATTTAAGATAGATCTTAAAACCGTGATTAGTTTAATCGTTGTAACATCAATGTTTGTTGGTATGTATTATTCATTACAATCAGACATTGAAGAAGCTAGAAAGTTACCACCAGCTGTTATAGATCGTATTGAATATGATTTAAAGCAGCAGTGGCAGACTGAACATATTAACGACTTAGAAGAAAAAGTTGATGAAATACTTTTCTGGTGTAGAGAAGTAGATCAAGAATTACATAAGAAAAAAGACAAGTAATGGCTAGAAAAAAGAAAATGAAAAATCCTTGCTGGAAAGGTTACGAAGCTATAGGCATGAAGAAAAAGAACGGTAAAAAAGTTCCTAACTGTGTACCTAAGAAAAAGAAAAAGAAAAAGTAATGTCAGAGCCTAGAAAAACTACTAAAGGTAAAGGCCGTAATTTTAGAACGGTAGAAGAAGGTGCTGGCATGACTAAGAAAGGTGTTGCTGAGTATAGACGTAAAAATCCAGGTAGTAAACTTAAAACAGCTGTTACTAAGTGTGATGTTAAACCAGGCACTAAAGCTTATAAAAGACAAAAAGCTTTTTGTAGTAGATCAAGAAGTTGGAAAGGCGAAAGAGGAAAAGCTGCACGTAAGAGATGGTGCTGTTCAAGATTTTAACTATGTTTAAAAAAGATAAAGGACTAGGAGACACAGTTGCTAGATTTACACAAGCTACAGGTATAAAGCAAATGGCTGATATGATACCAGGTGGATGTGGTTGTAAAGATAGACAAGCAGTATTAAATGACTGGTTTCCATATAAAAATAATAACAATGGCAAGTAAAAGATACGCATTAAGACAAGAAGGAAAAGGCTGCGCAAAATCAGAAGGTGGTTCTGGTTGTATAGTACAAAGAGGTGGCCAATGGGTTGTACTTAATAATAAAAAAGGTGGCATTTGGAGAAAATGTAAAAGCAAAGAACATTGTCAAGAAATATTGGCAGCATATCAAGCAAATAAATAATTATGAAAAAATCTAAACAAAGAGTAGAGCAGGACTACGCAAGAAACGCTATACACGATTATAAGACTGGCCACAAGAAAGCTGGTAATTACGAAAAGAAAAAAGCTTTAGAAGTAGCAGCAGGTGAAGGATATTTTTCTTCTGTTCATAAAGTATTAAGACATTCACATAAACACTAATGTATATGGAACAATTAAAAAAAATTATTAATTCTTCATGGGCTAAGTCAGCTGCTGTAGCTGCTATAGGAGTTGTCATGGTTTCTGAAGGTCATGTATTTTATTCTGGTATTGCCTTTGGTTTTGCAGTTAGAGAATTTTTATTTATGTTAAGACCTACTTGCGAGGTTTGTAATAAGTAATGGCTTTTAAATTAGACCCTCCGTATAAAATTAATTGGACTTCAGTATTTCACTTTGGAGAGTCAGGCAATATTAATGGTGCTACAACTAATAGTGGTAACATCATATTAAATAAAGATATAACAGATCCAAAACAAAAGTTAAACACTTTGAGTCATGAGATGGTTCACGTTAATCAAATTAAAAGAGGTGATCTAGCTTATGACAATAAGTTCTTTTATTGGAAGGGTAAAAAATATCCCAGAGGTAAAAAAGATGGTAATCCACGTTTACAATGGGAACAAGAAGCATATAAAAAAGAAATAAAAATTAAAAAAAATGGGAAAACCAGGTAAAACAAAAATGGTAAAATTAGGACCTCAACAAAAGTATGGCATGCACCAAGAGTCGGCAAAAACGCAAAGAGCTGATGATCTTAAATATATGCCAGTAGATGATAGAGCAGGAACTAAGCAAATGAAAACAGGTCTTTATCAAGATCGTATGGATGGTAAGTTACCACAAAATCCTATGCTAATGCAATATGGTATGAGTGAGAAAGCTGTTAAGCAAGTTGGTAAGCATATAGCTATGCCACAAGTAACAGAAGAAGGAAAACCTTTAAAACCAGCTTCAAGTGTTGGATCACCGTCAGAAGCAGCAAGAAAGTCAAAAGCAGATGCTTTATCAGAAGGTTATAAAACAGAATCTATAAAAACAAAAGGTAATGTAAGATCTACTGTAATGGCTTTAGACGTTCCTAAACCTAAGACAAGTGTAGTAGAAGAAGCAGAGCCTAGTAAACAATATGCTGGTACTTATGTTAAAAGAAAATTTTTACCAGGTTATAAGTCTGTTTCATCAGATAGCGCTAAAGAAGCTTACAAAGCTCAAAAAAGAAAAGGACGTCTTACGAAATACGAAAGCGTAGATAAAAAAGCTGATAGAGGTTAGTAGATAAAAATAAAATCAAATTTAATTTAATGAAAAAACAAAAAAAGGCTTTTAAAGAAACTAAGGTAGGTGTATTCTTAAAAGAAAGAGCACCTGACTTACTCAATAGAGTTAGTGGAATATTACCTGATCAAGGTGGATTAGGTGTATTAAAAAACCTACTGGAGAAAGATGTTTCTATGCATCCAAAAGATAGGGAAGAAGCTATGAAGCTTCTTGAACTAGATATGTACGAAGCTATAGCTGTATCAGAAAGATGGAAAGCAGACATGACTGCTGACTCTTGGTTAAGTAAAAACGTAAGACCTATGACTTTAGTTTTTCTTACATTAGCTTGTACCATATTAATAGTTATAGATTCTTTTCACACTTTGTTTGATGTAGATACTGCTTGGGTAGATTTACTGAAAACATTGTTAGTAACAGTATACGTAGCGTACTTTGGATCTAGAGGCGCAGAAAAAGTATTTCATAAAAGTAAAAAAATATAAAAATGGCAGATAATAGATTTTCACCTAAAAGAAATGTACAAGGTGATTTCGCTTCACAAGTAAGGGTTTTTGCTCATGACACATATGATTTGTGGGATGGTGCTGCTCTTATTACTACACAAATACCAGGAACAGAAACTCCAGCTAGAGGAGCTTGTTTATTCGCTGGTGTAGCAATTAGTGAAATTAATGTAACTATGGAGAGTGGTAATACTCAAACATTTAAAGGTATTGCAGCCGGATCATTTTTACCTATATTGGTAACTAATGTTAATAGTGTAACAGGGGTTTCAGCTGAAGGTGAGCTTATAGCATTATTGTAACACTATGTTATTAGGTAATACTTATACTATACCTAATATAGTAAACTTACCTGGACAATCCGGAGGCATAGATTATGGAGATGACTTTGCTTTCATTATGCAAACAGACGCTCCTAATGAAACTATAAAGTTAAGAGGTAATGGAGCTCCAGCAAGTTGGTATAATTATGAGGTTGACTGGGGTGATGGCAATGTAGAAACTGTTGTTAATCTTCAAACAAAAGAACATACATATGCAGATGCTGGTGATCATATAATAAGAATTAGTGGTCAGTATGGTGGATGGAGAAGCGACAATATAGCTTATACTACTAGAAAAATAACTGAAGTATTAAACTGGGGTAAAACTGGTTTTTATTCCTTTTATGCTATGTTCAATGATCATGATAGATTAACTAAGGTACCTGATATAATAAATTATCCATGGGAAGAAAGTTCTTTAGGTCCTGTACCAGCAAGAGGTGGTAGTGTTTTAAACTATAGTTTTTATAGAGCTTTTGCAGCTACAAGCATCACTGGTGGAGGTGCAACTGCTTCAGGTCCTAAGTTAAAAAGATTTGTTTTAAAAGATACTAAGTTTGAAAGTTTTACAGATTTATTAAGAGGAGTTTTAACTTTAGAATATTTAGAAGTCACAGGTAACATACATGGACATATAAATTATTTAAGTACATCTAGTAACATGTTTTACTATGCAGGTTTCCAAAGTCCTGAAGGTACTGATATTATATTTAAAGATAATGTTTGGACAGCTACAGCAGGTGCCTTGCAAAGAGATATAAGTCTACAAGGTTGCATGCGTAAGATGAAAATAAAATCTTTAGACTTTAGCAATAATGATGTAAGTTCAATAGATAGTAGTAAAGAATTAATAGCATCCTATTGGTTTAATGGAACAGAATTTACTACTCCTAATATGGAGGTACCTTGGGGTATGAAAATAGGTGATCACAGAATAGATTTTGGTTTTGCGTGTCAACAAATTTTAGGTAATCCAACGTTAATAGATTTCACAGCTGCAGAACTTGGGCCAAGCGGAAGAATAAATGTTGAAAATATTAATTATTTTCATAATCAAGAAAGTGTTGCAACTAGAAATAATGGTTTTAGATTTATAAAAGGATTAAATTTATGGAAAGCTGCTAGTGGTTATCCTTTGAACGCGTTTAGATTTTCTAGGTACGCGCAAGAATTAACATTTCCAGATGACGATCCTAGTAAAAATTGGGCATCGGATTTTATGCATGCAGGTGTTACAAGCGGAAGTAACTTTGGTAATATGTTTCAAATACATGGTACTAACTATCCAGGTGAAACATCTCCTAATTTTTCAGACTGGGACACGTCTTCGGTTACAACTATAAATGCTTGTTTTTATAGAGTATTTTTTAAAGAAAATGTAACTTTAAATTGGGATTTATCTAATTGCACTGGTGGTTCACAATTTTATGCAATGTTCTTTGATTCAGAAGCTATAGGTGGAACAGACAATTATATAGACCTAACAGGTGTAACATGGCCTAATGTTGCTAGTAGTACCATTCAAACTCGTCAAATGTTTCAGTTAACTGAGTTTGGTAAAATAAAAATGAGTTCATTTCCAGGAGGTATGTATTATGCAGAAAGGATGTTTGATAATAATGATGATCTCAACGAAATAGATTGGAGTACAATAGATTTTTCTTACATAACCACAACTAATGATGATAACTCAAGACTTACTTGGGACAGAAATCCTCAGATCTCACAAGCTAACTATGCTATATTATTAGATAGAATGAAAACTCTTACGCAGCCTGGACTTCCCGCGTCAGGTGGTATGGTTCAAGACATGGGTGTTAACGCTAGATGGGATGCTGGAAATATATACGCAACTAGACAAGGCGCTATCAGCGTACCTGTAGGAAGTACAACTATAACAGATGCTAGTGCAACATTTCAAACAGATGGTGTAGTAGCAGGAGATATTTATAGGATGCAATCAAGTAGCAATGCAAATATAAGTTATTATATAATACAATCAGTTGATAGTGAAACTCAATTAACTTTAGCGTATCCTACAACAGATAGTCAAAGTTTTTATAATATATTTACAACTCAAGTTGCTAAAGACTACGCAGCTAATATGATTCAAAATGGTGGTAAATTTAGAGTCATAGCCGATGGTGGACCAATAATAACGTAAATTATGAGAGTAGTAAGTGATCATGTAGATATATGGTTTTTTGTGTATGACCAACAAAGTTTTTTACAGAAAGCGTTTACTAATAACAAACAATATATACAAATGTTTGGTTTTTTAGATCATAGAAAACAATTCTGTTTTAGTAACAATGATTTTATAGTTGAAAAATTTTATTATGAAACAGAGTTAGAAGAAAGAGTTAACGAGTTTGTAGGAGAAGATAATTTTTATAAAGAACAAATGGAAGCTGCTACAGGTTATACAGCAGGACCTTCTGGATTATATCCTGAAATTATAGTAGTACCAGATTAAAATAAAAATATGTTTATAGGAAATACTTATATATTACCATCGGTATCAAATTTACCAGGGCAAACAAACGGTACGCCCGCACCACCAGCTACATATTTGATATTAGCTGAAAATGGAGATGACTTGGAACTTCAAAAAAATTCAAATAAAATGGAGATAGAAACAGCTCCTTAAATAAAACAATATGGCAAATAAAAAATTCTCACAATTTACTGCAAAAACTAATTTAGATGATTTTTCGGGATTAGTAGGTTTTGAATCTACTGGTGCACCTTTTAGTGGTGGAGCTAATGATAATTATTATATTACTAAAGCAAATTTTTATACGGATTTATTAAACAATTTAAGCTTAAGTAACTTCACTACTGGAACATTACCCGTGAGTAGAGGTGGAACAGGAAATACAAGTTTTGCAACTGGGTTTGTTAAAGCAAGTGGAACTTCTAATTTTGGAGTTCAAAGTAGTATTGATTTAAGTGGTAGTGATGTTAGTAATGTATTAGCTATAACTAATGGTGGTACTGGATCAGCTAATACGTGGAAAGCTGTTCAACAGTTTGTATGGGAAGGAACTTCAACTGCTTATAATAATATACCTAATGCTACAGATGTAGTTCTACCATTTAATAGTACTCCTATTATAGATCAAAGTAACAACACTGCTGGAGCTACAAAATGGGTTATATCTACTACACCTTCAGGCTTAACACCACCTGCACCTGCGAATGAATCTGCATTTACATTAGGTAACAATGGTGGAGGCATATGGAGAGTTGACGTCTTATACCCTTCATTTAATCTTATAAACTTTGTTCAAGCAAGACTATCATTAGATATTAATGGAACAATAATACCTTTATATAGCCATGATTATACTACAGCATATGGCAGTGATCCAAACTTTGTTCAATCTATGGCTGGAAGTTTAACTCAAAACTTTAGTGGTAATGACGTTGTTAAAGTTCAATTAAGAATTGATGGTGCAGGTGGAAACGGACCGTTTCCAGGTGGAGCTGCTGCTAGCGCTCCATGGGATAATAGACCACCTGAAATAACATTCACAAGAGTGATATAAAAAAAAACAATTAAATTTAATCAAATGAAAATAAAAGAAGAACAATTAAAAAAAATTCAAGAACAACAAACTAACCTTAACGATTTACTAAATAAAATAGGTGTATTAGAAGCCAACAAGCACGGATTACTACACGAAATAGCAGGAGTAAATCAAGATATAGAAGAGTTTAAACAAGAGCTTGAGAAAGAATATGGAGCTGTTAATATTAATTTAGAAGATGGTACATATACAGAAATAGAAGAAGAAATTCCAGTAGCTGCTGTATAATGTCAAGTATAATTAGAAAAATTAGTATTGGCTCTGATTATAAGAACGATGCAATGCATTATTCAATAGGTCAAGAAGTTTATGGTGGTCACAATATATGTGATATACTTTTTGAAGATAATGATCAGTCATATAATATTTACATAACTAAAAACAAGGAAGTTTTGCCTTGGAAAAAGTTTAATAAGAATATGGCTATATCGGTTGAATATGATTTGACATATTCATGAAAGCATTATATGATTTTATAGTAGAACCAGTTGGTGATAGATACGCTAATAAAATTAAAATAGGTGATAGTGAGTTGGTATTAAATGCTAATATTGAAAACCACAAGTTTGTAAATGTTATAGCAAAAGTAATATCAACTCCCGTAAACCTAGATACAAATATAAAAGCTGGTAATCTATTACTAGTACATCATAATGTATTTAGACGTTTTTATGACATTAGAGGCACTGAAAAAAACTCTAGGTCCTACTTTAAAGATAATAAGTACTTTGTTTCTCTAGATCAAATATTTATGTATAATGATAATGGTTGGAAAGCATTTGGTAATAGATGTTTTGTTAAACCATTACAAAGTGATAATACATTTTTAACAGATTCTAGAAAAAAGAATTATGGTGTACTAATTTATGGTAACGAAGAATTAAATAAATTAAATGTAAGTGAGGGTGATATAGTGAATTATAAAAACAAAAGAGAGTTTGAGTTTTTAATAAGCGAGCAACTTCTTTATTGTATGAAATCTAATGATATATTAATAAACCATGGACAGCAAAGAAACGAGAAAGAATATAATCCAAGCTGGGCGTAAAGCAGTTAAAGAGTTAATTAAAGTAGCTGAAGAGAAAATAATTACACACACTGAAGATGATGTATCAGCTGATAGACTTAAGAATGCAGCAGCAACTAAAAAGCTTTGTATTATGGATGCTTTTGAAATATTGCAACGTATTGAAGAAGAAGAAAATATATTATTAGGCAAGACAGAGGAAAAAAAAGAAGAAAGAAGTTTTAGAGGTTTTGCTGAAGGGAGGAGCAAGTGAGTTATAAACAAACACTATGTCAAGAAGTTACAGACGTTATAAATCCTAAAATACTTAAAAAAAATAATAGGTATAAGAAATGGGAGTATGGTTATAACGCTGAATATGATTTTATTTATATAGGTAAAACAGGTAAGATTGGATCGATCATTGAAATACAAAACTTACGCATTGCTTTACCAGCAGCAGATGAACCGTATAAACGAAGCGAAGATAAAGCGCAACAATATTGGGAAAGATTTGAGTACCCAAAAGAATTACAAAGAATAAAAACTAGATTTGATTGGGAAGAATATCCAATTGATTTTAAAGAAAAGTGGTACGATTACATAGATGAAGAGTTTAAACGTCGAGAAGAAGGTTTTCATTTCTACAATAATGGCAACCCTATATATATTACTGGTACTCATTACATGTACTTGCAGTGGTCCAAGATCGATGTTGGAGCACCAGAATATAGAGAAGCAAACAGATTATTTTTCATCTTCTGGGAAGCATGTAAAGCAGATAACAGGTGTTACGGTATGTGTTATCTTAAAAATAGAAGGAGTGGTTTTTCGTTCATGGCATCTGCAGAACTTGTCAACTTGGCCACGATTAGTTCCGACTCGAGATTTGGGATCTTATCTAAAACTGGTGCAGACGCTAAGAAAATGTTCACAGACAAAGTCGTACCCATTAGTGTTAATTATCCGTTCTTCTTCAAACCAATACAAGACGGAATGGATCGTCCTAAAACCGAACTCGCCTATAGAGTACCAGCGTCTAAGCTTACAAGAAGGAAACTTGAAACAAATGAACAAGTACGTGAGTTACAAGGGTTGGATACCACGATAGACTGGAAAAACACAGGTGATAACTCTTATGATGGTGAAAAGCTAAAACTACTAGCGCATGATGAAAGTGGTAAATGGGAACGACCTGATAATATATTAAATAACTGGAGAGTTACAAAAACTACATTAAGACTAGGACGTAGGATCGTAGGTAAATGTATGATGGGCTCAACATCAAATGCTTTAGATAAAGGTGGCGACAACTTCAAAAAACTCTACTACAATTCAGACGTTACGAAACGAAATAGAAACGGACAAACAGCTTCTGGACTCTATAGCTTATTCATACCTATGGAGTGGAACTACGAAGGATTCATGGATTCTTTTGGACTTCCTGTATTTACAACACCAGAAAATCCAGTCCTCTCTATCGACAATATCCCAATTGACTCAGGAGTCATTGAACACTGGGAAAACGAAGTTGAAGGATTAAGAAACGATACTGACAGTTTAAATGAATACTATCGTCAGTTTCCAAGAACTGAAGCTCATGCATTTAGAGATGAAGCTAAAAATAGTTTATTTAATTTAACTAAAATATATCAACAAATAGATTACAACGAAGAACTAGCAAATAGTTTTAATGTAACACGAGGTTCTTTTATGTGGGTTAATGGAGTACAAGATACAGAAGTAATATTTATGCCTAATAAAGATGGCAGATTTTTAATTACTTGGGTTCCACCTAAAAATATACAAAATCGAGTAATAGTAAAAAATGGAGTTAAGTATCCAGCAAACGAACATATTGGAGCATTTGGATGTGATAGCTACGACATTAGTGGTACTGTGGATGGTAAAGGTTCTAAAGGATCGCTACACGGATTAACTAAGTTTAGCATGGAAGATGCGCCTCCTAATCATTTCTTTTTAGAATACATAGCTAGACCTCAGACAGCTGAGATATTCTTTGAAGATGTTTTAAAAGCTTTAGTATTTTATGGTATGCCAATACTAGCTGAAAATAATAAACCAAGGTTATTATACTATTTAAAACGTAGAGGATATAGAGGTTATTCTATGAATCGTCCAGATAAAATATGGAACAAACTTTCTACAACAGAAAAAGAAATAGGTGGTATACCAAACACAAGTGAAGACATTAAACAAGCTCATGCGGCTGCAATTGAGGCTTACATAGAAGAATATGTAGGAGATTTAGGAGGAAGTTATGGCGATATGTATTTACAAAGTACATTAGAAGACTGGGGCAGATTCAATATAAATAACAGAACAAAGCATGATGCTACCATTAGTTCTGGTTTAGCCATAATGGCTTGTAACAAAAATAAGTATAAACCCATACCTGATAGACAAAAGATCTCTATAGATTTAGGTTTTAAAAGATATGACAATACTGGAGTAATTTCAAAAATAATAAAATAAATGCAAGTTTACACTAATACAAATAGTTCATTTCCAGATCAGGTAGTACCAGACGTAGTAAAAGCTAGTGAAGAATATGGTTTAAAAGTTGGTAGAGCAATTGAAGGAGAATGGTTTTGGGCAGGTAGAAATAGAGATAGATTTAATCAAAATTATTGGGATTACCATAGATTAAGATTATATGCTAGAGGTGAACAATCAGTACAAAAATACAAAGATGAATTAGCTATTAACGGTGATTTATCTTATCTTAACTTAGACTGGAAACCAGTTCCTGTTATACCTAAGTTTGTAGATATTGTAGTAAATGGTATGTCTCAAAGAAATTTTCAAATAAAAGCTTTTGCTACAGATCCTTTTTCTATAAAACAAAGAACTAAATACGCTGCTGATTTATTAAGAGACGTGAGAGATCTAGAATTAGCAAAAGAGCTAGAAGCAGAGCTAGGTGTTAGTATAATATCAGATCCTGTTAAAGAATATGGATTAGAAACAGAAGAAGAAGCTAAATTGCATTTGCAATTAGATTATAAACAATCTATAGAAATAGCTGAAGAGGAGTTAATTAAAGATGTATTAGAAAGAAATAAGTACGAGCAGACTAGAAAAAGAGTTGCTGAAGATTTAATGGTATTAGGTATTGGTGCAGTAAAAACTAATTGGAACAAAGCTGAAGGAATAAGAGTTGAATATGTAGACCCTGCTAACTTAGTATATTCATACACTGAGGATCCAAACTTTGAAGACATATGGTATGTTGGTGAAGTTAAAGGTATTAACTTAGCAGATCTTAAAAAACAATTTCCTGATTTAACAGACTCTCAATTAGAAGAGATACAAAAATATCCTGGAAATCAAGATTATACTAGAAACTGGAATGGTAGAAAAGATGAAAACACTATACAAGTGTTGTATTTTGAATACAAAACTTATAGTGATCAAGTTTGGAAAATAAAACAAACATTTACAGGTTTAGAAAAAGCATTAGAAAAGCCTGATACTTTTAACCCAGATCCAAATGATAATTTTGAAAGAGTATCTAGATCAATAGAAACTTTATATAGCGGTGCTAAAATATTAGGACATCCTATGATGCTTAAGTGGGAAATGGCAGAGAATATAACTAGACCATATGCTAATACTAATAAAGTAAATCTTAATTACACGATATGCGCGCCAAGCATTTATAAAGGTAGAATAGAAAGTTTAGTTAGTAGAATAACTGGATTTGCAGATATGATACAATTAACACACTTGAAGTTACAACAAGTTATGTCACGTATGGTACCTGATGGTGTATTTTTAGATATGGACGGTTTGGCAGAGGTTGATCTTGGAAACGGTACAAACTATAATCCAGCTGAAGCTTTAAATATGTACTTCCAAACTGGTAGTATTGTAGGTAGATCTTTAACACAAGATGGTGATCCTAATAGAGGTAAAATACCTATACAAGAATTACAAACTTCGGCAAGTCAAGCTAAGATAGCTTCACTAATACAAACTTATCAGTATTACTTACAAATGATAAGAGATGTAACCGGATTAAATGAAGCTAGAGATGGAAGTAATCCTGACAGGCATGCTCTTGTAGGCTTACAAAAATTAGCTGCAGCTAATTCAAATGTAGCAACTAGACACTTATTACAAGCAATGATGTACTTAACAATTAGAGCTTGTGAGAACATAAGTCTAAGAGTTAATGATTCACTAATGTTTCCTTTAACACGTCAAACATTAGAAAATAGTATATCAAGATTTAATGTTGGTACATTAGAAGAATTAGTTGACTTTAGCATACATGAGTTTGGAATATTTTTAGAACTAGAACCTGATGAGGAAGAAAAGCAGATGCTTGAACAAAATATTCAAATAGCTTTAAAAACTCAAAGTATAACTTTATCCGATGCTATTGATTTAAGAAATATAAACAATTTAAAGCTTGCTAATCAAATGCTAAAACAAAGGCAAGCTAAAAGAGAAAAGCAAAAGCAAGAGCAACAACAGCAAATGATACAAGCTCAAGCTCAAGCCAACAGCAAGCAAGCTCAAGAAGCTATACAAGCTGAAATGCAAAAACAACAAGCGTTAGCAGAAACTACTGTACAAGTTGAACAAGCTAAATCCCAATTAGAACTTAGCAGAATACAACAACAAGGTGAAATTGATAAGCAATTATTACAAATGAGATATCAATATGACATGCAGTTAAAGCAAATGGAAGTACAAGCTAAGCAGCAAAAAGAAAATATGATCGAAGATAGAAAAGATCAAAGAACCAAATTAGAAGGTTCACAACAAAGCCAAATGATTAGTCAGAGACAAACAAATGGTGGGGCTATTGATTTTATGAATCCATTTAATGGTCTAGAACAACAAAGCCTATAGTAATTTTTATTAATTATATATTATTATATTATGTCAGAAGAAGTAAAGACGGAAGGTGAGTTTAAAATTAAACGGCCTAAAAAACTAACGTCTGAAAAAACAGAAAACACAAAAGTTGATTTAAGTAAACCTAAAGAAGATGCCGTTCAAGAATCAGAGACAACGAAGGTTGTGTTACAAGATGGAGAAGGAAGCAAGGAAGAAGGGACAGAAACCAAAGTGGAATTGCAAGAAGTGGGAGAAACACACGAAGAAAAAGTTGAAGAAGTAATTTCAGAGATTACTGAAGAAGTAAAAGAAGAAATTAAAGAAGAAGTAAAAACACCAGAACCAGTAGTAGAACAAAAGCCACTACCAGAAAACATAGAGAAGCTAGTTAGCTTCATGGAAGAAACTGGTGGAACAGTGGAGGATTACGTAAGAATCAATGCTGATTATAGTAATGTCGATCATGACACATTACTTAAAACATATTATAAACAAACTAAACCTCATTTAAACGATGAGGAAATAATATTTTTGATGCAAGATCAATTTTCTTTTGACGAAGAAGTCGATGAAGAAAGAGACATTAAGAAAAAGAAACTTGCAGCTAAAGAAGAAATTGCTAAAGCTCGTAACTTCTTAGAAGGTTTAAAGAGTAAATATTACGACGAGATCAAGTTGAGACCGGGCGTTACTCAAGAACAGAAAGAAGCAATGAACTTTTTCAATACATACAAGGAGAACCAGCAAAAAGCAGAAGAGCAACATAGCTTTTTTAAAGCTAAGACTAAAGACTTTTTCGGTGAAAAGTTCAAAGGTTTTGAATTTAATTTAGGAGAAAAAAGATTTAGGTATAACGTTTCTAACCCAGAAAACTTAGCTAGTTCACAATCAAACATGAATAATTTTGTAGGAAAGTTTCTAAACAAAGATGGTTCTGTAAAAGATGTGGAAGGTTATCACAAAGCTATTTACTCTGCTAATAACATGGATAAGATTGCTAATCATTTCTATGAGCAAGGTAAAGCAGACGCGACTAAAGATATAATTGCTAAGTCGAATAATTTAGACAACAAGCCGAGAGCTACGTCTAACGGCGATGTGTTTATTAACGGGTTAAAAGTAAAGGCTATATCTGGAGCTGATGGTTCAAAATTAAAATTTAAAAAACGAACATAAATTAAAATTTAGAAATTATGGCTTTAAGTCCTGCGCTGGGTCCAAATTTGGAACCCGCACAAAACAAAATGGCGTTGGCGCAAAATTATTTATCATTTAATCAAGGTGAAAATGATTTTGCTCAACAATATCTACCTGAGCTTTATGAGCAAGAGGTAGAAAGATACGGAAACAGAACTTTATCTGGTTTCTTGAGAATGGTTGGAGCTGAAATGCCTATGACTTCTGACCAAGTTATTTGGTCTGAGCAAAACAGATTACATGTTTCTTATGAAATTTGTGAGGTATTAGATGACGATACTATTATTGTTCAAATCGATCCTGACACATCAACTAATGGTGGTGTTGTACCTGCTACTAAAGAGTGTGCTATTAAAGTAAACCAAACATTAGTAGTTTTTGGAACATCTGCTGCTGGTGCTGGTCAGACTATGAAAGTATTAGTAACTGCTGTTGGTGCTGCTTATGGTGGTGGTTCAGCTGGTGCTGGTCGATTTGCTGAAATTACTGTAGCTCCTTATACAGCTGCTGGTTTAACAACTGCTAGTGGTGGTATTTTCACAGGTACTGGTTCTACTGCAGCTGCTAACTCTGGTGTTTCTATATTCGTATATGGTGCTGAATGGCAAAAAGGTTCTGATGATTCAGGTCTTTCTTCTATTGAGCCAGAGTTTACTCAGTATGCTAACTCTCCAATTATCATTAGAGATGTATTTGAAATCAACGGTTCTGACACTGCTCAAATTGGTTGGGTTGAAGTTATTACTGAAGATGGAACATCAGGATACTTATGGTATTTAAAGTCTGAGTCTGAAACAAGATTAAGATTTGATGATTACTTAGAAATGTCAATGGTTGAAGGTGAGCTTGCTACTTCAGGTTCTGCTGTAGAAGGAAGATCACTTTGGTCAGATCCAGCTACTGTATCATCTTATGGTGGTAGAAAAGGTACGCAAGGTTTATTTGCTGCTATCAAAGAAAGAGGTCATGAGTATCAAGACTTTGCTGGAACTGGTGGTGGTAATGCTGCTTTAACAGAGTTTGACGAAATATTAGCTCAGCTAGATTTTGAAGGTGCTATTGAAGAAAACATGATTTTCTGTAATAGATCTTTAGCTTTAGCTATTGATAATATGATGGCAAACGTTAACGGTTCAGCTCAGAACAGTAATGATGGTGCTTCTTATGGATTATTTGATAATGATTCAAGCATGGCATTAAACTTCGGGTTCAACGGTTTTAGAAGAGGTTCTTATGACTTCTACAAAACTGATTGGAAATATCTTAACGATGCTTCTACTAGAGGTTTAGCTACAGATATCGAAGGTGTTTTAATACCAGCTGGTACATCTACAGTTTATGATCAAATGTTAGGATCTAACATCAGACGTCCTTTCTTACACGTAAGATATAGAGCTTCTGAAGCAGATGACAGACGATACAAAAACTGGGTAACTGGTTCTGTTGGCGGTGCTTATACTAGTGGCGTTGACGCAATGAGAGTTCACTTCTTATCTGAAAGATGTTTAGTAACTCAAGCTGCTAACAACTTCATGTTGTTTACAAACAGCTAAACATTATAATTGCTAGGGCACTTCGGTGCTCTAGCTTTTTATTTATTATTATTATATTATATTATGGAAACAACAGAACTTCCTACTGAAACAAAGTGGGAAATAAAAGATAGAGTTTATAGACTTTTAAATAAAAAACCTTTAACATTAAGGTTACAATCAAAGCATTCTGCAAGAAACCCTTTACTTTATTTTGATGAAGAAAAAGGTATGCAAAGAGAATTAAGATATGCTACTAACATGCCTTCACCATTTAAAGATGAACAAAAAGGTGAAGCAACATTAGGCCATATAGTTTTTAAAAGTGGAGTATTAATTGTACCTAAAGAGCAACAAAACTTACAAAAACTTTTATCATTATATCATCCAAAAAGAGATACTACTTATAGTGAATTAAAGCCACAGGTACAAGCTTCAAATGAAGTTGACTTTTTAGAAGCTCAAGTTGATGCAATGATGATGGCTAGAGATTTAGACGTAGAACATGCAGAAGGTATATTAAGAGTAGAAATAGGTTCTAAGGTATCTGACATGAGTTCTAAGGAGATTAAAAGAGATATACTATTGTTATCTAAGAAAAATCCTAAACTGTTCTTAGAATTAGTTAGAGATGATAATGTACAACTTAGAAACTTTGGAATAAAAGCTGTTGAGCAAAGATTTATAAAATTATCTAAAGATAATAGATCTTTTACTTGGGGTAATACAGGAAGAAAAATAATGACAATTCCTTTTGAAGAAAACCCATACTCGGCTTTAGCATCTTGGTTTCAAACTGATGAGGGTCTAGAAGTTTATAGATCTTTAGAGAAAAAAATGAAATAACAAGTGATTATAATCATTAGAGGTCGCGATTGGCGGCCTCTTTTTTAAAATATTTATAATGGCGATAAGCGTAAACGATGTATATCAAACGGTATTAACTATACTGAACAAAGAACAAAGAGGGTATATGACGCCTTTTGAGTTTAATAAAATATCTGCTCAAGTTCAACTAGAAATATTTGAAAAATATTTTGAAGATCTTAACCAGCAAGTAAGAATAGCTCAAAGCGACGTTGATTATGCTGATCGTGTATTTGCAACTGAAGAAAAACTAGAGTATTTTAGAACAACCGCGTCATTGTCTTATAATGGTAGCGGTTTTGATTTGCCTAGCAATTTGTATAAGTTAGGCAATGTTACATTTAGAGATTATTATATAGACAATTCTATAAGTCCAAGCATAGATGATTTTGGCGATGGTTATGTTGAAGTAGAAAAAGTAAACAGACACGAGTTTAATTTACTTAGAAATTCTAATATGATATCTGCCGATCTAACTTATCCTCAATATTTATACGAAGGTGATTCATTAAAAATATTACCTTCATCTATAACAAAAAACAATTCCATAATAATAGACTACATAAAAAAACCTGAAGACCCTGTATGGGCTTATGAAGTAGGTACACTAGGCCAATACAACTATGCTCCACCTGGTACTACTGGTCCAGTAGTTCCTACTAGTGGTAGTGTAGATTTTGAATTAGAATTTTCAGAAAGAACTGAAGTTATAGTTAACATATTGTTTTATGCTGGTGTAGTTATAAGAGATCCACAAATCGTACAGGTTGCATCGCAGAAAATACAACAAGAAGAAGTAAACGAAAAATCATAACCAATGGCAGAATCTAACGCTCAATATTATTCAGGTCAACATTTAGTAACTGTTCCAGCAGTTGCAACAGATGAGTTTACTTTTCTTAACTTTAATACTAAACTTGTCAGTGCTTTTAATGCTGCAGGTGTTCAAGTTGCGACAGCTTCTAATTTTGAATTATACAGAATTAAGCCAATACCTGGCTCTGCTCCAACTTTAATATCAGAAGATGAGGTTACTGTTATAAATCCTGAAGGTACTAAAGTTAAAACTACAAGTGCGTATACAGATGGTTGGATATTATGTCAATTAAAAAATTCAGCTATACAGTCTAATTACGGTAGTTATGAATATGTTTCATTAAACGATATTATAAATAACTTCTTAATAACATACGTAGGTGAAGACAAACTTATACCTAAAGTTAAAAGAACAGATGTAGTATTTCATGCTAAAAGAGGTTTACAAGAATTTAGTTATGATACGTTAAAAAGTATTAAATCTCAAGAACTTACAATACCGCCAAGCTTATCTGTACCTATACCACAAGATTACGTAAACTACGTAAGAGTATCATGGATTGATGACTCAGGTGTTAGACGCATCATATATCCTACAACTTTAACTTCTAATCCTACTGAATTACCTATACAAGATGATGAAGGTATACCTACTCAAAACTGGTATGAAACTAATTTAGAAGCTGCTCAGTCACTTACTGAAGAAAGATGGAAAGATATTAAGTGGAAGTTTAATGAAAACTGGCAAAACTTTCCATGGGAAGATTGGTATCAGTACTATCCAACTATGAATTGGTATGGTAGATTATATGGTCAAAATCAAGAAACTGCACAGGTAAACGGTTGGTTTACTATAAACGAAAGAGAAGGTAAGTTTAGTTTTTCAAGTAGCTTAGCTAGCAAACTTATAGTATTAGAATATGTCTCAGATGGATTAGCCTCTAGTGCTGACACTAAGGTACCTAAGATGGCCGAGGAAGCAATGTATCTTCACATCATGTACTCTATATTGGCTGGACGTAGAAACATCCCAGAGTACATAGTTCAAAGATATAAAAAAGATAGAAGAGCTGCTTTAAGAAATGCTAAAATAAGATTACAAAATATTAAGTCTGGAGAATTTACACAAGTATTCAGAGGTAAATCTAAATGGATTAAACATTAAGTATGGCTGAAAGTAAAAATACTTTTACAGCGTCTAAAATGAATAAAGACATAGACGCTAGGTTAATTGCTAAAGGAGAGTATAGAGATGCTATAAATATAACTGTAAGTAGATCTGAAGGAGAAGATGTAGGTACTGTTCAAAATATAAAAGGTAATATACAAGTATCTGATTTTGGACTAACTGATAAACATTTAGAAATTATAGGTTATTATGTAGATGAACAAAAAGATTTAATATATTTTTTTATAACTAACTATACTGATACATCTGTAGATTATTTATCTAACTTTGCTCCATCTAATTCAGCTCATTATATATATGCTTATAATGCTGATACTAATACAGTTAATCAATTAGTATCTGGTAATTTTTTAAACTTTTCAAAAACACATCCAATAGGTGGTGTAGATGTTATTGAAGATCTTTTATTTTTTACTGACAATAGAAATCAACCTCGTAAAATAAATATAACTACAGCTCTGGCTAACTCAAGTTATTACACTAATGAAGATCATATATCTGTTACAAAGTATTATCCTTTTCAACCAATAGATTTATATAAAGAAGAAGTTCAGAGTGTTTCTATTATAGACGGTGGGCAAAATTATCAAGCTTTAACTTTACCATATCAGATACCAGCAAACGGTTTAGTTGGTGGAACAGGAGAAGGTTTGATACTAACTATAACAAGTGTATCCCCAGTCACTGGTGAAATAACTGGAATAGAAATAACAGAACCTGGTACTGGTTATACTAATGGTGACGTCGTAGATCTTTTAGTAAGACTTGCTGTTCCTGGTTCCGGAGGTGAATTTCAACTTTCTGTCACAGGTATATCTACAATGAGAAATAGATCTGATGAATATCTACCACCTCAACCAGACGGAACTACTAATCTAAATCCTGACTACAATTCTCTTTGGCCAGGAGATCCTGAGTATTTAAAAGAACGATTTATAAGATTTAGCTATAGGTTTAAATTTGATGATGATGAATATTCTCTAATAGCACCATTTACTCAAATAGCTTTTGTTCCAAGAAATGATGGTTATTTTTTAAATGAAACATATAATCCATCAACAGGTGATTTTATTGCAGATGATAATGATGAGTATTGGGCTTTGTCTAGTACAGAAAATAGATTGATGAGAAATAAAATTGATGAAGTAGGTTTAATATTGCCTGCTCCACTTGGTTTTTCTAGCTGGGCAGATGCTGTTAGTGAATTAAAAATAAAACAATTAGACATAATAAGTAAAGACGCTAGCGAAACATCAATAAAAGTTTTAGATACTATAGATAATAGTACTTTAGTTAGTACAACTATAGACAAGTTGCAATATGTGTATCAATCAAGAAAACCAATAAGAACTTTACCTGATTCAGAAACTGTTAGGGTTTATGATAAATCACCAATAAGAGCTAAAACATTAACAGCTGTAGGTAATAGAATATTGTATTCTAATTTTTACGATAAGCACACTAGCCCTACAACGTTAAACTACAATACCAACATAAATGAAAAAGATAGTCAAAGCGATAATACAGTAGCTATAGAGTATCAAAACCACACTTTAAAAGACAATAGAACATATCAAATAGGTATAGTATTAAGTGATAGATATGGAAGATCTTCAGATGTTATACTTTCTGAAGTAGATGATGGTGTCATTGCTGGTTTAGCAGATGCTTTTAAAGGTTCTACATTGTATAAAGCTTATAGAAACGCAAGCAGCATAGTATTAGATACTACTACGCCTTCAAACGCAAGTTGGCCAGGTGATTTAGCCGAAGTTATTTTTAAGTCACAAATACCATCAAGTATTAATGCACCTGGTTACCCAGGTTTATATAGCACAACAAATCCCTTAGGTTGGTATAGTTATAAAATTGTCGTAAAACAACAACAACAAGAATATTATAACGCTTATCTACCAGGTATAGTTAACGGAGCTATTAATAAAGATGGCAGTTCTAGTAACACAGA
>CEOA01000617.1_pt1 | contig 34428 bp, 41 predicted proteins | sample 530251 | NCBI WGS metagenome assembly CEOA01 (sample SAMEA2619838, study PRJEB7988) | marine metagenome | biome: marine biome (ENVO:00000447); feature: surface water layer (ENVO:00002042); material: "saline water (ENVO:00002010), including plankton (ENVO:xxxxxxxx)" | depth 5 m
CAAAGACAACTATGTTGTCCGAGCCGGTTCTCACATGGAATCCCTTGTGAAGGGCATACTGATGGAGATTCGGGATGATTTCAAGCCCTGGGGTGAATATGGCACCATCGAGCATCCGACTGAGAAGGACTTCGCAGCAAGCCCTGACTGGATTATTGAGGACAAATACGGTCCCGCTGTCGTGGAGATTAAAACACAAGGTCGCTACACGTCTAAAGAGTGGAAAGACGGAAAGCACGCTGCTTACCACGAAGCGCAATTACAGTGGTATATGGGCATTCTCAATGATTGCTTCGCGGATGCCGCTGGCGTCACGCCGGACAAGCCGAAGTTTGACCATGGGTACTTGGTTGGGTTCCTCGAAAATCGCAGCATTGAAGTGCGGTTTATCCTCTTTGACAAAGAGTGGTACGAGGATGCGAAGGCTAAAGCGCTAGAGTTCATGGCGGCGGTCAAGAGCCAAAACCCTGAGAAGTTCATGTTTGATGAAGTCCACAACGAGGATGCGCTGGCTGTAGTGGGCGAATCGGATGTGGAGGTGGCACCCATGCCAGACTCTGCGAACGAGCATGCGTACGCTATTTTGCGATTAAAGCGGGAAATCGACGAAAAACAGAGCGAATTGAACGAGCATCGCTACAAACTGGGAACAAAGATTAGCGGTGCCGCGAAATCAAGCAATGACAAGTTTATGGTTTCCTGGCCACGAATTGCGGGGAGGAAGAAGTTTGATATGGATGCGTTTCGGGCGGCGCACCCTGAGATTGATTTGGACCCATACTATAAAACTGGCAAGGACTATCGAGGTGGTCTGCGCGTCACAAACTTGGAGGACTAATGGCTAGTTCAATGGAAATGTTGATTCGAGAGAGAAAGGACAAGCTGGTGACTTTGATGCCAGATGGGATTCGGGATGAGGACAAGTTTCTCACAAAGATCGCCATCGAGGCCTCAATGCTGTGCAAGCAGAACACACGGCTTGCCGACTGCTCTCCCATGTCTTTGATGAGCGGTGTGATGGAGGCGGTTCGACACGGACTGTCGTTTTCTAACCGGGATTGCTACTTGGTGCCTTACGGGAAGAGCGCCCAGTTCATTTTGGGAGCGCCAGGTATTGCAAAGATTTTGTATCGAACCGGCCTGTTTTCTCGAATTGAGTACGAGACCGTCCGTGAAAACGACCACTTCCCCTCGTGCAAGCAAGGGTCTGAGGTCTCGGTGGAGTTTGAAAAGGCTGACCGAAAGCGTGGGAATGTGCGTTGTTCGTATGCATTGGCGGTTATGAAGGACGGCACCCAGCACCTATACAAGTGCTCGCACGATGATTTGATGGGCATTCGGTCTTCGTCGAAGAACTTCAAGGAAGGCGATGCGTCGAATCCGTACAACCGATGGCCGGATGAGATGTTTGCCAAGGCTCCAATGAAGCGCTTGTTCAAGCGTTTGCCGGTAGACCCTTTGACTCACGGGGAACGAGTTCAGGCGGCTATCTCTTCATTGCAAAGCGATGGAGGCACCATTTCGGATGATGGGGAGTTTATTGAGGGCTCTTACGACGAGATGACGGGTGAAGTTGTTTCTGACGAATAAAGTCGTGGGGAGGGGTCAATGAAGTCCCCTCCCCACTAAGTCAGATAGACAGACAGAGCAAATGTCAGTCAGATGTGACTGTCTCATGAAAAATAGAAGGACACAACTATGGCAACGACGCTAGAGTTAGAATTGGACGCTTTGGGGCGGGAATACCCTGAGCTTGCCAAAAGACTGAAGGGGTTATTGGGAGATGGGAGTGCGTATCAAGCCGCATCCGGCGCTCCGTCGCTGGAGGAAAGAAAAGAAGTTTTCCAGTTTTGGGCGGATAAATTTCACAAAGCAAAAGTCCGCTTTAAGTCCGGGTCCGAGCGAGATCGCAAGATCATTGCTCGCCTTAAGAGCCGGGGTAAGGAGGAAGTCCTCAAAGCGATTGAAGGCTTTTCACTGGACCCTTGGCGGCATGAAGAGCTAGTCCGGCACGAACTCAAAACATTACTTAGGAACGATGAGCAGGTTGAGGCGGGACTCGACCTGTATGACAACGGAGGGAGACATGCAGTCAATCGCGCAAGTGCTGGAGCATCTCAATATGGGAATGCCAATGGAACAATTGGATACGCCCACCCGAATCGACCCGGATTACCCCAATATGTTGATTCTGGACGAAACCCCGTGCGACACGATTTCTCCCAATGGTCTGACTTGCGAGGGAACCAACCGCTGGGCAAGGAAGAGGACCCGTTCTAAGGATGACCCGGAGTACACGTATTCGATTCCGTGTATCAAATGCGATGTTCCTCGCATGCTTCACCATTGCTTTGGGATGCTAGATAGTCGTCCAGAGCAGGCGATGGCGATTGAGAATGGAATCTTGGCTCGTCTCAAGGTTCGCCCTGAGCGAAACAAGTGGAACGAGCAGGCGATGACGGTGCTAAAAGACATCATGATGCGCCCAGACAAACAAAAGAGCGCGATTCTGATGGGTCCTGTGGGGACTGGGAAGACGTTTTTGGCCCAGCACACAATAAAAGCCATTATGGCCAAGCACAGAAAGCCGTGTCTGTACGTTCAAGAGCATACGCTTCTTCATGCCTGGAGGTTTTCGCAGAGCAAAGAGCATCAGGCGACTTCTGCCTGGGGCTGCGCTCTTTTGGGAAAGGCGCGAATTGTCGATTATCTACTCATTGACGATTTTGGAGCGAGTCGAAGAACTAGCGACGGGGCTTTGGATGCACTAGAAGAGTTGATTATGGTGCGATATGACGCAGGTAAGCCGGTTATTGTGACCACGAACATGCGTCCAGAAGACATTGAAATGCGTCGAGGCTCACGGGTGTGGTCTCGACTTAAAGGGATGGCGCGTGAAAACGTCATCGAAATCAAAGGCGGGGATTTCCGTCAGAAAGTTAGTTGGGAGGATGAGTAATGGGTTGGGAAAAGAAATATCTTGAATTTGAATGCATGCATGTGGAAAAAGAAACTGAAAAGGCATTGCAGGTTGTTATCAACAACCAAACGCTCTGGGTTCCAAAATCCCAGATTGCGGAGGACTCTGAAGTCTCATCCGAAGGACAAAGCGGTGTTATTAAGCTTTCGGAGTGGATTGCTGGAGAAAAGGGCTTGTTGGAACCGGGAACAATGGAGCTGCCTGAAAAGGAAGCAAAAAAGCCATCAGATGAAATTCCATTCTAGGAGATAGCCATGAAAGACCGGATTCAGTACACCGCCCTTCTTAGATGGTGTCTGGAAGAGATGGTCAAGATGGCTGACAATCATCGCAAAGTGCTCTCAAAAAAATGGTGTGACTGTAATGACTGCCCAGTGTGTTACAGTAAAAGAGCGCTCGATTATGATTTTACTGGAGAGGAGTATCTCGATGTCTTCACAGAAGCGCTCAACACCGTCTCGCAAGGGGAAATCACAGAAGGACTCTACATCGCAGTCGAGGTCTTCCGAGAAAAAGTTGCAACCCCGCCAGAGAGGCAGCCTAGAGACAGGCGCGGACGCTCTCCTTCCGTCAAATCTAAGGGACGCCCCAGAGGAACAGGTTGATGCGTTTGTCAATTCGCAACTAGACAAGTTTGACCTGGCCTTGGGGTATTGCGATGCAGGGAACGACCCGGTTCGGCGTATGCTGGCTCGGGTCTCCCTTCGTTTAGCCATAGATCCACGTATTCATGAAAGAGAAGTCAGAGCTAGGTCAGGTGCCATTCTTAATACAGCCAAAACGCTTGGTTTGGACCGTGATTTAGTAAGAGCAAACACAGACGAGAAACACGTCGAAAGCGTTTTAGCGAGGATTCGAGATGCGGCACACAAGGGTATCGAAAGCGCGGGAAGACAATTTAAAAAGGGAGATGGAGGCTCACATAGCGAGATGCCTGCTGGACAGGAGGTATTACTACGCAGCACACCTGAAGGTGGTGAGCGAGCAGTCGAAATTGGTCCCGTTCGGACAACTCTTTCCAACTCAAGCGAAGATTCAAGATCAGATCGATTCGGACAGGGAGGAGGGCCGACCCACGAGATTGATTGTCTTGAAGAGCCGTCGTCATAGAATATCTACTCTAGTCGCCGCAAACATATTTCACGCCTGCACATTCTATGAGAATCGAAGAGGGTACGTTGTTGCTCATGATGTGGACACAACGCAGACGCTTTTCCGCATGCACTCGGTGTTCTATGAGAACCTAGACGCCATGGTGCGCCCAATGAAGCGTTTCTCTAACCGAAAAGAGATGCTGTTTGAAAACCCTGACGCGGAGACTAGAAGGGTGACTCCGGGGCTTGGTTCTTCCATTACAGTGCGTTCCGCAAGTTCGGGGGCTAAGAAGATTTCAGGCTCGCAAGGAGCAGCTGGTGTCGGTCGTGGAGACCGCATCGACATGCTTCATGGCTCCGAAGTGGCGTTTTGGCCTCGCGGGGAAGAGACTTTTCGAGGTTTTGCTCAAGCTGTTCCAGATGAACCCGATACTATGGTTGTCATCGAATCCACGGCAAATGGCCAAGGAGGGTTCTTCTATGACACTTGGTGGCAGGCTGTTCATGGAGAGATTGACTACACCCCTGTTTTTATTCCTTGGTTTGAGCATCCTCATTATTGCGCTTCTTATGTTGGCCGGAACCGGAGTGAGTGGCTGCCAACCGACGATGAGTTTAAGCGGTTTCAAGATTATCAGGGGCACCTCCTTACTAATGAAGATTCCAAAGCGGCAAAGATCGGCGCAATGCTTGGAATTGACGATGAGGAAGAACGTCTTGTTCGCAACCAAGGAGTTGGCTGGGACAATTTAAAGTGGAGAAGGTGGTGTATTCGAGCTCGTTGCGGTGGAAAGACGGACATCTTTCACGTCGAGTACCCATCTACACCTGAAGAGGCATTCATCGCATCGGGTCGTCCTCGATTCAATAACGAGAAGATTCGGGTCTTTATAGACAAGGTGAAGAGCCCGGAAACTGGTGTTTTGACAACGACAGACGAGCATTACGACTGGCAGAGGGAAGCGTTTCAGGCACCGAAGGAATTGAAGTTTGAGCCTGACAAGAAAGGGTGGATCCACATAATCGAACCTCCCAGGGAGGACCATTCCTACATTATTGGTGCCGACGCTAGCCACGGAGTTGGGCAGGATTCTGCGGCTTTTGTGGTCTTTAACCGGACAGAAAGGCGTTTTGTGGCCTATGGGAAAGACCCTTGGCTGAAGCCAGATAAGCTGGCTCGGCAGATGCTTTTTGCTGGATGGTACTACAACAACGCTTGGTTAGCGCCCGAATACAATGGACCTGGAATGCTGACGACGCATACGATTGTGGAATCGGGGTATCCGAGGATGTATTATACCCAGAGATACAACACGTTGCAGCAGAGCTTTACGGACCATCCAGGCTTCCATACGGACAATCGAACGCGAGATATGATCATCGACCGGTTCGATGTTGCGTTGGAAAACGAGAGCGTGGACGTGCCCATTAAGGCTATTCTGGATGAGGCGCTGACCTTTGTACTTGACGAAAAACGCAACCGGGCCGACCATTTAGCAGGATGCCATGATGACGTTCTTTTCGCTGCAATGATTGCTCTATTTGTGCATAATCAAGTCAGTGCGGACGATGTTCCGATAAAGGAAGTCCCCCGGCAGGCTAGGGGCTGGAGAAAGACTCCTCCTAAAGTAGACGACAAAATCGAGTCTCAAAAAGACGACGATCAACTCCTACTGTTTTTATAATGGCGCTAGACGAACAACAGTCTAATACAGGATCGGGCTCGCTTACAGGCAGCTTAAAGATTGCGACTCCTAAGATTCGTAAAAAAAAGAAAAAGAAGAAGACGGACTGGCTGGGCATGGCCTCGGAGATTGTCGGTGGGGCTGTTGGGGCCGCTATTGGGTTTGCTACGGGAGGTCCGGGGGGCGCTGCTGCTGGCGCTGGTGTCGGGATGAAATTGGGTGAAATGGGAGGCGTTGCGGCAAATAAAGCCGCTGGTCTTGAGGGAAAGGTGCAAAAAACTCCTTACACTGGCCTAGCCTCTTCTGCCGTGGGAGGGGCGCTTCGGTCTGAGTCGCTGTACGAGGGCTTTGACGAGGCTGAAGCGGCCTCTAAGGCATTGGATGCGGAGTTGAGCCAAAGTGGTGTTTTGCAAGGGCCGAGTGCGGCTCCTGCCGCGCCCCCAGGCCCAGCGCCGTTTGCGATGAGCTCAGAAAAGCAGTTGCGAGCCTTGAAAGGCGTTGTTGATGTGCAGTCGGAAATGCAGCGGCAAAAGGGTGTCGAGAATCAGCGCCTCATGACAGCGGGCGTTCAGCCTAACACCTACCAGTCTGGAGTCTTTGACCCGGTCTCTGGTAGGTTTACGCTTTACAATGAAAAACTTAAGACTGGCGATTTTGGACAAGAGGTTTCTATTCCTGCGCGAGATATGGGGCTTAGTCCGCTTCCTTTGACGGCAGGTGCTCAGTATGGGCCTTCAGTTCTTCAATCCCAGACCCAGCCAACTTTGCCGCAGTCAGGCTTGCCTCGTCTGAAAAGCACTGTTTTAGAGGAGCTTGGGAATAGTTCGATACTTGACGGGGGGGCGGTCAGTGGCTCAGGAAAGCCAGAATTTGAGGACTGGTATAGGGATAACGGCGGCAAGTATGAAAATAAAAAGAAAGCCCGTGAGGCCTATGATGCGCTTCCGTAAAAAGGCTTATAGCAGGAGAGTGTAATGTCACGCTACGCAGAGTCGGTGAAAAATTTAAATACCGCGCAGCAGATTCGCTCCCGGTACAAGATGCTCGAACGGAGTATGCATAAGAAGCATATCGAGTGGCTTGAAACTTTGCACGCTATTCATGGTGACCAGTACAAGATTGTCCAAAATGACCGACTGGTCGATTTAAGCCAGTTGCGGCAGGACGATCCATCTAGTTTTCGCGTTACGCACAACTACTTGTTCCAGACGTTTCGATCTATGATTGCTGTGGCTCTTCAAAACGAGCCCTCTCCTATTGTCTCGTTGCTTCGACCCGGCAAAGATGCTCGGGCAATGGCGCGTGCGATTGAGCGCCTTCTCAAGTATTTCTATGTCGACAAAGAGTATGAGGAAGCGGTTAAGTCTGCCCTGGGGTGGACTTTTACTTGCGGAACCGGGTTTTTGGGAACGATGTGGGATTCCGAGGGCGCTCCTCCAGAATGGGTTCAAGACGTAGATAGCAATGGAAACCTAGTCTATGAGACTCGAAAAGAGCTTATGACGGGTGAGAATGGAGAGATGGTTCTCTCTGAATTTGGAACGCCGCTGACCGAAGAGGTCTTGGCTCCAAAGGGTTCGTATAAGAAGATGGGTGACTTGCGATTCGTTGCACCAAGCCCATTTGACGTATTTCCCCAGGGCGGTCCTACTTGGTCTCAGGTCAAGTCGGTTATTATTCGCCAGTACGAAGAAAAGCAGACGCTTGTTGATGTCTACGGAGACAAGGCGAAAAACCTTGTTTCCGATGCAGACTCCAAGGACTTTGTGCGATTCGATGACTATTCGGGGCAACAAACTGTAGATCGGGAGAGGGATTTAGTACTTGTGCTGAACTACTACGAGCGCCCGACTCTGGACCACCCAGAGGGTCGTAGAATTGTCGTCGCGAACCAAATAATTTTGCACGAGGAAGAACTGCCCGGACGCGAACTCCCGATCTACCCTATTTATGACATGGAGCACCCATCTACTATGTGGGGAGAGTCTGCGATTCGACAGGCCCTTGAGGTGCAGCGCAATCTGAACAGCGCCGAAACAGACCTGTGGATGTCTCGACGAATGCACGCACAGCCGCGATTGCTTGCGGAGCAGAACTCCCTAGTGGATGGCATTACGCGAGTTCCGAATCAGCCTGGCGCGGTTCTAAGCGTGCGTCCTACAGCGAAGATGCGCCCATCGTTTCTTGTGGCCCCTCCTTTGCCTCGCTTTATTGAGTATGCTCCAGAGCGATACCAGAAGGCGATTGAGGATATTGCTGGAGCTCACGGCGTGACAAAGGGAGACCAGAAAGGTCTTATGTCGGGTCGTCAGGCCAGTGTGATTATGGCCGCTGACCGGGCCAAGTGGGGTCCAACCATTAAGAACTTGGTCAAAGCAATCGAAGTTGCGAGTGAGCTGGGATTGAGTTTGTGGCGCGAGTTTGGTCCGCCGGAGCGCTCTATTCAAGTGTTTGGCCAGGTTGGAACTCCAGAAGACGTAATGATTTTCTACCGAGACTTCATTCCAGACCAAGTAAAGGTTCACATTGAGACCTCTACAATGATGCCGTACAACGAAGAGATTCGTCGCCAGCAAGTCAACGAGGCTTGGCAGCTTGGTGCAATCAAAGACGTTGGGATGTACTGGAAGTTGCAGCGTCACGGTGAAATGGGTCGGTTGCTAGGAAACGATGAGCCTAGTCGCGCTCAGGCTCGAATTGAGATGACGCAGATGGAAATGGGTCGAAACATGCCGGTTGAAATGCATGAAGACCACATGGCACACATTGACGAGCACCTAGAAAGAATGCGAAGTCCTGAATGGTACAAGCTGCCAGAAAAGGCAAAGGCAGCGTTCCGAATGCACGTTGCACAGCATCAGGCTATCTTGTCTGGCGAGAATGTGCAGAATCCAGTTTTGGCAGGCCGTAGCCAAATGCCAGGTTTGCAACCCGAAATGGTTGCGCCAGGAAGAGGAGGCGGTCTAAACTTGGCCCCATCAATGAACGCCGAGGGGCAGGCAACTTCGCCTGGAGTTAATCCGGGCCAAGAGATTCTAATGGGAGCATAAGATGTCAGAAGAGCAAGCAGCAGTCGAAATGGCAAATATTGAAGCAATGGGAGGAGGTTCTCCTCAATCAGAGGCCGCAGCGCAGCCTACGGTTGATTCCTTGCAAAGCCAACTACAGCAAACACAGGCGATGATGCAGCAACAGCAGCAAGCCCACCAAGCCCAAATGGACCAAATGATGCAGTCCCTAGGGGCAATGGTTCGGGGCCAGGGTGCAGCGCAGGCCATGCAGCCTCCAGCGCCGCCGCAACCAGTTCTCCCTCCGGGGTTTGAGAATCTGGATATGGATGACCCATACGTCAAGCCACTGGCAGCACTCGCGCAGCACATGGCAACACAGAATGCGGAATTGACGCACACTGTAAAATCTTTACGAAGCCAGGTTGACGAGCAGTTGATGGAGTCTCATCGACGAGATTTGAACAGCAGTGTTGAGACTGCGATGTCCAAACACAAGGTTCCAGAAGAGCTAAAAGACCTTGCCCGAACAACTGTGTTTGCTTTAATGCACACCAGTGACGGAAAAAATATAGACGCGGACACAATGGTGCGTAATTATATGCAACAGGTAGGCAAATACACCGATGGTGCTTTCAAGCGTCGAGCCGAAGAAGCGAAGAAGCCTCGGTCTATAGCGTCTGTTATAAAATCGGGTGGTGTGCCGAATGAAACACCAAGGACGTGGGATGACGCAAAAGCAGCGTCTCTTGCATTTATTAAAGCCATGAGAGGCTAAATCCGTAGGAGGAAAGAAAATGTCAGTTACCGCTCAAGCTGATATCTCAGAGCTGCTTAAGACGAATTATCGTCCTGTTTTTGTAGATACGATCTACCAAGACACGATGCTGTTTGACTTGCTGAAGAAATATAGTGGAGATGTTCGAGGTTCGTCGGTCAATCATGCTGTGGAGCTTACTCGCTCTCATGGTGGTGGTGGTCGTGGGGCTGGAGCATTTCTTCCAGTAGATTATCCAGAAAGCTTCAGGCAGTCCTCGGTTACTCTTAACCGATGGTACTGGACTATTAGCGTAGACGGATTCGCCGTTGAAATGTTCAAAAAAGGCGACGGATCATTCGCGGATTATCTCGACTTGCGAATGAAAAACGCTGTACGGGACGCCACTAACCAGCTAAATCGAATCTCCCACGGAGACGGAAGCGGTGTGTTGGCTAAGATTAACGTGAGCGGCAAGGTTGACGCTGGAAGTGCTGTGACCATTAGCCATGTGAATGGCTACAGTTTTGGCGCTTGTCAGTTCCTTGAGGAAGGGGATTCTATTGCAATCCTTGACTCCACTGGAACGACCGTTAAGGCGACGACACGCATTTCTAAGGCTTCTGGCGGAGCCATTGACTGGGACGCCCAGCAGATCTACTTGGCAGACACAGTGGCCGGATTGGCTGTGGGCGACCTTATCGTTCTCGGTGATGCGTTCGGTAACTCTTACAACGCAGAGGCCAACGGTCTTCGTGGAATCATCAAGAACACAGGAACTGTTCAAGGCATCTCTTGCGATGACTACAACCGATGGAAGTCCATCATTGTTGACAAGACTGCCGCTCCTGTTCCTTACGACTGGACGCACGTTACGCGATTGGTTTCTGGTTCGATGTATAAGGGCTCAAGCTCTCCTGCGAACTTGGTTCTGTTGCTGCACCCAGCAATGCTCGAAGAGCACCAGCGCCTTGTGGACCCAGACCTTCGATACCAGCCAACTGACTTCCAGTTGAACAAAGGTCTCGAAGTTCCAGTGTTCTCTGTTCTCGGAAAGCAGATTCCTGTTCGAGATTCGGTACACATGGGATACCAAGAGATTGTGTGCTTGAACACTGACGAGCTTGAGCGATTCGAGTTGGCTCCAATGGATTGGGACGACTCAGATGGCGCGATTGTGAAGAACCTTCAAGGTAAGGATGCAGTATACGCCTTCTTGAAGTACTACTGGGCTATTGCGGCCAAGTCGTTGAACCACTTCGCTCGTATGGATGGTATTCAGGTTGACACGGATTACGTCTCTGTGATTCACAAGACCATGTAGTAAGTGAGGGGGGCTTCGGCCCCCCAACCTTTTAAAGGAGATGGTGATATGGCGATCACAGGTAGAAATTTAGACTTGTCGGCGTTGGCCCTTTTGGGGCGAGATTTGACAAAAGATGGCGATGATTCGACCGAAAGTTCATTTGTAACTAGCCCCCGACAGGCGTTTCAGGTGCTAGAGGTTGGTTGCACGATTGTAGTGAACTCTGGAGGTGCGGCAAGCACGATTGCCGCTAAATCAGTGTGGGATTGCAAGGTCTATGACAAGAACAACCAGAGTGGCGTAAAAATTGCCTCGGCTGAATTTGCAGCCACTTCTGTTGCTGGTGATGAAAAAACATCTCGCGATGGGTCATTTGCGTTTGAAGCAGATTTTCAAAATGCCTCCGACCGTGTTTTTGCAAAAGGCGCTCGGATTGTTATGGTTCAGTCAACAAAGACCGCAGACACCGGCGACGTTTTTGCACCGTATGTTTTAGGAATACCATTTGGAGCGCCTACGGCGTAAAGGAAAAGAGAAATGGCAGGTACAGGACAAGGAATGCTTCAGCCTACTAAGCTGATTTTGACAGATGACTTTCATGAAAATTTGGCCCTTCCTGGGTATCAAGGGCAGCTGAAAAGCATTGCTTCGGATATTGCTTACACTGATGATACAAGCAAACTGTTTGTTGTTCCAGACGGCTGCACTGTAGAACTGATGGATGTTGGCTTTACTTTTCCGTATGGGTTTACGTTTACCGGCTCGCACAAGACTACAGTCGGTTTTGCAACGCTCGATAATGTTGCTGGAAGTAACACCACCACATTGATTACGGAAAAAGAGTTGAATGCAACAACGGGAGCAGTGGCGGGAGGAACAACGCTGTCCGTCGCTAGGGGCGATTTTGCTTGGGATGCTGCATATGACACGGCTGCCGAGCGTCAGTTTGGACCGGGGACTGTGTTTGGATTTAAGTCTGACCAGACAGGAACAACAACAACAGCGGTGCTTCCGTTTATGCGATTTAAGTTTGTTTCTAAGGACATGGGACCTATCTAGTGCCTGAGATGGAACTAATCAGGGTGGGGGATAGAACTCCCTCACCCGGTTTTGTTGCTGACCTAAAGGCATTCGACCCGGACCTGAAGATCAAATGGAGCAATCCTGACCAGGCATGGGTCGTCTACCAGACGGTTCGTCGAAACCGCAACTGTGGGGAGTGGAACGAGTCTTCGTTGTTTGAAGTTCGTGACTACGATGCCCCTGTGTTGTGGCTTCACGGAATGCGAGAGCCTGACAGGCGCGTATTGGCCAAGCTGTATGAAAAGAGGGCCTTGGATAAGGCTGAGCGCATACAGCGGGCTAAACGGCGCGTAGAGGCCCTTAAGAAGGCAGAGAACGATAAGCTCGAAGCCAAACTTGCTCCGGCCAAAGAAGGCATGATGCGTGGGGCATGGGAAATGCGGAAAAGCGGCGTTGCCGGATCCATCGCCCCGGTTTACACTCCTAGTGGAGGAATGAACCAAACCAAGGAGTAAACGATGCCAAGCATTAGCCGTGGAGATATGAGAACAAGGGTTCGACGGCGGCTTGAAGACGTTTCTTCTGTCAATCCTCACTGGTCCAACGACGAGCTAAACGACTACATCAACGAGTCGATTCGAGACTTCTGGGATGAAGTATACACTCGCAACCGGTATGTGTTGCCTGTTACGACCCTAGATGACTACACATGGCCTGCCAACCAAGTCTCTGCGAATCTAACGACTCTTGTGTCTGCGAAAGCCGGTCACGGCCTCGGCAAAGAGTTCGACATCTATTTGATTAGTCAGTACGTCGATAGCGACAACACATTCGATTCGTCTAATCCGACGAACTACCCGGTTCCTTTGACTCGCACAAACTACGAGGAATTGTACCGTCACAACGTGTACTCGTCTCGGTTTTACGATGACTTCCAGTTTAGTAACAATAGCGGGTTTGATGGAGGAGCGCCTGGAGGCAGTTACCAAGCAGGGGTGTTCCGAAGCAGCACGAGTCGAGGCTTGTTCCGTTGGGCGATTCAATCGAGCGATGACAACGATGGCATCAATCTCTTCATGAGCCCTGTTCCGGCCAATGCGATCCGATTGCGAATCCAAGTGCTGTTGCCATTCAGCTCGCTAGACCAAGACAACGACATTGTCCTCAATAACGAGTTTGACCGCTTCGTTGACTTGATCGAATACAACACAGTGATTAAGGCTAAGGGCCGCTCAGATGAAGCCACAGACCCTGTTGTCCAAGCATACCTGCGGAGACTGGATTATCTGCACCAGTGGCTGGCCAGCAGGTCTAAAACTGGATATACGAGGGTTGTGACGGATGGCTACTAGCGAAGCATTTCTCCCATTTAACGGACCCTTTCGTGGCGTTTCAACACTTCCTGGCCGATTGGCTCAAGGTGGTTTTAGCCCGCTTGCGGTGAATTGCGACACTAGCCAAGGCATTCTGCGTTGCCGCCCAGGGTTCAATGTTGTGAACCAGCATGCCTCCAATCGTATTCTTGGAATGCATTCCTCTTTGGATTTTGAAGGAAATGCCACGCTGCTGGTGGCGTATTACCGTCCGAATGAGTCAACTAATTGGGGAGACATCATGCTCCGTCGAATGACGGTTAATGGTGATGAAGAGACTGCTATTCAGCTAAACGCGCTCCCTTATGATGTTGTTCCTGGGCCATACGAATTTCCAGTGTTTGAAGACTTTATGAGCGAAACCTTTGTGCTGTTTCCAAAGGCAAGCCTGTATCGGTACAACAACATGGAGAACCGATTAAAAAAAGTCCGTCCAACCGTTCACGAGGACACGGGCATTTTTCCGTATTTTGAATCAATTCCTACTGGAACAGTAATGGAGGCGCATGGTCGGCGTTTGTTTATGGCTGGGTTTACCGGTGAAGACAAGTTGTCGGTTAGCACGACCATTCCTGAAGATCAGAATTTAATACCGCAAAGCGTTGTAGACGAGTCCAGAGGGGCAGTAAAGCTTCCGATGAATGCCATTGTGTTTTCGGACTTTGATGATCCGACAACGTGGAAATCATACAACCTGCTAGGAGCCCCGAAAGGATTTAAAGTTACGGGTTTGTGCAGCATCAACAACGAGTTGCTGGTGTTCTCGGAGCAATCTGTGAGCGTTGTTCGCGGATTTGACGAGCGAGGAATGACCATTTCAACGCTTGTTGATGGTGTTGGTTGTGTGAATCAACGAACGATTGTGCAGGCAGCAGGCAGTGTGTGCTGGCTTTCTCATGACGGGTGGTACACATATACAGGCAACGGCGTCCAAAAAATATCAAACGACATTGGCGACATGTTTCGGATGGAGGGGTGGAGAGAGACCCCTATGCGGCCTCTTGGGTCAATTGCCTCCGAGCTACAATATCCACTTGCTCTTGACCGAGCAAACCTTTGGCAGGCGTGCGGTGGCTTTGATTACCAACGAGGGGCTTTCTTTTGGTCTGTTCCTATGCTTTCTCCAAAAGAATACTTTGACGCAGACACCACGATGGGAGGCCGCCCACCTCGAATGAACAACATGACACTGGTCTTCTATCCATCTACTGGAAGTTGGGACATGTGGTCTCCAAGCGCGACGAGCAGCTTCTACCCGACAGCGTATGCCAGTGTGATGGAAGGAACCAAGCAGTACATGATGTTTGGGAACGAAGACGGACAAGTGTGTGTTTGGGGGCACGGGACTGTTGATATGGTTCCTGAGCTAACAGACCCTGTTACCGGAAATGCTTACAGCGGAAAGGTAACAACGGGCGCAGACAGCCATTACGATTCAATTACTTGGTTTTGGATGTCCCCTCGAATGCAGGCTTCTGGAAACACCGCTGTGAGTGTCAAGAGTTTGCGTGTTCGCCAAAGGGCTGTGGGGTATCAGGAGCACGTTGACAAGGTTGCATTTTATGTGGAAAGCGAGCGATCTTTTGACCAGGTGGGCTCAGAGCTTTCTGCCTCTGGGACTTTGGATGGCTCTCCAGACGTCGGTCCTCCAGACCCTAAGATTCCAGATCACTATTGGAAACAAGGGGCTTGGGGCCAGTTTAGGTGGGCAGGTCGCGACGTTTGGAAGGGGCGATACCCTGTTCGGTCAATTATCACAGGACACACAATTCGGATTGGTTTTAAAGAAGTGTTGTCCCGAAGCAAAGTGTTTTCAGAGATTCACGGGTACGATGTTGAAGTCCAGCCAAAGAGGGACATCACATGAAACGCTTTACATCCCCTTTTAGGAAAGAAGACTGGGCTCTTGGCCCTATTCTTAGAACATGGCTTGACCGCCTTGAGGGCGCGTTTCAAGCGCGGTCTCCAGAAAACATTGCAAGCATTATTGCTGGGATAGAGCCTGGGCAAGTCGTGATGTTGGCCCCGGACACTTGGGAAGTCAGCGCTCCAATTAAGATTAAAAGAAGCTGCACGCTTGTTGGAACGGGTCTCGGAACAAAGATTCGAGCAAGCAAGGCGTTTGCAGGAGCTGCTTTGCTAGAAGTGACAGCGGAAAATGTTGTTGTTAAGGACATATCGTTTGACGGGAACTCGCGATCTATAAAAGGCGTAAAGGGCACGGCAAATGGATTGAGTGTGTTTGGTTGCAAATTTGATAATTTTACAACTGGAATTGAGGTGTCTGGAGGCAACGGGGCGTTGGTTTCGACTTGTTATTTTTTATGCACAAACTCTGGGGTTACTTTAAAGGGAACTAGCAGCAGCAACCGAATATGCGAAAATCACATTCAAGTCTCTGGAGACGATTCGTCTACTAATGTTGGCGGAATTGTTATGGGCAACGAAGTGTCCCTTACAAGTGTTACGGGAAATGTTTCGAGCAAGAAGATTAAGTTCCACAACACAGGTGGGGCGCAAAGTTTTGCAGCCCCCGGAAACCTAGGAAATCATGTGGCCGGGAATGCCGCAGCGTTAGCGGAGACAACATGAGCACTCCAACGATTACAGACCCAGCATCAAGCATTACGAATGACCCGTCTGTGGTTGTTGCCAATGATCAAGCAAATGCAACAGCGGCAACCGATTTAGATGTCACCACAAATGTTGTGCAGTTTAAAGGGTATCGCGTTTATACGGGCTGCGGATTATTGGACAAGAGTGAAAATATAGATATTCCTTCTTCGTTCTATGTAGAAATCCATCCTCGCGAATTAAAGTCCTTTATTCGATTCCATGACACAGGGGCCTCTTCTAACTCATCGCAATATGTAGACATGTCGATGTACGCTCTCCCGTACAACAAAATTGGAAATGACAAGGTGTTTTCTAACCCAGAAGGCCTGCCGAATACGATTACCGCGCAACTTCAAAGGGCTCAAACTCCAACGGTTGTCGATGGGCTGTGGTCTAATGTGGGCAGCGCCCTTACGCTAACGGGGTCAAGCGTTTCGGCCCTGGAAACAATTACGACACTAGACCTGTCGGCACAAACCTCAAACGACAATTACCCGTACCACAGGGTGCATGTTAACATGTCGCAAGCCGGGTATGGCGGGGAAAGTTATGTGAATCCCGTCTTTGTGGTTGTAACGGTTCGTTTAAAAGACACGTCTTTTTAGGAGAATAAACTATGGGTCGCCCAACAGTTAGAAATTTTCCAAACGATTCGTTTTGCTCTGGCCCGCAAGTTCAGGCAAATGATGCTGCCGTAATGGCCGAGTTGCAGGGGAATTGCGCCAAAAACATTAACATTAACGACTACAAAACCAAGCACTCGCTGTCTGCTTCGGTTCGATGGCTTTGGCTTGAAACAAGCATTGGGCCTGTTGGCCCAACTAACGATGGTAGCGGCCAAGTCATGTTGACCGAAAACGCAATTCGCAATGGAGTGATTTGGCAATATCGGAGCGAAAGAGCATGCACGATTCTCCAGTCGTACCTTCAGTTTTATGAGCCTTTTAATACAGGCGAAGGGTATGAGATAAAAATTGGTCTTTTTAAAAGCAAAACGGTACCTAAGTTTGACAGTGGCAATGGCCCAACGGACTTCGATTCGTTTGGAGACAAGTTGTCAGGAGACACTTTTGAGTTTACGACCACTGTAGATGCGGTTATGGCAAGCGCTAATGTTCCTTTGAACGAATTGACCAATGTCAACAAGCCGCTTGCAAAAGGCGAGTATCTGTTTGTGGCGGCGCAGGTTGTTTGGCCTCCTCAGATCTTGGCAGAAGGTGGCGGTGCGACAACTGAGACCGCGTACTCGGACCTGTATGGAATTGCTTCGAGAATGAGGCTGCATGTGCAGGTAACTTTGCGAGAGGAGCATCTATGAGCAAGTTAAATGATTTGCCAATAGGCACAACGGCTAGTGCTTCAGAGGTGTATTCAAATGACACTAAAGTTAAGAACTACATTGCCAAAATTAACCACCGCGACAAGGTGTCGCCGTACCACACTTGGACGGAGTCATACTTTGTTCCGGCGCTGTCTCCTATTTTAGGGTATCCGGCCTCAAACAACCAGTACTTGATGACCGGGTTCTACAACCGTTTCCCCGTAATTAAAGGGAAAGTTACCGAAACGCATGGGCGAAGGTTTTTGGGGGGAAATATTCATGTCACAAAGTCTTTTGGGGGAATTAGTCATGTGACAGATGTTAATTCTTCTGGGCCTTTTCCTGTCCTCAACTTGGTGCAAACGCCTGCCTCCGATGACTTAATGGTCGTTTCCATGTATCGAAGCAGCGTTGCTAGCGACTCAAGTTTGTTGCCTTTAACGTCTGGAGTGAATTTAATTAATGCTCCGTATGCGGATGAAGATGGAAATTTTTCGCAAAAAATGTTGCAAGAGAAAGCCTCTAAGGTTGATGACCAAAGCATTCGCGAGTGGTTGGTGCGCCCTAAAGTGTGTTTTAATTCGGAAGGCGGAAGTACGGGCGCAAATTTGACAATAGAACTTCCAGCGGATTCACAGTATATTGGAGCCAATGAGTACTGGTATTTAGAGTTTGAAGGAATCGGTGCGGACGGCCAGAAAAACAACCATGGCTGGCAAGGAGTTACCATCAACTTGCGTTTTGCGGCGCTACTTGAATCATAGGAGTCGAAATGGTTAATCAACCGGGAGAACAAAACCAGCAGCAGTCGAATGCGGCTCCTGGGACTAACGATTCGTACTACACGAATCAGATGCAAGGTAACGCTCAGTACGGGGGAGCTCCTGCGCCTATGAGTCCAGGGTTTAGTATAGGGATTAATACGGATTCTGGGGCAAGTCAGTTTGGTTTGCAGTCTGGTGATAGGGGGCCGATGTTTGGTCAACAGCAGGCAATGCTTGGCCAGATGTATAATCCCCAGCAGATTCAAGCGCAGAAGCAAGCATTGCTCCAGTCAGCACAACAGGCCAATCTTGCAGGATTGCAAGGCGCGCAGGGGCAACTTGCTCAGATGGGGCTTGGCTCTTTGGGTGGTCAGGCTGGAATGTTAAGCGGCCAGGCCATTCAAGGCGCTTTGGCGGAGCAGCAAGCCATGACAGCAGGGGCTCAATTAGAGCAGCAGGCGCTTCAAAACCTCATGGCGCAAAGTCGTGATTTGCGAGCGCAACAAGCAGAAGTGTCAAACACGGTTCGGCAGGGGTATCAGGACGCAATAAATAGCTTATTTGCGTCGCCGGGTGTTGCGGATGGAAGCCAGGTTGTTCGAGAGGAGTTGATGAGCGACTTGAGTGAGTATTCGAGTATGCTTGAGCAGCAGGTTATGATGGGGCAGATTGAGCCTGGGCAAGCGGCTATGATGCTGATGAACTTCCCGTATGCTTGGTCGACTGAAAACAATAAAACAATTTACCGAAACCGAAAGTAGGAGGTCGGGATGTCGCTTCTTAATCCATTGGGAATTCAAACGACAGCTGGTCGACCAGTTCCTCCTCGACGTAGAAGTATTGCTGGAGAACTCGCAGAGTACGGCGGCAAGACTCTTATGGGCCTTGGTGCGACGGCCGGGACTGAGCTCATTAAAGCTGGGATGGGAAAAGGAAGCGCTTTGCAGGACGCTCTTGTTTCCGACCGAGTTAAAGCCCAGCAAGCTGAACAGCAGAGGATTGACCGACTTACCGCCCTTAGTCCAGCCGTTGTGGCCCAGACTCAGGCTCGAGCAAGGCTTGGGGGCGAAGCCATGTCCCAGGGAGGCCAGACCGAGCGGCGGGAAATGCAAGAGGCTGGTTCAACGGAGCGGTTGAAGCTTAAGCTTGCCGCTGAGAAAGACTTGAAAGAGCAAAAGCTTCAAATAGATCAAGATTTGTTAGAGCTAAAGAAATGGAAAGTCGGCATTGAAAGCAAGTTTGGAAAAAAGAAAGGGATGAGCACGAAGCAGCGGGCGCTTTTGCGAAGACAAAAAGATGCGGAGAAGAATTTAAATCGCTGGTACGATATTATTGAAGAAAGCTACGACCCGGACTCAAACATGACCCCGGAGCAAACCGCAACTGCTGAGCGGAATTATGTGTTCTATCGCAATCAACTAGCAGGAATAGTTAATGAGCTAACGGGGGGCTCTGGGCAGGCATCAAGAAACGAAGACGGAAGTTTGAACTTGCCCAAGGTAGACCTTGGCGCGGTCGGCCAAACTCCTGATGCCGCAGAAGCGTCAAAGATTGCAGAGAGAGAGGCGGGCATTGGTCTCACCAAGCAAGAGACGGAAACAGAGAAAATGGAAACAGCAAAGCGCGAAGCTGAAGTGGGCAAGACTTCTGCGGAGACGCAAAACCTTTTGGCAAGAACTGACACCGAAATAGCTGGTCTTGAGAAAATTGCCGCAGAAACAGGGCTTATCTCGGCCAAAATTAAATTGACTGACGCGGAAGTCAATAAGGTCCGTGCGGATTCTGATCTGGTTAATGCGAAGCGCAATGAAGTTAATAACAGAATCAAGAACTCAAATTTGACTGACCGGCAAAAAGCAGTCATTGAAGTTCGGCAAAAAATAGCAAACCAGACGTCTAGAGAGTTGCGAGAGGTGCTTGGAAAAACCCCAAAAGGCCAAAAAGGCAGGGACCAGGCCGCTCAAGAGGCCGCTATTCTTAGCGAGCAGTTGGCGACTCAAGTCAAAAATTTGATTACGGTAATAGATGGCCTTGAGGGGGATTCGGCCCCGAAGAGAACGCCGAAGAAGAAAGGAGTGCAGCAGTCGCTGCGGGATGCAGTAGGAGCCAAACCTCCAGGCGCTCCTTAATCTCTACTAAAACATGGTGCTAACATGGCGATTTCTGTTGCTTCCCAAAAAAATGTGTTGACCACCCTTGAGGAAGAGGCAAGCGAAGCCGACCTGAAGTATATTAAAGACAATGGGTACGAGTACGACCCTGCAACGCGAGAGGTCTACCAAGATGTCGCCCTGGAGCCAGCGCCCTCTCCAGAGCCCGTAGAGGCATTGCAGGACGATGCTCCTGACTTGCAGCAGCAAGCCTCGGCACTTCCTGATGCTGGCGACGTTGCAGAGCCCTTGGACGCGCCTGTGGAAGCAGCGCCTTCTCCAGATATTGAAAGCGCAGCGCCTGAAGCCGCTTCTGGTTTTTTCGACAAAAGCATGTCTGCGAGCAAGGCCTATGCCGCAGGAATAGACCCCGTAGAGGTCTCGCGGCGTTTTGATGAGGGAATGCTGTATAACCCGGCAATGAACTCGTTTGTTCCGCAAAAGTACGCGGGGCTTGATGAGAGTGATGTCCTGGCGTTTGAGCAGGGGTACAGCCCGGATGAGATTGTAGAAAACAAGGCGCAAGGCACCGTGTACGGGGAAGGCTGGGGAATGTATGTCAGCCCAGAGTTTGCGACCCTCAATAAGAGCCAAGTTGAAGAGCTTCGACGCCTTGAAGATAAAAGGATTGACAGCCAGACAATGAAGCAGTTGATGTTTTTGTCTGAGGCTGGAATTGACCTTGATGCAGCGGATGATGCTTATTTTGAGAAATGGAAGCAGGAGTGGGAAGGGGTTGAGGTCAACGAAAGCAATCTTCGTGAGGCCATAAAGAGATCGGAATTGGCCGCTGATGCGTATCGAGTAAAGCTTGACGCTTACGTGAAAGAGCAGAAAGACATTCCGTACTACGCAAGGCCTTACAAGGCTTTGCTTGGAGAGACGACGCTTACTGGCGACCCGGAAGGGATTCCAGACACCGAGCCTGGTCAATACATGCAGCGGCTTGCAAAGGGCGAACTTGCTCAAAGGTATTTGGTCAACACATTCAAAAAGGCCTTGGACGAGGGCGTTTTTAGTGGCGGAACCATGGATTTTTCTGCCGTAAAAAAACTACCTGGATGGGAGAATGCCGATGATGCGGCAAGAAAATACGTTGTCTCGCAGATACAAGGAGCTCAACTGGAAGGCCTAGAAAAGGATGTTGCCGACCAGGAATTGAGTGAGATTCTTGCCGGGGCAACAGGGATGCCTGTGAATGTCGCAAAACAAATGATGGAGATTGGTGGATTTTTTGCGGTGGGAGCCAAAGAGGTTTTGTATGACCTTGGCGCTTCCGGCGTGAACATGGCAGCAGGATTTGTAGAAGACCTAGCCACCCATGAAGAAGAGCCAGATGTTTTTGGGCCTAGCTACATGCCTTCGCCAAAAACGCAGAGACAGTCCGCTTTGGCTAAGGCCACTAACGAAGGGTTAGACGAGCTTGGAGACATTTGGAGAGGGGCGGTTGCAGTGGGCGCTGGGTCCGTTGTTGCTGTTGGTGAAATGAGTGAGGTCGCCATTGGAATGGCAAAGTTTGAAGAAGAGGCATACAAGCGATTCTTGAACTTTGTTATTGAAAGGCCGGTGGATGCGGCGGGCTTGGCTGCGGGGGGAGTTGGGATTGCAAGAGCCGCTACAGGGCGAGCAGTAATAAACGCTTCGCAACAGGCAGCAAAGTCTTCTGCCGCGTATAATTCTGCGAAGAGTGCTCGTATGGCTGCTGGGGATGTAGTTCAGCCGAATCGCCCTAGCGTTAGGCCAGCATCTATTGAATCAATGGTAGAGGATGCTGCCAAAACAGCAGGAATGGAGACAGGCACATTCATTGTGGGCAAAGAGGGATTTCCTGTCCCGGCCCCCAAGTCCTTGACTGATTATTTTAAAAAAGGAATTGAGCCCGATGCCCTGCGTAAGTCGCTGGCAGAGGCTGCTGAAGAAGGGAGAACGCTTCCGGTTGGCGACTCGCAGTTGTTGGAGTTGCATTTAAAAAAGACAGCCGATGAAGTTAAGGTTGCGGCGTTAAGGGCTAAATACGATGTGCAGACCGCGCTCCAAAAAACCATGGACCCGGTAGGGGCTTTTATGGTGGCGGGAGCCACTGCTTTGAAGCGGTTGAACCCTGCGGCGTTGCGCTCGCTTCAGCGGCGAGACACTTTGATGGATGAGGTCAAGATTGTTACGCCAGAAGGCGAAACGTCACTGCTAGACGTTGTTTCGAAAAGAAACAGTGCGCTTGCCGAAAAGCTGCGAGATATCCAGCGAGATGGGGGGAAAGTTCCCGTTGAATTGTTGCGAGAGGTTGACGATCTGTTGCGCCTTTCGCCCGAGATGGCCGCTGCGGACGCCTGGATCCTGCTTCCAGACGGGAAAGAAGCAAAGATGGACTTTGCGCCAAGAGAGCCTGACCTTCAAACAGTGTTTGGAAAGCCTCTTACCGAAGCGCAGAAGCAAGGCCTTTTGAATCAACCAAAAGTGATTGAGGAGCAGATTCGCAAAAGCGCAAGGCAAACAAGCGCCGACCTCAACAGAATGATTCGGGACCGCTCTACTGCTGGGAAGAAGCTTGGTTTGATTGAGGGGGAGGCGGAGCACTTTTTTGCGCTGCTTGATTTCGCTGATAATTTGAAGAGCATTAGGGACTTGCCTGAGACTTTTGAAGCCATGAAGAAGTCTGAAAGGAATGCGCTTGCTAAATCTTTCTCTACTCGACGGGCCAATCAGGCAAAAAGGGACACTGCGCGACAGAAGATGGAGTCTCTTTTGCAAAAACGCAAAGGGCTTTCAGATAAAGACGCTTTAATTCTTGAAGAGGTTTTGGTTGAGCTAAGCACAATCAATCGGGAATGGGGTTCTCGCCGTGGGCGCGGGATGATGAATGTTGCCTTTAAGGATTTTGATGCCGCGAAGGCTTCGGTGGAGGGGCTCCTTGCAAAGCTTGATGATAGTGATAGTGCAAAGATTGTGCAGGACAAGGCGCGGCAGATCTTAGAGGCAGACGCAAATATTCTGGACATCGATGATTACGCGATAAATACGCTCGACGACTTTTATCGAAATGAGATTCTGCTCGACCCCGAAGCCTCTGTGCTTGGGAAGTCCGCAGATGACCTTAAGCTAGTCGCAGACGGAATGCAGCTTTCTCCGTCTCAGCGGGAACTGATTGATGGTGCAATAGATATGTACCAACAGACTTCTGTTGCCCTTGAGCAAGCTCAAAAGGGAACTCAGAAAAGACGCATAAAGAAGAAGATAGAGAAGCGGAAGTTGAAACAAAAGACTGCCGCTGGAGAGGTTGCTCGCGGTGAACTTAAAGAAGGAGCAGCAGAAACTACTTCGTACATTCAAGATGAACTGATTGGAGAGGCAAAGAAAGAACTTAGCCTGGTTCGGAAAGAGATTGTTGATGCCTTAGAATCTTTGGCAAAGCGCCAAGAAAGCCTGAAAGGAATTAAGGCATCTCGCGCTGTCAGGGAGAAGGCTCTTGAGGATGTGCTTATTGCGAAGCGAACTGGCGGGAATGGATCGCTTGGTGAGATGGGCAAGATGATTGAGGCTGGGGTTGCGCCAAAAGCAATTCCCGCGAAACACATTGCATTGGCTCAGGCGATGCGAATTGCCGACAATGTTTCAGACCCTCACACCCGAGGCCTAGTTGAGGCGGCGTTTGAGCAGAATGGACTGAGCATTGCGGATGCGGAAGGTCTTGGCCCAAATGTGGTTGGCTATTTAAATCATGTTGCGGACAACTACATGGATGTCTCTAATATCAAAGACGCCATTGCGGTGTATTCGGTGTCGCCGCTCAACATGGTGGACGACGTAAAGATTGTAGAGATTAGAAACAATGCCAAAAGAGCCACTGAAACAAAGCTTGATATAGATGCAGCTCTTGCTAACGAGAATCTGGGGGATGGCGCTAAGTCTTTACTAACGAAATACAGGGCTCTTAAGGATGCTGGAGAGCCAATTTCAAACAGTATGCAGCAAGCGGTCAATGACATGACAATGACTGTGGCGTCAGACTTGCGAACTGAAATGTTTCGTGCATCGGCGGCGGCCATTGAAGAGGGCTTGCTTACTCCTCAAACAGCTTTCTTGAGAATTGCGAATTACTTCCCAGACCTGTACGCCCAATACGAAAACTTCTTGTCGGCCAATCTGTCTGATGCCGCGCTTGAATTGCCAGACTTTAACCCCTTGAAAGAAGTGAAAGGAATGCAGCAGTACAAGCTGCATGGAAACAATTTCAAGAAGTCCAATTACAAACACTTGCCTTTAGAAGATCGGCGCGAGATGGGTCTGATTACGGATCCGGCGGCCACGTTTGTGCTGGGCGCAAGTCGAATTTACAACGATATTCTTACAGCTAAAATGTATCGGGAATTAAAGGGGGCTAAGTTCTCTGACAGCCCTTCCGTCCCAGAGGGGTTGCGCGGCAAATCATTTGCAATGGACCCTGACGACATTGAATGGCAGCGACTGGGCGACTCTGAAAAGAAATTGTTTCGTCAAATCCCGCACAAGAAAACAGAAAAGCGTCTGACTAGGTATGGCGAACTGTCGGGAATGTACGTGCCAGAGTCATTGTACGATGATGTTGTGAACACGGCAGAGACAAGTAATTGGGCATGGCGAGCGCACAACAAGTTCCTTAGCACATGGAAGCTTGGAAACACTGCGTACAATCCGGTAACGCAACTCAGAAACCACGTATCAAACTGGTTCATGGCGGACATGAACAACATGCTGTACGGACCTGGGTCAAAGACATCAGGCCGGTTGCTTAAAGAGGGGGACATTGCTCGTCAAGCATGGACCCACCAGGGAGAACTTGTCGAAGAGGCGATTGCCGCTGGCTTGTTTGGCGGGGACCTTATTTCAGTAGAGGTCAATGGGGCGCTTGGGAAACGAACGCCGCTCCCTAAAGACCTTCAAAAGGTGTTGAAGCGGGGCGTGGCGAACGGCGATCATGGTCTTGAGCGAGCATTCAACGTGACAGATTCTTTTGTAAACGCCGCAAAAACCGGTAAGGCAACGCTCGAAATGGCGCAAAAGAATTACCAGTTTGGGGACGAGTTCTACAAGCTGTTGCGATATGGGCAGATTCGTTCGCTGCAAAAGCAGTTTTTAAAAACTGGAACCCTTACAAATGAAATGAAGGCCGCGTTTGGAGGCGCTGTAGAAGCAATAGATTTGCTTGGCATAGCCGACCCAGTTCTTGCAAAAAAAGCTGCCGTTAGCCGCGTTTTTAACGATGGGTTTGTGGATTACTCACGAACTTCAAAAGCTGTCAACTGGTTGCGAAAGGGGTGGGCTCCTTTCATTACATTCACGGCAGAAATGCTCCCAAAGTTTGCGGCGAAGCAAGCCTTGAATCCATTTAAAGCCATGTTTTACAGGGAGGCGTTTCGAAACCTGAACGAATACAGCCACCTTATTGATGGAGAGCCAACTCTTGCAGACCTTGAAGATGTCGAGTCCAAAAGGCTGATGATGCCGACATACAGCCGGATGGGAGGAAGGTATGTGGGAGTGCGAAACATTCCTTATGCAGACGGGGATGTTCCGATGCACGCATTTATGGACGTCTCCCTGTGGACTCCAATGGGGAACCTGTTGACTCCGACAGACGACACGCGAGGAAGTGGAATATTTGATGCAATACCAGACTTTTTGACACTAAGCCACCCTCTTGCCGACGTAATAGGAAGGGTTGTTTACAATAGATCAGATTATCAGAGCACAAGCGGAACCTTGTATCCGACCGGGTCAGGGGCGGATTGGACGGACAAAGCCGTTCCCGCACTGCAAATGGCAAGACGCAAGCTGCTTCCTCCAATGATTGGAGGTCGGTCTTTAGACAAAATGTATTCAGGCATCACAGGCGAGCCATACGGAGCTCGCGGCAAAGTCTACACTCCTGGCTCGGCGCTGTTTGATATTTTTGGAGGGCGAACCACGAATGTCCCCGTTGACTCTGACATTACTGATGGGATGGATTATCAAATGCGTCTGAATGAAACGGTTCTTTCTCCCTCGGATATAATAAACAGGGCTTTCAATGAGCTTGTTTGGCAGCAAGAACTAGAAGACCGAAACGAAAAGACAGAAAGGTATTACGAGGAAAAGCAAGAAAGGGCTCTGCGTAGCGCAAAAGAATACGCAATAAGGTCGGCTCGAATTAGAAATCTTTTGCGACAAATAGAGCAAATCAAAGACAAGGTTTTTGAATGAAAAACTACACGCTAAGAAAAGGCGACAAAGGCCAAGAGGTCGAACGCCTACAGTCAAAGATTGATACAGACATAGATGGCTCGTTTGGCCCTGCAACGGAAGCAGCCGTCCGAAAGTACCAAGAGGCCACCGGGCTGGTCGTAGACGGCATTGCTGGTACGAATACGCTTACTCACATGGGCATCCCGGTCATTGCTGGGATCGATGTGTCGAAGTGGCAGGGCGAAGTGGACTGGGACATGGTTGCCATGGACAACGTTAAGTTCGCATACATCAAGGCAACCGAAGGTCAAACGTATGTGTCTAAGACATTCTCCGACCAGATGGAAGGCGCTAGAGAGGCTGGCCTTGTTGTTGGGGCATACCATTTCTCCAGGCCGGACACTCAAGAGGGAATGGGAGACGCCATCCGAGAAGCCGAGCACTTCCTCAAGACATACGACCCGAGATGCGGTGACCTTATCCCATGCCTAGACCTAGAGGCTGGAGTAAAGACTGACGATGGGTACAACGTGGACTGGGCATTGACCTGGCTCTCTCACATTGAGAAGCAGACAAGCATCAAGCCCATGATTTACACAGCGAATTGGTATCTCAACGGGTATGTGCGTCGAGCCCAGGACGGAGAGGCGATTGATGCCCTCGGTTCATATCCTTTGTGGTGGGCTGAGTATCGAGACTCCGACACAACAAACCCATCTAAAGACATGACCCCTTTCGAGAAGTGGGACATCTGGCAGTGGACTGGTTCTGGAAACACTCTGGGAGTGAAGGGTCGATGCGATAAGAACTGGATGGCTGGTGGGAAACTCTGTAGCCTGACTATCTAAGCCGAGGCGACGTAGACTTCAATGTCAACGGTAGCCGTGTCCGCACTGGCTTCAATCGAATCAATCTCAGACCAAGACGCTGGTGCCGCTGCGGTAGAATTGCTTAGGTAGTAGCCAGGACTCAACTGGAATGTCTGTCCAGCCTGGAGCCGCACAGCCATCTTGGCTCCCGCAGCATTCACCAGGCGAATGGCAACATAGTTGGAATTATCGAGATTCGTTATCCGAAGATACTTCACGTCTGACCGGGTCCACTCTCCACCACGGGGCGAACGTGAGCCCATAGTCCCAACCGTAGTGTAGTCTCCGGTCGCAACCGTGTAGATTCGACGTGAGATTTCGCCAACACTTGCAATCGAAAGCACGTTAGACGTGTTTGCTGCGGCTCCGTTGAGAGTAATCGCCTCTGTAAGCGTGACCGTTAAGGTAGCCGGGGTGACTGTACTTGCCATGACTTATCCTCCAAGGACTGTTAGGGCTGCTTTGATGGCTTCAGTTCCACCGGCTCCGATGCATGCACCGAGCGCCGCCCAGGTTATCTTCATCAGCCGCTCGTTGGCGTGGACATCTGAATTAACAGAAGCCTTGACCTCACTGAGCTCTGACTTGATTTCTGACATTGAGTCTTGAAGGCCTTCCACTTTGGCTTCGAGGGCGCTTACAGATTGTACCAGCTTTAGAATCACTTCTTCGTTCACCTTGGCCTCCAATAGGTTCACTTGCAATGTATCATGAGTCGAGCATCTTCGTTTAAAAAAAAACGCCCCGTGGGAGCGACCCAGAGGCGTTTAAAAGAAGGACCAAGGCGGGAGACTTGGACACTTGAAATGCTACTCCAACCTATTCATCGCTTGCAACCTCTTTTTTGAGTTTCTTGACGTGACGTATAGTACGGTTGATGACAGCCTGCTTGCTCTTGGCCTTCTTGTACTTGTGAAAGGTCACCTTGCACCCCTCTTCGCTCTCCTCCGAAGGGTCTTGGTATGCTGCTTCCATTGTCATCTCGATGGCATTTTTGAGTATCTCTTGGAGGAGATGGGTTCGAGGAACCTTCATCGCCCTTGCCATCGAAATGAATGCATCGTGACTTCTCTTGGGCAGGTAGATGGTCGTAGGCTTCCAAGACTCCTGTCCATAAAGCTTCGCATCGCGGTCGTTTGTGACCCTGCGAATATCATGTGCAGGAGTCCTGAATGCCTTTGCAGCAGCCTGCTCGGCAATGTCCTTCCCATTGAATAATGCCCTCGCCTGAAGAGCTCGTATGTGGTGAGGAAGATTGTTCAGGACAGCCGTGATGACCGGCAGGATGTCTGGAGGGGGGATTGCATCCCCCGCAATCCAGTCCTTTACCATCTCCACCGGAGCATTGTACCCCTCCTGTTCAAGCACCTTGGATACAACGTACTCTGGCTCTAGGTTGATTCGCTTCATCGCATCACCCAATTCGCTTGGCCAATCACCACATCTTCAGCGAAATTCTTGGCTCCCTTTTCCGAGATGCCATCCTTCCTTGCCGATGCAAATGCCTGGTCGTAAATGCGCTTCCCCTCGCTCTCACCAAGGTCCCGCATTGCTCTCTCAAACTCTGAATTGCCTTCTGACTGGTTCATTATTCTCCTCCCTTGCCGGTCTTCGGTCGATGAATGTACTCTCTGCATCGCTGACACATGATTGCATCCCACCCAGAGAACCATACTGCCATGGTGTATTCGCATCCTCCGCACTGCACCAAGCACCGGTAGCGATTGGTTTCCTTGTCCAGATGCTTATGTAAAAACTTACCCCTCATGTCCTTCTCCTTCTTTTAAAGACCTAAGTCTGCGTTGAAAAAAATCTTGCACACCACTTCCCGATCCGACTGTAGAGTCCTTTGAAGTGCTCGACTTATGGGTTTGTCAGACCGCTGCTCCGCTCGGTCGATGGTTGAAACGTGGAAGTCTATTGCGACGGCTAGCTGTGACCGGGTCAAGCCCTTGGCCATCCGCCACTTCTTCAGTTCCTTACCAGTGATTCTCCCAGAGCCCTGCTCTCGGTGCTCTTTCATCCATGCTGGCATTTCCATTACGCCCTCCTTTAGTGAACAAGCCGTGGCTTGATGGCTGTGAAGTCCCTCCAGATGCGACGTAGTTCGTCGCGGTCCTTGGTTGTCTCCGGCTCGAAATTGATGATAGGGGAATCGGATTCTTTGGGCTTAACGACGATGGCTACCCTGCCGTTGCTCTCCCCTTCGCCATACGCCACCTCTATGACCTCCCCCCATGGCGCATTAGCCCTAGTGATTTGATACTTGACGCCATTCTCTTCGATGGCAGTGATGCCGACCTTGCCCACCTCGGATTCCATCAGACCCAGCAGTCCACTCAGCATTCCAAGTTTCCACTCGGCTAGGCTCGAAAAACTAATCCTAATCTCCACGCTCTCTTTCATGTCGTCCTCCTCGTAGAAAGGGTCACAAGCAATTCATGAACCTCTCCAAGTAAATAACCATCCTCGTCCAGGGCCTCCACACTGAGCCCTATGACTTCATGCCCTGCCGCCACCTTGAGGTCCTCACAGGCCTTCCTCAAGAGGGCTAGCAGGTCCTCTACGCTCACGGTGACCTCGGCCACCTGTCTCTCTACCAGCTTGGTCTTCATGTCACCTCACCTGCCAATCGCTTGGGTCTGTGGATTCGTACCAATCGTCCATCACATGTCTCCTTCGTAGTACTGCTTCCACATGTCCGCTTCGATGGCTTCCACAAACTCGTCACCGAGGTGTGACCTGTCCAGTTTTGGACCGTACACACGTTTTCCTCCAGCAGAGACGTGACTCAAAAACCGAACGTAGGCTAGGCTGACCTGGAGTAGCTCTGAATGGATGTCGTTGTATAGCAAGTCCATCCACGCATCTATCTCCATATAGGTGTCTCCAACCTTCATCTCAACGTGTGTTAGGTATAGCCCTTCCATGCCTCCCTCCTACAGCGCTAGGGCGGCGACTGTGGCCGCGTACCAGCAAAGTGTTAAAAGTGTCACTTGTACGATATAATCTAGAACATCCCGCATGTCCTTCTCCCTATCTAGTTGTTGTTTAAGTTAAATACCATAGGCACTATAGCTAGTCAAAACATTTGGCTAAGACACCTCCTTTTTGTCCATGAGCTCCCCGGCCCTCCTAATCATTGCGCGAAGTCTCTCGTTCTCAGCCTTCACTTCTTCGTAGTCCTTTTTCAGCTTGGCGTAGGCCATGTCACGCCACCGAATAGTGTCTTTTGCTTTTCTCTCAGCCCCCTCCACCTCTTTCCGTGAGATAGCCCAAGCCAGGCACTGTATTTGCTCGTTTATACACATTACTTAGCCCTCCGTTTCCGTTGGAACAATTCTCAAAACGATTTGAAAAAAGTTCATTTTTCCTGATCACACTCCACAATCAATCGACCGAGGAAGTGTGCTACCTGGGGCACCACGGCATTTCCGAGCGCCTTCAATCTATCTTTGTCCATTCTTGTGGGAAGCCCATCAAGTGCTCTACGAATGCCGGGTTCAAATGCCCACTGACTTGCTCCAACGCTCCCCCGGAACTCTCGAAGCCCTTCTCTTGCTTTGGCAAAAGGCTCAAGTCCAAGGCTGGAACCTTGCACTGGGCCTCGAAGGGGCTCTTGCCACCGTTCAGCATCATCCGAGCCTCGCGGTGCGTCATCTCTCCCGCAAGAATCTTCTCTCGATACGCTCGAACATTGCCCTCGCAGGGGCGCATCGGTGACGCCGTTGGCGTCGGCCAAGGTCGCGACGATAAAAATTCGGGCTCGAAAGTGCGGCGCTCCAACGGCTGAAGCCGGAATAACAGACCACCATGCATCATACCCGAGTGCGTCAAGGCCTCGCATGACTGTAGGTCCTCCCCTTCGACAGAGGGCTGCGACGTTTTCGAGCAGGACCCATCGGGGCTTCGTTGCTTTGATGCATCGCTCGACTTCTGGCCAGAGCCATCTCTCGTCTCGTTCTCCGAGACGCAGTCCTGCGTTGCTGGCTGGTTGGCAGGGGAATCCTGCTGAAACAACGTCAACTGGCTCGACTCCTGTCCAATCCACTTGCTTGACATCTTCGTATCTCCTCGCGTTCGGCCAGTGCTTGGCCAGCACCTTGCGGCAGAATGAGTCCTTCTCGACCTGCCAAACCGTCTCCATTCCTGCTCGTTCGAGCCCTAGGTCAATGCCACCGATTCCTGCAAACAGACTCCCGACCTTCATGGTTTCACCATGACCGTGATCCGAGTAAATTGACACGTTATGATGTCCCCGGCGCTGGATTTTGCTAGCCGGTCCATCAGGAAAAACTCCTCGTTTTGGTCGAAGTCAAAACCCCATTCCTCGGAGTCGAAGCAGTCTGAAAACTTCTCCTTAGCCTCCTCCAGTGTCAGTGTCTCTGACTCGTGGCCGTCATATGGCCACTCGAATTTCAAGATGATGCCTTCCATCTCACGCTCCCTTGCCTCCCGGCTGTTAGTTTGCCAGTCTCTTGGCCCACACGGCCCGCTCGATTGCCTCAATGCTTGCCGCAGTGAGCCCAGGCCACTCCGAAAACCCACTGTAGTAGTCCGCATAGCGGTGGCGCACCGGACACGTCACCTTGCCGAGTGAGAACATTACCTTCTTGTACTCGCTCAGGCCCTCGAACCACTTCTCGAATAGGATCGTGTACGTGAGTCTCACTTGGTCCTTCGTCATGCACGTAATCTCTCTGTCCATCTTGTCCTCCTGCCCTTTCTTAAGGACCTGTGGATGTGTCCGATTTCGAACTTTCTTAATCTCCCGCAGGGCTCCCCCTCTCCTCCGAAGAGAGAGAGCCGGACGATGATCAAGACTTCTTAGTGCCCACTGTGATCGATCCGTTCGCGATCATTCGATCTACCTCGTAGACCATCAGTTGGTAGGGCATAGGCAGCACGTACTGGTAGTGCCGTATAGCCTCGTCTCGGGTCTCGTAGTGCTCTGTCGCTATAAAGTCCATCACTCCACCTCCTTGTAGACTCCAATCAAATCCCCTCTCGAATTAATTTTGACCGTGCATATAGGGTCAGAGCTACCTGGAGGAGTGCCCTGTCGGTCGATTGTCACGGTTATGTTTGCATAACAATGCTCGATGCAACTGCTCAACTCAACGGCACACTTTTTCATTTTCTCTAGTTGCGCCTCGGTCATCGCTCTCTCCTTTGCCTCCCGGCTGCTAGTTGAAAATTGCTTCTGCTTCGCTCGTGCGGATCTTGGATCCGTTCTCCTGCCACAGTTCCCCGGCCTCTCCAAGGGTGTTGGCCAAGACGAAGAACTCCGCTTGGTATCCCCCGTAGCCAGTAACCTGTACGGCGTATAGCCCGATCCGGCTGTCCTCTGTTCCAATTCGCTCGTCTTTCATCGTTCCCATAAACTTGATTTGCTTGATCTCCACCGCTCTCTCCCTTGCCCTGTGGGCTGTTATTCTCTCTGGCTCCCATCGTCAGGCCCCGGCAACCACGCCGGGACGACGCCCGTAGGCGTTTCGGGTTAGAGTACAGGCCCCACCGTTCCGGCCATGTAGAACTGCCCGCATGGGGAGCGCTTAAAAACCTCGAAGGATGGCTTGTAGCCTCTCTCCCAAAGATCGAGGCTTCCAGTTGCCCCAGTCCATCCGCCACCATAGGCCCAATCAAACTCCAGAAGGCCTAGCTGGTGCCAATGTTCGCCGTAGTGCGCCCAATCCCCAGCCTGCAGTTCGCTGTCACTGTATCCGAAATCATACTGGTAGCCCTTTGTCATAGTTTCCGCCGTGCGTAATGGCTTCCACTTGTTGTCCGTTGTAACTTGGAAGCAGAACTCAGCCCCTTGATATGTTGCCCTGTGTGTCGTCTCCATCTCTCGATCCTCCTGCCCTTCGGGCCGCTTGACCTTGTTTAGGGCTTTCCGGGCGCACTCCGTATCACAGACGACACGGTTGACTACTCCCGCTTGAACCCTCACGGGCTTGTACGGCCAGATCCCGCACTCCTCACACTGGGAGGGTTCCCAACTCCGGCGAATGCGGAACCCCTTGCAGCCCTCTTCCTCTAACTCGCTCTGGATTCTTCGTTCTTTCGTGTAGTTTTCCATCTCTCGATCCTCCTGCCCTCGCGGGCTAAAATGCGGCGGGATGATAGGGGACCCGCCTTTCCCCGTGGCTATGCAGCCGCCTTACGTCCCGTCCACATGGGCAGTGCGCTTGTCTTCTTCCGGTCCTGTCCATAATTGTGGTTGATTACTACCGTGGCGTTCCCGCTCTTACCGTCGCATGGTCGCAGGCAACCGGTACACTTTCCGCTCTTCCCTTGCGCCTTGCGATCCTGCTTGAAACAGAGGGAGAATGCGTCGTCTACCTCCGTGACACCGTCGCCCAGTACGTGGAACGGGGACCACCCTTTTTTGATCGCATCGTGCGCGGGACCGTATGCGTCGTCCGGCGTCGACTGTGTGGACAGTTGGTGTGTCCCCTGTAGCCAAGGCGCGTTTGGTTGATGAGTATACCCAAACCACTTCCATTCCCGCGGCCGGCTAGCAACAAAGGATTCTAGCGTGTTCCAATCTTCCTCTTTGAGCATACCTGCGTCCCCGGCAACCATGGACCGGATCCGCTCGATTCCTTCGGCCCCGGCATCGTCTAGCATGGAAGCGAAACCATCAAAGTCCCAGCCTAGACCGTCGATATCATCCTCTGCATTGATGCAATGCGTTGCCGGTTGTCCGGCGTTCTGGATATTCCGTTGCACGTAGCACGGCTGGTGTCCGATCTTGTTGGCGATCTCTTTTGATCGCAAGGGGCAATGGCCACAGACCACAGAGATTACGGAGTCCATTAGTTGCACGTAAAGCTTGGCCACGGCCGAGATATGCGCCTTCATTCCTCGCAGCTTCTCACGCATCACAAGGTAGACGGTGAGCGGCACAAGCGTTAGGGATACGACGTCACCGGTCCCCTCATTTCCGCCTATTGTGGCCATGAGTGCCACCGGATCTCCGTTCCTGTTTTCAAGTTTCGAGATCGTTCGTGTTCGTTTCATTGTCCTTGTCTCCCGTTGTTGTTGGTTCGGTCCTTCCATGGTGCCCCCGTGCGAGACGGGGACACGAGCAAGGGCGGAACCTAGTCTTCGATATGGTATCGCCCGTCTTCGTCGATGCTTAGACGCTCGTCCGGTACATCAGGCGGGCCGATGTGAATCTCTCCGCGTTGGCACTTGTCCCGGACGGTCTCCGCGTCCGTCCCGTATTGCCGGTAATATTTCACCGCATCTTGCATGCTCAAAAAGTGCGCTGTTCCC
>CEOA01057143.1_pt1 | contig 33901 bp, 12 predicted proteins | sample 530251 | NCBI WGS metagenome assembly CEOA01 (sample SAMEA2619838, study PRJEB7988) | marine metagenome | biome: marine biome (ENVO:00000447); feature: surface water layer (ENVO:00002042); material: "saline water (ENVO:00002010), including plankton (ENVO:xxxxxxxx)" | depth 5 m
GTGAAGAAAACTTTTTCAACATCATATCAAACAGCTACAGGTTCTTATATACCAGAAAAATCAGGTTCGTACTCTATAAAAGATGTAGCTTCTGATGAAACAATAGTTCCATTTAGTGATTACACATTTTTAAGTTGTGACGCTAAATCAAATTATTTTATTCAATGGTTAAATACATTTGAACCTGATAGAGTTTATAAAATTTTATACAAATTAAAATATGATGATGGTCAAGAAGAAATAATCGATAATGATTTTGAATTTAAGATAAAGAGGTAAGTTATGACGAAAATACAACTAATAGAGAGTTTATTAGATTATATAATTAATTTAATGATGGAAAACTCAGATGACTTTGAAAACTTCAATGTAAATAATTTTAGAAGAATATTTTCGAATGGTAATATTGTACAAACTGATAATGTAGAGGACGTAGAAAATATAGTTGTATATCAACAAGATTACCAACAACAATTAACACCAGAATCACTTGACACTGTTTTAAACTCGGCCGCGGATTGTCAATTTGATACCGAAACAAATCAATATTTGGATTGGGGTGATTTTTCTTATTTTGTTACTTATAATGGTCCTGATGATCCTGATTTTGAAAATTACGATGCAAGTTTAAATCCAGATTCAGTTCCTTTCGTTGAAATAGAAATGCAAAATTGTGCTTTGGGTGAATTTACATTTTTTATAAATCTTACCGAAGAGTTGTTTACTTTTTTAGCTAACTTTATATCTTTTTCAAATCAAAATTATGTTATTGATATCGATAAGGCTAAACAAATATTAGATACTAATATTTTTGAGTTAATACCTGTTAATATTACACGACAAGCTAGAATAAATAAATTTTTTACGGAATACGAAGCTTTAAAAGGTGTAATACCAAACTTCAGTTTAGATGTGGATTCAGATGATATACCTGATACATGGGCTACGAATGTATCTGCAAATCAAGATATACACCATAATGTAAATGATATTCAAGTGACAGAGCCAAATCAAGGTAATATTGTTAGATTAGATAGACACGCGGAAAATACTATTAATGAAGGGCAAACATTACAATCTTTAAGAGATGATTTAAATGAATATTTAACTGATATAGACAAAGTTGTTGAAATACAACCTGAAGATGAAAGACCAGAATATGAACCTCAATCAGAAGGTTATTTAAGAATTAATGGTTTAAATCAAGGGATAATAATAAGACAAGAAGAATCAGACAACTTACCATTTATTGGTTCAGACCAATATAATCCTGTATGGTTAGAACAAGGGTTTACGATAGCTATGTGGGTTAAGTTCCTAAATAAAACAAGTACAGGAACATTATTTAATTTAGGTAATCCATTTCAAGGTTATACAGAGGATGGTGATTATGATGAATCAATATGTAATGGTGGTGATCCAGGTGAATGTTTACCAGGACAAATAAAACCATCTTTTGCTCTACAAACATTTACTTTAAACAAAAATGATTTGGTAAAACCTGATGGTTCATATGGAACTTGGGAACAATATGTAAATAATGAGGTTACAGTAGCAAATGGATTCCCATCAGATATAAATCATTTCACATCAGCACAACCCTTTTTTAAAAAAACAGATGATGAAAGATTTATAAGATTGATAGTTAGAGATCAATACGGTTCTTTTTGGGATTCTCATGTTGGAAAATCAAGAGGTAGAAATGGACATATATCATCGAGATTTACTAATCGAGCCACAACCATGAATTTACCTGTCCCTGGAGTAGCAGCCGATTATTCTGTAAGTGGAACTGAAACATCTTGTACTGGTAGATGTTACTCTAAACTGATTAATCATTTTTCAATAAAACCTTTTGGTGATAACTACTCTCAAAAAGTTTTAAATCATTTACATGTACCAAGTGATATTAACGAATGGTATTACATAGTTGCAAATTGGAATCCAAATATTCAAGAAAATAGAAAATTACAATCTTGTGGTGCTACAGGTAATGAATGTGGACCTGATGCATTAACAAGTCAAGCTTACTTTGATGAATATTGGAAATGGCATGTAGATTTTGGTGCTGATGGTGAAGAGGGAATACAAGCTACTGAGGCTGACATTAATTCTAATTCTGATTTATTAGTTGGTACTGAAGCAGACCCTTGTCCAGATGTGTTAGAAGATGACCCTAATTATCCACATTGTTATAAAAATGTAGGTAGATATACTCACAATTCATTTGAAGGAGCTAAATGTAAAGTTGAAATTATTTCTAAAAGTGATTTACTTAGAGCTAAAGGTTTTAAAGTTTAAAGTGAGTGAACTAAATGCCAGGACATAATAAAAAAGAAAAACAAGCATTAGAAGATGTTTTAAAATTATTAAAGGATGAATTTAAATTACCATCAGATATATTTTTAAAACCTCCTTCAAATAATACACCATTAAATTTTGATGATGATGACCCAATAGATAGTACTCCAGATCTTGATCCAATAGATGATGATCCCGTTATGCCTACTTTCGAATGTTTTGATAATCAAAACAATGCTGATGGAACAAATCGTGATTGTATGGGTGCAATATCGGTGGGTGGAGAACCTGAAATATATTGTAGTGGTAATACCTGTAGAGAATGTGTTCGAGATAGACATTGTCCTGAAAATTTCATATGTGCACATTTTACATGTTTACGACAAACTGAACCTGATGATGATGATAATGATGATATTCCTCTTCCTACTCTTACATGTTCAGACCGATTAGCTTTAAATTTTGATGATGGTACTTATAGTGGAAACTGGTCATGTCCTACTAATCCAACTACATGTCAAGCTTGGCTAGATGAAACACTACCTACAAACAATTACAATGGTGATTGGCTCAATGATAATTGTTGTTGTTATAATCTTGATGGTATTAGTTTAGATATTTTACCAGGAGATATGAACAATGATGGGATACTCAATGTATCTGATATTGTTGCTTCGGTTCAAATAATATTAGGAAATAGTCCTTATCCAGATATATTTGATATTTACATACCACCATCTTCTCCAGAAACCTCTACAGAACTTGAATGGTATTTCAATGAATTACGACAAATAGCAAATATATTATCTACTGAGTTTGAAGATACTATAGAAGTAAATCCTCAACTTTCTGATAATTTACAAATATATATTGATAATGTTAATGTAGAATTAAATGAAACAATAAATTACTATGTTTCTGAAATACAAACATTACAATTTTTAATTGGTGATTTAGAAAGTCAAAATACATCATTACAAAATACTATAAGTGATTATGAATCATATTTTGCAGATATTATAGCTCAAATAAATTTATATTTTCCTGATGATGATTTATCAAATGTTGATTACTCATTATATTCTTTAACAATTGGTGGTTATTTCACAACATTTCAGACTGAAATTACGGATTTAAATACTCAAATTGCAGATTTAAATGATACTATTGCTTCAAATGAGAGTGCAATAAGTGAATTATCTGACTTTATAACTATAATACAATCTAATTTAGATAATGCTAATTCTTTGGTATCGGATTTAGAAGCTCAAGTTTTAGAATTACAAGGACAAGTAGATAGTATACCAGGTTTAGAATCAACCATAACAAATTTGACTGATTTAGTAAATGAAAATCTTACTGATTATACATTACTAACTACATATTTAGGATTACCTTATACTCTCACAGATAATAACATTCAAGCTGATTATAATTTAGATGATGGTAGTGTAACATGTACAAGTTATTTAGATCCAGTGGTAGATGATGGAGCAACAAGATGTTTACCATCAACTGCAGATGATAATTTAGTGGAAGAACCTGATTGGCCAACTATTTACATATCACCAAATACATGGAGTGGTGTCGCTATGTTATTACCACCAGACATAGAATATCCTGTAAGTATTTTAGACAATTCTTGGTTTGAAGATCCAGAAGGTACAATACCTTTAACTTGGTGTGATGGAACTACGGTTCAAACAATTACAATGTTTAGTCCTGATAATCAATACATAAATGCTCCAACTTATTTATCTTTTATAGGTGGTTGGTTAGGAAGTGATTTGAAAGCAGGTATTTATTACTCTATAACAACACCCGCAACTAACACTGCTGGACCAGAGGGATGTAGTGTATCAGGTTATTTCAAATTTACAAACAATAGTTAAAAATATAAAAGTGAAATATTTATATATGATAAAAACCTTGGGGAATTTAATTAAATGAATGTAACCGTCGTAATAGCTACAGCAACATTAGATAACAATCTTGATATTTCTGGAGAATATATTTGGAGAGCTTATTCCAATGGTGAAGATACAGGTTTAACAGGAATCCTAACAGGAAATTTTGAACCAATTGGAGATACCCCTCAAATTGATTTTGGTGGTAGTGTTACTGTAGTAGGCTTTCCTGGTGGAACTACATTAAGTTTTAAACTTGAGACTCCAGCAGGAACATTATTAGATGGTGTTACCGAAGAAGGTGGTGAACCAGTAACTTGGGAAGTTCCTGATGTTCCAAATCATGTTGATACAAACCTAACACAAATATTTTTTGATATTTTAGAAGTGGATGGTTGTCCAGATGTATACGCAGAAAATTATGATTCTACTGTAACTAACAATGATGGAAGTTGTGAATATTTTGATTTTACAGATAAAATAAAAATTTCAGAAATACATTACACTATAGATGGTGTTAAACAAATTACTGCACAAGATCAAAATAATGACGAAGCTACTTGGGAGTTTTTTGAAATACAAAATGTAAGTAACGAAACTATTTCAACAAAAGGTTTGTCCATTGCTATGTTTACAAATAACGCTACAGAATACAATAGATGTGGTGATAATTGGAGAGGTGGATTACCAATTAATTCATCATTAGAACCTTATGGTAGAATGGTTTTTGCAAACAACGCCGAAGCTTATAATGGAAAATGTTATTGTATTTCAGCTGATACTGAAATTTGGACAACAAATGAATCGTGTGATGCTAGTGCATGTCCAGAGGGAGATGATTATAGAACATTTGAACATCTAATAGCTTACGATGGAAGTAATGATGATGTTGCAAATCTTTATGAATGGCAGAGTGGTACAGGTGCGAGTAGAGAATTATCAAACACATCAGAAAATATTGTTTTAAGAGATGCTAACCCAAGTGTTCAAGATACATTAGCAGGTTCTTCAGCAAACAATAATCATCGAGGTAACTTAGTTGAAAGAGTAAGATACTTTGCTGGAACTGAAGATACATTAGATGATGGTATAAATAGTTGTTTGGATAGTTGGCCATCTAATGTTTTATCTAATGTTTCTTCTATTGTTTTAATCAATGATGAATTGGATAATAATTGTGGTTCTAATTGGTATAGATCTGGTATAGAAGGTGGCTCTCCAGGATTACCTAATTCTCTTCCATGGAATAGTTCTACATTTAGAACATTTTTGGGTGGAACATTTTTATTTACAGAATTTCATATAGACCCAATTACTGGATTAGAAGCTACACATGAATTTATTGAGATGTATAATTCATCTAATTATCCAATTGATACAACAGGTTTTATTGACATATTATCATCTGGTGCTAGACCAATTGAAATAGACGACCAATTTCAACTTGGTGGAATGTCAAGGGTTATAATTCAACCTGGTGAATTTTTATTATTTATGCGACAAGAAGGATTTGATAATGGTGGTGGAGGATCTTATTCATGTGAAAATAGATACTTGTATAATGGAAACTTATCAAATAATGGAGAATCTATTTCAATAAGAGATATACATGGAACTCTTATTGATACTTTTAATACAAACCCAATAATGGATGATGTATCGTCTTGGGATGCATCTCAACCTTATGCTTATGGTTCAATAGCTGGTGGAGGTTCTACATTAGAATTAATATTTTCGGATGAATGTCTTGATGATAATTCAACAATAGAGTGTTGGCAATCAAGTTTATACATACGTGGTACACCATGTGCAGAAACTATTGCACCAATATTTGGTTGTACAGATAGTGAAGCGTGTAATTATGATTCTGATGCAAATATAGATGATGGTTCATGTACATATCCATTAATATGTTGTCAAGATTATAACAATACAGGTTTGTGTGATGATTCCAATGTTTCAAATTATTTACAAGAAGTTCCAACAACATGTAATGAATGTCCTGAAGGTTATGTTGAATATATAGGACCTGGTATTCCAGGAAATGATGTTTATGGTTGTATGGATGACACTAATTGTGCATATGATTCTTCAGCCACTGTAAATTTTGGATGTGCTACAGGTACATTTGAATGTTTAAATGGACTTTTGGGATGTGATTGTAATGATACATGTAACGGAGAAGCGTATCTAAATGAGTGTAATGTTTGTATTGGTGGTACTACTGGTATTATTGATAACACTAATGGATATGGTGGTGTATATGGCCAAGATTGTAATAACGATTGTACTCCTGATACATGTGATGATGATAATATAACTGGTTGTGCACAAATAGATGAATGTGGAAGTTGTGTAGGAGGTGATACTGGACACATTGTTTTATATTCAAGTTTAAATGATGGTGACGTTAGTCATTCTAATTATCCTGTAACACAAACTCAATTATTTACTGAAAGTGGAATACCATATTATGCATATACAGCTCTCAATCAAGATTGTGCTGGTAATTGCCCTAACGATGATAATTATGGAATTGGTATTGATTCATGTTTAATTTGTGGTGGTACTAATATCCAAGAGGGTGGAGGCCCTCAAACGGATTGTAGTGGAAATTGTTTCGGTGAAGGTACAGATTTAGGTTGTGGGTGTAACTTACCTGGACCTGTAACTTATTATGCAGATATAGATGGTGATGGTATAGGTAACGCTGATGCACCTTGGACTGGTTGTGAGGAAGATTTACCTGGTGGTCATGTATTAAATTCTGGTGACAACAATGATTATTGTGATAACAACGCTACCACAGGTGATTATTATACAGGAAATGATTATGGATTAGATGATTGTGATTTATGTCATTATTTACCATACGGAGGAGAATCCGATAATTTTAATTATTTTTCAATTTTAAATACATCAAAAGATTGTGGTGATGGAGTTGATCCTGATTCAGGTTTTTGTCCTGGTGCATCCACATTCAATCAACCACCAGGAACTCAAAGAGCAGATACTAATGGTGATGGTATAGGTAATGAATGTTTTGAAACGATACATTGGTATACATCTAACAATAACTTTGATTTAGGTAGAGTTGTAAATCATGGTTGTAACTTTACAAACAAATGTAAAGGTACTGATGATGTTTGGGGACCTGGTGTTATTATGTTTCATCAGGGTGATACTATTCTTTTAGAAGGATTAACAGCAAAAGGTTGTAGAGACCCTCAAGCTTCTGACTATGAAGCTAGACACTATTTTGATTGTATTGGTACCGCTTTAGGTTCAAATTACGGTTGTTGTACTTATCCAGAAGATTGTGCTGGAGTCGAAAATGGAAATGCATTTATTGATGATTGTGGAGTTTGTTCAGGTGGAACAACAGACCACATAGCCAATAGTGATATGGATTGTAATGGAGATTGTGTTGTAGGAACTCCAAATCATGATGGTGATGTTGGAGGTACTGCATTCTTTGATTCATGTGGTATTTGTTCTGGTGGTAATTCAGGACATGAGGCTGATAGTGATTTAGATTGTGCTGGAGAGTGTTTTGGTAATCATGTAGAAGATGCAGATGGATACGAAAATTGTTGTGAAGAAAGTCAAGTATTAACTTATTATGAAGATTCAGATGGTGATGGTCTTGGAAATGCAGATGTTTCTAGAACATATTGTTTTGAATTTGTTCCTGATGGTTGGGTTTTAAATCAATTGGATGATGATGATACTTTTTTCTGTCCTAGTACATGTGATGATAACGGACAAAACATAGGGAGTGGTGACAATCCATGTATTGTAGATTGTGCTGGAGTTTGTGGTGGAATTTCATTTATAGATGATTGTGGTAATTGTGTACTTACAGCTACACCAATAGATTGTGCAGGAACTTGTGAAGGTGAACCAGGTTATGGTGCAGATATAGATGATTGTGGAAATTGTTTTGGTGGAAATACATCAACTTTAGTAACAGGTTGTTTTGATTTGGTTGATGAATTGGGTTATACTGAAGCTTTACTTTTATATCAAACTGGAAACGAAAGTAGTATTTTTAATGGTGTTTGTCCACCTAATTGGGCTATGGATTGTCAAGGCGTTTGTGAAGGCTTAACTATAGTAGATTGTGCCGGTGTTTGTGGTGGTAGTTCAGTTTTAGATTTATGCGAAGTATGTTATAATCCTGGAAATGGAGAATCTCCACCAAATGAATGTGTTGGATGTATGGATTCAACTGCATGTAATTATAGTCCTGATTATACTATTGACAATGGAGTTTGTTTATGGCTTGATTGTAATGGTGATTGTTCATGTGAGGTTGATAATCAAAATGATAGTAGTTGTTCTACAATATTAGATTTTTGTGGCCAATGTGGTGGTGATAATGATTGTGAGGGATGTACAGATCCTACAGCTATTAACTATGACCCTACAGCTACACAAAATTATAATTTAAATTGTGTTTATGGTGATATTTCAATCGTACCTCAGAGTTCTACTGGATTAGGATTGGATTATTATCTTATAAAACCTGTTGGTAATGATAATTTCGGTCAAAATACAAATTTTAATGGTGATGATTATAACCCTAATTTTGGTGGTTGGAAGTTTCAAAATTCTAATGAGGTAGTTTATACATATCAATATAGAATAGATAGAAAAATAAAAGACGAACAAACAGGTCCTGAACCTGGTTTTACAGTAAATCAAAGAGTTACACAAGATGTTAGTACAGGTGAGGTAATTGATGATGGTGCATCTGGAGAACAACCATGTACTTGGTTTATTGATAACCCCAATACAAATCCAGATACACAAAATATGGCGGGTATGAAAACTTTCGAAACATTTATAAATTGTGGGTATGGAAAAACATTAGATACTGATGGTACTTATTTTTTTGATGTGGCAGTTACTGGTAGTTTAGGTACAAAAGTGAGGCTTCAAAAAGATATAAATATAGATGGTATTTTTAAAATAAAACAAACTTTAAGAAAAAATGAATTACGAGATACTCCAACAGATCAAATTTATATTCCAGAACAAGCTATAAATATTCCTTACCTTGATGGTACAACTAATTATCTTAATAGAGAATATTGGTGGAAAGAAAATAATTTATTTAATAGATTACCTTTAGGTTGTTTTTTCTTCGATGAAGAAAATCAACATTTTGTTCAAGATGATATATCAGAATGGAAGCTTATAGGTTCTACATATAGTTCTTTACAAAAAAACCTTGATATACCTTTTTACAAAAATCATTTAGATGGTTATTGTGTAAACATAGAGCATGTGGGAGAGGGAACTGCTGGAACTTGTTTGGGTGGAATAAATAATGGTAGTGGTTGTAATTGTGAAGCTCCAGGAGGTGATGGTGTGGACGCACAAGATTGTACAGATCATACTGCATGTATGTCAGGTATTGATGATTTCAGTGCTGGTTATTTTACACCTGATGTTAACTCCACAACTAAAAGAGCTCAATATCAAGATGTTAAATCTGGAGAAAAAAAAGCCACAGCTCACGAATATTATAGTAAAGAAACATTTCCTGAGTATTATAAAAATACATCAGCTCCAAGTGAATTTTATTTTCTATTTACACCAAGAGAAGGTGTAGCTCCAGGAACTACAATAGACGCCCAATTTTTATTTAATAATAGATCAAGAAAAGATTTAGATTCTGATAAGTATGATTATTATATTGGTATAGTTGATTGGGGTGATGAAACAACGAGAGAAGAACAAGATTTCGATTTTAAATATAATCCTGAAAAACTTGAATTTGGAAAAATAATAAAACATACATATACCAGACCAGGAATATATGAAGTGTCAGGTTACATGTTCAATGTTTATAAAGATGAAGCTTGTCGAACTAGATGTTATATATCACAAGTTGATGAAACAGATGAAACATCTGTTCCTCCATGGTATAATGTATTTGACAATCCAACACCTAATATATTTGGAGTAGATCAAGAATATTGTGATAGTGCTGGTGGACAATTTATAATAAATGATGAAAACTATTGTGGTGTGTCTAACTTCATGAAATTTAAATATAGAATAAACATTTCATCAAATGAAGATAATGAAGTATTCTTACCCTTTGATGAAAATAATATTACTATTGGAGGAGTTTCGGATAAAAGTATATATTATAGAACTATTCAAAGAGAGTTGGGTTATTTAGAAACAGGTGGTAAATTAGATTTAGATTTTCAATATATTCAAGATAAACTTGATACAGAATATGCATATGCAAAAATGAATGAATATTCAGTTGAAAGTTCAGCAACTTTAAATATTTTTAATCAACCAGTATTATCGGGTTCAGTAAATTTGTATGGTGTGTTACAAGAAACAGGTTCTGTTGATCATCCTTTTCCAGGTCCTGCACCTAATCCTGTTACTATAGTTAGTGGTTCGTATAATAAAGGTTATGGGGAACTTGCAAAAGATAATTATTTTGGTAACGCAGATATAAATCAGGTTAGATTTTTTAATCGTGGTGATTATACGATGGATAAAATGTTAGGTTTTGTTAATATAGCTCCAGATAAATCTTTTCAATTAATAGAGGGTTCAGGAGCGGTGTTAATTACAGCTCCACATAGTCCTAGAACATTGAGACCTACTGCATTATCTTATGATCCAGATGGTCAATATCCAGCTTGGGATCATGCTCCAGATTATTACACAGGAGCCATGGCATATCAAGTAGGAAAAATGACAAATTCACATGTGTTAATAGCTACACACATGCAGGATGACCCAAATTATTATCACTACATTGGTTATGATTATTTTGGTAGAACAGGAAATACAGCTACACCAGCCTTTTCTGGTATGGAAGGACAACTTCATCCATTTAAGAAAAAACTAAAAGAGTATCTATTAGAACATCCTGAAATAAAATTGGTTATTGATTTTCATGGAGCGGGTGACTATAGACCATTTGCTGTAGATATCGGAGTGGCTTACCCAAATAAAAATAGAGATCCAAATGGTAGTTATGTAAAAGGATATACTGATTTTGGTTGGTATTCTAATAATACTGAAGGATTTAATTTATATCCACTAAGTGAACATGATTTTAATTTTGATTTTCCTGGTCCAGCATCACCTATAAAAAATAGATTTTGGGATGGTAGTTTAGATTCTCAATGGGATACTTTTAGTGATATGGATACTTATGCACCATCAATGGTAACCGATTTAGGAAAAGGATTAACTTCACCACAAAATCCTAATGGAGATTCTTTATTATTAAAGTTGATAGAAATTTTAAATCAGAATGATATTGGTGATGGTGAAGGATATCACGATAGAAGAAATTCAGGATTATATGAATATGCTGACGGATTAAATATAGCTTATGAATATTTTGCAGGAGAATATTTGGAACAAGATAGTCATTCTTGTCCAGATAGGCAAGATAATCAATATAATTTAGCTGGATATTTAAATGAATGTGATTTAGGTATATATGATGATTGTACTGATGCTTGGGAACTATATTTAGATGGAAATTACTATTGTGCTGAACCTGGAGTTAAAAAACCTATAGTTATAGGAAGAGATTTTACAGCAGGTGCTCAGTATACGGTTACAAGATTTGTAACTCTTGATGCTACAGTTTCTGATAGTTTTGTTGATGACGGTGGAGATGATGGTGGTGGTTCTAATGACCCTGCAGGATTTATTGGAAATGTAGATGCATTTCAATTTGAGATGAGTAGAAATCATAGAACATTTGAATTAGATGAACCAAGAGATTTAAGAATGTATAAAGCTATGTCAGAATTTATAGCTTATGTTAATAATCATTATGGTAACGAATCTGTTATTCCAAATTTTGATTCTGATGAATTTAAAAATACATATGAAAAAACATATGATTTTTATCACAATTTTTTAAAACCTCAGGGTGAAATATTATTGGATGATTCTATTGCTTTATCACAACATCCAGATAATCCTGGATCTAAAAGGTATTGGAAAAATATAATACCATCAAACTATGATATAACTTGGAGAGATGGATTTATAGATTATTCTATAGAACTAAATAATATTTTACGCCGTGGTGGTGAAAATGAATTAACTATCAAACCGATAGATACCATATTAAATTCAAATCAAACTTTTTCAATATGTTTACCTGATGAAAGTATAGGTGGTATTGGGTTAGATGGTGAATCCGATTGTGAATTATTATATGATGATATTTCTTTTAATAAATACTCAAACAATAATTCACCTTTACAAATAACTTCTACACATGATACACCATTATCAGATAATATAGTATATTGGAATTTAGGAAATATGATGATTGGTAGTGAAGAGTTTAACACTATGTTTGATGGGGATAATAATGTAGAAAGAATTACTTGGATTAAAAATGGTAAAAAAAGAAATTCTACTTATTATGATGGAAGTTGGAGTAGTGATGGTGAAAGTTTGAATGTTTTGGAACAAGGTAGATATTATTTATTTGAGATGTATGTTTCGGTAGATTTACAACGAGATGAGTTAGAAAATAACAAAATACTACCAACAGTATTAAAACATAGTAAAAAAATTGATATTGAATCTAATCAAGAGTGGTTATCAAGAACAACAAATGTACATCGTCAATTAGATGATATTGAATTTATAAATCCTCCCGATTCAGATTCGGGTTTTGGTGAAATTATTAAAGTGGAAAATGTCAAACCTTACTATCCTGTTTTACCTAAATTTGATTTATTTGGAAAATTTTCTTCTGAAGAAAATCTTCAAAAATCAGAAATTGAAGTTGAAGTAGGAACTCAAAAATGGGATGTTGAAGGAAATCCGATTGGTGAAGATCCAGGAACTTGTGAATGTAATTCTGCAGGATTAGTTGATGATTACAATTGTAATTATGGTTATGATGCACAATGTATTTTTGTATCTAACGGAGTTTTTGATTGTGAATGTTTACTTATACAAGGTGAGGTAAATGAAGAGGGTGATTCACCAGGTGATGATGATTTGTTTGGAATAGATGCACTAATAGAAAATAACATTCCATTTGGAAGTCCTGATAGATTATGGTATGAGTATGATGAAAGTAGTCCGGCATTAAATGATGATTATTCTTCTAACTTACTTAATATTTATACACAAGCTATTGTTGATATAAACTTTAGTGAAATAGATGTAGATGAAAATAGATTACCGAACAATTCAGGTGTAGAATTATATAATTATGTTTTTGGTGATTATAAAGTTTTATTTGATGAAGATACAAGGATACCAAGTAAAGGTGATTTTGAAAACTTACCACAAATTAGAAAAGATAAAGGAAGAGCGTACTAATGTCACAATATGCACCAGATAGTTTTTCTTGTACAGGAGATGGAACACCATTATGTGGATACATAACAGATTCAGCTCTCTGTAATGCATATACTGCTGCGTCTGAAGCTTTGGGTTATGCAAATTGTCAATGGAATGAAATAGATGGTGTGTGTGAAAATAATCCACCAACCACATGTGAAATGTATTATGAGATTAACAATGCGTGTCCGCCACCATGTGATTTAAATGTTGTAGATACAGGCACTTTTGGTGGTAGATTAAGATTTAGAATATATAAAGATTTACCAACACCAAATAGTTATGGACAATATTATCATTCAAATAATTATGATTCATTTACTACCGATACAGGAATAATAACAGAAACTGATGTGGATGATTTATATTCTACTATGGATATGTCAATAGAACCATTTTCAAATTCTAATCTTGAATCTCAATTACAATGGACATCAGGAGAAAATGAAATAAGAATAGAACTTCATTCTATTATGTGGGATAGTCCAATGCGTGGAAGTGGACCATATTATTTGGATGAATATGATAAACAAATGTGGGTAGAAGTTGTTGATTCTACCACATATGATGGTATGTATGATTTCTTTTCAACAGCAGCATTCGTAGTAAATAAAAGTCCTTTTGCGAGGAGAGGTCCTTGGAGTGGTGAATCAAATTCTTGTTTTCAGGGTGAATATACTTGTCCAGGTCAAGATGGGGGTTATACCAATCAACTTGGACATGGTCCTTGGGGTGGTAATAATCACACTTATGGTAAGATTGGTGGATCTTATGCTGCATTAGATGGTTGGGTTTTATGGGATGGTAATGGTGATGATTCTCCCAATAATATTTGGGCATATAGAAATACTGCTAGTGATCAAGGTCCAACAGAATTTAACAATGGGAGTGATGAAAACATAGCTGTATTAAATGATTCTAATATAGAAAACATGATAACAATTGATGGTAATTCTTCAGAGTGGGTTGAATTTTTGAGAAATCCAGATATGAAACTTATAATAATACAATACTTAGATATTAAGGGAACATCATCTTTAAGTGGTGGGGATGATGTTGAAGGTGCATGGTTTGGTATTTCAGAAATATCATCAGCTGAGATTAGAAGTATAATCAGAAGTGGAGTAGATGGTACAATAGATACAGTAATGACAAAAAGATTTTGTGATACAGGTTTGGATTCATCATCTTCTTATATAAGGTCTGACAACTCAACATATGAATGTGGGAATTATAGTGTTAGTAGTACTGATGGTAGTGGTAGATTTGCACCCTATTATATGGAGGGAACATGGTTTACAGAAAATAAAAGTACAGCCTTTACAAGAGTTAGAATATATGCTCCAGATGTATCCGATTTAACGGAGGAAGCTGATAATTATAATTTCTTTTTTAACTTAGGTGGAAAGAGATTACAAGATTTACCACTTGAAACATATACAATAGATGCAGATCCAATTTATTCTGGTTATAACATTGAATATCCACCTACGTTCTTCAACTTTGATGAATATGGTGTGAGTAATTTATATGGAAAACAAATTTTACCTGATGACATGTATACTACATGGAGACCAATACCTCATGTATTTATAGGAGAAACAGATAATTATGAAGAAGGTATTTATATTCAAAAATATTATGATTTTTTAGAACCTGAAAGACCTTATGCTTCTGCTCCTAATATAGTTAACTTAAATATGTTTATAGCTGAAAATGATGGTTTAAACAATATAAGTTATGTTAGTTATTACGATAAAGTTTTTGAGAAGTATGTAGAGAGAGCTGAACTTTTAACTGATGCAAATGCCGCAAATATTCCATTACCCATGTCTGCCTTAAATCATAATTTAGACAATACATATAACACATATCAATATGCAGATTATGGCCAACCAGTTAGGTCTTCATCAAGAGATACACCTGAATGTTGTAGTAACGGACCAGGATATTGTACTAGTTGGTGTCAAGGAGGAGTTAGACTAAGTCACTCATGTTCTTGTACTTCTGGAGCTTCTCCAAGTGAACCTGTTCAAGAACCTTGTTATGGTGATCATCAAATACCTTGTGTATGTGAAGTTGATTGTTCCAACTATGATATTGATAGCAGTCAATGGGTATATGGTTGTATGGATACAAATGCAACTAATTATAATCCTGAAGCTACTTTAGATTGTCCAGAGTGTTGTTTTTATGGTTCTACACCAAATGTTAATTTTGTACAAAAAATAAATCAACATTTTGAATATGAATTTAAATCTGAAACTGATTGTAGTTTAGGTTATGAAAGTGGCGGGTGTTTATATTCTGATGATATAACATTTGAACTAACAGCTTATTGGAATTGGGAAGATTATATAGATGATTTTCTCGGTGATTATGGTTATTTATATGAAAGTTGGCCAACAGGAGATCCTGTGTTTGAAATATATATAGATTTAGGTAATGGTACACAACCTTTATATTTAGATTTGAATAATGGTGATGGTCTTACTAACCAATTAAGATTAAATGATGGTGATGAAATTCAATTTACTATAACACCTGAACAAGATGTACACTATCAAAACTTTATGTTTGAGGGAACGGATAATGAGTATTTTAACAATAATAATCCTGGTGGTATAAATTGGAGATATGAAAAAGATGAATATGGTAGAAATTATTTTCCAAGAGTAAGTATTACTCACACTTACAACAGACTCTATAATTATGACCTTAGACCTGAATGGCTGGATACACAATTTACTTGGCAGCCATATGTTCAACAAAAATTAGACAACTATAATGATGTAGATTATATTATATGGTATCCTGGTTGTACAGACATATTTGGAGATCAATATAATAGTAATGCATATATACCCGAAGGTGAAACAACAGCAGATTATTGTACTTATAATTATAGTGGATGTACAGATACAGAAGCTATAAATTATTCACCAACAGCAGAGATAGATGATGGTTCTTGTGTATATCCTGGAGAATATGGATTTGATATTAATCCGGTTGAAGCTTCTGTAATATCAGACCAAGTTTATGAGTTTATTAATACATCAATCGATAATACTAACACGATAGATTATATGCAAAAACTTAAAATGTTTGTTGTTAATTGGAATTTTGATTCATCAAAGGATGATGATTTTGATACATTAGTATTTCCTACTAGTGAATCTGATATAGAACTAGAACAACAATTGAATAATACATATATCCCAATGGATGTTTTTGATACATCGGAAGTAATGAAACCAAACTTTTTATCACATCAATATAATGAACCTGGTGTAAAAGTTATAAAAGCTATCGTACTATCTGTGATTGAAAATGATGCTGGTATTGAAATGCCAATAAGTATAAAACCTGTAACTATAAAAATTAATTTAACATTAGATGATGTTTACATCGAGGATTTTGCAGAAACAAGTGGACCTGATTTTAAATTCTTACCATTTAGTGATACAACTCCTGTCATTAGTGGAATAAGTTCAGATAGTACATATATTAAATCACTTGATAAAATTTTAAATGGTGGACAATTTTCTGAAGATGATGTTATAGATAGAGTTAATTTAGAAAAAGCTTTAGAGAACAGAGAAATTGGTGATTATGTGGGGTCAACAGCTATAGAACAAGTTAGATATTTTAAAGATGGTTCTTTTGATATACCAAAACTTTTAGGTATAGAAAGTTCGTATGAAAATTTTGTTAATCCTAAAAAAGATAATGATTTTTATAAATATAATGAATTTTGGTATTGGAATGGTTCTGTAGCTAAATATCCTGAAGAAAGTTCTGTTGGTTCAATATTTATAGATGACGCTGTACATCCACCACATGTAACCAGAAAATGTTTACTTGAATTAAATATGGGTGAATCAGATGGAAGGGTTGTAATTGATACGAGTGGTAATGGTAATAAAGGAATTTTAATTGGTGATTACAAATTAAGTAAACAATCTAAAGATACTCCAATAAGGAGAGAAACTGAAATGAAACTACCAAGAATTGTAAATGATGATGATAAGGCTTTATAATCTATGGCAACAATAATAGAAAATTTTAACGATATACAATTAGATTTAATTACATCAGGTACTGGAGATACAGTATCTTACGTATTTTCTGAATCAAGTGGTGATTTTATAAAATTAACTCTTTATAATTCCAATTCAACAGATTCTACTGGTTATGTCGATTCTTTTAATTCAAATGGAAATCCTGGATTTCAAATATATAGAGATGCCGCAAACAATATATATGTTAAAATTAATGAGATATTAGATGAAAATTATGTAGTTGAAGATAATTACACTGTACAATTTGATTTTTTAAGAGATATTTTTAGTAATTTTTATAACTTAATTGAGGGTGGTTGTAATAGTCCAATAGGTGATGAAAATGAAACTATCGCTTCAGAAGAGGAGTGTTCATCTTTTGGTGAATGTGATTATTTTGGTGATGAAGGTGTTACCGATTTTATAACTGAAATTGAATGTTGTGGAGATGATGGAGCTTTATGTCAAGGAGAACAACCAAATGTTTGGACTGGTTATCAATGGACAGAAGCTTCATATCAATCTATAGAGGGTTATCAAGGAGCTAAATTTTATATAAAAGAGATATCACCCTCAAGAAAAGAAATAAGGTTAATAGCCAGAAATGCTAATAATGATATTATAAATTTTGATGATGAAATATTTGTAAAAAACTTTTCGGATAGAAATTATGGGTTAGTTGGTGGATTGGGAAGTTTAAATGATTCACTTGCAGTCCAATATGGTTATTATGAATTTGATTATCTCGTAACTTTTGAAAAATCAGTTCACCTACCAATAGTTAATTGGACTTTTGATTCGGAATCTTTAGATGAAACTACAATAGTGATAAGATTAAATGATCCTGTACCAACTAATATAACAACTTTAAGTGATGTCAATATTCAAAAAGAAGTTTTACCAACTCATCAAGAAAATATATATTATGTTAGTAATGTAAAACGAACAGTTATTGGTAATAGTTTAACTCCTGATTTAGACGCATGGAGTGGAACTGATAATTACCATGATGACAATTATCAGAATTATAACCAACTTTTAGCTACAGCTTCAATTAATAATACCGATATAGATTTTATACAATTAGAAAATAACAATGATTATAAAAATTTAAAAATAGATTTTTCTGATTTTAATAATCATGTATTATTTGGTTCAGCAAAATCAAAAGTTTCTAATTTTAAAGATAAAGTTGTTAAAATAGAAAATTATTTAAATGAATTATCAGAATCTTTACATCAAACTGGAAGTCATATAAGAAAAAGAAGAGAAGATTTATTCGGTAAAATATTGATAACTAAACAAACATTTACACCATATGAAAAATTTTTATATTATGGTGATGATTCAGGCTCATATTCTGCACCTAACATAGGTTCAAATTTAGCACATCAAGTACCTGTCAACATGGCAGATGCATCTGAACTTAATAATTATGATGGTTTTAGATTAGTACATAAGTTACAAAATCCGAGTTTGGGATTTAAAACAAAAGTTTTTGAAGATAAATATTTTACACAAGATCCACCTTTTTATAATTATAGTGGTTCTGTATATTTATCCTTTCTTATGAAAGGTGATGAAGTAGCTGGTAATAGTTTATCTGAACCATTTAAATGGAGCAACACAAATGGAGGTTTAATAGCAAATTCTAGAGATATAAAATCACCAGATGATTGTTTGTATCGGAATAGAATATTAGAACAACAACTTACAGGAAGTGAATGGCGTAGATTCATATTTGAAGCTTCACAATCATATTGGAGACCATCTGGTTCAGCTATGAATGCCGATAATCAAGGCAGTATTGATGCGGTTTATGATAATTTTGGAAATTCAGATTATTGGGAAGTATTAAGTAGTACAGAAAAAGTTTTCTCAGCGTCAATATCTGGTTCTACGGGTACAGGTTATCCTATATTATTGGATGATAATTATAATGAATTTGGAACATTTTTGACTGGTAGTGGTCATCCATTTACAGGCTCTATTCTACCAATTGGTGAGTATTTTAATTTAAACTTGAAAAATACCTCAGGTGCCACTGCGATAACATCATCTTTTATAACAGATATAAAAATTACTCTAAAAAATCCAGATAAAGCTTTACCTTTTGGTGAAGTTTATTCAACAGGTTCTACGGAGTGGCAAAATTGGTATAATAACTTGTATTCGTTAGCTACAACTTATGATGAAAAAAATATACACTCATTAAAAAATAATCTACCAACTAAACTTATAGAAGATACTGATTATGAAAATTTACACACATTTGTAAATATGTGGGGAGAACAATTTGACTTAATACGAAATTATATTGATAATTATAGTAATTTTTATAAAAGAAGTTACAGTGATAATTTTTCTACACCTGAAAATTTACTACCTATTTTAGCTGATAACTTGGGTTGGGAATTAATAAATCCATTTAGTGGAAGTTTATCTAATTATTATAATCAGTTTTCAGGTTCTGCAGCTTCTAATAAAACAATTACAGATAATTTATGGCGAAGAACTTTAAATAATTTAATCTACATATACAAATCAAAAGGTACTAAAAATAGTTTAAATGCTTTGTTAAATTGTTTAGGATATCCATCTGAAGTATTAAATGTAAATGAGTATGGTGGTGTTAATTATCAATCAGCTATGGAACATTCTATGAAGCTTTTTGGTAATAGTAATACACCTAATAATTTAGATGGATTTGTTGGAAATCATTCATATCAAAGACAAACGGTTCCATTTGGATTTTTTAATCTTGAGGGTAGTAATGTAATACCTTTAGATTGGGGTAGTTCTGCAAATGTTGGTGGTGTTGGACCAGATGATACGATAGAATTTATGTTTTTATCTAAACCAACTACTAATACACAAGAGTTGATATCAAGTCATTTTGGGGGAAGTAGTTTAACTTCAAGTTTTTGGGATGTGAGATTATTACCAGGTTCTACAAATGATTATGGGTCTATACAATTAAGAATGAATACATCAGCTACACCATCAGCAGCTGGAATAACACATGTAGTTCAAACAAAAGAATTACCAATAAAAGATGGTTCAAATTTTATAAATGTGATGTTACAGAAAAAAGATTTAACATCACCAACTGGTGAATATTCTGCATCACTTAGTTTAACTGTAGGAAAAAAATCAGTTGATGGTGATGGATTTTCTTTCTTTGAAACAACATCCTCAACTGTAAATAATGTTACTCAATTAGCTAATTGGAGTTCTTCAAACGCTACTCGTACAACTGGTAATTTACTTTTAGGTAGAGATTTTACAGGCTCTTTTGCAGAAGTAAGAGTATGGAGTGGTTCATTAAGTCAATCTATATTTAGAGAACATGTATTAAATCCAATGTCTGTAGTTGGAAATGAAATATTAGATTCACATAATAATTTATATTATAGATTTAGATTAAATGAACAAATAGTATCTGGGTCTACGACATTAACTATAAACGATGCTAATCCATACGGATTAAAAAGTACACCAACAAATTTTACTAAAACTATAATAGTATCAAGTAGTTTAGGACAAATTTCACAACGAAAATTTGTAAACATATCTAAGTTTGGAACAAAAAATGCACCAGCTTTACAAAAAAATAATAGAATGATAACTGTGGGAAGTAAACAAGAAATGATTCGTGATTTACATCCAAAACAAGAAAGTTCTATTACCTCTTATGGATTTAATGAAAAACAAAATTCAAAAAGAATCGAATTGTATAAATCACCATCAGATAAAATTAATGATTATATATTAAATAGTGTATCTGGTAAAGATATGTCAAAATACTATTCGAAGTGGTCAGATTTATTTGAACCAAACTATCAAGAATTAGATTCAATTAGAAAAAATTTATTAAGGGGTGTAATCGTTGATATAAATAAATATATAAGAACTCATGTTGATAGTGGTATATTTAATCCACTAATATCTAATTTATTACCACAGATATTTCCAGCAAGAGTAGATTACCAATCAGGTATAAGAATAACACCTGATATTTTAGATAGGGTAAAATATGAACACAAAAAACATACTGTAGAAAATCAACCTTCATACGATGGTTTGTTAAAACATCCACATCATTCTTTTGATGATTATAATGAACTACTATTTAGTTTATCATCATCTAAGTATTTAGAAACTTATAACGCTGATGTATTTAAAGTGATAGACGATATATCATTTAATCAATCATATTTAGACCCTAATCGTAACGGATATATAAGTATGTTTGATAGTTCTTCACTTAAAGATTCTGAAATTATTGATATACATAAAGCTATTATAGATGATACTGATGTTTTAACCTGGAGTGGACTTTTAAATAAAAATTATGGTAGTAATGATGTTATGAGCCAATCTATGCAGTTTACCATATCATCTGTATATAATAATAATCAATACAATGCCACACTTTCAAACAATACAATATTAAGTGAAAGTGCGGTTTACAACCAAAATTATTATACTTACGATTTGTCAAATAATAATATATTAAGTCAGAGTGCTTTATATACACCCTCACATATTGTAAATATTGATATGATTAATACACCACAACTATCACAATCTGCAAAATATAAACCTAGTTATATTGATACCATATCTTTAAATAATGTATCACACTCAGGAACACATAATGAAAACTTTTATGAAAAAAATCTTCCTTATACAGAGTTATCATATTCTAGTTCTGGTATATTTAATGAAAATTATTTAACAATTGAAATTGACAATTTACTTGAATTAAGTGAAAGTGGTGCTTATAATGAAAATCATTATAACTTTAATATTGATTATATAGATAATACTGTTAGTATGTCTGCTAATAATTATGATACTAATCAGTTTGGAGATAATGTATCTTTGGGTAGAGCAAATTATAATATAAATGGTGGTGTGTTTAAAAGTGGAATGGCTTATAAAAATGGTTTATCAAAAATAACAGATATGTGGGGTAGAGGTGTAAACGATTTACATTTTTATGACCCATTATGGTTTATTGGTGGAAGTAGTCATAAAATAAGTGACACATATAATAATATTTATAGATACGAAGATAGAGTTATATTTGAATTGATTGGTGATATTGAACATGTATCACAATCTGTTAACGCTGAATTGGGATACCAAAATATTACAGATTACTCTGATAAAAAATATTTCTTTAGAAATCAAATTAGAAATGTGACAAATGCTGATAAAGAATATAATTACAAAACTTTATATAATAATTCAGATTCAACTGAACCTGGAAGACCTGTAGGAAGAACTAATTACTATAGAGATAATAATGGAGTTTTAGAATACCCTACAAATCATTATAGTAATTTTCCAAGTTTAAGAGATAATCAATTGAGATTTTTATATGATAATAAATTTTCTATAACACAAATAGAGTTAGATAGTAGTGGTAATGAATTTTCATCATCAAGGATTCCGAATTTTAAATTACCAAATAATAAAAATGCTCAATATGATGTTTTACCAGAATCTCAAGCTTATTCAGTAGAAGTTGGTGGTTCAAATACATCAAAAACATTAACAATTACTAAAAAATAAAAAAATGAAAAAATAAAAATAACTGCATTTTTTAAATATGTTTATATTTATTAATGAATAAAGAATTAATAGTAATATTTTTACGAGCAGTAAACAAAAAAAAAATTGCAAATTTAGGAGAATATAATGGGATATTTAGATGGTTCAACAATTACAGTTGACGCACTATTAACAGATATCGGAAGAAGAAAGTTAGCTGAAAACGGACAATTAGGAATAAGATTTTATACATTCGGTGATACTGGTATAGATTACAACTTGTATAATGCAGACCATCCAAGTGGTTCAAATTCATATGGTGAAGCTATTACACGATTACCACAACTTGAAGCTAATGCCAGCAATTTGGTTTCTATGAGATATACATTAACAACTATGCCAAGAAACACTGTTTTTATTCCGAATATTGTAACAGAAGATTTTACTATAACTGATACAACAGAACAAGCAGCTATTTTCATTAGACCAAAAACAAATAAATTTGACCAAGCTGGTGAAAATTATTCTATAACAATTTATAACGCTGGACCATTTATTTTTGAACGACAGCCAACAAAAGATAGATCAGCACATATACAACATCATGCTGGTGGATTATTATTACCTGATTCACAATATACAACAGTTTTTCAATTTGATAATGTTGATAAAGATAAAGGATTGAAAGTAAAGGCCAGAGCTATTCAGAATGATATTACAGTCACTTACTCAGTAAGAGGTCATAAAACAGACCAAATAGCTTTTGGTTCTATAAAAGTAATAGGCACCTTATAGAATTAAAATAGGAAACTAGGAGAACAATACGATGATTCTAAAAGAATTTGATTTAAATAACGATGAAACTACAGAAACCTTTATTACCACATTTGGTTTTTTTGATGGTGGATTAGGGCAACTAGGTGGTGGAAGTTTATCTTCTGCTTCTCTATCAACAGGACAAAGTGAATATTATGTAAATTTACAATATAACTCTAAAGACCATTTAAGTATAGCTTATGGAAACTTTCATGGTTCTGGTTCAACTGATACAGTTGGTCAAACCAAAGCCGTTTACAGACAATTTGGAAATTATCTCCTAGATCCAGATCAACAAGAAGAAATTGGCTTTGTATTTTCTGGTTCAGCGATTGTTTCAAATAGAGTTAATGATGTTTTCTTTGTAACTGCTGAAAGATTACAGATGAAGGATAGGTTAAATAAAAAGAATTGGACATTACAATTGACAGGTTCAAATACTGCAGGTGACGCTGGTATCACACTTCATTTAACAGATAATTCAGCATACGAAACAGAAGTTTCCACACCTGTAGGACCAAGATTTAATATTATTAGTGGTTCGGCTGGTAACAAAGGTAACAATTCTGTATCTACAGTATTTGGACATTTCTTCCCCAATGTTGGTGTTTTAGCACTAGATGGTAATCAACTTTCTTCAAGTTTACCAGGTACAGGTTCAGGTGCTTCAACAGCACTTAAAGATGGATTTGGTACTTTAAATAGATCTACAAACGCTGCAGCACCAGGTGTTAACAACATATTAAAACTTATGGATTGTATGTCTACAGCAGGTGACGCTAATGGTAGAGCAACAAATATTACACATCAATTCAGAAGTGAAGAAGAAGTAACTACTAACGCTTATTTCTGTAGAGCTAGAGCTGATGAGTTTAATTATACAAACAACCCAACTTTTACTAGTGGTAGTAATAATGTGTTTACAAATCCGAGTTATGTAACTAATCCAACAACATTTATTACAGAGGTTGGTTTGTATGATAACTCACAAGATTTAATAGCAGTGGCTAAGTTAAGTTCACCGGTCGAGAAAAACTTTTCAAACGAAGCAGTGATTAAAGTGAATATGACATACTAAGTTGTAAAGTCATGATATGTCTATTTATAAATCAATTAATCCCTCTGATATAAGTTTTAGAACTGAAGAAGTTTATCATAGTCATACTATAACATCAAGTAAATTAGTTTCTGATGGGGTTGAAGTTAAAAATCAATTTCAATCCCATTCAGGATATTTTAACCACCCAATTACTCAAACATCTACTCAGATAACTCAATCTAATAATTACTTTTTTTTAAAAGCTAATTTTTATCAAACTGGTTCTAATAGATTAAATTCTCCAGTTAATTCACAGGAAAACATTTATAGACATCCAACTTTTAGACATAAATTTCATGGTGAAAAAGTAGGTGTTTTTACACATATACCACAACTATATTTGGGTGATGGTGTACGAAGAACAACTTTTAAATTAACTGATAACACACAAGAAAATAAAAACATTATTATAAAAGATGATGGTTATGGTAATTTATATTCAACCAACGCTAGAATATCACAAAGTGCAAATAACGCTTCATCATCAGAAAATTATGTTGGAAACATATTTTATAGAGAAGGAATAGTAGCTTTAACAACAACAGGTTCTTGGTCTGGTAGTGTTAAATACAATGAAGCTCTTCAATCTTTTACTATGAATTTTGAATCTGTAAAAAATATATATACAAGAACTTACACTTTAAAATTAAATGCTAACGAATTTAATATGACAAATAATCCAACTATAAAGAAAAGTGACCCTTCAATTACAAGTGCTGTTACTTCGACAGATTATGGACCTCAACCACCATTTAAACTTTCAAATTCTTCACTATTAAATGATAATATATCTGGTAGCACTGATTGGAGACCTTATATTAACTCTATAGGTTTGTATGATGAAAATAATGATTTAATAATAACAGCAAGATTAAGTCAACCTATTGAGAAAAGAGATGATGTTAATTTAGTTTTTGATGTTAGTATAGATTTTTAGGAGAAAAATATGGTTTCATTAGGATTAGATGCATCTACAACTTGTGTTGGATACGCATTCACAGAAGATAAAAAAATTATCGATATGGGATTCATCGACATCAAAAAAGAGAAAACACCCAAAGATAAGGTTCAGAAAGTACTTGATACATTAAATCAACACGATTATATTGATGAAGTAATGGATATTAATATTGAAGATAATCTTTCAGGATTTATGGGTGGAAGAACATCACAACAAACAATAATTAAATTAGCAAAATTTAATGCGATATTGTGTTTTATGTTAGAAAATTTTGATTTCAATGTACATAGTATAAATCCAATGACTGCTAGAAAACAAGTGTTTGGGAAAGCTAGAGTCAAAGGAATAAAGGCTAAAGATTTAGTCAAAATGAAAATTGAAGAAATGTACAACACATCAAAATGGTGTAAAGAAACAAAAACAGGATTATGGGATAAAAGGAACATCGATATGTACGATGGTTTAGTAATGTCTTTATATGAGAACATTAATGGAAAAAAATAAAAAAGTAAAGAAAAAATATAATACAGGAGATTGTTTCTGTAGATTGTGGACTGTCGAAGATAGGTATCTTAACTCTGTTTCAGATATAGAATTTTTTGGGGTAGAACAATATAATTTTTTTCCTGTACTAAATAATTGTCATGAAGGATTTGAACCAGTTTGTTATGATGAAGGTAATGGAAATTGTGTATGTGAAGATATTAAAGATTTAAAAGTAGATTGTGATGGTGTTTATAAGATTTGTGATATCGGTTATAGGTGTGAATACGATAATAATAATAGAAAAAATGAAAGATTAAAAAATACACATGAATGTGGAAGTGATTTTAAAAGTCCTTGTATAGGTGTTTGTCGAAAAGATACTAAAAACACTACACCAAATTTAAATAATAATTTTGATGATTATTATAGAGATGAAGAATTTCAAAGAGGTGATGGTGATAGAGATCCTGCATGTAGTTGTTATTTTGAACCTGATTATTCAACTTGTGATGGTAGTGTACAAGAAGAAACTTTTGATTGTGTTTGTACTGATTTTATAACCAACCATCCATGTCATCCTTCACATCCTGAATTTTTTGAATTTGATGGAAATTGGTGTGGACAATATGACAATGATTATGATGGTTGTGTTGGAGAAAATGGACCACCATGTACAATAGAAAATTATCACCCTCCAGGTGAGTGTATTCCAGGTCCTAATCCAAATGATGGAATTTGTCCTGAAGATACGATTTGTGTCACTAATGATTTAGGTTTAGGTGGTGGAGGTTGTTATAATCCAGGTGATTCAAACATGTGTCCTGAAGAACAATATCCTTTCGGATGTAATGGTCAATGTAAATATATAGGAAATGGTGGGTATTATGATGTACCAGGATGCATGGATCCACAAGCTGCAAATTATAATCCCAATGCATTTTGGCATGATGATTCATGTAGTTATGTTTTTCTTGGTTGTACTGACCCTACCGCATGTAATTATGATAGTCAAGCAACCGATGATAATGGAGCATGTTATTATGGTTTGTTATATTATCTTGATACGGACGGTGATGGTTTTGGATGTCCTGATTTAGTTGTTCAAGCTTGTAACAATCCAGATCCAAATTTATATGTACTTAATGGTGATGGTGATTGTGATGATTGCCCACTAAACTATGATCAATGTGGTGTATGTGGCGGAGATGGTTGGTCGTGTACAGGTTGCACTGATGAATCGGCATGTAATTATGATCCAGACGCTACTTTTACTTGTACTACGGAAGATGGGGTAGAAAATTGGTGTTGTACATATCTCGGAGATCCTGGAGCTGAATGTTCGTGTGATGGTTCTGTTGAATTATTAGGATACTTTCCAGATCCAGATGGAGATGGAATTGGTTGTTGTTTTATAAACGGAGTTTTTCAGGGTACTTTCTTTTGTGAAGATCCAGGACCAGGTTGGATTTTTCAAACCTGTGGTGAAGAGGACGCATATTGTGATTGTCCTGCAGGAACTCATGATATAGATGATTGCGGTGTATGTTATCCAATAGATCAACCAGCTCCAAATGAATGTATCGGTTGTACTAATCCATTTGCAATCAATTATGGTATCCAAAAAACAATAGATGATGGTTCGTGCACTTATGATTGGAGTGATACTATATACATGAAAATGTTTTATTGGAGTGATGATGGTTTTTGTGCTCCACCACGAGGTATATGTACATATGAAGTTATAGAAACCACTTTTAGAGATCCCACTCTTCCACCTGATGAACCAACGCCTGATTATGCTGATCCATTTGACACACCTCCCTCAGGAGATTCATTGGTAGATGATACGGAAGAAATAGAAGATGTTGTTACTACTGTTTACACAATAGAAGCTACGGAATGGGAGTGTGCAAATTTAGAAGAACTTGGTATAGAAAATTATGCTGGTTCATTTTGGGAATATGATGAAACATTAGAACAACCATTATGTGATGAAGAAAATCCATATTATACTTTAATATATCTTTATCCTGATGGTAACTTTGGTACAGCTTTAACAAAGGCAGGAAGATTGTGTCCAGGTTCTTGGAGTTGGAATCAAGCTCATTCAGCCATAACACTTGGTTATAGGTCTGGAACTTATTTAGAAATAGGAAATCCAGTCAGTCAAGAATCGATATCAATGAATGATTTAGTTGATGGATTTCATGGTGTTAGATATAGATATCAAAATGTAGTAGGTTCAGAAACAGGAGAATTGATTCCTGGTAAATTTTATGTTAGGAAATGGGATTTTCACCCATTTTTAAAAGGTGCACCAGATGGATGTTTTACTGATAGAGTTTGGAGTATAGATATGCAAATATCTTCAGACCCTGATGATGATACCTCATCTTCTTATAAAACTTTACCAGTTTTTAGATCTAATAGAAAATGGCATTCAATGAATGGTAACGCTAGAGGTGAATACACTATAACACCATCTGAATTAAGGATACATTATAATAATGCTACTAATAATACTTGTTGTTTTCCTGACAATGCTGTATATAAAGAAGATTCACCTTTGATTGGTGGCGGCATGTTATGTGAATCTTATGATGATAATTTAGAACCACATAAATTTCCTGGATGTAGATCTGTCATACGTTCTATGAATTATTCCGTTGGTGGTGGAACAGGAGGATATAGGTTTTACACAAATAGTCAAATTAAACCTGGAAGTTCAAGAGCAAATCCAAACTTAACATTTTTAAGAAAAAGAGAAAAAATTTACGATATAGGTTCACAACTACGAGATGTTACATTTGGGCATTGTGATGGTGCAAACACCAATATGTGGTTTTATGGAACAGAAGCTGATTATAACGATGACGCTCTTATACCGCAAAGAGAGTGTATTGGTCTTCCATTTCAAAATGAAATTATTGGAGATATAAATCAAGATGGTGTAATTAATGTGTTAGATGTAATAAGTTTAACTCAATATATTTTAAACAATCAAGCTTTCCCAAATGAACTTGGATTGTGTTATTTATATTGTCCAGAAGAATTAGAATCGTTTTGTGAAGATAATGATTATGATTTTGTTACATGGTCTATTGATAATCCTTTATTACCATTTCCAACAACATCACAACAATGTGCTGCTTTCGAAGATGATGGTATGTCTGGTTTTCAACACCAGTGGTATTCTTATGGTGATATAAATCAAGATGGAAATGTTGATATATTAGATATTATTGAACTTGTAAATATGATTTTAAATGATGAACAAACCACTAACTTATTCATGGAAGTTATAGAAGAAGGACAACCAGCATCAAAAGAAGATATGGAAGATTCATTTAATATGAATACAGATTCATACAATCGTATAAAAAATACCAAACAAGAGTTAACAACCTTATTTAAAAAACTTGAAATGAGATTAAAACAAAATAAAAAAAGAACTCGTAAAAAAAGAGTAAAAGGAAAACTAATAAATAAAATTTTAAATTCACAAGATGATGAAAGAAATAAACTTATTCAATTAATTTTAAAAATACAAAATCATGAAAAATAAATATCCAAAATATAAATTACAAAAAATGTCTACAAATGAGTTAAGAAGAATATATAAATCATTAATAGATTCAAGGCAAGTTTTTACAGACGAACAATGTGATACTTATCCATTTATTGATGCTTCTTGTCCTTTACAATGTATTGAAGAACTTGGGTATGAGTTGGGAGATATAAATGGTGATGGTTTTATAAATGTTGTAGACTTAATTGTGATGGTTCAGAATACATTAGGTGATGTTGAGTATACACCATGTCAACAATGGGCTGCTGATGTTAATCAAGATAATACGATTAATGTGTTGGATATAATAAATCAAATTCAAAACATAACAACCGAACCACTTATTCCTGATTATTCAAAGGTTGGGAGAAATTACAATGGTTCAACTTCAGAAAATTTAAATCTTTCATGTGATTTAACAATTACTCCTGGTTCTTATGTACAATACATAGAGGGAACATATCAAGAATTTTCTACGGGTCCTTGTAATATTGATGGTGTATGTGATACTGGTATTTTAAATGGATTAATAAATGAATTATCTGAAAATTCTAATGGAGGTGTTGTTTGTTTTTCTCAAGACTCTTTTGAATTTGAAACACCTATTGAATTAAAATCTAACATTATTTTAAAAGGCGAAGTTACAGGTCCTGTAGGAGAACCTTTAACACAATTATGGTTTAATTCAGATGAAAATACATCTGGTATAATAGTTGGGGGTGAAGAAGAGTTATCATATATACATGGAGCTCCCATAACATCTATAACTGAAAATTATATAACCATTGATGGAGATAACAATTTTAATGATACTGGTTGGATAGTTATAGAATTTAGCCTATGGCCAAATTTTATAAATTATATGAATATGGAAGGTGATGATTGGGAAAATGATGAAACATTTACTTTAGATACTGGAGCTCCAGTAACGTATAATTATAAAAAGCAAATAGACAGAATAGAAGGAAACAAACTTTATTTTAAAAGTCCATTACCAACATCTTTTATTAAATTGTTAAAGGAAGCTTATGAAGGTGGTTATCATCATGAGGATAGTTTAGGTACAAATTATTTTGAAGATAATCATATTCATCGACCTAAAGTTAGAAAATTAGCTGGAGGACTTGTAGAAAATGTTGGAATAATGGATTTAAATATATCTAATGCTAATCGATCTTATGATGAAGCTTGGAAGAATAACGCGACAAATATCATATATTTTAACAATGTTGTTAATAGTTGGATTGAAAATGTCCATTCATTTGCTCCAAGTGATTATTTTGTAGGTGTTGATACAAGTGGAGAAATTGGATATGATTTAAACGGTGAAATAGTGTTTAATGATGGTGTTAATCATCCATGGCAATATCAAACTTGGACAAATCCAGGTTTCTTCGGAGGAGATCGCCCAAAAGGTGATGTTACAACAATAATAGAAGAATTTGCAAAACTTGGGATAGTTAATGCACCTGTATTCGATAATTATTTTACTGGTGGAATAAATCAATTAAATGATTATAGTTTATATGATATATATTATGAAGCAGCTACAGATATGATAACATATCTTACAGAAAACGAAAACTTACCATTAGATTTTTCTTATCAACAAGGGCATTGGCAAAGACATATACAATCCGTTGGTATTAATATTGTTGATAGTGCAAATATAACCATTAAAAATTGTATATTAAAAAATCCACAAAATAGAGGACAAAACAGTAATGGATATTTATTTCTTTCCACCCTTTCAAATGATATATTGTTTAAAAATTGTGAAGGACACAGAGGTAGACATAATTTTACACTTTCACAACTAAATTCTAATATTGTTGTTTCTGGTTGTAAATCAATTGGTGGTTGGCAATTTTCTAAAGATAAAGCATTTGGTAGAGATATGGATTATTGGTCTAGAGCACTTAAAATGGAAGTTATCGGTTTAGGTGCACCCGGATTAAGTGATACTCATAGATCTTTTAATCATAATATATTATTTACTAACTCTGAATTTAGTGATGGATTAGATATCAGTAATAGAGGGGAGTTAAGTGGTGGAGCTGGGATTACATCAATTAATAGTACTTTATGGAATTTAAAAGGCTTTTTCTCTCCAGGTAATACAGAAGGTATAAACAATCCAAATAATTGGAGGAGACAAAGTTATCCAGGTCTTTCATATACAAAATATTTTAATTATGATGAAGGACAGATTTGGACTCCACCTAATTCTTCAAATTTTTACTACATGACAACTTTCTATCAACAAAATGTAGATATGTATGAGTATTTAAGTAATTCATTTAATGGTTTACTTGTTCCCAATACTCCTATACAGAATGGTTCATTTAGTATTTTAAACGCAGCCATAACCTCTTTATTTAATAAGGTTATTAGAGACTCTGTAGATGAAATGCTTAGTGAGTTTGACATCAATACATCAGCAATTGAAGGCTCTACTTCGACATTCAATTGTGATTTATTTTTTGACTCTAATTTTGCAGAAATGGATTATAATTTAAACATAAATGTTGATATAAATGAATATATTGATACAGGAATATTGAAATTGAGGTTACATATTGAAGATATAGAGTTAAATGTTCCTTTTACTTTTTGGGCTACTGAAGCTAGTTGTGAAGGCTTTGAATTAATTGTACCAGATTGTTATAGTGTGTTTTCTACTTATGCCTCTGTGCTTTCGGTATTTACACTACCATTCGCGTTTTATCCTCAAACTTGTCTTAATTCTGCATGTGATTTAAATCCAACGAGTGAAGAAGATGGATTTGATAGAAATGATTTAAATAATTATAAAAATAATTTTGAAGTTACTACAAATAATTATATTATTGAAGTTGAAATAGATACTAATAATTTAAATTATAATCAAAATGATGATAGTTATAATTCAGAAGCTTTGGATATATCTATGACATATGACGATTTATCAATTGGAGGAAATAATTGTTTTTCAGATATACCCGACCTTTTTATTAATTTGTATTTAAATAATAATCCATTTTTACCTTTATTTAATAATAATTTAATATCTAAAATTCAAAACATTGTAGTTAAAAATTTAAATTTAATTGATAAGTTAGAAATACCTGTAGATGCCATTGGTTATAATAATACAACAGAGGCTAGAAAATTAACAATACCAGTAGATAGTTATTCTCCCGTTACTTGGGTAGAAGATATATATGAAAAACAAGTTAATAGTAATTAAAAAAAAGCTTGACTTAAATATATAATATTTCTTATATTATACTATGTATATGTCACATAAAAATAATAAAAAGGTTACAAATATGAATCAATTAGGTTATGCATGTATCAACATGAATTTATCCAAATGTAAACCAAAAATTACTACTAATCGTTCTATGATTAAACGAACATTTACCGAAAAAGGTTTACCTTATGCGTCTGAATTAGCTTTACAAAATTGTAAAGATTTACTTACTATACTTAAATGGAATAAAGATAATGGTATTAATTTTTTTCGTTTATCCTCAGACCTTATACCATGGGCTTCTGAATACAAATTAGATGAATTACCAGACCATTGGGAAATTGTTGCTACATTAGGTGAATGTGGTAAGTTTGCTGATGAGAATGGTATTCGTATCACATCTCATCCAGGTCCTTTCAATGTATTGACATCACCACATGAACATGTCGTTGAGAATTGTGTTAAAGATTTATCAATACATGGTGCAGTATTTGATATGATGGGATTATCTCGTACACCATACAACAAGATTA
>CEOA01006159.1_pt1 | contig 32914 bp, 37 predicted proteins | sample 530251 | NCBI WGS metagenome assembly CEOA01 (sample SAMEA2619838, study PRJEB7988) | marine metagenome | biome: marine biome (ENVO:00000447); feature: surface water layer (ENVO:00002042); material: "saline water (ENVO:00002010), including plankton (ENVO:xxxxxxxx)" | depth 5 m
TCAACATCCACAAAAACAGGAGTCATCCCAAGATTGACCACTGGAGCTATATCAGAGACCCAGCCAATTGGCGGTACAATCACTTCGCCGCCACCTTTAAGCTCCTTCATAATTGAAGTCATAATGTAGTTGGCAGACGCACCAGAGTTTACAAAGACTGTATATTTAACTCCAAGCCATTCAGACCAAGCTTGTTCAAATTTTTTTACATACTTTGATTGAGTAAATCTAACGTTAGGTTCTTGCAACCACTTAATCAAAGCAGCCTTATCTTCCTCTGTTATATTATCATTTATCAAAGGCCAAGAAAAACTATTTTGTCCCATAAAATTCTCCGTGTTCAATTAATAGTGTTGATTTTGAATCAGGCCTCTCATATGCCTCTTTAAAAGCTGCGAAGATATCCTCTGGCTCAAAAAGATCCACAACGTTCACTTCGGTTAACATTCTGCGAAAAGCCTCTGTGTGATCTTGAGTATGCTGCGGTCCCGCATCAATAGGATTCTTTGTTCCGACAGCTACTCTTATAATAACACGAGGAGTCATTTCCCCTTTTGACATATCTCTCATTTTATCAAGATGATTCACTAATTGATTGCAAGCTAGAATAAAAAAATCAAATCGAGGATACATTGTAATTGGCACATACCCTTCCAGAGCCATACCTGTTGAGATGCCCATTTGAGTTTCCTCAAATACAGGTAGTTCAATTCTTTTTTCATCAGGAACTTCTACCAAGGTGCTAGAAATAGCGTGACCACTAACTTTACAAGCTTGCCCAAGAAACACTGTATCTCTCTTCTTAGCAAGCCAGTTCATAGATCTGATAAGTTCGCTTTTATATTTCATTAAAAATTTACCCACTTTCCTGTTCCGTGATGAGGATATTCCATTTCATATCTATAATAAATTACACCATCAGGTACCTCTTGTTTTTTACCCCAGGCCATATCGGTTGGGGTGTGAACACTCATATCATTATCCTCAACAACCCACTGGATGGGTAGATCAAAGTTCTTACTATATTTGTAAGCCTCATGGAACACACCAGTCTCCATAGTCATGTCACCAACAAAACACCAAACACGATTGTTTTTACCTCTCTGTTTGATCCCCAAAGCAACCCCCAGTGCAAGAGGTATGATACCACCAACAATCGAGGAGGCATAAAAGTTTGGCTTTAAATTATTTGTGCCCATACTTCTACCTTCTACAATTGAATTAAACAATTTGTCAGGGTCAACGCCGTGCAAAAGAGCGTGATAGTGATTTCTCCAGGGAACAAAAACCCAATCATCGGGGCTTATGTACTGGAATATTTCTATCAGTTCATTTTCATTATTCTTGGCTAGATGGATTGGTCCTTTAATTTTTCCAGCCTCATATGTTTCTTTGACTTTTGTTTCAAAATCAATCAACTCCTGGGGGGTTAAAGATACCTCTCTAACTTTTTCTAGGTGGTCAGGTATATTCATTTATCTCTCGCTTGTAATATTGGGCTATCTATTGGCCAGTTTATGTTAACATGAGTATCATTCCATTTTAAGGTAAATTGCTGATCGACGTCCGAGTATTCACCTTCATAGGCCAACTTGTAACTAAATACAGCAGAGTCGCTCATCACACAAAATCCATTTCCAAACCCAGGGGGTAACAAAACCTGTCTACGGTCTTTGTCATCAAGCATCATACAATCCCACTTAAGGTAATTTTGTGATTCTTTTCTGTTATCAACTACAACAAAATACAGTTCACCTTGCAGACAACTTACTAGTTTCCAAGTTTTATAGTCTCCATGTATTCCTCGGATTACGTTTCTCCTGGAGGATGAGAACTTGTCGTGTACAAAATCTAAGTCTACTGGGAATGTTTTTTTCTTATACGTTGTCCAAATATCTCCACGATATTCCCTAAACATATCAGCTTCAAAAATCTTAACCTCTGGGAAAAACATTGTTACCAGCTAATATCCCAGTCCTTGAACTCCGCAGCCAGACAATCTATTTTGTAGTCTTTTCGCCCACCGGCAATCTCTTGAATTTTATTCTTGGCCGTATTGCGGATACCGTTAAGACCATGAGTTAATTCCAAGTTATTGCCGTCCTTTATGCCTTTTCTATAATTTGATTCATTGTGCCAAATGTGAAGATTCATCTGAGATAACACGACCACGGCTCTAATAACTTCTGCGTTTAGATGTTTTGTCTCTTTTAGGCACAAGTCTATATCGTGAACGATATCTTTAATCTCTTGCGCATACTCTTCTTTGTGATCAGTGATAAACACCTCCTTAAGTTGAGCGATAGATAATCTATCAATCAACTCTGAAAGTGTTGGTAAATATTTTCTAGTCATCTAGTAGCTCCGGAAATTCGTTTATTAAGTTTGTAGCGAAAGTGTCATCCATTGAGACATATTGTTTGGCTAGTTCATAGTTTTCCCTAACTGCTTCAAGCTTGCTTTCGTAGAGATCCTCTGAGATATTGTCTAGTATGTCAAATAGTTCTTGTCCTGTGTTAAAATGCAAGATACCATCTTTATTAAAATACTCTGCGATATTTGGACAACCCCAAAAAATTGGAATAGTACCTTGACGAAAGACATCTACTAAAGTTTCTGTGAAATAGTTATTTTCGCTTGAATTCATAATCGTAATACTGAATCTGTAATCCTGTAAAGGTTCGTTTTTTCCCTCTCTAATAGCCCCAGCGGTCCTACCAGATATACTTTTTCCAAAGGGTCTATATCCCCCTCCCCACATATCAACTTCATACCTTCCTTTAATGGCGTCTGCTACCTTGTGTCTCAATCTGTGACCACGAGTTAAAACTTGTTTGGAGGCGATCATTGATAGCATTTTACTTTTTGCATGAATACCGGCATCCTCATTTGAAACTCTTGACGTTCCAATCAGATTTTTCACATACTTATCACTTCTTGCTAACAACTCTTCATCAAAAGTAAAGATACGATCAAATTTATGTTCAACTCGCTTTATTTGTTCGTAGGCCCAGTCGTGTACACCACGACACTCAACAAGAAAGGCAACCTTGTATTTTGATTTAACTTTGTCAACCCAAGGGTCAACTATGTTTTTATCTGTGAATACTGTAATACCATCAAACTCAGGATAACCCATCCCAATATTTTGTTTTAGCCACTCAACCTTGGTGGGTTCAAACTCGCTTGAAAAATTATGAAAGCCCCAATACTCATCATAAAAATCAGGAGCTAAACTATCAAATAGATTTACTTTTATTTTCTTAGTCACCTTTTACCACCCTATAACTATCACTATCAAAATGCTGTGTTGAAAACTCAAACAATTCTGAATCTTCTAACGCTATCATTTGATGTCTTAGTCCCACATAAACATAGAAGTTGTCTCCTGGGTTAAGGACTATCTCATTGGCCTCTTCGAGACTATCTGTGTCTCCATACTTTACAATCATTTTACCAGACTGCAAATAAAAAACTTCATCTTTTATTTTATGGTAATGCCAAGAACATCTTTTATCTTTATTAAAGAATAGTAACTTGCCACAATATTCTTCTTTATTAACAATCCAACGTTCAAAGCCCCATCCTTTGTCAACGTGTTTCATATCTAGTGAAACTTTGTTTACCATACTGTTTTGCCCCCATCAATAACCATGTTTTCGCCAGTCATATATGTGCTAGCATCAGAACACAAAAATGCAATAGCACCTTTGTACTCGTCAATGTGAGCCATTCGTCCCATTGGAATAATTCCAGAAAGCTTTTTAACAAACTCCTCTGGATGGTTGTTGAACACGCCGGTTGGACTTAAGCAGTTTACACGAATATTCTTGTTCGCAAAGTAAACGGCCAAATACTTTGTCATACCAACGATTGCCCATTTGGCTGCCGAATAAGTAATGGGCTTAACATTTTGCATGTCCTCCTCTACTCCCGGCTTTCTATAGATCCTCTGGTCTGGAGCAATTACACCAAGATCTGATGATATGTTTAGGATAACACCAGGCGTATCGTTTTGCAGCATTTTATTTGCGGCAACCTGGGAGCATAAAAAAGTTCCATTAACGGCGGCATCAATGCCCTCCGACCAGTATTCCTCGGACATAGTTTCAAATCTAGAGTCTGGTTTAAGTCCACCATCTTTTTTTACTTTTGGGTCCTTAGCAGCATTGTTAATTAAGATATCAATCGTATCGTACTTAGAAAAAACATTTTCGATTTCTAACTTATTAGTTACGTCCATCCGATGCGACGTGGCCACAAGTTTGCCATACTTTTCATTCAATTCTTCTGCACGGGCAACAGCACGATCCTCGTGGTGATCTGTGATGATCACCTGTGCGCCACACTCAATAAGAGCCTCTGCGTGTTTAGGTCCCAGCAATCCGCCAGCGCCAGTGATTAGCGCTGTTTTACCGGACAAGTCAAATAAATCAGGGGTTCGCTGCATGATAAATCCTTTCAAAAATATTCTTATGTTGTTTCATAGTCATTAATTCAGAGCCCGTAACACCACGAGCAGTCTGCATAGTGTATAGGTTATTATAGTTTACGGTTGACAAAGTGTTAAAAATGTCATCAAAGGGAGTATCACCGCTCAAAGGTATAACAGTTTTAGCATCAAATGTCCTATCCTTCAAATGCACATTGCTTATCCTGTTGTGTGTTTTTTGGATGTAATCCTTGTGATCAATTCTTTCAGAGGTTATATTCCCTGTGTCATAAGTGATCCAAAAATTCTTATTCTCCTTGACTATATCCAAAACATTCTCTGCTGTGGTTTCGGCCTCGAACGAAAAATTTAACCTTGGATATCTTTCGGCATACTTTAATATCTCCTGCTTGAACGCTTGTCTTTTTTGTGCGTCGTGTATAGCACTCTTCTCTAGTAGCGGTACAGTAACCCACATGACACTATTGTCAATAGCAGCTTTGCAAATTGGATCTAAATTATCACGCAAGAAATCACTCTGAGTGAATCTATCGTCAACAAGATTATCGGCACACAAGGAACTGATTGGAAACTCAGAACAGTCCTTAGAAAAAATCGCATTATAACTGAAAGATCTAGTTGTTACAATCCATTCAATGTGATTAAGACCTAAGCTTTTTGCTCTATCAAATTCCTCTTTCCAACAAGATGGAAATTCCTGAATACCACCGTCCTCCGGCCTAAGCAACCGTCCTTGTATCATTCCAAGTTTCATCAAACTTCCTCTACTAACTCTATAAAAGTTCCATCGGGGTCCTTACAAAACACAACTCTCGCAAAGCCATCTGGTGAAAACTGTGGCTCGCTAACAAACTCAACCCCCGATATTACAAGATTATTATATGTTTCTTCCAGATTGTCAACAGTCATGGCAAAATGAGTGCAACCAATATTAGTTAAACTACCAGGTGTCGGTTCCTCTTGATGGTTCTTAAAATGAAGAAGTTCCACCATACCCCCATCCCTCAAACTCATTTTAACTGTGTTGACCTCGCCACCATCTATAGAAAGTAAACTATCAATATAAGGACCAGACTCTATCATATCTTTTTTTATCTCAAACCCCAGACTCTCGTAGAAGTCTATGGACTTCTGCATATCTGTTACAACTATTCCAGTGTGTCTAATATTTAACATAACTATATGTTCTTATTGATACATTGCTCTATTACGTCAAAAGCTTCGTCAATAGCTTCAATGGGTAAAGTTAGTGGCGGTCCTAATTTTATTGACTCTCTAAAAGTACAGACCGGCAGGACTCCATTTTCAATACAATCAGTAACAATTTTATTTGTTCTTTCTGTTGTGTCAAAAACAATACCGGCCACCATACCCCTAGCGTTAACATTAGTGACACAATCATAGTCTAGAAGTTTGTGACTTCTCTTTTCAAAAACCTGTATTCTTTTGTTAAGTTCCTTTTGAAACTTTTTATCTGTTAAGAATTTTATGTTTGCTAAACAGGCTGCACACCCCAAAGTATTTCCAGCATGTGTACCACTTAGATTAGCATTTAGATCAACATCAATAATTTCTTTTGTGCCAAGTATAGCTGACATAGGAATTGACGATGATATTCCTTTTCCAAGACAAATAAGATCTGGCTCAATGTTGTCACCATAGGTCATGTATCCATACAACTCACCCATCCTATAGAACCCTGACTGGACCTCATCAAAACAAACAAGTGCTCCGTTGTCTCTTGCAAACTTGTAAAGAGCTTGAATATATTGAGGTGGATACATCCAAGCAGCCCAACCTTGGTACGTCTCTAGGAAAAATGCTGCGATCTGATCAGCGGGTGGCAGGATGCTAGGATCAAACTCAGCATCTGGATCTATAGGAAAGTCTATAAACACCACATCATCATCTACCATAGAAGACCACTCTGTTGCGTCCTTGGACCCACATATAAAGGCCGAACCGAGAACTCTTCCGTGATAACTACCGTTGAAAGTTATAATATATTTTTTGTTGTTCTTTTTTGCCCAAGATTTAACCAGTCGATAGGCTGCATCAGTAGCCTCAGAACCAGTGTTAAGAAGTATCGATTTTTCAAAGTGATTAGGAGAGGCTTCTAAAAGCTTGTTAACATACTCCTGTCTTATCTCGGTTATATACTGGTAAGCAAATATTAGATCGGCATCAACCTGATCTTTGATAGCTTTTTTAATTTGTGGATTGGCATGTCCAGCATTAGTAACAAATATACCAGAGGTCATATCAATCCATTTGTTACCGTCCTTATCAAAGACATTGTAGTCGTATGCACGATCCCAGACAACCGGCACCTGGTGTCCGTTTGCCTCGGTCTCTGTAGAGTGTCGTTTGTCGTGTAATTTGTTTTGTTTTAAACGGTAACCATCGTTTATGGATCTATGATTCGTTTTTACTTTTTGCTTCATTTAATTTATCCAACAACTTATGACCTCTTGTGGCCAGATGATAATCTATAAGTTCAAACTCATATTCAGTATCAACCTCCAAAACAAAATCAGTGATTATAGGCAAGACTGTTTCGCCAAACGCATCACCATCTTGAAGTGTAACTCTCTTTACAATGTCCAAATAACCATTTGGTTGATAGGCTGCTGGAAACACTTGTCTTGGTAAGTTTGTATAATTTTTTTCTCCCTTGAAGTCCTCAAAAAAACCACAACAGTAACCGTTCTTATCAAGTTGAAACATCTTGTGGGGAGATTCAGGCAACTTATGCATTGACCTTACACCAGTCGAAACAAGTATCTTAGTGTGAAAATATCTTTTAATCTCTTCGTCTATTACTTCTGGATCTCTTAGAGGTGTAGTAGGCCTGACATAAGCAATATCAGACCCGCCTAGAGAATCAAAGTAGTGTTGTATCACTTCCTCGTCCCTAGATCGGTCGCCAGCTAATTCAGATGGCCTCAAGAATGGAACTTCTGCCCCGTACTGCAAAGCCACATTAGCAATTTCTTGATCATCTGTAGATACAATAACTTTATCGATCATTTTTGATTGTTGACAAGCAATGATCGAATAAGCTATTAGCGGATGACCGTGAAGAAGTTTAATATTCTTCTTGGGCACACCTTTACTACCGCCCCTTGCAGGTATTAAGGCATTTATTCTACTCACAGAGTATCTACCTTTCGTAGCTTCTCAGCGATAGAAACTTCAGTATCCATAACCTTCTTTTCGGGAGAACCCATACAGGCGATGATATCCCTAACATAATCCATCATTCTTTTAAGTCCAACGATCTCCAAGGACGCAGACTGATCTGATCCATACATCGCTCGGTCAAGAGTAATGTGTCTTTCCAAAGATGAGGCACCAATGGCAACAGCAGCACAACTAATAATAATACCTGTTTCGTGGCCACTGTATCCAACATTACAACCGTACCTATCTTGCAGCGTGTGCATCACACGCAGATTTGCATCTTCAAGTTGCATCGGGTAGGTGCTGTTACAATGCATAAGTTCAAAAGAGCAGTCGTGGCTTTTAAAAATTTCAACTACCTTATCAATTTGTTCAAGTGTACTCATTCCAGTAGAAATAAAAGTATGTTTCTTTTCAGATGCAATTTCTTCTAGAAGTTCTCTGTGTGTAAGCATAGCCGACGCAACTTTATTGTATTTACAATTAAACCGACGCATGAAAATTTGACTATCAACATCCCAAGCAGATGCGAACCATTCAATATTCTTTTCTTTGCAGTAAGCGTCAATCTGCTCATAGTCAGATTCGGTAAATTCTAATCCATTCTTTTGTTCTCTGTTTGTTGTCCCCCAAGGGCTCTCTCTTGGCTTATCAAGCTCCTCCTTTGAATAAACTTTTTCAATAGTTCTTTTTTGGAACTTAACTGCATCACAACCTGCTGCTGCGGCCTCACTAATAAGCTGCTTAGCGATATCCAGGCTGCCGTTGTGGTTAATACCGATTTCTGCAATTACAAAAACACTCATACCTTTAAATCTCCTTTGGTAAATTCATCATACCATGCTTCTTTGTTTAGGTTAATAATCTCTGTGCCTTTTAGGGCAGCACTTTCCCGTAAAATTTTCATATCATCAGTCAAAAAGTCTTTGTACACATATCTCCAGTGACCAACTTGTGCAACATTAGGGACATAATAGTTTTTGTCTTCAGGGTACCCCTCAGCATACCCCAAAGAATAATCTAAGTCAAGCCCTACAATGTATATTTTTTTAAACCCCATCAATATGGCAAAAGCCACACAAAACAACCCCACAGTTTGTCCAACTCCACAATGGCGATCATGTCCTGAATATTGTTGTAGTTTCTCTTGTAGTGTTGGATTATCATCCTTAAGATGACAACAGTGGCCTGTCCTTGACCAACCGCCTGCTAGTCCAGCGTGGACGTGGGCACAAAACTCGTTAACGTTTTCATTTTTTGTGTCAGGAAACTGCCACATTTGCTTGTTGTTGCCATACATTTCAAAATTTAAATTTTTGTTCTCTTCGTAATAATTTTTGAAGTTTTTAAGTATCTCAATGCAACCATGCCCCTTGAAGTGCTTGTTGTCATACGGGAGATAATCAAACTTTAAATTATCATCCACAAAAGAGGGGTCAGTGAGATCCGCCGCCTTATTATAGAACAACGGAACTTTATATGTGTTGAAAACATCGACCGGATATTTTCTAAGTTTCCAAATGTTCTCATTAAGAATAGAGTCCCTTATATTAAACTCTGTATTTGATACCACCCAATAGTCTGGTTTTTCCTCAAAGTAATCAAACCACTCATTGACAGAGAATCTGGTAATTTTGTTATCTCTCTGTAGTTCTTGGATCTTTTCTATATAAGGCTCCAAGCTTGGGCCGTGCAAAGAAATGACGCACGTCTCTCCTTTATGTTTGTCTATGATGTCATCAAATGTTAGTTTCATATGTTACCAAATAAAATTATTCTTGTAGTAATCTACAATAGAGTCTATCTCATTATCAAATTCTTTTTTAGGCGTCCAGCCAAGATTTCTAATTTTAGAATCCCCAAGACAATACCTTAGGTCTTGTCCCTTTCTAACATATGAATAATCAACATGGCTTTGCCAGTTTTCTTCTGTTCCAAAAAATGATTGTATAACTTTTCTAACCGTCTCAGCGTTTGATTGCTCAAAATCACCAGAGACGTTGTAAATCTCATTAACAACCTCGTTGTCTATAAGAGTTAAAACAGCTTCTGCTGTATCATCAGCATGTAACCAGTTTCTTATTGGTGTTCCATTATTGTGAAGAGAAATTTTTCTGCCTCGTAGTAAATTCTTAACAGCAAGAGGTATAAGCTTTTCAGGGTATTGTCTGATTCCGTAATTATTAGTAGGCCGAACTATCAAATATTCTAGATCATAAGTTCTAGACCAAGCTAAAACAAGCATGTCGGCAGCAGCTTTAGCTGCTGAATATGGATTACTAGGGTGTAGTAAATCCTCTTCTGTGTGTTCCCCCTCTAATATATCACCATATACTTCATCAGTGCTAATCTGAATGAACACGGGTCTAGTTCCACAATTTCTTGGCTTGAACCGCACAAGATCAAGAAGGTTTTTTGTGCCGACAATATTCGTGTTTATAAATTCCTCACTGTTAATAATACTATTTCCAACGTGGGATTCGGCAGCAAAGTTCACAACATAATCACAGTCGCATATTGCTTTTATGTCTTTTATATCAGCGTTTACAAACTTAAAATTATCATACTTATTAAGCTCTTCTAAGAAACCCAGGTTAGCTGCGTAGGTCAACTTATCAATACCATACACCATCCAGCCACGCTTAAGACATTTTTCAACGAAGTAAGAAGGTATGAACCCTAAACATCCAGTTACACATATAATTTTCATATCATAGGTTTTTGAAGAACTCATCAACAACCCCCTCAATATAGTTTAATTTTTGCTCTGTTATACCAATAAAGGTTCCTAGAAAAAAAGATCCGACTGTGGCCTTGTGAGCATTAGGAAACTCGCCCCTAAGATTGTCGTATTTGCTAGCGAACTCTACATAAGCCGGATGATATAAACAATTCCCTGCAAAATAAGATCTTGTCTGTATTTTGTTGTCCTCTAAATGCTGGACAAACTGCTCACGACTGAACCCGCTACCTTCTTTAACTGTCAACAAATATCCAAACCAATTTGGATCTGATTTATCTGTAGCCCTCGGGAGCATAAAATACTCCTCGTATTTTGAAAATATTTTAGTGAAAGATCGAAAGTTTTCCCGTCTGGCCGAATCCATCTCCGGTAGCTTATGTAGTTGTTCTAGTCCAATAGCTGCTTGTAACTCTAGCGGCTTCAAGTTAAAACCAATCTCATCGAACACATAACGGTGATCATAATTTATTCTTTCTTTGCCGTATTTAAGCCAGGGCTTAAACCTATTGCCGCAAGCTGTTCCAGCAGTGACGTCTCCAGGTTTTTGCTCGTTACAATAACAAGCACGACCCCAGTCTCTAAAACTGGCCAACGCCCTTCTGAGTCTTGGGTCATCTGTAGCTACAAATCCGCCCTCTCCCAAAGTCATATGATGAGCGGGGTAAAATGAACAGCTTGACATGTGCCCGAAGGAACCTAGTTTTTTATCATCATAAAAAGAACCCAAGGCATCACATGAATCCTCCAAGAAAATAAGTTTATACTTATCAACTAAATGCATAAGCCTATCCATATCAGGAGGATTTCCCAGAACGTGAGCAAAAACAATACCTCTGATTGAACTATCCTCTTCAAGGATTTTTTCTACCTGATCTAAATTTAAGTTCAAAGATGGCAAGTCCACGTCTACAAATACTGGTTCATATCCTGTCTGTATAATAGGATTCAAGGTTGTTGGGAAACAAACCACTGGGGTGATAATCTTACTACCCTTAGGTAAATGATACTTTTTCATAAAGCTTTTTTTACTAGTTAAAGCTTGAGTCATTATCAAGTTGGCTGAGCTTCCTGAGTTTGTTAACATCCCAAAGTTTTTACCTAAGTGCTCCGGGAATGTTTGTTCAAAAACTCTGGCCTTCTTTCCAAACACAAGCCAGCCACCTAGCAAAGCCTCGACGGCTGCCCGAAACTCGTCAGTGCTAAAATGAGGTCCAGAATAATTAACCCATTGTCCAGGTTCCCAGCTTTTATCTAAAAGGTTTTCTTGAGCATATTCTTCGACTAGTGAAAGTATTTTTTGAAGCTTATCCAATTAATTTCTCCAAGAGAGCTAAGAGTCCCTTTTCTATTCCTTGCAGGCTTAAATTAAGACTTTTCAACTTATCAGCGTTGCCTGTATATGATACAGAGAATCCTGGCTCTTCTATTATTATCTCTGATTCTGATTTTGTTAAGTTTACAATTTTTACCGCAATACCTCTCAGAGTGGTTTTGTCCTCATAGCAAATATTAATGTCCTGAAGTTCTTTTTTAATATCACTCACAAGATAATGTCTTACCACTGTGCAGATATCTTCAGCAGAAATATAGTCCATCATTTTATTCTGATGAATAACTATTGGTTCTCCAACTAATGCTTTTTCCAAAGCTGATTTAACAAACCTTTTTTCTGCTTCATGAAACCCGAAACATCCAAACAATCTTAAATTATAAAAACCATCCAGCTTATTGCACTCTCGTCCAATTATGTTTTTTGACATTCCATAATAGTCGCCTCCGCCAGGCAGCCAAGAATGGATTCTGTTTTCGTGCCACTCATATATGTCAGCACATCTTCCAAAGGCCGCACCAGAACAAAAGTTTATAAACTTGTTAAACTTATCTTTATGTCTTAGTAAGTTACTGAACATTGATACGTTGTCAGAAAAATCTTTAAACTCATCTTGTTGTCCTCGACGTCCACCAATAATGGCTGTGTGCAAAACAGCATCAAAAGTTTTATCTTCAAAAAATAAATCAACATTATGAGAGTTAGTGAGGTCCACCTCTTGGCGACCGACACAGGTTACCTCAAAATCGTCAAGACGATCGGATAGCTCCCTTGCAAGAAACCCGTTCCGTCCAGTTATGAGAACTCTCATTTTTTACCGTCAAATATATCTTTTTTAGGTGTAACAGTATTAGGCGTAGCACTGTGATTCGTTGGGAATCCTTGATCAGTTTCGTATTTCCAATTGGTAATTTTTTCCAGTTCCTCGTCTTTAATTTCGTAAAAGTTTTCTTCGGACGGGAATGACCCATCTCGAACCTCTTGAGCGTATTGCTCTAGAGAATCTTGAATCATAGCACCGGCTTCACAATATCTTTTTACAAACTTTGATTTGAAGTCCCAAAAAAGACCAACAAGGTCATGCATAATAACTAACTGGCCATCGACAAGATCACCAGCACCAATACCAAAAACAGGTATTGATAATTCTCTTGCTACTGCCTGCGCTGATTCTCTTGGCATTGCCTCTAGTAACAAAAACGCACAACCTGCTTCCTGAAGTTCTAGCGCTTGGTTGAGAATTATTTCTGTGCTTTTTGCTGTTTTTCCCTGGACTCTATATCCTCCCTGCATTGCCATGGTGTGAGGAGTTAGTCCCAGGTGGCTTTGCACTAGGATGCCCGCATCAGCGATGGCTTTGATGCGATCGACCATTGCTCCTTCTACCTTTACAGCGTCCATTCCGGCTCTAATAAATCTTCCAGCATTACGAACAGCATCAGCATTAGATGCTTGATAAGACATGTAAGGCATATCTCCAACTAGGAATGGAGCCTTTGCACCCCTAGCAACGGCCTCTGCGTGCCTAATCATATCATCCATTGTAACTGGAATTGTTGTTTTGTGACCTAGTGTGGTCATACCAAGTGAGTCACCAACCAATATCCCATCCACACCAGCCCTATGAGCTAACATTGCTTGTGGGTAGTCGTATGCTGTTACAAAAACTGATTTTTTATTTTCTCTTTTATTTTTCCTAAGAGTTAGGATTGTTACTTTTTTTCTTTCCTTAGACATTATCACTCCTCATATTTGATAGGATCTATTATCATATTATCATAGAACTCATCACGAGTTAACAACGGATACATATCCTCAAAAGGCCGTGACACAATTCTGCCATCTTTGGTTTTGGTTGATATAAGGGTAGGAACAACTTCCTGCCATTTTTGGCACATAACTTCGCATACAACAGGACCATCATAATCTAGAACTTGACTGATGCCTGATTCTAGTTCTTTTGTGTTTTCAATCTTAAAATACTTAAGTCCATACGCCTCGGTTATCTTTTGAATGTCCGGCAGTGAGACCCCAGAGTCCTGATCAACCCCTATAAACCTGCCCTTAAAAAATTTGTTTTGCGTTGTACGAATTGATAAGTAACCATGGTTATTCCAAACAAATATCTTAACTGGAAGCTGATAGTGTTTTATTGTTTGAAGTTCCTGTATATTTGTCTGGAAAGAGCCATCACCGGTAATACCAATAACCTCTTCTTTGTTCTTGGCCACACTAACACCAATGGCAGCCGGGATTGTAAATCCCATATCAGCTTGTGCGCCAGAAGTAACGTACCTCTGTTGATCTTTTATATCTAAAAATTGAGATGGTACATAATAAGCAGATCCAGCGTCAGATACAACAACAGAATCTTTCTTATTTGCCTTGGATAACTTATCTGTAAAGTAATACAGATCAATACCATCTTTATCTTGATTCCATTCTGGGTTACATACACGCCACTTGTTTTTCCAATCCAGACAAATCATTGCCCACTGTCTTGACGCTTGTTTATCTAGCACGGTGGAGGTAAAGAATTTCTTTGCATCAGCAGCGATTAGCTTATCTATTTTGATTGTATCTTTTAGGTGTTCCTCTTTTTCAATGTCCACAACAACTATCTTTGCCTCTCTGGCAAAAGTCTCATAATTGTATCCTGTTACGGGAACACCAAGTCTTGTACCCACAGTTATTAACAAGTCTGCATTCTGCATTGCAAAATTTGCAGCCCTATTTCCCTTGATCCCAACTCGACCTATCATTAGAGGGTTGTCACTTTCTAGTAAGTCAACGCCAAGAAAAGTAGCTACAGTTGGTATATTGTATTTTTCAACAAATTGCTTAAGTTCTTTTGTTGCGCCGGATAACCTAACCCCATTACCAACCAAAAGAACTGGCCTCTTTGCTTGGTTAAACATTTGTTTAATTTGAAGAATCTCATCAGTTGTAACATCAGTTTTAACTTCTGGGGTTTCACTGTACCCCCTTAACTCATCAATATCAACATATGCCCCTTGTATATCCATAGGAATATCAATCCACACAGGACCTGGGCGGCCCGTCTGACACAAGTGTATAGCTTTCTCAAGCTCATACCTAATATCATTGGCATCAGTTATCATAATTGAATATTTGCACAACGGCGCTACCACATCGATTATATTAGCCTCTTGTACCCCAAGCTGTCGGAGTGGCAAATTAGATCCGTGTGTTGTTTGTGATTTATTAACTTGACCAGAAAAAAACAAACACTTTACGTTATCTTGCCAAGCTTCCAGTAATCCTGTGATAGCATTAGTGCTGCCACATCCTGTGGTGACCATCGATACACCAAACCCATTAGTATATTTAGCGTAACCAACAGCACCCATTGCACAAGCTTGTTCATGATGATTACATATGGCTTCTAACTGTGGATGCTTTGCAACACAATCGTTAAGAAACATAGCTCCGCCACCAGTTAGAGTAAACACATCTCTAACTCCAAGCTCTACTATTTTGTCGGCAATATAATCTACAACTCTAGTTTTCATTTTCCCACTTTTGACGCCACTTATTCTGTAGCATAAAGTCATAATTGACAGGTTGTTGTTGCATTCCCCAGGTGGCCTGCTTTTCGTGCCATCTATAGTAGTATCCTAACCACTCTTTGTTAAGGTGAATATGCACTCCCTCGTCAACAAGTGAGAAATATAAAGCGTAATCTGCTGCACCAAGATAATTTTCAGAGTCCCACTTTGTCAAACCTTTTCGGAATAATTCTCTAGAAAAAACAACTGACGGTGTGGTCACAACGCACCTATCGAGTAATTTTTCCTTTAGATCATCTAAGTCATTGTAATCGTGAGATAATTCTCCACCTTGCAATTCTCCGTTTTTATCTACGGTCCTAAGGGCACTCTGAAAACAGTGGATCTCCTCATCAGACTCTTGAATATATTTCATAATATTGGAAACATAATCTGGGGACAGGTAATCGTCTGCACCCAAGATAGTAAAGTAATCTCCCGTAAATTCTTCTAGGGCCTTTTCAACTGGTTCTGACCAAGAGAAAGGATATAAGTTTTGTGCTGTATCAAGGGAGAAATCATATTCATCCTGGAGGGATTCCACTATTTCATAACTATCATCGCCACTATCATTATCAACAACAATAACTTCAAAGTTTTCATAGTCTTGATTCAGCGCTGATTTGACACATTGTTCAATATAGTTCTCGGCATTATAACAGGGTATAATAATTGTAAACTTAGGACTCATCAAACAACTCCTCCACCTTAAGACATATTTGGTGTTTCTTTTCTGCCATATAGTCTATCAACTCTTCTCCCTTTAATTTAAACCAATCTTCGCTTGAGGCTCCGATTTTCTTATTGGTGATAACTTTCATTCCGGCCATTCTACACTCAACAGCTACTCGACATAGAGTTTCTAAAGTTTGAGGCAAAAATATAAAAGTATCATTGTTAGTGATGTCCTCTAAAAACTTATCATAAGGAAGAAAGCCAACTAAGTCAAAAGGTATTTCATTTCTTTTGCAGTAAGCAACTGTCATTGGAGTGTTCTTAATCGGATTCACAGAATCCCAGATTGAGTAGCGCTGACGTTTGTCCTTGTTACAAAGTTTTCGTAAAAGATTAAGGGTGTGATCATCCCAAAGATTGCCACCAACTGAGATAATATTATCAAGTTTTAAGTTTTGTTTAACAACATCTCTGTGAAGTTTTGACTGGCAAATAACACCTACTGATGATTCATAAAAATCTTTATTTATGATATGACTATCAGGTGCCTGATAATTTTCATACACAGACGGATCTCTAGAGATTAAATACTTGTGGTCGTGTTCGTAAATTATGTAACTACAATTGTCCATCAAACATTTCTTGCTGTCCTCGGACAGGCCTAAGAAATTCCCAACAATGAATTTATCACCCCTATTTTCCAAGATGTAATCTGGGGTGACTTGCGCAGAAAGACACTGAATAACTTCTTTATCTTTTTGCCCTAGTAACTTTATCAACTCTTGGTTGCTTAGTTCTCCACCTCCAAGATGTTGTTCCGCAAAAACATCGGCAATAAAATGTATCCTAGTCATGAACTTCTAATTCTTCAGAGAGATTATTAAAGAAGCCCTCCAGTTCAACAAAATCTTGCGGACAGACCTCCAAGACTCTATCGACAACATATTGAAGCATCTTATCTTGGTCTAGTCTTTCCCTAAGAGATTCTTGCAATTTCTCTGCTGTCTTTTTCTTAGCTATATAAGCAGTCTTAACACTTCTGACAGCCTTTTTAAAAGCTGCCTCATCTGGATAACACCACTCGGTCTCGGCATTGAGAACAGTATCCCAAACTGCCTCTTGTTGTATTTTTCCAAGTGTATATTTTACTTTCGTAAACATTGGAGTTCTTTTTACACGTCCTGATTTTTCATTTTTAACATTGTCATATAAAAAATCAACATGTCCTGACCAAGCCGGAGCAACTACTGGGAGTCCATTACAAGCTGCTTCAAATATTGGCAACCCAAAACCCTCACCGTGTGTTGCTGTAATGTAAGCGTGAATGTCAGGATGCGTATAAACCGAGTTCATCTCGTCATCTTCCATCGATCCATGAAGCAAATAGACTTTACACTTTCTATGAGGCACACTATGAACTGCTGCTGATAATTGAACAATCATCTTTTGACGATCGATTTGACTATTGTTTTTATGGTGTGCTTTAACAACAAGGCCAACGTCCTCATCGTCTTTAAATTCTTGAACAAACCAATGAATAGTGTTCATTAAGTTTTTTCTTGGTCCAAATTGTGCGGACGTGTAAAAATTAAATTCTGTTTCAAGATCAATTCTCTTGTGAGTGTCCTTGTTGTTTTCAAATTCTCTAAACGGGTACGAAATAACCTCGACGGGTTTTTGCATCATAATTTCATATGTCATCCCATCTTCTGCTTTCACAGAATAGTTTGGAGTCACCAGAGATTTTTTTGCGTGTTCAGAGGTTACAAATACAGCGTCCATATGATTAGCCTTGTTAATCCATTGTGCTGAAGCAGCCGTAGTCTCTACAGCAGCAGTAACTCCAATATTCTTAGTGGCTATGTTTTCAAATTCGCTGGGTATTAATACTTGCAAGGACAAATCAAACGTACCTTTGAAGTGGTGTATTTTTTCAATACATTTTTCAACTGCTCTCGTTTCTTTGCCGGTCAGAACCCAACTTGACTGTCCCCATCCAGTGGGATGAATGTACAAATCAAAAATATCTGGCCGAGATGCTAAGGCTCTATACATATATCTCGTATGTTCGCCGTAGCCACTACGACTCAGAATAGGACCTTTCAATATAACTTTAATCATAATTCAATACACTCCCACGCTTGATAATTTTTTCTGTTCTCCCAGGAACCACGCTCCTCATAAACATTTAACATCAAATCTGTCCATTGTTTATTAAATTGTTCAAAGTTATAATTTTTACGGACATGCTCTGCTCCAAGGTCACCCAGTTTAGCTCTATCTTCTTTAGGCATATCGTACATCTTTTTTAAGGCAGCAACAAAAACTTCCTCGTTAATCCTGTCCTCATAAATGTATGGCACCTGTTGAGATCCTATGACTGCCCTGGAAGTTGGTTCAATACCTACGCCGAATTCATTCTTGCCGTCAGATATTTGCTCTTGTAATCCACCAGTTTTTGTAAGAACAACAGGTGTTCCACAAGACAACGATTCCAATGTCGCAAGTCCAAACCCTTCGGCGTCAGCAATATTTATTGTTACGTCGGCTAAATTGTAATATATGGCTAGATGTTCAGGTTGAACCTTGTCCTTTGAAAAAGTTATTTGACCCCCGGTAAGTCCTAACTCATGAGCTAAAAATTCTAGTGGCTGACCGTGGGGATCGTTTGTGTCCGTATGCATTATTAGAGAGGCGTTATCGTGGCCTACCTCGTCACAAAAAGTCTTCCACCACCATACCACAGAGCCGCTCATTTTCCTTCTTGCATTTCGGTTGTTCCAAAATGCGACAAATTTACCCTCTAAGTTATTATCTCTTCGGATACTATTAAGAGATATAAGTTCTTGGGGTGTTGCATGTTTTCTAAAAATAGTTGGATTAACCGCATGCGGAATGTAGTGCTCCTCAACTTCTGGGGCGACGTTCTGAACAATGTCAGACGTGACTTTCGATATTGTGGCAATAACGTCGTTAGACATGTAAAATGGTTTGTTAAACTTAGGCAGTGGATAGTTATCCCAAACATGGTAATAAACCATCGGAACAACTGCCCTGATTTCATCTTCAAAATCCCACAACCACTCATAAAACCTTGGATCTGTCATAAACCATAAAATATCTGGCTTGTGACTAGTAATAGCGTTCCTTATTATCTCCTGTGTTCCATACCCATCAACAGGGAATATGATCCAGTCGTCTCCGTGCTCTGTAGTTTTTGCTGGTTCGTAACTGGGGTGCTTGATGGCCCCACCAAGTGAAATCACTTGAAATTTTCCAGTGCTTAATAGTGCCTGAATAACATATTTTGTCTGAGATCCCACCCCAGAAGGTAACAAGGGATGGTCACTAATTGTTAGGACCTTTATTTTCTTGTCGGACAAAGTTTTTCCTCCTATGCGCAATATTCCGTCTGATAAAACTCACAAACACCAAAGCGATCTTTGCAACTTGTACAAGCAGTACGGTTCTTGATATAATTCTGTTTATTAATATTATGCAACGCTTTTGTTAAGGCGTTAAGTGCATCTGTTGTTCTTTTTTTGGCGGCTGTTACTCTGACAAACTCGGCCTTGTTACCTGGCTTAGCAGTTCTCTTAAGCAGCACGAAATGACAATCTACATCCTTTGGCTCCACTTCGTACTTACGAGCATAAAAATGTTTGTAAAATACAAGCTGGTACGCCATAATCTTGTCGCTCTTTTTTTCACGACGCCAACCCCACGAGCAAGTCTTCCAGTCAATCAGGTGGATTTTTTCATCCTTCTTGGAGTAGACTACGAGGTCAATAAATCCTTTGAACTTTTTTTCTGCTTCCGTGAATTCTGTGATAGGAACATAGAGTTGTTCCTCGGCTGCTAGCACTTCCCAATCCTCACCAAGTTTACCGAACTTGTCAGCAAGACAGCGATAAAGGTCAGGAATAATATCTAAACCATTTACAAGCCACTCTTTAAGTTTGAAATTGGCTTTAGCATCTTGTTGTGCGCTTGCGGGCAGAGCCTTCAATTCTTTCAGGAACTGCTCCTTAACTAATACCTCGATAGCGCCCGCATCTCTGTACTTCTCGGGGGAAGTCAAAGTAAATTCACAAACAGTGTGGATGGCTTTCCCAAAAGCAGTGTAAATATTACCCTCGAACTGGGCAACCTTGTCAATGTAAGTGAGCTTGTGGTAGTGAGGGCAGATGTGCCAGTTCCGCCACTCGGAATAAGAAATATGTTTTCCAGCCAATGTAACCTGCTTTCTTAGTATTTAAACTTTCTGTCTAAAGAATCTATCTTATCGTATAAATCAGGGCTGATATCGAAAAGAGAATCTCTTTTCTCTGTATTTAAATAGTATGACTCAAATCCAGTGGCAAAATATTCTCTTATCGACACAGCGCCGTATGGCCTAATGAATATGCCCGTAGTGACCATGTTTAGCATTCTTTTACCAACTCTATTGTATAAAAATTCATCGAACTCACGAGAGAATTTTATTTCCTCAAAATTGTAGTCAGTGGTCCAGTACCCCTCGCTGCGTAATTCAAACTCTAACTGTTTTCTTTTTTTCAGGAACTCCCTTTTAATCAACCCATCACCGTAAATATCCTCAGGGAATTTCTCCTCGACGTGATGTGCGATTTCATGTATCATATCGTCCAAAAGGTCAGTCATATTTTTTTGCTTGTTGGTGATAAAAAGCGTATCATCACGATAAATCGCACTGATCTCTCGTTCTCTAAATTCTTCTCTGTCGCCAACTCTGATCTGTTTTAAGTCTGAGTAGCAGTATCTCGGGATGTTCTTCTCAATAAACTTCAGAACGGACACAATATCAACGTTCTCTGGCAATTCATCATCAAAGACAACGTTAACACCTCTAAAGTTAAAGTCTGAAAGTGTTTCGTTCATCTTTTGTGAAATGTACTCTCTCATAATATCTCCGAGGCTAAGGTGGCCAATTTAGATCTCTCGCCCTTTAGTAATGAGACGTGTCCCGAAATACCATACTGTTTAAACTTTTCAACAGCATATGTCAATCCATTAGATACGGCATCAACATACGAATTATCAATCTGCTGAACATCTCCTGTTAGTATTAACTTTGTACCGTGTCCTACTCTTGTTATTATAGTCTTAAGTTCGTGAGGAGTTAAGTTCTGTGCCTCGTCAACTATCATAAAAGCATTAGCTATGGATCGCCCACGGATATATGTCATAGCTTCAATTTCAATTACGCCTTGATCTAAATGCATATCTAAAGCGGCCCGATCACCAAACAAATGTTCTAAATTATCTCTGATTGGTGCTATCCAAGGCATCATTTTTTCCTCAAGAGTTCCTGGTAAAAAACCTATATCTCTACCCATAGGTTGTACAGGTCTAGTGATGATCAATTTATCATAGCCTCCCTGAGACCTTGTACTACTTAACACTTGTTCTAATCCACAAGCAGTGGCTATCAATGTTTTACCAGTTCCTGCTTGACCTGTCAAGGAAACAATATCAATTTCTTTATCAAAAAGCAAATCCATTGCGAACTGTTGCTCTTTATTTCTGGCAGATAAACCCCATATATCTTTGTAAGTAAAAACTCTTTTAAGTGGTAGATCCTCTCCAAGGTACCTAGCTATCGCAGATTTGTTGTTAGAATCCTTCATAACCAGAAAGTGATTAGGATAAAGCCTCTTGGTTACTTCCTCAGTTAGGTATATCTCTTCGTTTGCGTAGAATTTATCGATACAATCATCCTCTACTTCTATTGTTTCAGAACCATCGTATAATTTTTCTACAGACCTAATAATTTTCTGCGGCTGGTAATCGTGACACTCTAAGCCAAAAGCATCACACTTAACTCTCATATTTAAATCACGAGAGATTACGGCTACATCTCGACCCTCTAATTTTATTTTTAGAGCGATAGCTATAATCTTGTTGTCACTATCATCCAAGGCCATACCTGCTGGCATATATCTTGGATCATACTGCGCTGCAAATACTTTGCCTTTCCCTCGTCCAAGATTTACACCCTCGTATAAGCTTCCTTTTCTTCGTAAGCTGTCTAAGATTCTATTCATCATCCTAGCGTTATAACCGGCTGTGTCTTGCCGATGTTTGTGTTTATCAATTTCATCGAGGATAATTGATGGTATAGCGATATCGCTTCTACCAAAAGAAAACAGTGCGTTCACTTCTGTCAAGTAAACGTTTGTGTCCAATACTAGTGTTTTGTTCATATCATTTCCTTAGGGAAAACCTATTACATTAAATAGTTTACCACCAAATAAAAAAGCCGCCCAAAGGCGGCTGGTGGAGGTAGGGAGAATCGAACTCCCGTCTTGTCTAGTTCCATAGAGAGGTCATTCACAAGGTTAGGCCTGTTTTTATTGTCAGACAGGGCACTTGACTAGAATGTTTTATTATGGACAAAACATCCAAAAGCACATACGAATGGAAAATACGGCTTTCTGTTTATTGGCTGCCGCCGCCTCAAACATCGTCAGGTTATTAAGCTGCGAGTGCTAGTTGAAAATCGTCGTTTGCGATTATTAGATAAGCGTTTTTAGTGAGCCACGCTTCCCTCACCCTTGCACCTTTTCTACTTCCTTATCAATCGATACCGTTTACCCCCATTTGTTAACATTATGCAATAGTATCTAAAAGCTGTCAAGCTTTAAAGCTAAAAAAAATAACAAAGTAAAAAAAGTAAATGAAGTTTTGATAGCTTTCAAAGCAGGCATGCTGATTATAGCTAAGATTTGTGAAGTGTTAAGTTTATATTTCTAACTCTTCTTCGGCCTCTGTCTCTGCGCCCTCTTCTTCACTGGGCTCTTCCATATCCTCTGTGCCTTCTGTTTCCTTTTCTTGCTTTTCTTTTTCATACTCTGGGGTCGATTGATCTGGGAGAGAGTCCGCAATCTCATCTTCAAACTTATCAAAATACAGAAGCATATTTGTCAGCAGGTACTCATAGAAAACATCTTTGTCTTCGTCGTCTGCTAGCATCAGATAAGAGTCAACAATTTGTTTCTCAACTTTTTTGTATGCGGCCGCAGCAAAGTTCCTGCCCGTTTCATTTTGATCATCGATGGCAACAAAATCATCTTTGTCTTCACCTTTCTCAATGTCAATGAAGTCACCTTCAACAGTTTCTTCTTCATCTCCATCAATACTTATTTTTAGCTTCTCTCTGAGTAAGTCAGCTTTATCCAAAGTAAACTCAAAACTCTCTGGCAAATTCATATCAGCAGGAGCATCCACAGGTTTTAAAGAGTTTTTGATAGCTTGGATGATGTGGTTCTTAAAAGACTCTCTTTGTGATTCTGAAGAAGTCAACATCTTATAATCAGCTTCAATAACAGGAATAATTTTTTCTAGAAGCGCTGCCAGCACATTAATACCAGTAGACTCTGATGGAGCAACATCTGATCCAGCCTCTGCCTCTAATAGCATTGTTCTGATCTTAGATCTAATGATATCCTCAGCAATTAGCTTTCTGTTTATGTTCTCTTTGATTCTTTTCCGAACATAAGAACGGATCAACTCTTCAGCAACGATTTTCTGTCTATTAATAGTAGTTGTCATAATAATCTAATTATCTCCGTCTTTGTCGTTTAGGTCTACGCACTTTAGGTTTTTTTGTTTTCCTATAAGGATTATACTTGTTTGGTTTACCAGAGCCAAAAGGTCCTACACCAATCTCTACAGCACCGCCGGCCATTGTTGACATTTCATCTATAGTGTCATCAATAAAACCATACAGTCCCTCATTAGGTCTGGTTAGAATATTGTAAGCCTCTTCTTTTTCTTCATCAGAAAGATGCTTGGGTAAGTTTTTAAGGAAATCAGATTTACCCTCTTCACCAAGTGACAAAAATTGTCGCATCTGTGTGCCGCTAACACCACCAGCGAACAATGGAGTTATAACAGACTCAACTGTCACCCCAGGATTTTTTCTCTCAGCATATGATTGTGCTCTATCAAAACGAGCATCATCAGCATCTTTTTCGCTTTTCCCTAAAAGGGCCACATCCCCCTCTTTAAACACAGAATTATCTGCTATAAGTTCATAGACATCGCCAACAGGAGAAGGTGTTGTTCCGGGCCGAGCTTTAATCTTTGGAAAGTCTTTGGTATAAATGTCCCACAGCTTAACTGCCATATTGACATTTACCGGAGGTCTTGCTTTTGTAGAAACAACAACAATAACTTCATCGACATCTTTCATGTCGGAAAAAAACTTAGCTAATTCAAAATGCCCAGCGTGTGGGGGCTTAAAGCCACCTGGAACTAAAGCAATTCGTTTACCTTCGACTTCTGTGATCACAGTGGTGTTGTCAATAGACTCTTTGGTAAGTTTTTTGGTTCCTGTTCCGTATTTGAATAATCCAAGTATTTGGTTTAAAGGAGCAAAATTACCAGTAAACTTATATGTTTCCCCATCGTAGTCAAATACAATCCCTTCGATCGGAGTGCTTAAATTTTTCATGTCTTTAATTTTATTCAAGTTGACTTGAAGAACTTCCATTGCTTTTGGATTTTCAGGACCCAACTCGGTAATTTCGCCAACAGCTTTTGCTAACTCTTCTCTTTGACGAGCTATTTCTTTCCCAGTATCAACAATGAAAACGCTTTCTAGACCCCTCAATATTTCAACAGAAAAATCATGTACAATGTTTTCTACAGGCTGGATCGCTTGTTTGAGCAGTAAACTTTTACTAGCAACTATATTTTGAATATCTGCTAATTTATCTTTTCCGGCCTGCTTCTTGATTTCCCTTAGTCCTAAATTACCGGGTAGCTTTAGGAGGTATCTAGTTATTTCGTGCCTAAGGTCTTCCGGAAGATCGTCTTGTAATCCGCTAACAATTCTTTTATAAACATATTGTCCAACGTTAGAACCATCACCAAGCCCCTCACTGGAAAGAACAGAGTCTAATTTTCTAAGCGCTTGCCTAAGGGCAACATCGTCTTCTAATTTGTTTAGTTGAACGACTGCACTTCTGACTAAGGAAAATTTTTCTTTAGACAGTTTATTCTGCATTTTTTGCAGACTACTGTCAAGGACTGCTAAGTTTTGATCGACATCCTCTCCAGATCTTTCTCCTGTTTCTTTGTCAAATTTAAAATGTCCCCTATCATGAATCTTCAGAAGTTTGGAGTCATATAAAATGACATTAGCATTATCTGGGTCCATGATCTCAGCGTTGTACCAGACATCAGCGTCGTCTCCAAAGATTTGTATTTTTTCTTTAGGAGACAAAGTTTCAACCGCTCTTTCAAAAGCGTCAAAACCATCCACAAAAGCACTGGTCAGATTACCTCGATCAGCAAACTTTGTGGCCAACTCCGGGGCATCGAGTCCGCCTTTCCGGAGGTTGCCTTTGTTTCTAGCGCCGACCGCCTTGCCATCTTTTACAGAGTATGATAGGAAAAGGTTTTGGCCATCTGTCTTTTCCTCAACGTCAAGCTCTGCGTTTGACGCAGCAGCCATTATATCTTTCATTTTAGAAAAGGTTAGAGATGGGTTGTCATAAAGGTGGGACATACTCCCTGCTACACCGCCCATTTATTTTTCCTCTTTTAGTAAGTTGAGTTCCTGCTCTAAAGACTCTATCTTTTCATTTAAAGTTCTCATCTGTCTCTTTATACCACGAATATGCTCTTTTGCAAGTTTTAAACGATTGGTATCTCTTTTATTTGTTACTCTAATAGAGGATATAATATCGGTCAAGGCCTGAACAGATGCTTGAGCATCAAAGTTAAATGCCTCGTTTAGAATTATTTTCTTCGTTACTTTGTTTAATAAGTTCTTCATACGCTTGTTATAAATAGTATGTAAAATTTTATTCGGGGTCCATTCTCACAACTAACCTTCCACCCTCTATGCCAACCGAGTATCTCTTAAGGCTTCCGGTAGCATCCGTTCCGTTAATAAACAAGTTGTTGCCCGATCCACTAACATATAAATCTGTGCTAGCTGTAAGAGCACCATCAAACTTAAAATTAGTCAAGCCCTCTACTCTATTACTTTCACCAGTTGCGGTTAAAATGTTACCATCTGTATTGTTAGTTATAGATATTGAACTACCACCACCAGACCCGCTGACCGGGAATTGATTAACAGGACCCATTAGTCTTCTATCAAGTATTGCCATTATTCTGATCCATCGTATCCCTGGTTTGCATCTGTAACGTTCACTCTGTTTCTTCTCATAATATATCCGTGTACACTTATCTTGCTTCCTGCCGTACCACTGCCATGGACGACAGTTGGGCTAGTTTCATTTAAAGATAATATTGGAATACCAGGCCAAATCAAAGTCGCACCGCCTGACGGGCTTAGTTTTGTGATTACAGGATCTGGTTTAAATGCTGCAAACTCATTGTTTCCAATTCTATCGTCGTCAAACGACAGAGACAAGAAAGCATCAGAAGCACCATTGTTAACTGCCCATAAATATAATTCGTCCATAGCAGTTAAAGAACTAGAATGTATAGCTATCGCTTGAGTCGCTGTAGTTCCAGAGGTTATAACAATAGGTAAGAACGAACTTGTAGCTTGAGATAAAGAAAATCTTACCGTTCCCTGAGCGGTTGGTGTTATTGCGCCTCCGGCAGCCCCTTGTGTATTGTTTCCAAATCCAGGCATTATTCTTGTCCATCAAATCCTTGGTTAGGATCTGTTGCAGTTTCTCTAAATCTTCTCATAACAAAACCACAAATGTTCATATTTCTGTTTGATGACATTGCAAAAATTGCATCATTGTTTGTATGAGGTATTCCAGGGTAAACTAATTGTAATCCACCTTTTCCTTTAATATTAGTAACAATTCTCTGCTGTCCAACAAGGGCTTCCATCACTTCACTGGCCGGAGCAGTTTGTCCATCAATCTGATATCCGCCAGTAACAAACGACAATGTTAATGATGCATCCGCTTCCCCTTTGTTTGACGCCCATAGATAAACCTCATCTAAGGCAGTCAAGGATGCAACGTGAATACAGGATGCCTCGTTACCACCACCACCAGACACAGGCAATGGAGTCCCATTGTTTTTAAAATTAATAGTATCTGCTGTATGTGATACTCCAGTGAATGCATCTCTTGTCGCAAATGGTGTTAAAGGAAATCGCACCGATCCTGTCGAAGTGGGAGAGACTGCCCCACCCTGAACTCCTTGTGTGTTGTTACCAAATCCAGGCATGTTAAATCCTCAAAGTATAAATACTTTACTGACCAAAAACTTCATCAAGCTTTGTTTGCATTTTCTTGATCCATAGACGATCCACCTGGGTGTCTATTTTTGGAGTGTTGTCTTTTTCCCAGAGTTTCATCTCGCCTTTTGCAATCGCTTTCTTTAAGAAGACTTTTATAGCTACAAGTGGAGATGATAAGGCCACTGTCTCTATATTTGGGTATCCTGCAAAGATCACACCTATCATCTTATTGTCTTTGTTTAATATTGGTGATCCACTTGAGCCAGGTTTGGTTGGAATAGTGTAGATTGAATAACCTTGCTTGTGGTAACCCGAAAACTCACCTTTAAATATTAGGACTGTATTCATCCAAAACAGTCCGTGAGGGGCAGCCATATTTGTTACGGTTTCACCTCGTGTTGGTTCTTTATCTGCTAGTTTTAAAGTTGGCGGATTTCTAAAAACATCTCTTACTCGCATCAAACACAAGTCAAACCTTTCATTAATTTGAACTACTTCGGCAGGGTGATTGAATCCGTTTAAACTAACTGCGACAAATTTTGATCCGTTATTAATCACTTCAAACCCATTAATATTTCTCTTTTTTGGAAACTTATTTTTACAAGAGTGCCCGGCCGTTAAAACATATGACACGCCTTGTGATACTTCACTATGAAAAACAAAGGACCCTGAGGACACATATCGCATCACGGCTTTCTGGCATCTTCTCTCTTTAGTTACTGGATCTAGTCCGCAGCCTTCTAGTTCTATTGAGTGCCTTATTTGGACAAAAGAATCTCTTGGTAAAATTTCTTTCTCTGGCTTAGAATTATTTGCGATTGAAGCACACCCACTAACACAACTTGTTAAACAAAACATAGAAACTATAAGAAACTTGACGTAAAGTGATGTTTTTTTAATCATAGTAAAGTAACTAGATTGTTACGGGACTAATTATCCGTAGTAAATCATTAAGCTGATTTTACGAAGGAATCAAAAAATATGTTATCGAGTGTAATGTTAAGCAGCATCTTGATGCTCTCAGGGCCAAGTTTGAACGAACCAAGTATATGGGAAAAGATACAAGGCAAATGGTCATATGTTGGAGAGGTCAAAGAAAAACAACAAATCCTAATGTGGATTGAAAAGAAAACAAAAACTAATAATTCTGAAATACTTACTAAAGAGATCAAACGGATGCCGTTCATCATTTTGTCTCCCCAAGGAGAGGTAATCAATATAGACCCCCTCCAATAGAGGTGCTTATGTTTAGGTTTATAAGAACAAAGGTTTCACTGTTAGGAATACTAGCTTTTACAATATCTGTTTCATGGTATTTTTATGTAAAAGCAAACGATACCCAAAAAACTATTTTCAATTCAAATTCTAGTTTTTATACCCCAGGACAACATAATAATTGTAAGTGGGTTGTTCATATTAGCAATAGGATAGCAACCGAGCCGGGCGACAACTCACCAGTTCAAATTGGCATACCAGAGGTCATTAAAGATGGTTATATAGCCGGGACAATGCAGAATGGGCCTGGTAACTCTTTACTGTTTGCTTTTAAGTTACCAACTCAAAAAAATGAGTCACCGCCAATTGTTATGACAGCATCATACAAAGAGAGTGAACTACCATTAACAAAAGTTAGGTTTCGTGTTTTCAATAGTACCTTGTTATCAATGGTATTATATTCGACTTATGAATCCTGTGTTGAGGCTACAATGGAATGAAGCATCAAGTTTTATTTTTTGCCAGCCTTTTTTTAGCATCTTGTCAGGCTTGTGTGGAAGATGATAAATTAATAAAACTTGAGTGTGTCCCTGGTGATGAACTTGTCTGTGATGAGCATGGTCAAGACTTTCCCTCCGCTGATGTTAACGATATTGCTCAGAGGGCAGGACAGTGTTCATATGGAAAAAGAACTTGTACGATTAATGGCTGGTCCGAATGCTCTGGAGCCCAGGGTCCTTCAGAGGAGATCTGTGATGGGATTGATAATGACTGTGACGCAGCTATTGATGAGTCGTATCCCGAGGAACATCAACTATGTGGGTTCCAAGAGGATGTAGATTATGGAGTTGGTATCTGTACACCTGGCGTCATGAGGTGTGATAACGGCGGATTATATTGTGATGGACACGTTGGGCCGATTGATGAAATTTGTGATGGTGTTGATAACAACTGTAACGGAACCGTAGATGAAAGTATAGTTGGAGCAACTGCTGTTGTATGTTATGATGGCCCTAATGGAACTTTAGCTGTAGGTGAATGTCGAGCAGGTGTTCGCTATTGTACCGAGGGTGATTTTGGTGGACCTTGTGATGGACAAGTTTTACCAACCTCAGAAAGATGTGACGACTTAGATAATGACTGTGATGGTGAGGTTGACGAAGGGTTTGATACTCGTGGTGTAGACTTAGTTTTTGTGCTCGATATATCTGGCTCTTTTAGAGATGAGATAGACTCAATGATACAAGGCATAACTCCGCTTTTAGATGACCCGATAACGAGTACATTCCGATTTGGATTGGTTGTTGTGGGTGCTAGGGCAGGTGACGACCTAAGACCAGCATATTCCCTTGCAAGAATGGTTTCTGATTTTGTTCCCGCCGATGAGTTTCTTTCTGTTATAGAAGCAGGTAGAATGATTGATAGTGCCGGGCAAGAACCCACAATTGACACAATGTATTGGTCAATGAACACTTACCCGTTTTCGTGGAGGCCAGACGCACAAAAAGTTATTATAACAATGACGGATGAGGAAGCGCAAACAATGCACTCTGATCCAATGGCTTGCTATGAAATTGCAGATGTGGCAAGCAACTTAGGTTTTGAGCTTTTTGTTTTTGCCCTTGAACAACATCATAATACTTTTATAGCTTGTGTAAGAGGAGAGAGGGACAGATTATATACACCCACAGCAAATTCAGAAACTGTCTTTCTACAAATAAGGCAAATTTTTGAGGATCTATGTCTGTGATTTTAGGTGATTAATATTAACACCTTTTTGTTCTAAAACAAATAACGCTAGCTCATTTTTTTGATCATCATTTTCTGCGTTATACCAAAACCAAGCGGTTGAACTCTTAAGGGACTCAAGTCTTTTTTCTGCACTTAATATATTCTCGTTTAAAAGTTCTAATGATTCTTCGGAGAGGTCTTCAAGTTCCAGGCCTAGTTCTGTAGCCAGTTCAATTAGTCCACCGATGTTATGTGTTTTATAGTGCTCTGTTGCTTGCCTAAAAAAATGTTCTTTACCATCTGATTTATCTGGATGAGAGACCTCGACAATTTTACGGTATATCTTTTTTACATCCTTATTTTGACATTTTAATTGAGAATCATTATCAATAAGGTTTTTGTTTTTTCTTGGTCCAACGTTTATTGCCAATTCAAATTCTTCTGGGTATCTATCTTTAATGAAACCCCATATGTCTTTGTCTATGGCTTCACACTTGAGGGTAACCTCTTCACACTCTGCGTTTAAATATGATAATTTTAATGTTAAGGTTTTTACCCTTAGTGTATTTAAAGTGGCCATGTGCCAGGAGTCAATTTCTGTGCTCTGAGCATACCACCGGAAACACTAATCATAAAATCACTTAAGTTACCCAGGTTGTCCGTTCCTTGCAAAACTAATTTAGGTATTGCTGCGGCGTCAGCAGCGGTTGAAATTGCACTACTTGAAACAATCACCGCAGCCCTATATCCACCCCCTTGAGCTACTGTTGTGTTCGTAAATGTGGCCAAGCCGGAGCCTGTCATAGACCCTGACAATACTAAGCAACTCGTGCTGTCATCATTTAGAATTAGATTGCCAAGCGTAGTTGCCGTTGAGCTAGATACAACTCCTGCGTTGTTTACTGAGAATAGGTCCGCAACTGTAAGACTAGCGCCTCCGACGGCTCCAGCACCAGATAAATTTGTGCCAGCGGTGATTGCATTTGCTCCGGAGATAGCACCATTAGCAGCTAGCGAGTAACTATCCCCACCGGCACCACCAGCAACAGCACCAACCTGGCTAACAGTAAACTCATCCCCACCAACAGCAAGAGTAGCACCAGAAATAGCGCCAGTGACAGCTAAGTTTTTACCTGTCATACCATCAACAAAATGAGCAGTTGCTGAGCTTGATAAAGCACCAGCGTCACTAATTAAAACCTGACTAGTATTTTGAATTACTTTTCCTGATGTTCCATCGAATCTGGCGATGGCGGTGTCGTTGGAAGATGCAGGACCCTCAACGTCTGCATCTGCGTTATCCTTGATCGAGGCACTTAAATAATTCAAGGCCTGAATAATCGAACTAGAAGCAGCGCCAAAACTGTCGCTAAGATAGAAACGGCTCCATTCGTTGGTATCTAAGTTGCTTAACCCACCTAAGACAGTTGAGGAAATAGGCAAAGCCAAAAACTCTCCATTAGTCCCAGTTACTAATCCACCTAAAACTTCGCCATTTATCTGAGACGATCCACTATCAGGTACTAAGCCAAAAGCCATTTATTTATTTTCCTATAAGAACCTTTCTGTAGGTTGTTATTTTAAATAGGTGCGGGCAAAAGAAAAGAGCGGCACAAGGCCGCCCTCTTCAATAAAACATTTACAACTTAAAACACTAGTTTACCAGAGGCAATGCGTTTCCGTATGTCAACTGCGTAACTTGCAACATTCCACCAGAGATGGAAATCATAAAGTCTGCAAGTCCACCATCTTCCCCAGTACCCTGCATGACCATTCTTGGAATTTGATCCGCAAATGGAACCGAGTTCGAGTCGCTGATGATGTCACTACTGGAAATCAACAGAGCAGCTTTATAGTTGTTGCCACCTGCGGAGCCCGTGTTTGAAAACTGCACTGAGGTATCCACGGTTCCAGAAATGTTTCCAGAGCTAACCTTGAGGGTTGATCCCTGGAAGCTTTGCCCTTGGAACGATGATCCGACGAAGGCACCTGCGACCGAGATCGTACCAGCACCGTTACCGACAGAAACGCTTCCACCTTGCAAAACCCCAGCACCAGAAACGTTCGTACCAGCGAGGACAGCATTTGCACCAGAGATTTGCCCGTTAGCAGCTAGCGAATAACTATCACCACCAGCACCACCAGCCACAAGCCCGGCAATAGAAGTAGCAAACTCAATACCGTTAGCACCAAAGGCTAGAGTTTGGCCAGAAAAGCCACCAGCACCTGACACCGAAGATGATACGGCAACAAGCTTACCAGTTATACCATCAACAAAATGTGCTGTTGTAGAACTGGAAAGCGCACCAAGGATGCCAACTTTAAAGTTGTCAGCAGCACCAATGTTGAGGCTTTGTCCAGCAACATTTCCAGCACCTGACACCGAAGACGACACAGCAACAAGTTTGCCAGTTATGCCATCAACGAAGTGCGCTGTTGTAGAACTGGAAACCGCTCCATTAAGACCAATTTTAAAGTTGTTGGCAGCACCAATATTGAGACTTTGACCAGCAACATTTCCAGCACCAGAAACGGTTGTACCAGCGATGATGGAATTTGCTCCAGAGAGAGCACCGGCAGCAGAGAGGGAATAACTATCACCACCTGCGCCACCAGCAACAGCACCAAGCGTAGAAACTGTAAAGTCGCCACCACCAATATTTAGAGAACCACCAGATACTTCAAGGGCAACAGATGCGGACTGAACAAGTAGGTTGTTACCATGCACAGAGCTAGCACCAGAGACGAAGCCATCTGCTCTAAGGTCGTAGGTAGCACCACCTGTACCGCCTTGAAGACGCCCAAGTCT
>CEOA01028440.1_pt1 | contig 32332 bp, 23 predicted proteins | sample 530251 | NCBI WGS metagenome assembly CEOA01 (sample SAMEA2619838, study PRJEB7988) | marine metagenome | biome: marine biome (ENVO:00000447); feature: surface water layer (ENVO:00002042); material: "saline water (ENVO:00002010), including plankton (ENVO:xxxxxxxx)" | depth 5 m
TTTAATAGAATTAAATAAAATTCCCGGAGCGAAGAATGGCTGAAGCAAAGAAGCAAGGGCTTGATTTTGCCAATTAATATTAATGTGCTCTCCAGCATCGTTTGTATCTGCTGAACCGATGAAATCCACATCATAATTACCTGTTAAATATGGACCGAACGACGAGGAAAACATAGTCCCAAGTTGAACAGACCTAAGCGCAGGATAAAATCCCTGATAAGGTAAAAGTTTTTTTATACCTCTACATTTAATTTTTATCTTTGAAGGCATATACGCAACAGTATCATCAGATTCCGGTGATTGAATCGTTTTTTGATGATCTTCTTTAAGAATTTCAAAATGTTTCATGAAATCTGAATTTGTATATATTCTGTAAAAGTCATCATTTATTGCAGTCTTGCTATACGCTGGGCTTGGATTTCTTACTGTTGCGGAAGCTGTTAAATAGCCTTTTCCGGCGTTTGCCCCAACTGTCTCAAGAAATTCAAAATTTGGTGCTGAGAATCCTTCTTTTAAATAATAGTCCATGTGAGAAGATATTCTAAACTCAGGAATAATAGTATAATCTTTTCCGATTCTTCTTATGTCATTTGAATAATCGTCATAAGAATCAAAAAATGGGTTTCGGCTTGAAGTTACATTTGCAGTCCAGTCCGGTATCAGGTTTAAGTGAGACAAAGTATAGGACATCCCTGCTTGATCTGGGTCACTTCCTGATAGGGCAAAATTAGGATATTCGTAACTTATGGAAGCGGTGACAGTTGAAGAAGCCGACAGGGTGCTATCAGCAGAATCTGCTAATCCTTGAACCGGAACTCTGTAAAGATTGTAAATCCAATTGTTGTATGATAATTCTCCGTTTCTAACTTTTCCTTCATATGTTGATGGCAACCCTATAGAGCCTTCTCCCTCTCCTATCCCAGAAGCAGTAGAGACCGTTTGTGCATCATTTACATATGATCCAGATCCAGTTGGACCGATGTCTACCATCGGATAATTTGCGTCTAATGGCCAGATACTCATATCAACCACATTTTCATACGAGGTTAATTCAAAAGCGCCGACAGGTGCTACAGGAATTAATTGCGAGTTTTTAGCGCCGATCCATGCTCCATATTTGGAGGTTTGTCCATTTTTGAAGCCACCTGTAAGGGGTAAACCGGTAATAGTGTTGAAACCATATCCCATAGGTCTTAGTCTAGCAGTGGGATTGTCTCTCCAGTAAATCACTTGAGACCCAAGAGGACCTCCGTGGATAGAAGTGCCCTGAGCGCCTACCATCTTATTGGTTCCGCTAGCTGGTGTAAACATTAACCTACCTCTAGACCCGCTTAAATAGGTATATGATTCTTTTGGATATACTACTTCTCTATATGTAATAGATGTCGCTTTTTTAATTGGGCTAGTTCCCGGCGCAACACTATCTTGCTCGTTATTTAGATAAACTCTTTTTAAATCATCGTATAATTGTCTTTGATAGCTAGGATTGAATCCAGTTATTTTTGATATGCTTTCAACTTTTGGAGCGCGTTGTGTGGATTCATCAATCGGTGTTGGATCAGCATTGATACCCTGCATATTTGTCATAGTGTAGTATGCTAAATTATTACCATAACTGCTTCTTATAACAATCTCATCGCCATCTTTTCCCATGCCTGATGGATCTTGATGGTTCCACAGTTGAAGCTGATGTCTTAGTGGCTTATACTTTGAACTTACTGGTGGCTCTTTATATTCAAGCAATTCATCTTCTTTTAGGAATGTTCCATCGGTTGATTGAGTAGCCGAATTAACTTCCCTCACCAAAGTAAGTCTATTATTTCTTCTCATTTCTCTTACTAATTGACTATCCGCTTGCCTAACTTGCTTCCACGAGGGGTATCCAAAGGGACCATTGCTCTTCAAAAGACCATTATTCAAGATTAGAGCATCGGATCCGGGGAGATATGCCGCCAAAGGTGCAAAATCAGTATTTGACTCATATTGAATTAAATTTTGATGAAAAATTGTGTCTACCGCCTTGAAAGCCTTGTTCAATCCCACAAAATCTTGCGCTATGTATTGACTTTCAGGCACTTGATAATCGTTTATGCCAAATTTCCTTGTCCCACTGTCATTCCATATGCCTGCCTGACTTCGGCTGACAAATTGTAGCGCTGTAGAAGCCATGGAGGCATTAGAATTATCTGGTGGAGCATATCCAAACACGGTATTTATCGCAGAGGCTGTAATCCAAGCGTATTGCATATCACTTTGTGGTATCATATGCTGAATAAAACCATTATCAAAGACTGTTCCGGTTGCCAAGCTTAAACCAAGCCCAGAATGTGATCCAATCTCTGGTTGTCCGCTTATTTCTAGTCTTTTTGCGCCATTTCTTTGTGTTTGGTGATATGACCCTGTTGGAGACCCATTAACGCCATCATAGCCTCCAAATGCAGAGTGCCTAGTTAACAACTCCCTCAATGGCTGCCTCACTGTTAGGTTTCTATACGGTAATGCGTTGTAAACTGAGAAAGTTTCTGATTCATAGTCCAAATATCCAGCACCCATCGTCTCGGGACCACCGGGAGCAGAAAATCTATTAACAAAAACATGCTTGTTTACCCGACGATCTGGTATTTCTCTGTCAAAAATACCTTTTACTGAGAGTAGTGAGTGAGATGATGTTGCAACACCAGAGCTTCTAGCGAAATAATTGTTATTAATTGATCTTCCGGGTATTTGAACAATCTCATAATCATGAGAATAATTTCCAAGAGATACCAAGGCTCCAAACTCATCCACAGTTGTGTGTGAAGAGGCTAATTGAGAGCTAGTTACATTTTTTATATTCTTAATATTTAAGGGGCTTTTTGCAATATGGTCCCTAGAATATCCAGCCCTTGGATATGCGGTTGATATGTCAATTGGATTGCGAACCGTGTAGTATGTTGATCCACTAGTTGACCCAGAAACGACAGTATACCAACCTTCTGGGCGTGTATTGCTATTATTTGCGTTGAGTCCTATGTGTCGATATTGATATCCACCAACATGTTGCTCTGTAAATGGACCCTGCATTGGAATCTGCTTAGTATCTACATAATAATCTTGCAAATGTTGCGTTGTTAAGTAATAGCCATTTGCGTCAGTGTTTTGGCTACCAGCCGCAGCACTATAAAATGTTAGCGGAGAGACCATTTTGCCCTGAAAAATGGATCCTTCTACTTTAAATTGTGGTTTAAATTTAAATTGCGGATCATCACCTTCAGTGTCCTTGCAACTAAGCGGAGTGCTAAACTCTGATGTGTTGAATTTTAAAGTTTTTCCGCTTTTGGGTGGAGTTTGTGTGAAAACAACTTGCCTTTTGTTTAAATCTGCGGTTTTTTTACTTTTGTACACAATTTGCATCTCAAAACTTACAGGCGTATCAAATTTTCTGTTTAATAATTGAACAGAGGCAGAATGAATCTGCATTCTGTCTGTATCCGTTGCTGAATCGCCTGATGATATTCCACTTTCGTGACGCAAAGCTCTTTTGTTCCACCATAAGCAGTTCCTAGAGTTGTCTCCTAAGTTAATTCCGCCTGAGAAAGTCGCTCTTGAGCTATCTCCTTCACCGCCATTAGCAAAATTTGTCCCATCTCCCCCTGTAGCTGTTTGCATAGTTCTAACGCTACTTGTGTCTGTGATGGTTACATTTTTTCCAGTGACAGAACCGTTATTTATTAACTCAACAAGCTCTGCTGTTGTGAGATTGACAGCAGTTGAGCCATTATTAGTCCCATCATTTGGTGTAATGAATATGTTTATTTGGGTTCGTGGCGTACCAACTGATACAAAACTAACCAATATTGTATTAGTTGGGTTAGCTGCCGCTGCAAGAACATTAATCTGTATGTGTTCACCATTTCTTTTTGCAGCAGAAGTAATCGGAAAGGCATTGGTGTTGCTAGTAAAGACAATCGGAGTTGTTACTGCACAGGGCGATACCCCCATGCATACCTGTGTTCCAGTTGCTTGTTTTCCAGTTGATGCTTCTGGAATAGGTGCGTGACCGCGATTCCAGCTATATTTTAGTTCATTGACCCCCCGCATCGCATCTTCTGGGTCTTTGCTTTTAAATTCTAGCGTTGGAAATCTACTTTGGTATTTTCCGCCACGCTCGAATATATGACTTTCTACCACATTGGTAACATCTGGAATTTTTGCTGATGCTGGTGTTATTTTTTTCACCATTTCAGATATTGAATTGTCCAGCCATTTGTAGTAATTGAGATATTTTTCTAAATCTGGCGTATTTCCTACCATATTGAAAAATAAATTTCTTATTTTTTCTAAACCTTTGTAGTCCTGCCTGTATCTGTTAACAGGATCTCCTATTAAGTTTTCTAAGGAGCTGGCTTCTTTAGATGCTGCAAAAAACTTAATCATTTCCTCAGAAATTGTCTGATACATGCTCTTTTCCAAAGCAAAAGAAAATGTAACTGGGAGGGTGTTTTTTGTATATGTGAGATCGTCCGTCGTTGCAACATTGATCATATTAGAATTATTAATATTTTCAGGCAATTGCTGTTTATAAGCAGGAATGAAATCTCTTTGAGTCGAATCATTACTGCTTGCTACAAAAAAATCACCTCTACCATCATGATTTTTTTCTAATAAATTTGTAAAATCAGTAGTATTATCCCATAGTTGAAATTTTTCGTTTTGATTTATTGTATAGCTGCTATCTTTAGCGACAAATTGTCCGCTTCCATCAGACCCTGTAACTGTATCAAATTCCCAATTTTGAACGAGAGTTTTTATTCTTGGCACCTCCATGCCTGCTTGCCCCTTAGAGGAAAAAAGATATGCGTTTCTTGTCGGCGTAAATAAGCCATAGCTTTGTGGATCAATTGCATGAAACTTCAATTCTTCACTGGTAATATCGTCAGCCCAATATCGACATGAGGAAACTAAAGCATCCGATCTTTCTCTCAGAGATCCTGTAAAATTAGTCCTGTGTGCACCCACATACAGTCTCTTCTTCTGTGTTATAAAATTAAGACCTGCTGCGTTTGCTATTGTTCCCGTTGCTTTGAAACTGTTCACTACAATGTCAGATGTTGTACACACGCCCTCAAACTCTACATCATAAGATTTTCCAGTTGATCCAGTTATGCCTCCTGATATATTTGGATAACCAAATGGCTTAACTCTTACAGCAAAATTCCATTTAGTATCTTGATATTGATCAAGAAAAAGACTACTTGTTAATTCCGGCAATACAGAATTATAACTTTTTAAAACAAATTTGACACTCTTCGAAGATGCTCTATCTCTTGCTGTGGTATCTCCGACAGCGTAGACTTGAAAGTTTGCATAGTCATTACTGTCCCATGTCATGACTGTTTGTGCATCAGATCCGGGATCAGCTTTTGCTGAATGCATACCAAACAATGATGAGGTTAGGTCTGGAAAATATTTATCATCTGATTTAGGTGAGCCAAGTGGTGGCTTTCTTGGCAATATGACCTCTGCCTCCACAGTCATGGCTAAGAAGCGGTCAAATCCAGTCGTTGTGTCCGTGCTTCCAGTTATAAATCCAGTGTTGTTAGCTTCGCTAGTGTTTTTATATGTGTAGACAGATGCATTGTTTCTTGTAATATCATTAAAATCTGCATATGTCTTTCTTATTGATTTGTCAACAAAGTTATTTGATAATGTATATTCTGCATTGTCAGCATACATGTTGACCTTATACACCTCTTCATCCACACCAAAGCATCTAATTAAATTTCTTATTGCCTTGTGAGTACCTTTGGACTTATTGATGTAAGCTAAATTGTTATATATATTTTGATAAATATAATTTTTTATATCATATAGTTTTTTTTCGTATTCCCTTTCATTATCAGCGTGTGTTAGGGCAGCTATAACATCACTATCTGCAAATATTTCCGGAGCCACAAAGCCCGAATTTGTAAGGAGTTTATAAGCGTAAGGAAAAGGCTTTACATCGGTGTCCAAGCTGCTGCTGAGATATCTGATGGTTTTTATTTTTTTCATCTCTTCAATTTGTAAGTGAAGAGTGTCAAAATAACTTGCCATAATTTGCGTTAAGGCTAACACACTATTCCTATCCTTAAGAGCGTCCTCATCTTGTATCCAACTAGGCAGTGTGTTAAATAAGTAAGAGGAGTTCCTAACATCCCATGCCTCTCCCTTTCTCATCGCTTCGGTCTTATACGAATCAACCGTTGGGTGCGTTGGATACAATATTGGATCTTTAAATTCTCTTTCAGCTGCCGAGGCTATTACCATTGCGGAGCCGGTAGATCTGCTAGTTGATGCATAGTTATTATACAAGCCATTAGAAACACGACCAGAGTAATCTAAAATAACTTGATCTTTATTTGTGTCGCCGGTTATTCCCTCATTAAATTTAAAATAAAATCCAAGGTCTGTGTTTGATTCGTCCGTATTTGTTCCTGCACCAACTTGAGTAAACCAATACCTTTTGATTTGATGTTCTGTCCTTGCAGTTTTCCAGAGCCTGAATTCATCAAGAGATGCGTTCATATTGCCAGCGCCTTCAAAGTTAGATAATCCCGCTGTTACACCTGCTGCCTTTACATATTCAGTTGGGTAAGTTCTATATGCACCAATGTTTGCGTTTATTCCACCCGCCGAAGCCCCTGTCACCTCTAAAACGGAGGAACCTGTAAGCTTGTTGTCGATAAGTGTTCCGTTATAGAAGGTTTTAATATTTAATTGGTTTCCACTATTTTTTACAGTGATTGCGTAATGATTGTAAACATCGTTAGTAAATGCCCCGATTGTTGCAAGGGGCAAAAGCGGCACCCTTTCTGCGCCAGTGGTTCCTGACATATATGTAAAGTGTAGGATGTGACCGTCAACAAAATTTGTTGTTGATGTCTCGAATCTGTTTTCAATAAGCATACGCCCATAACTGGCGCTTCCGGGCTGCGTTTCATTAGTTCCGTCGTTATTCCATGCATCAAAAATTGCTTTTGATGTGGTAAGGTTTCCATCAGATCTAAGCCAAAATTCTATAGTATTACCGGAGGCACCATCTATTGTGATATTTTTTGCCCTATTTTTTGCTGTGTCATAAAAATTCGCCTTATGCTCTGGCTTCTTAAAATCGGTACCTTTGTCTAGATCCTGATCATATATGGGTAGAGACGCTTGGTTTGGTCCACCTTTTACGCTAATATATTGAGGATTTGTAGCTATAGAAAATGTCTCTAAACCTGTGCCCGGATTGTTTGTAATGGCAGCAGAGCTGCCACCATTTAATGGCGTTACAGATATGAAACCATTTGTTCTTGGATATTCATTTTCAAAAATGTAATTATCAAAATACGATGAAGATAGAGACCATTGAATTTTTTCTTTTTTAGATCCATCGTATGGATAAGTTTTGTAAATTCTCTCAAATGTTGTTCTATAATATTCTTTTGCAGAGCCATATTTTGCAAAATTTGCAGGGGTTGAAAAATCGACAGATGGGACAACTCTATTTTTATTTTTTATCTCTTCTCTAACATAATCAGCAGATTCAATATCTGCTGCTACCGTGTCTAAACTTGATGAAGATACAAGTTTTGATACTTTTGTAGTGCCGTTTCCCTTTTTTCCCCTAAAAAGAGAGCTAATTCTACTATTTTTATCGCCATATCTCGCCATTATTAGTCTACCCTAAATTTAAAAACCTCTGATTGTTCCGCGTATCTTCCATTTGTATAATATGAAAATTTAAGCCCATATGAATATCCGCTTTCTAGTATGTCCATATCTAAATCAAAATAATTGCCAGAAATATCATAGGATAATCTTGTATATGACCCTGCCGATCCTGTTTGTTGGGGTGAAGTAGCAGATCCAGTTCCATAAGCTATAATCTCGCTATCATCAACAATTCTATATATGCGATAGTAAGCATCTTCGATTATTTGGCTTTCTATATTCGAATTAGCAACGGTATATATTGTTGGATTCCAATCTTTTTCTCGAACATATAGCCTAAATCTTGCCTTTTCGTCTCTTGAATACGATGGCTTTAAGTTTGTAATTTTAGAAACATACTGTGGGTTGGGATTCGTGTTTGATGCATTAAATAATTTAACATATATTGCAGACCCAGTGTGGTATTGAGTTCCGCTCTTATTCCAAACAGGAAATACTGTAGTTATTGATGAGCTGACAGCAGGATACACTAGGCTGGCAGTGTATATTCCTGTTGATATTTTTCCGCCAACAGCAGCAGTAGAGCCATCAGATGAAACACCCGCTCCCTCGGGTAGCGGTAGTGCTGTGCCAGTTGGTGCAGAATTGTCGGAGGATCCAGAAAATAAACTAACATCTAATATATTATCTGTCAATCCGGGGATATCGGTCAATTGCCCCCTTACATAGTTATACATGTACAAAGTGTTCACATTGTCATCTGATGGAGCCAGTGCGCTACTTAAATAAAAACTAGCCGCGTTGTCTTTTTCCGATGAATCCCACCTAGCTTCCAAACTCGGCTTTTTGAAAAAGTATTCACTTGATCTAGAGAAAAATTTCTTTGTATAATAAGTTTGAGACCCAGTTTCATAACTTCCGGACAACTTTACCACAAATCCATTTCTCTCTAAACCAGAGCCGGATCCATGAAGCATTTGTTCAACAACATGTGTAACATCTATTTCCAGATCTTCAGTGCCATTGTTAAAATATTGACTCGGAGTGTAGTTGGAGTTATCAGATATAAAATCACCACCAGTATTTGTCCAGTTTGTTCCGAGAGAAGAGACGGTCCAGTTAGACCCTGATAAAACGCCATAAGTTTGATCGGTGTATTCGTCCATATCTAAACCGTCGCCTTCTTGCCAAGAAGAGGAAATAGGCTCTACAGACATAAAAAACTTCTTGGGAAGCGTAGTGGCATGACGGGCATTGAACATTCTTAAATACCAAGAGACATTTCCGCTGGATGGGATGTGAGGGGAGCTTGAACTTCGGTCTGTTTCAATCTCGGAAAATGGAAAATTTATTAAAATTCTTGATTTTTCTGACGAGAGACCGCTAGATCCCGAAGTTTGTCCGACGATATAGAAAGCCTCCAGAACATCAGCGGCTCCCATGTTTGAGCCAGTTGCGCGACCAGTTAAATTTGACCTAAACGCATTTGAAATTGTGTTATCAGCGCTAGCTGTATATCTATATAATCCCATTATCTAACAGTTCCTACAATGTCTGAGTCCGGATATTTTACTTCAAAAATAACATCCTCTCTTCCCAGTATTAGTCTTCCGTCCGGAGATGTATTTCCCTCTACATCATATGAGAACGAAGAGTACAAAGATCCAGACTTTCTCGCTACATTAACAGAAACAACATCTAGAACGCCATCAACATTTTTAAGAGTTCTAAATATATCGCTAACTCTGACGGGTTCTGCAACATTGTACTTTGACCTTAATATTTCAAATTTTATAGCATCAACGGCGCTTTGTAAAACATCAAATTTATTTTTATGCTCCTCTGCTATAATGTCTATTTCAATGCCTAGATTAACAACTCTAGCATCTAATATGTCAATTGTGTCATTAATCATCTTATAGTTTGATAAGTGTTCTTTCAAGTTTGTTTTTAAAGTGCTTGTAGATTCTGTCAAGTTGCCATCTGAGTCTTCAGAAATTATATATAAGTTCAAATTTCTTTTGAAAGAATCCTGATCTTGGACTATGTTGCACCTCTTAACTGCACCAAATTTAGGCGGCATCGCATATATTACAGCCTTATAGTCCTCAGCAGTTACAGCTCTGTTTTGAGATGAAAAAGCACCATATGCTCTGTATTTTATTTCTTCATTTGATGGCTCAGAAACGCTTCCTATTATTGGTTTTTCATTTTCAAACTCAAGAGAAGATATTACATTATTCACTTTTTGAGACGAAAGAGACCCAATGTTGGCAAAAGTAAAATCTGTATCGCCGACAGAAGTCAGTGCCCTAGATGCAACATTGTTGGTGTTTACACTATTCTTTCTATATTTTACTGTTAATGTAGTATTCGATGGAGCTACACCCATTTTGTCTGTTTCTATTAGATTGGTTGGATCAAAGCTTTCATCAACAACATAATCTTTGCCATTTACTTGCATTATAACTTTGTTTGGCTCACTAATTATCTCGTTTGTAATATTGGTTTCTGATCCATATCCAAATTGCAAATAATACTGATTACTTAGTTGTTCGAAAACAAATCTTCTTGGCACTTTTCTTGGCTTGAGAACCATGGGAACTTTATCGCTGTCAGAGTTTTTATTCACTACGGGTACATAAATTGTATCCTGAGTGAGATAATCAACTTCGTAGTATTCATTTCCGTTTAAATCAAGCACAGATATTATTTCTGTTATATTTCTGTCAGAAATAAGAACTTTCCTAAACCTTTGAAAGTTTCCGATATCGATGTTTTTTTCTTTTACCTCTCCAGATATAACTTGACCGTAGGCTTTAATGGCATATCCAGTTGGAACCCCCGTGTTAGTGTCTACTGTTGCGACAACCACTTCGTTGCTAGCTACTGAAAAGTCCACATCCTCGTTTAAGGTAAAGGATGCTCCCGTGCTGCCAGCGGTAAACACAGCGCCCTTTTTCAATATGGGCGCATAATCAAGATCTGGCTGGATTCCGTTTGCAGAGGCAGGCACCACAATATACATTGTGACTATTCCACTTGAAGCAGGAACACCAGCATATCGATATCCCATTTGTCTTGCTAGTTTAATTATATTATTTGTTTCTATGCTACTATCAAGAAAAGACTCATTTACATTGTAATCCATGTAAAATGATAGAACATCACCCACATACGCAACTGAGTCGAGCATCATGGATCCGAACGAAGCTTCATTAAAGTCTTGATAAACATTAGGGTAATATCTTTTTACATGAGTAATTAAATCATTTCTTATTGATTCGTAATCCCTGCTAGTGTAATTTATCGGTACTATATCTTTTTTTTCAAATGGCAACTTTTTAGCTCCTTAAATTTAAATAGTTAGCTGTTATTCATTTCTCAAAGGCAAACTTATAGTATCCTGAGCGCCTACAGTTTTTATTACATAACTTATTGATATATACATTTTATTGTAATTTGCAGATGTTGGGTCATTGTTCATTTGAAAACTTACATCCCTAACTGTAACAAAAGGTAAATATTTTTTGACTTGACCCCTGATATTTCTCTTTATCTGCGTTTCTAAATCAAGAGTCTTTGCGCGAAATATATACTTATATAATCCAACTCCAAATTCAGGGTCCATAATTCTTTCGCCGGGAGCGGTTAGCATTAAACATTTAAAATTCTGTTTGGTCGTTTGCCTCATTGTTGTAAGCATAGAATATCCATGGCGTTGATCCTTGGACAGCGGGAGCCTTGGGGCTAATGTATTTGTTTTAGACATAAATTATTCCTCTTTGACTTCCGGTATAGTATAATCTACATTTGTGGTTGCCGGTGGCACATAATCGTATTTTCTAGCATTCATGGTGACCATCATATTAGACCGCAACATGTTTTTTGTTTGAATAAAAGAGCGATACAAATCATTGCTGCCGTAAAATTGAATTCCTGCAAGTGTATTAAATAACATTATATTCTCAGCCGAGAAGCACAAATTGATTAACACTTTATACTCTTCACTATTAATTATGTCAGTTCTCAAATTTTCAAACGCAGATTCATAACTATTATTTTGAATTGTCTTTTTAAAATCGGACCACATTGCGTCTTTAACTGGCTTGTCGTCAATGACTATTTCTTGCTCTCTGCTCATAAGCGGTATGACAATTGAATAGGTGCTATCTTTCATGTAGAAGTCTCTTTCGGGCTGAACAGCATCTGTTATATCAAAATATTCGTCAGTTATTTCTTCAATTTCAAGTAGGGCGGCGGCTCCGACAGTGGAAGGGGAGGTGGCGGCAGCGACGGCAAGCTCTTCACTTATATAATCATCTACAGACCCCAATGGCTTTACAACTATCTGATCAATTGCTTTGAATTCAGTTCCAATTTTACAATTATGTCCGTCATGACACACTAAATATTTTCCTACAGATGCAGCGGTGTGAGCGTGGCTTTGATTTCCGTTGAAAGCGGGATTATCGCTTTGCTTACTATGAGCATAATTAGCAAATATTTTTGCTGCGATTTCTCTTGATTTAAAATCGGAACTTTCGTCTTTTGGATCAACAGCTAAACCATAGCACAACCTTGTTCCAATCTTTATATTTTTAAAATAAGACCCAATGTTATCGCTAAACTGACCTTTGTTTGCAGATGTCGCAGCGTCTACTGCTAACGCATTTAAGTCGCTAACGCTAATATCCGGGCTAACTATTCCTACTAAAGACCTATTTCGGGTCGTGTTGTTATTACTATTTAATTCTTCAAAAATAAGATATTTTTGTATAAAAAACATGCCATTTTTAAAATAGTTATATCTGCTGCCCTTGAATAAGCTGTATGGCTTTTCAGATACATCTTTAACATCCGCAACGGATTGACCGCCTAGCTCGTTACTTTCGGTTATTGATCTGATTCCTGCGTTTTCATGAGGGGGCAGAATAGTGTCATACATTACAATATTGTTTATAAGGTCTACTTTTGATTTATTAAGCGCACTGCTCATCGAGTCTTGAAAAATTTCATATGTTTTGGTAAAATTTTTGTCAATGTAATATTCTATCCCGCGAAGTTCACCGGAATATTTCGAGTCCTCATCTCCTAATTCGCTGTTTAGTTTCATAAATTCAAAAGTTGAATTAATAAGATCTCTGTAAGTAGAAAAATTACTAGATCCCAAATCAGCTTCGATCATTTTCATAATATAGTTTTTTGAAAGATTATAAAAAACTTGGCTTTCTGGTGGGAGGTTAAACTTCACATAAAACGGCATTCCGCGAGAGAAAAACTCAACTAGATAAATTGTAATATAAACTTTAATCAATCCGTTTAATATGGAGTACTCTTTAGGACCCATGATTGTACTATCATTTGGGTCTTCAAAATCTCCCAAATCATAATATTCTTTCATTTCTTCTTTTGCCAATTCATAATCTACCATATCTATAATTTTATCATTTAAAGCCTCAGAGCATGTTTGCAATTCTTCTGAGCTTCCATTAAAACTATTCGAAACAACTCTCGCTATTCTTTCAGCTATTTGAGAAAAGGCAAGATAAAATAAATCATCCTGATGGGTGTTACTATTGTATGAATCAGTATACTTTGTTACCAAGTACGGCACGGGAAAATTATAATCAACATTGCTGACCGAATTACCAGATGGTTTTTTTGAATTATTAATAAAATAATTTTGTATCATTTCATAAAAGACTGATTGTGCTTTTGAAATCCATGTTGTATCTTTTGTGCCTATGTACTCTTGACTTTCGTCAAGCATTTTCTGAATTGATCCCGGCAAAGGATAGGAAGGAAAAGAAATGTCGTCAAGTTCAAGATACCCTGATTGAATTCCTGCTGTTTTTACATTTTTTATGTATTGTGACCCATTTTGATAAAGTTCATAGTATGGCATTTTCTGTGCGTCGCCATCAAAATAATATTTTTTCCCGGCGGTATCTCCTTGCGTACTCGTAATTAAACTATCTTTACTTAAAATATCTATAAAGTCCTTAAATTTATTTCCGTATTTGGAAAAATACGAGCCGGCTTCAAACCTTGACATTATTTTAGGGGGTCTTGTCATTGTCTCTGCCATTCTTTCAAGAAAAAAGTTTTGACTTTTAGGTTTGTTTTTCGAAAGGATTCCTTTTTCCTTTTTTGTTCCGGCTGTAGCAGCCACGGCTGTTTCTAAATCTTGTTCGCCTTCCTCCATGGCACCGACAGCGTTCAACGCGGCAGCAACGGTATCGGATAAGTCATCTTCAGGTAATAGACCTTGAGGGGGATTGTTAAAAATGGTTGGCACTAAAGTGTTTGAAGAATCTTTCAATAGGTCCAATATTTTTTTATATTTTTCAACTTTTGAACTAATTTCTTTTTCAAATACAGAATTATATACAGAGGGATCTGAACATTTGCTGCACATTATGTTTTCCAGCTCTCTAGCTATATCTTGACAAATAGCTGGGTTTCTGTACTGGTTTGCTATAGTGCTTTCAACATCCTCAATTGCTCTTGGGCTTATGTTTTCCCCCAAGCAAACAAAAAAATCTGCTATCACTGATGTAGAAAGTTTTCGGGGAGAAAACATACCGGGATAATTATCTGAAGTGTATTCATAAACATCTTCCAACAAGTCGCTTGTTGAGCTTCCATCAAATAATCCCAAAAGTTCAATAGGTGCAACCATTGAAGAAACCTCATTTAAATATTTTGACGCTGTATCGCCGGGGATTGAGGTAGGATTTATGCCACAATCGTTAAAAATCGATGCTAAATTAGAATCATATGCGTCATCATCAAAAACTCCAATTGAGTTTTTCATCAAGTCGTTTACATTTGCCGCTCCATAATCTTTATTTATTAAAGCAGCGCTGCTCGGATTTGAATAAGCGCCCAAAGGATCGTCTTGCAAGTCCGCCAGCGCAATAGAATTAGAAGCAGAATTAGAAGCAGAATTTCCTGCACTTCCAGCATTCGCTGCTGTTCCTGTGGAGAGTGCGCCGAATCCTCCACCAAAAGGATTGTTAGCGCCGCTTTGATTGTTTGAATCGTTGTGATTTGACTCTCTGCCTTGTAACATTGATATTAGTGACTCTAGAGAAAAAATTATCATTCCTAACACTATTGATGCCAAAGCAGCTTCAAACGCAAAAATCAATCCCTTTTGCACAGTGTCTAGTAGATTAAAAGATGGGAGCCTAGCGGAGAATGATGGTAACTCAAAATTTGGAGCGCTAGACATATCAGGACCATCAGTACCCGGAGTGGTTGCATAATAAGATCCAACGGCAGAAAATAACTTTCCCAAATCTATGTGACTTAGTGCTAAATCATACAATTCATCTAGACCGGAAAAACCAAGTTTTGATTTTAAATCGGATACAAAGCCGGTAGATGTTAAAAAGTCTCCGCTATGAATTGTTTGCAAGTCTCTGAATTCAATGGCTTGCAGTTTAAAATCAAAATCTTTTCCGCTGTATCTGAAAGAGCCAAAATCTATGTTACCATCCAAGCCCAAGCTACCATTGAAACTCAGGGCTATGTTTTTAATTACATTTTCGGCATCTACAGTCATTCCCAAGGCAGAGGTTCCATATTCTCCTACTTTTTTAAAATTGTTTCTTTTATTAGAAGTTGCGACAGTTACCTTGGGATAATCAACAAAATCTTCAAAGAAATTTTTTAAACTCACGGTAGGCTTGCAAAACTCTTTTTGGTTTAAAAATAAAGAGCCGGTTCTGCTCTCATTAAAGGGTTCAGAATTTATTACTTCTTTTAATCCAATACGCATAAACTCTTCATTAAAGCCAACAGAAACAGAAACTGAGTTAAGTTCTGATTCCTCTGTAAAATATACATTTAATATTTTTGGCGGGTTTGCCCTGTTGTTGTATTTTGGATTCTCTGATTTGAAATCAACATCGTTTTGAATTAATAAGAATTTTATTTTTTGTATACTATCTTGTAATTTTCTTATTTCACTTTCAAAATTAAAATTTTTTACACTATGACTTGAATCTAAGTATTGTTGATATTTTCTTTTTAAACATATCGTTGTTTCTCTAGACAAATTGTCTAAAGAATCAACAGGAATAGAAAACTTGTAGGGCGTCCTCAAGTCTGCCGCTGGTATTGATAATGCGAGTTCTTGAGCTATGTTATTCACATGTTGTAAATATACAGCAGGTATTACAACTAATGCCTTCAATTTAGATCCGGGTCTTGTTGACAGATGATAATCTTTTACAAGAATAGAAAGCGCCGCATTTTTAAACTCTTCCACAGAGGGCAGGTTGGCAACAGAGAGATTTCCGGAGATTCCTTCGTAAGGTGCTGCATAATAATCATACATCCTACGAACTGCAATGTCTGTTGCTTCAGGCTCAAAGCCTGATAAGCCTTGGCTTGAGTCTATGCATGTGTACGGTAGCGTGACGGTGACCCACCATTCCCCATTTTCTCTATGATAATATGGTGTTTTGTTTTCATACCACTCTGGTATTAATGCTTTTGCCATGGGAGACATGTCTTGAAGTGTTATTTCTGCTTTCGGGATTGTAGAAAAAGATGACACCTTTTGAAGATATTTTGTTAGAATATAACCACCAACGCCATCAGGCTCTGCCGAAGGCGTTACATAAGACCACTTCCCCTCGCCATCTGCCCATTCTCTTCGCATAAGAACTGATCCCTGCCCGTAGCCGGATGGGAGATATTGCAGAATCTCGGATGAATTGTTAGGCTCTGCTCTCAAAGGAGCAGGAGAACCACTATTTTTAACATAATGCGTTCGGAGATTGGTCAATTTTTTATAATTCAACATATTCTTATTCTCAAAAGTCCTAGCACTAGTTGGTATTGTTATATTTACTTATTATATACTTAGATCCGCATGGCTTTAAGTAATCTATCTCGCTTGTAATTGAATTGGTTGCAACACTAATGTGCGAAGGAAAATCCATTGCACTAAGCTGAACGGCGTCGGCAGTTGCAGCCACAGCTAATTCTATTGAAGGTGCTGCAAGCCCCGGTCCAACCCCACAAGCCGTAATGTGTGTGTGCGCGGCTAGCGTTGCATCTAGTGCGACTTGCTTTGTTGCTAAAGAGTTCACAAGACCGTTGAGAGTCCTAATGTCTTCAACTATATTTCTAAGTAGTTTTACTAAATTATTGCCCTTTACTAATGGTTGCAAGTCCGAATCATCATTTCCCGCTATTAAATCTATGCCCTTTGTTGACAATATGTCACCGCCTAAAGAGTTTTTTGATTCTGTTTGTGTGACCAGTTTTATTCCCTCTCTGGATATGATTCTTACACTATCACCCTTTATACCGATACCAGATCTTGCTATAGAATTACCCACTTTTCCATCAGCTAAATTAAAATTCTTATCAATATCTGTTTTTTGACTAATGTGAATTCTTGCTGAATCCTTTTGAAAATTTGGATCGACAAAAGATTTTTCGTTGTTATCATCAGTTTCTTTTGCGCTCGCAGCTACTCGACCTGCAACTATGTCAATAGACCCCGCATGAGTGTCTCCCCTGCCACCATATCCAGATGCCAATGTTGATGGTCTATCCCTTCCAACAATAATTTGAGCATTATTTTGCCCGTTAGCGACAATATCCTCGGATGGAGCTTTTCTAAAAGTAGGAATGGGTTCAACTTTTTTATCGTTTGCTATTCCTTCGGAGCCCACTGATTCAGATAGCGTAGAATTTGAAAGTTTATTTTTTCCATTAACGCTAAGATTACTTAAGTCGCTAGGTTTGCTCTTATTAGGTCTTGTTGCCATACTCTTATCTCCTAAAAATTACTTAAATGTTTCTGTTTCAAATTTTTCATCAGAAGTCAACCTTCCGCTTTTTATGCTTTCTTCAATTACATAAGTACAATATTTGTAATATTTTCCGTTTACAAAAGATCCATCCTTAGAGTTAGCAAAATCACCTCCAGAATTCCAATTTCTCCTCGGCACTTGCACCTCCCACCTTTTAAAGTTAATCCCACTGGGGTATATTCCATAAAGATAAGCATTTTGTATTAACCAGCTCCAAGAAACAGAGCTTTGCACAGAGACTCCAGATTGGAATCCGTTATTTCCAATATCAAAGACAAGACCGGTTTCATACGCAGAGCGGAAAGGTTCATAGAAAGCCGCTTCTTTAACAGAGCCATATTTTTCAATCATTTTTTGCAAATATGAATCGTAATTATCATTATATTTGTGCTCTGTAAACCCTTTTGAAATTTTAAATATTCCATCTATTTCGTTAGCATTTTTATATGGCATGCCAGATGCTGGGTCTTTGGTTATATATTCAAACCAAGCTAGATTTAGGGCATCTAATCTTTCTGCCGCTAAAATATGAAGTTTCTGCCTTTTATATCCAATTGCGCTTGGAACATCTACTAAGTTTTTAGAATTCTTATCTACGCTTCCATATGCGTACACTCTAACTCTATTTGTTCTGAGTCCTACTTTTGGTGATACTATTTGTATATTTTTTAAATATCTAATCTTAGTTGGCGCACTGTACGAGCCATTACTACTTGGAGTCACTTTAGATCCTCGCAAAGCTTTAGATGAAATACCACCGATAGTTGTTCTAGGCGGGATAACAAACCCCCCCTTGGGGGAGTAAAAATTAGCACCAGCCTTTTGAAGCGTTGGAGAGTTTGTATCTTTCGAAGTGGCTACCTGACCGCCATTACCACCTTTAGCTGCTTTTGCACCTGTAGATGTTTGCGGATTTTGACTAAAAGGTTTTGATGAATTTCCGGACCCAGCCTCGCTATTGATTGTTGTTTTATCTGCGTTTACCGGTCTTAAATATACTCCTGCTGATTGTGTTTTTTTGTCCACAAAATCAACCCAAACTAAAGATCCTATTTCTGGCAAATATGCACTTGTTTTTGTATCGGCAGAAGAGAAGATTGGATACATGTCAATAATTCTTTTGTCTTCCCCCTCTATATTTTTCGAAGACGCTTTTGGTAGCAGACTACTCACCCCAGACTTTGGTACAGTCTGACTTGTAAATGTAACGGGGATTGGAAGTGCCGCATGAAGCTCTGGTATTCTAACTCTTAACGAGAGGAGAGGGGGAGGGTCGGGGTTTTCTCCCAATTGTGATCTAATCAGCCAATTATTTTCGGCTGCTTTAAGTGCGACTTCATTAGACTCAATTCTTAAAACAACTCCAACATATGGACCAGAATTTTCAAAAATATCTGCGGCATATGATGATTCGAGTTGTTTTTTTGACCTCTGGAAAAATCCTACATTTTCTCTTGGGTTAAAAGGAATATCAGATATTCCAGAGTCGTAAAGGGGGTTTAGTTGACCAAATTGCGTGTTCAAGTTGACAAACTCGCTTTTGTCCCTAGTCAGTTCATCTTCCGGAATGTCTGCCAATGGACCAGTCGCAATTCGATTGTGCCCCGGCTTGTTGCTATCAGCCATTGTTACGCGGACTCCTTAATCAAATCAAACAATTCTTCCTTGTCTTCTGTGCTTAACTCCTCTGATCCTGCTGTTTTTTTCTGAATGAGTGCGCTGACTTTAACAAGCTGCTCGTTTGATCTTTGCAATGTTTCTACATATTTTGCTGCGATTGTTCCAACAGATTCCTTTCTGTCTTCATCTTTCTTCATATACTCCATCAACTCCATTAGCAGAGTTGTGGTAATGGCACGGTCACTTCTTATGTTTTTAATTGTTTCTTCAATGTATGATTCTAGGTCTTTCATAATAATATAATTAGTACTTAATCATATTTCTCCACGATCCCATTTCTTTTTAAATACTCTGTATCTAACTCTCATTTTATTTAAGTTATTTACAACTTGTTTCGTGTTTAAGCCTGTAATTTCTCTAATGTAAAAATATATCGCTTTTTTATTATATATTTCTATGTTATCAGGGGAGGAGAGGAGTAATCGAATTGCCTCATATACTTTCTCCTCATTAGGCTTCATGGTTATAGTTTTTTCCCAAAGATTTATTTCTTCCCAAAGATTTGACCAAAACTCATGATCTTCTCGCTTACTGTGATATTCGTTTTCAACAGTTATCTTAGACATGTCTATATTTTTCGGAAGGTCATCTAGCTGGACTTCTCTTTTATTGCTTTGATTGGTCTTTCTTACTTTATGAATAAACCAATTTTTTGTAATAACACTAAAGTAGGAAAATGCTTTTGATCCCTTGTTTGGATCGTATTTATCTAAAATTGTTGTTAACCATATTTTACACTCATCTTTTAACACATCAATATTTGGTAAATTTGTAAACCTGTATGTGTATATAATTTTGTCCACCATCTCACTAAAAGCAGGCTCAATATAATCTATATACAGATCTGTTCTAATTTTAATATCATCAGTGTTTGAATACTCTATGATTGCATTCTCATGCACTTTTGTAAAATATAAGTTCTTTTTTTTAGCCATATCATTCTAATTTTGCTTCTTCGACCTCATCCACCCTCTCATTTACAATATTGTAAACATCACTAAATTGTTTTACATGCTCTATTATTTGCCTAGAGTGCATAATCAATTGTTTGATGCTGGGCTCTCCGTAATACATTTCCATCTCGTAGAGTTGTTGCAAGTGGTTTTGATAAGAAGCCAAATCCTCTACAAGGTTTCCCATGTTGTCAGAGATGGGCAATAGTTTGGATAACATTTTTCTTATATACCACAATAAGAGAGCATTAATAAAGACAGACAAGATTAAAAAAAATATAAGTAAACTCATTTATACTCCCGCTTCATCTCCTCTTTGTCAGCTTTAATCTGCTCTCTTGCTTCCTCTATATGTTGCCTAACTATATTTCCTGCTTTTTTACTTTTCACATATGTGGGCATTGAGGGAACTCTGGTCAAGCTGCCCTCGGCATTGCACACTTGACAAACAGTCTCGACACTTTTCATAGAATGAAACGCCTCAAAGTGTTCACCACACGCTTCGCAGTAATAGCAATAAGTTGGCATACTACTCCTCTGTGTCTTCCACTTCTTCAACCCCCATTTTAACCAAAGGTGGGTTTTTGACAAAAAGCTCTGCTGTACCGCCTTCTTCTTCGGAGGCAGCAACAAACTCAAAACCTTTTAATACCGGCACAATGTCACTTTGTTCTAAAAGGCTTTTCTGAAGAGCCATCATTACGGCTCCGATTGCTTGGTCTGACATGTTCATGTTATTTCTCCTATCTTAACTAATTTGATTTATAATAAACTTTTCAAATATTTTAGCAGACTCAGACACTGTTTGTTTAGAGGTATCTAAAACTAAATCAGGATTTTTTGGTTCTTCAAATGGATCCGAAATACCTGTAAAATTTTCAATTTTTTCAGGATGATTTTCTGGTAAACTCGCCCTAGCATACATTCCCTTTGTATCTCTTTCGAATAGTGTGCCTAAATCACATTTTATATATACTGTTTTCATTGTCGGGTCTTTTATTTTGTTTTCCTCTCTAATATTTTCATATGGATTAATTGCTGCAATTATACTAATAATGTTGTTTCTAGATAACACCTTGCTTACAAAACTTAATCTTCTAATGTTTGCATTTCTATCAGGCTTAGTAAATCCAAGATCTTTACAAAGGCTTTCTCTATACTCATCTCCGTCTATAACTTCCACAAGATAACCCTTTTTGATAAGATTTTTAGATGCTATTTTAGAAATTGTGCTTTTCCCAGCTCCCGACATTCCTGTCATTTGTATGGATATTCCCCTTGTTTTGCCCCAGCTAACACGCGCCCAAATCCTTTCGTGAGCCGCGTAAATTAAAAAAGTAACAATAAACTGTGCCAGAGCGATCAAACCTGCGACTTTAAAAGATCCTGTGAAAATGTATCCCAAAAAAGTAAGACAAAAAAAGCCTATGAGTTTCCAGCAAATTGCTTTTAACAATGTTCTTTTTTTAGTCTCAATCATAAAATAACTTTTTAATTTATCTTATTTGTTTTTTAAAATATTCTAAGTCTGCCTCGAACATCATCTTGGCAAGACCCTCAAATGTCACTTCGGGTTCCCAGCCTAATTTTTCTTTTGCTTTTGTAGAATCCCCAAGAAGATAAGGCACTTCCTGCGGTCTAAAAAGCCTCGGGTCAATCTCTACATACTTATCTGCGCTTCCAAGACCTGCTTGATCAAAAACTGCATCTAAGAATTCTTTTACAGAATGAGTCTCACCTGTTGCAATAACATAATCATCGGCTTCTTCTTGCTGCAACATCATCCACATAAGCTTCACATAGTCACCTGCAAAACCCCAATCGCGCTTTGCATCAAGATTTCCTAAGAATAATTTATCTTGTAGACCTAGCTTGATTCTTGCTGCTGCCATGGTAATCTTTCTGGTTACAAAAGTCTCACCCCTTCGTGGAGACTCGTGGTTAAAAAGAATACCACTACAAGCATATTGACCATATGACATTCTATAGTTTCTTATAAGGTTGTGGGCGAAAACCTTAGCGCAAGCATACGGAGATGCTGGCATTAGAGTTGATTCCTCATCGAACGGATAACTAGGATTATCTCCAAACATTTCTGAAGAAGACGCCTGATATATCTTGCACTCTGGCACCAGTTCTTTTGCCGCGTTAAGCAATCTTAATGTTCCCATGGCGATACCATCTACAGTGTGCTCTGACAGATCAAAGGAAACCCTCACATGGGATTGTGCTGCTAAATTATAGATTTCGTCGGGCTTATATTTGTTGATCAAGGACCACATGCAGCCTGTATCATTGAGATCAAAATATTCTAATATAAAATTTTTATTTGAAAAAAGATGATCGACCCTATCAGTGCAAATAAGCGAGGTTCTCCTCTTTAATCCCACAACCTTGTAGTCTTTTTCCAGCAATAGTTCAGCAAGATATGAGCCATCTTGACCAGTAATGCCCGTGATAATAGCAACTTTATTTGCTTTTTTTATACCACTCATAAGTTTTTAAAACTCCATTTTCAAATTTAGTAAATTCAAAATCTCCGTATAGCTCTTTGAATTTTTTATTAGATCCATCTTTTCTGTATTGACCGTCTAAACTATTATTAAACACTATTTTAACATCTTTTTTTATATTATTTAAAAACATTTCTATCATTTCTTTTATTGATAAGTTTTGATCGGGAGATATGATTAGCGGGACATCGGTATTATGATTTTTTAAGAGAAAAGGAATTATTTTCACCAAGTCATCAACATATAATTGCTGCCTCAGAGGGTTTCCAGAACCCCAAAACTCAACTGTGTCTCCGTCTTTTGCTTCGTGTATCTTTCTTATCATGGCGGGGACAAAGTGGGAACTTTCTAAATCAAAGTTGTCATTTGGACCATATATATTCGATGGGCAAAATGTAGAGTAATTCACTCCGTATTGAAGCCTATAAGCGTTTGTTTGTACAAACAAAGCTCTTTTTGTGTATCCATAAGTAAAGTTTGTCTTAGCCGGTGGTCCCGACAATATATCCTCCTCTGCAAAGGGATATCTATTAACCACATCAGGGAATGAGCAGGTGCTCAAGCATGATAAAACTCTTACAATACCTGCCTTGTGAGCCGCACTTAAAACATTAGTATTTATGTATGTATTGATATCATAAAACTCTGCTTGCTTCGAGGAGTTCTCCTTAATTCCACCAACCTTGCTAGCTAGATGCAAAATTGCATCCGGCTTTTCTGATGCGAATAATTCGTATACGCTAGAATAATCCCTAAGATCACAATCTTTTGAGGACAAAAACATCCAATTTGGATTTTGTTTTTTAAGTCTTGTGCCAACAAATCCAGTGCCACCAGTTACTATAATCTTATTCATTATTTCCAAAAAAAGTTTCAGAATTTATATTCTTATCATCAATAAACAAATCATATACGGGTTTTCCGAACTTAAGATCGTTGTATTTTACGCCCCATTCTTCAAATTGTTTTTTTGTAATTTCAGACCAGTCTATTCCCGTTCCAGTGCCCCTAGCGGTCCAGTATATAATTGTATTTCCACTATCATACAGCTCGTTAATTATACTAATCCTATCTTGCAATGGTATTGCCATGCTATAATCTCTACTATCTGGAGATGTGCATATGGTTTCGTCTATATCGACATAATAAATCAAATTAATTACCCTCTCAGCTTTTTTCTAATTGCAATTTCACTTTTTGTTACAGTTTTTTCAGACGATCCTAGAATTTTTCTAATATCCTTAACTCTTTTCTGTAACATGTCCATAGCCATAACCTCTAAACTAGACTTCTGATCTGTGCCCCACATATCATGAGACAGTGTAATGTGCCTCTCTACAATAGTCGCACCAAGTGCCACTGCAATAACTGTTGGCTCCAAGTCCTCTTCGTGCCCAGAATATCCTATTTCACAACCATATCTATCTTTTAAAAATGGTATTAAATTTAAATTGAGTTCGTCCTTTGGCGTTGGATAGCTAGAATTTGTATGCATTAAAACAAGGTTTTTATTGTGTTTTAAAACATTATTCACAGCCTCATCCACTTCAGATAATTCGCACATTCCCGTGGACATTATAATGGGAATATTTGATTTAGCAGCCTCGGAAACCAATTCTTTATTCGTAGTCATAGCCGATGGTATTTTTAAAAACGGTAAATCATATTGCATTAAAAATTCCAAACTATCTAAATCCCAAATAGAGGCTGACCAATCTACGGGCTTTTCAGAGCAATATCTGCTGATATAATCGTATTCTTTTTTGCCAAACTCGACACGATATTTATATTCTAGATATGTCATTTTGCCCCATGGGGTTTCTCTCATAACACCCTTTTGATGTTCTGGGACGCACACATCTGGGTTTCTTTTTTGAAACTTAGCACAATCCCACGAACATGCAGAAACCGCATCAATAAGCTTCTTTGTTATATCAATGCTGCCGTTATGATTAATACCTATTTCACCAATAAAATAAGTGTCTTTATCTTTTCTTTCTAAAAAATTTTTCATGCTTAGAATTCCTATGAATAATTTGCTATTTTATAATACCATTCAAAATTATTTAATTGCTCTTGTATTGTACACAAATCTTTCTTATTAGTCAAGAAAGATTTAACTTCTTCTAAAAGTCCGGGCTTGAATTTTAAATCTTTTTCTTCTTCATCTAGTTTAACAAAACTAGTCTCTAAAGACCCTTTGTTCTGAATTTGCAATTTTTCCAATGGTCTTAAAATCAGTTTCTTATCTGGTAAGTTTATCTCGATGCCCCATCTACCTGCTGATTTCCAATTTGCGTCGTAACTAAAATGGGTGCCTGATTCTGTGATTCCACAACCATTAAAGGAGCTGGCAGAGGGGTGCCATTCTAATTTATCTTGTGTATACGCGCTTAATTCTTTTGGTTTGCCAAATAAATAAAACACGGTGTCAGGAACATGTGATGAATTGCATAGAAAAAATCGTGCCAATTCTTCTTTCGTATATGAATCAAAGTCTATCATATGGGACCACTCAGTAAAAGTGAAATGAACATTGGCATACCCATTGCTGTTGGATATTATTTCTTTGCACTTTTTTACAGACTGGTAAAATCTTCTGTTATATGCCACATGCAAACTACAAGATTTTTGCTCCGATTTGAAAATCAAGTTTTTAATTTGATCTTTATTTATCCCTGCTGGCTTTTCTATCAAAATGTTTTTGACCCCAGCGTCAATTAGTTCATCCGTAACGGAGTAAAGTTGACTTTCGTCAACTGCCACTATGGCATAGTCTGCAACATTTGTTGCATTAGATTCTACAAACTTTGTTAACCCATGGGGATAAACTTTTGTGGGGAAACTAGGTTTAGCAGACCTGCCCACAACATTATAGTCTACCCCAAGATGATGCAATACTTTATAGTAGTCTAAGCCTATGTTTCCCGGTCCTACGAGCCAAACTTTCTTATTTTTCATATTGATTTCCTAACTTAATCCGCATCTGTCGCAAGGATTCCACTTGGAGCGTGAACCGGATATATGGTCTTTTCTTAATGCATTATAAGTTTCTCCGGACCATATTTCCTTAATTGTGGAATCATTTAAATTTCCAACTTTTAAATAGCTTTTATAGTCCACATCGCACGGATTTGATATTCCGTCAAACCATACATACATCCTTTGCCAAAGATACTCACATGGACTTGTTATGTCTGGGTGTGTTTCGTTGGCGTAGGTATTCCACCTATTTTCTATATTAACAACCGCCACATTATCAACTAATTTTTGAAAAAATTTAGTGTATTTTTCTATACTCTGTTCTTCATCAAAAAATACTCCAGAGGCAGTTGTCATTGTGTTAGAATCAGGGTAATGCTTTTCCCTTATACTGTGAAACATTTTGATATTATCAACAACAGTGTCAAATTTTCCCCTGACTCTTATTCTCTCGTATAAATCTTTTCTTTCTGCGTCTATTGAGAATACTAACTCTGTCACATTTGAAGACAATATGGCATGACAATGTTCCTCTGTCATTTTTGTAGCGTTTGTATTAATTTTTATTTCAAAAAACTTTCCCTTAGCATAGTCAAGCATTTCGCATATTTGTTTATGCATTAAAGGTTCGCCTCGGGAAGCTAGAGTAATCGCTCTGGTTCCTCCCGCCACAGCCTGATCTACAACTTTTTTGTAAAGGTCCATTGGCATAACGCCCATGTATGGCTTTTTAGTAAAAGTCTTATCAATCTGAAAACACATTACACACCTGAGATTACAAGCAGATACTGGCTCGATCAATAAATAACAAGGAAATTTAGAAACCTTTCTTTGCTCTGGGTATTTCTTTAGTTTATATCTAAAAACCAAATATTCACACCACTTTTCTAGGTCATTACTTTCTAAAAAGCTTTTCTCTTGCGGGGAAATATCGAAAGGGAGAGATGAATTTTCATCAAGGCACTTTAAAATTAGATCTGCTACCTCAATATCTTCTTCATCCATATTCTTTTTGCATAAGTCATATGACTTTTGATAAAGCTCCAAAGATAATTTACTATCCCCAAGCTCATCATTTGTAAAAATTCTACCAAAGTCTGGTATGTTAAAGTTTTTAATCTTCATATTATACGACGAACCTTGGTGATTACCAAGAGGTCCACCCTCCGTCTATTGTTATTTCGGTGCCAGTAATATAGCTAGATCTTTCAGATAGTAGAAAGTTAACTGCACCGTTTATCTCCTCCACATTCATCATCCTACCCATTGGAGTTTGAGAAGAATACTTTTTGATAAAGTCTTCACCCTGATCATTGTAAACCCCTCCCGGAACAATGGAGTTGACTCTAATCTTTGGAGCCAAATGAGTTGATAAATGCTTAGAAAGCATTAGAACACCAGCCTTTGAAATACTATATCCAATGTGCTTTTCTTCATTGTCATACAAATCTTTTCTAGGAGAAGCGATGCCATATGTTGAAGAAAAATTAACAATGCTGCCATATTCATTGTTACGGGCATATTCCCTACATACCGAAAAAAGCGCTGTTAAGTTTATCTTCATATATCTATCAAAGGAATCCAAGCTTATGTTAAACAAGTTTGTTTTCTTTATATTTGAATCAATATGGTGATTTAGGGCGAACAGATTAACAAGACCATCGGCTTTATTTTGTAAGAAAAAATTCTTTACAAATTCTTCGTCAGTTAGATCATGCCCATTTTGATAATCCAAACAAATACATTCGTAGCCACTTCTTGATAAATCTTGTTTAACAGATGACCCTATAAGACCCTCGCTACCAGTTATAATCACCTTTTTCATTTTTCAAATTCCATTATAGTTTTTTTAAGAGCATCGGCTTTTTTTAAAGCTAAATTAGAATCTCTGTAGTTTGTTTTGAATACCATCATTTGTGATTGTATTTTTTCTGCAACTGGACATAAGCCTGCACCATATTTTATATTTTCATATATAGATGGCATCCTTTCAACAAAAGCCCTTGATTCCATAACTGGTTCCATGTAAGGCACTGACCAAGCGCCATAAATTCCATCGCCGCCATTATTTATATATCTTTTTCTAAAATCTTTCCAACTAACACCAATCTTTTCCTCCCCCAAGTATCTAACCCCCAAACTCCAATAGCTATTAGTTGAATAGTCGGGCGTATATTGAGGTATTAAATAGGGGCAGCCTTCGATGGCGTTTAAAAATATTTCTGCCGATTTAACTCTCATATCCACTAAAGAATCAATCCTCTCTAATTGCGCCAAAGCTATAGCAGATAAAAACTCTGACAGTCTATAATTCCATCCGATGGTGTCGTGGCGCTTATAGTTTGGATTCTGAAAAACATCCAGATCTGCCTTGACTCTACCCTCATCTGCCATCAGATTTTTAAATCCATGACCCCCAACTTTTCTTGCTCTCTTGGCATATTCAGCGTTATCTGTAACTAATATACCGCCTTCGCCGCAAGATATGTGCTTTGAGTTTTCGAAACTATAGCTAGACATAGCTCCGAATGATCCAACCATTTTTCCTTTGTAAGTGCTCATAAAACATTCAGCATTGTCCTCTACAACTGGGATGCCATACTTGTTTGATATATGCATTATTTCATCCATCTCACAAGGCAAGCCATATATGCTAACAATGGATATCGCTTTCGTTTTTGGCGTAATTTTTCTTTCTAAATCTTCTGGGTCTATTGTGTATCTATCCTCCAGAACATCGGCGTATACGGGTATGGCATTGGCATGGATTGTAGATGAAGTGTTCATGATTACCGTAAAAGCTGGTGATATCACTTCGTCTCCGGGCTTTACTCCAACAGCCTCTAAGGCGGCGTGAAGTGTACTAGTCCCAGAATTAAAAGCTACTCCATGTTTTGTGCCCATTTTATTAGAAAATTCTTTTTCGAGCTTTCCAGTCCATGAGCCCTCTGTGGCGCTCCAGCTTTCAGAATTTAAAACTTTTTTCATATATTCCAATTCGTTTCCCAAAAATTTACTAGGGTTTTTCATTGGCTGCACCATCCTTTAATATTAGTTTTGTTTTATTAACTTGATTTTCTTTCCACATATTTTCTAAAAAATAATTTATTTCTATCACATTTTTGTTGTCATCTAAATAATCAAATAATTCTTCACTTGTGAATTCATTGCCCCCAAAATATTCTATAACTCTTTTGAAAAATTCAAAGTCTTCTTGATAGTCAAGTGTCATTCTTATATCCTTTCTTAAAAATATTTTTGGTATGTTTTCAAGATCTTCAACATTAAAAAGACCAGTTTCTGTAAAATATACCCACATCATCTCAGTATCAGTGGTGTCTTTGATATCACACACCTTATAGAGTGCTTCAGACTTTATGCCATATGTAAAAGAACCACAGACGACATCATCTGATTTTATAAAGTCAACACTACTCTGACTTTTTTCATACTGACAAAAAGCCATATCCATCAATTCTGGATCACAAAACAAATCATCTCCATCGGCAGTTACAAAAAAATCAATGTTATATTTTAAACAAGCCCCCCTCCATCTATCAAGCTTGTCTTGGACACTTCCCCTGTAAAATTCGATGCCATTGTCACTAGCTATTTTACACAGATTATCATCTTCTGTCAATTCGGTTGTGCATAAAACAACAACATCAGCCAATTTACTTTTTTTTGCTTGATCAATAACATATTCTATAGAGTATCTGTCTAGTATTTTTTTATAACACTTCTTCTGTAACCTAGATGAATCGCTCCTAACTGTTATTATAATCCCCTTATTCATGCCATAACCTCTTACGATAATGTCTCAGGTAATTTATTTGACCTATATGACATATTGTTTATTTTTATATTATTTTTATTAGCAATAAAACAAAGATATTTTAAATCAGCCATAATTTGCTTTCTCATTGCAGGATTGTCAAGAGCTGCTGATCCGTGTATAGACTTGTCAGTTTTGACTCTGCTGTCGGTAAAGCCAGCATGAGTTGATCCGTATGTTTCCAATGCTTGATTGTGTGACAAATCAAACCCAGTAACATTTATTGGGTTGCAGCCCATCCACAAAGCATAGGCTATCATGTGATTGGTAATAGTATTACAGTGAGAATAAGCTTTCTTGATGCCATATTTTTGTGCTAGCGCTATTTGAAATATTTTTTGTTCCCACATCCAAGGATAAACCAATTTAGTTTTTGACATTTTTAATAACTTTACAAATTCTTTTCTAATGGGAATTGTAACAATAGACTTTATATTTTTCTTCATACAGAATTGAAAAGGGTCCTTAAGCTCATCATATGAATTAGCTGCACACCAATAGTCTGGTTTCATATCTTTGTCAAAGAAATCAGGCACCATGTGAAAATGATTGCATGTAAACTTAATATCATCGCGATGCGAAGCCTGATTGGTCTCGAAGAGGCTCGGTCCTAATCCCATAATGAGGGCTGGCTCATTGTGGTATTTATTATTAAGGCTCTGTAGCTTTTCGTATCCCTCCAGCATATGCTGCTTGAAGAAGTTCTTATCTTCTAGATTATCTATTTGTGCATCTTCAAGATAAGTGGTATTATATTGATTTTTGATTATTTCTAACGGATCTACCAACTGGTCTCCTACCAAATGAATTTTGATTTATAATATTGAACTATGTGTTTTATTTCTTCATTAAACTTCTTTTTTGTAAACCAGCCCAAAGATTGCAATTTGGTATCGTCTACAGAATATCTTACATCTTGTCCCTGCCTAGAATACGAAAAGTCTACATATTTTTCTAGGTCGTCTACACTGTGCCCAAAGCATTCAATAATTTTTTTGACAGTATCAATGTTTTTTTGCTCTTCGTGCCCTGAAATGTTATAAATCTCGTTTGTTTTCCCGCTCTCAACAATTTTTACGATTGCTTCGGCTGTGTCGTCAGCATGTAACCAGCACCTATAAGGCTCACCATCATTATGCAAACAGGTTTTTCTGCCACGATTCAGGTTTTTAATAGTCAAAGGAATTAGTTTTTCTGGATATTGACCAATTCCGTAGTTGTTTGCTGGTCTGACAATCACATATTCTAAATCATATGTTCTTGCCCAAGCCAAAACAAGCATGTCTGCTGCCGCTTTAGAGGCAGAATAAGGATTGCTAGGCTTAAGCAGGTCTTCTTCTTTGTGGTCTCCACTTACAATGTCACCGTAGACCTCATCTGTGCTAAAATGTAAGAAAATTGGTCTTTCACCAACATTTTTTTGCTTATTTCTTACTAATTCTAACAAATTTTTAGTCCCTAAAACATTAGTTTCAAGGAATTTGTCACTACTAACAATACTATTTGCAACATGAGACTCTGCTGCTGTGTTGATTACATAATCACAGTCATACAGATGGTCCAAATCTTTAATATCAGCCTTCTCAAACCTAAAATTTGGGTGAGTTGAGAACTCTTCAATCAAATCTGTGTTGGCTGCATAGGTGCATTTGTCAATTCCATAGACCATCCATCCTTTTTCAAGGCATTTTCTAGTTACATAGGAGCCAATAAAGCCCAAACAGCCTGTCACATATACAATTTTCATGCCTTATCCTCAAAGAATTTATCGACAACTTCTTTAATATAAGCGATTTTTTGGTCATCAATTCCAATAAAAGTGCCCAAAAAGAACGAATTGAAGGTCGCTTTATGTGCATTTGGGAACTGTTCTTGAAGATTATCATACCCTTTTGCAATGTGCTGGTAGCCCGGATGATACAAGATGTTGCCGGAGAAGTATGATCGAGTTTGAATCTTGCTTCCTTCTAGATGATTAATAAAGTCCATTCTAGTAAAACCCGCACCCTCTTTGACTGTGAGGAGATACCCAAACCAACTTGGGTCTGCCTTTTCCTGTGCGACAGGAATGTGAAAATACTTCTCATAAGGCTTAAAAATTTCAGTCATTTTATCAAAATTAACTTTTCTTGCCTCATGGAAGTCATGTAGCTTTTTTAACTGCTGGAGCCCAATCGCTGCCTGAAGATCTAGTGGCTTGAGGTTGTACCCAATTTCGTCAAAAACATATCTATGATCATAATTTGCTCCCGGTGCGCCGGGGAGCCAGTCTCCAAATCTATTACCACAAGCAGTCCCAGATGTCACATTTCCGGGCATTGATGTATTACAGTAACATGCACGACCCCAATCTCTAAAACTAGCAAGAATTTGCCTAAATTTACCAGAACTTGTGGCAACGAATCCTCCCTCTCCCATGGTCATGTGGTGAGCAGGAAAGAAAGAGCAAGTTGAAATATCTCCAAATGAGCCTAGCTTTTTTCCGTCATAGGAAGACCCTAGAGCATCGCATGCGTCTTCCAAAAAGATAAGATTATACTTCTTTATAAGAGCCATGAGCCTATCCATATCCGGAGGGTTACCCAAGACATGAGCAAAGCAAATACCCCTAATTTCAGAATTTTTATCTTCTTCAAGGAGCTTTTCTACTTGATCCAAATCTAGGTTAAGATCTGGCAAAGTGACATCCACAAACACAGGCTCAAACCCACACTGAATTAGTGGATTAATTGTTGTGGGGAAGCAAACGATTGGCGTAATAAACTTAGAACCCTTTTGTAAGTTCCACTTTTTCTTTACATACCTGTCTTTACTTGTCAAAGCTGCAACCATTAAAAGATTAGCAGAACT
>CEOA01003206.1_pt1 | contig 31565 bp, 38 predicted proteins | sample 530251 | NCBI WGS metagenome assembly CEOA01 (sample SAMEA2619838, study PRJEB7988) | marine metagenome | biome: marine biome (ENVO:00000447); feature: surface water layer (ENVO:00002042); material: "saline water (ENVO:00002010), including plankton (ENVO:xxxxxxxx)" | depth 5 m
TAATATGGCTAGTACATTTGTAAATAATTTAAGACTTGAGGAAATGGCGACTGGCGAACAGTCGGGTAACTGGGGTACAAAAACAAATACAAATTTAGAACTCATAGGTGAGGCTCTAGGTTTTGGCACTGAAGCTATAACAACAAATGCAAACACACATACGACTACAGTAGCAGATGCCTCTTCTGATGCTGGTAGAGCTATGTTTATTAAATATACAGGTGCTTTGGATTCAGATTGTACAATCACGATTGGTCCAAATACTATGAAGAGAGTTCATATTATCGAAAACGCTACAACTGATAGTGGTAGCTCTGGACCTTATAATATTATTATAAGTCAAGGCTCTGGTGCAAATGTTACTATAGCTAATGGCACTGCTAAAGTTGTGTATTTAGATGGAGCAGGTTCTGGTGCAGCAGTGGTTGATGCTTTTGCACATTTAGCTGCTGTTGATCTTACTGTAGATGATGATTTAATAGTAAGTGATAATATTACTTTAAAGTCAGATAGTGCAGTTTTAGGGTTTGGTGCTGATACAGATACAACGCTTACACACACAGACGGAACTGGACTTACTCTTAATAGTACAAACAAACTAACATTTGGTGATGCTGCAAGTTTTGTGCAACAATCCGCTGATGGCACTTTAAGAATAGATGGAGAGGCTATAATAGATTTAAATGCCAGTACCAGAGTTGATGTTTCAACTGACTTACAAGTTGGTGATGATTTAAGTTTAGCCTCTGATGGTGCAGTTTTAAACTTTGGTGCAGATAGTGACGTAAATCTAACTCATGTTGCAGATAGTGCATTACTTTTAAATGATGCTATCAAAATGACGTTTAGAGATAGTGCCTTGTCCGTAAGCTCTAGCACTGATGGACAATTAGATGTAGATGCAGATACAGAGGTAGAAATAACTGCACCAACAATAGATTTAACTGCCTCAACTAAAGTTACAGTGAGTAACGATGTTGAAGTTACTGGTAGATCCGTTGGTGTAACAGTAACAGCAGAAAATGATGGTAGTTTTGATTTAGCAGTAGGTAATGACTTTACTTGCACTACGAGTGGTAATACTGAAATTACATTTAGTAATGCTAAAGCTGGTCAATCTGGAAACATAAAGTTTGTAAATGCCAGTAATCATACAATAACTGCAAATGCACTTGTAGCTATAAATGCAGATGTGCTTACTACGATATCATCAAGTGGCACATATCATTTAGCGTACTATGTTACGGCAGATAGTGGTAATGATACAATATTAGTATCGGCATCAGCGGCTCTTACATAAGGATGGTTAATGAGTTTAGTTAAGGCAAATGGTGCAGGAGAAGTAAGCTTAGGTTTTTATAATGGAGCAACTAGTAGATCTTTAAGGATGCAAGATGCTAGATTAACTAGAACTCCAAGTTCTACTGGTAACCCTAAAAAATGGACTTTTAGTGCGTGGCTTAAAAGAACAAGTTTAGGTCAATCATATATTTTTGCTGGCTCTCCTCTTGCAAGTGGTTATGATGGAATAGCAGCTATTTATTTTAATGGTAGTGATCAATTACATACTTATTACGATACATCTGGTAGTAATCCTTATGGAAATGTTAGTAGTGAAGATCGTAGATACAGAGATTTAGGATCCTGGTATCATCTTTGTTGGGCAGTTGATGCTGAAAACACAATTCATAAAATATGGATAAATAATGTTCTTGTGTCTACAAATACTGGTAGATATCCCCCTAATTTTACTTATGGTCTTAACAATAGTGGGGATCAAATGGTTATTGGAGATGGTTCTTGGGATAGTTATGGAAGTCCTAATTTTAATGGTTACATGGCAGAGATAAATTATCTTGATGGTCAATATCTTGAGCCAGATTCTTTTACAGAAACGAAGAATGGTGTGTTGATTCCTCTAAAAGACCCAAGTTTAACTTACGGAACTAATGGTTTTAGGTTACAGTTTTTGGCAACAGGAACTAGTGCCGATTCAAGTGGTATAGGTGCTGATACAAGTGGACAAGGAAATCACTATGCAGTTACTAGTTTAGCTGCAGGAGATGTGGTTTTAGATAATCCTGAGAATAATTTTAATACTTTAAATCTTTTGGATAAGTCTGGTGGCACTTTTACAGAAGCAAATTTAAGATATGATACATCTAGTTGGGATATGGCTACTGGCACTGTTCTCCTTCCATCTGGAAAATGGTATTATGAAGTGAGAGTAGATGCTTACAACGCATCTTCTAATGCTTTTAGTGTAGGGATAATACAAACAAATAAAATTAGAGGAAGTGGAAACTCTTATTATTGGTCACATTCAAGTTGGAGTACAAGTTCTCAAGGCTACTTATATGGCGTAAACGTAAATGGAACTACAGAATATAAAATTAGTGCAGGGAGTGCTACATCTTTAAGCAGTCACCCAGACATAGTTCAAGGTTCTGTAATAGGAATATTTATTGATTTAGAAAGTGACACAACATCTATAAAATACAATATTGATGGTGGAACACCTTTTGAACTTTTTACAGGTATGCAAGATGTAGATTACACTACTGGTGTGAGTGATTATCAAGCACAACTAACTTTTAATTTTGGTCAGGACAGTACATTTTCAGGGCAAGAAACAGCAGGTGGAAATACTGATGGAAATGGTAAAGGTGATTTTCATACTGCTTTACCGTCAGGTCATACAGATTATCTCGCATTATGTTCAGCTAATTTACCTGACCCCACTATAGGACCTCAAACAAGCACACAAGCAGATGACCATTTTAATACAGTACTTTATACTGGTAATAATGGTTCTCAAAGTATAACTGGAGTTGGGTTTCAGCCAGATTGGGTATGGACAAAATCAAGAAGTGCAACTGGTTCTCATTCTGTGTTTGATAGTTCACGAGGTAGGGCAAAGTCTTTATTTCCAAATTTAACTAATGCTGAAGCTACATCAGATAGTGATAAAGATTTAGTAAGTTTTGATAATGATGGATTTACTTTAGGTGCTGTGCAACAAACTGGTGTAAATGCAAATAGCACAACTATGGTAGCTTGGAACTGGAAAGCTAATGGTGGCACAACTAGCAGTAATACAGATGGAACGATTACATCAACAGTACAAGAAAGTACAGAAGCAGGATTTAGTATTGTAACTTATACTGGTACTGGTGCAAATGGTACAATAGGACACGGACTTAATTCAGCACCTGAAATGGTTTTTTATAAATCAAGAGATTCTGTTCTAGATTGGGTAGTTTCAAATAAAACAATTGGTGGAACTTATACACTTTATTTGAATTTAACCAATGGTCAAGATTCAACTACTGGAACATATAATTCAACACTTCCAACATCTACTGTTTTACACGTTGGTACAGCACCTTATGCAAATACAAGTGGAGATGATTTTGTAGCTTATGCTTTCCATAGTGTTGAGGGTTACTCTAAGATTGGCTCTTATACTGGAAATGGCTCAACAGATGGCACATTTGTTTATACTGGCTTCAGACCTGCTTTTGTATTGTTGAAAAGGACAGATACATCTGCTCATTGGGTCTTGATGGATTCTGTGAGTGACCCATATAATCCGATAGATTCTGCTTTATTACCAGCAGGAACAAATGGTTCTGGAACTGGGTATACTGTAGATTTTTTAAGCAATGGGTTTAAATTAAGACTTACTGGCTCAGCTATGAACGCAAATGGTGCAACACACATATACATAGCTTTTGCAGAGCAACCATTTAAATTTAGTAATGCAAGATAGGGAGATAGACTATGCCTTGGAAAAAATCAGATGGAACTTATATTAAAGAAGGTAAAGCATGGGTAGGTGTTGATGGCACTAAATACCCAAGTGTTTGGAGGAGATTTTCAAATGATGAGCTAAAAACTTTTGGTCTCACATGGGAAGAACCACCCAAATCAGAAAAACCTGTTGATAGTAGATTTTATTGGGGCAGAAAAACAGATGGTTCATTAATAGAAAGAAGTCTTACGGATATTAACTCAGTTGATGAAGATGGAAAAGCATTAATAGACCCTATAACAGGTAAACAAGCAATACAACTAGGATTAAAATCCATTTGGGTTGCTCAAACAAAAGCAACAGCACAAGAAAAATTAAATAAACATGACTGGATGATAACTCGTAAGTCTGAGAAAGGTACAGCAATACCTAGTGACGTAACAACATATAGAGATGCAGTTAGAACAAAATGTGCTTCTATAGAAACGGCTATTAATAATTGTTCTAACTTAACACAATTTATGGCATTGTTTGACGCACCTGTGGACAGTGATGGCAATCCAACTGGAGACCCTGCACCAATAAACGATTTTCCAGATGAGATTTAATTGTGCCAATAACGTCTTTAAAGTTCAGACCAGGAATAAATAAAGAGACAACATCTTACTCAAATAAAGGTGGATGGAACGATTGTGATTTAGTTAGATTTCGTTTTGGATATCCAGAAAAACTTGGTGGTTGGGAAAAATATAGTATAACTACCTTTCTTGGCACATCACGATCTCTTCATGCTTGGGCAAACTTGGAAGGCAACAAATATCTTGGTCTAGGAACCGAATTAAAATTTTATATAGAAGAATCTCAAGGTTACAACGATATAACACCACTCAGAAGAAAAGTTGTTAGTGGCGTAACTGTTTTTGATTTAGGTGGTTTAACAGTAACATCTATAGTTTCTGGTAACGCTGGAACAAGTGCAGTCGGATCAGTTACAATAAATGCACAAGCGAATGATACTTTTGCACCTGTATTGTCAACAGGTGTTACATCAACTGGTGAATTAGGAACTGTTACTCAACAAGAAACAACTCCAGCAGGTGTAAGTGCACTTGGGTCAGTTACTATAGAAACAACAGTTGTGCCAACAAACATAACAGTAACTGATTTTACGGATGAGTCATAATGGCAATAACATTTACATCTTCTACATCAAGCACGAGTGTAACTGTTAATGACACATCACATGGAGCTTTAGCTGGAGATTTTGTAACATTTAGTAATGCTAGTACAGGTGACACCAGTCTTAACACACAACTTAACAATGAGTTTAGTATTACATCAATTACAGATGAAAATAGTTATGTCATAACATTAAGTGCAAACGCAGCAGCAACTTTGTCTAGTTCTGGTAGTGCAGATGCAGAATATCAACTTAATATAGGTATTAACACAGTTGTACCTGGTTCTGGATGGGGTGCAGGCACTTGGGGTGCAGATGGATGGGGTTCTGCTTCTTCAGATGTCGTGGGTGGAGGATCATTACGTTTATGGTCACAAGATAATTTTGGAGAGGATTTAATATTTAATCAAAGAGATGGATTTGTTTTTTATTGGGATAAAACATTAGGCACTAGCTCAAGAGCACAAAATTTAATAGAGTTATCTGACGCTGCACCGACAATATCAAGAAAAGTTATTGTGTCAGAAAGAGATCGTCATGTTATTTGCTTTGGTGCAAATCCTATAGGACAAAGTTCACAGGATAGATTGTTAATTAGGTTTAGTTCACAAGAAAATCCATTTCTCTGGACACCAACTGCAACAAATACGGCAGGCGATTTAAGAGTAGGCTCTGGTTCTGAAATTATTACAGCAGTTAAAACAAGACGAGAGATGATTGTATTGACTGATACTTCTGTGTTTTCAATGCAATTTATCGGTCCGCCATTTACATTTGGCATTAATCAGCTTGCTAGTAGTATTACAGTTCGAGGATTTAATACAGCAGTAGCAGTAGGTGATGCAGTATTTTGGATGGGATATGATCGTTTCTATATTTACGATGGTCGTGTTCAAGTTATACCTTGTTCTGTAAGAGATCATGTGTTTCAAGATTTTAATGAAACACAGTCTGATAAAGTGTATGCAGGTGTGAACTCTGCTTTTGGTGAAGTGTTTTGGTTTTATCCATCAGCTACAAACGCAGTGGCTAATGGTGGTACTGGTGAGAATGATAAGTATGTTGTATACAACTATGATCAAAAGATTTGGTATGTTGGCAGTCTTGCACGAAGTTCTTGGATAGACAGAGGTGTGTATCAATATCCAATGGCAACAGACTCTAACCTCGTATACAATCACGAAAAAGGTAATGACAATGATGGAACTGCATTTACATCATTTATTGAGTCAAGTCCAATAGATGTGCAAGATGGAGATCAATTTGTATTTTTAAGACGTATGATACCCGACATAAGTTTTGAAAATAGTGATTCAAATATTAGTAATGATAACAAACAAGCAGTGTTGTCTTTAAAAGCACAACGTAGTCCAAATGGTGGTTTTATAAAAACATCTACCAATACAGTTACATCAACAACTGAATTAAATCATTTGAGGTTGCGAGGTCGATCATTTGGTCTTAGAGTAGAAAGCACAACTCAAGGTGTAAATTGGAGACTAGGGACACAAAGAGTAGATTTGAGAGCGGATGGAGATAGATGAGTAGACAACTTGTACCACCAAATTTTTCTTTGCCTCCAGATGAATATGATGTGCAATATTTTAATGAAATGGTAAGAAGTTTAAGTCAATTAGTGACACAATTACAAAATCCTGGTGAACTTCGAGGCACTAAGATTACTTTGACGGACTTGCCAACAAGTGATACAGGTTTAGAGGTAGGTGCTTTATTCAACGATAACGGAACAATTAAGGTAAAGACATAGACGAATAATGAAAAGTAAGGTAATATATAGCCATGAGCCTAGGTAAATTATTAAAAGATATAGCACCTGTGCTAGTTGGTAGCTTTTTAGGACCTGCTGTGGCTGGAACAGGGGTTAGTCCATTTATAAGCAGATCAATTGCAGGAGGCTTAACATCTAAATTATTAGGTGGCAAAACTAAAGATGCACTTAGAAATGCTTTAATTGCAGGAGTTGGTGGTGCTGCTTTTGATAAATTCAGTGGAGCAGATCAAACTGTAACAAAAGGTGCAGACGGAACAATTGTTCGGAAAGATTTACCAACTGGCAGTCGAGGAAGTGGTGAGTTTTTAAGAACTGGTGCAAAAGAATCTGGTTCAGCAACTATTCCAACAGAAGCTGCTACAAAAGGCATTGCAGAGACATTTAAGCCAAAAACATTTAGTGCAGAGCTTCTTAGATCTGCTGGAGTTGGTGGCGATAATTTACTGGCAAGATTATTAAACACACCTTTAGGTGAGGGTTTAACTGCTGGTTTGATAGCACAACTTGTTGCTGGGGATGATGATGAAGAACAAAAAAGAGAGTTTGAACAAAGACCTTTTGGTTTTGGAGGACCTGGTGGTAAGCTCGGTGGCATAACTTTCGCCAGAGAAGGTGGAGAAATGGGATTTCCAAGACGAACAGGTGGTATAGATCCATCTGAGGGTTCTGGTACAAAAGATGATGTCCCAGCTATGCTTATGGCTGGTGAGTTTGTACTAACAAAAGATGCTGTAAAAGGGTTAGGTGATGGCAACTCAAGAAAAGGTATACAAAGAGCTTATAATATGATGGATGAATTAGAGTCGAGGGCGTAATGGCAACACAAACAGTTGAAAATATTCAAAGATTACCTCCGTTTTTAGAGGGTTTACAAAAAAGATTGTTACAAACAGGGTTTGGTACGTTTGATGGTGAAACGCAAACGACACCTGGCTTATTAGATAGTCCACTTAATTTACCACAATTCCAAATTGCTGGAATGGACCCGTTAAGACAACAAGCTATCACGCTTGGTCAGAATCTTGCTGGTTCATTTAGACCTTTTATTGAGGGTGCTGCTGGTCAGGCTCTTGCTGGACAACAGGCTTTAACATCAGGGTTACAATTTTTACAGCCAGATGCTATTCAACAATTTCAAAATCCTTTTCAACAACAAGTCATAGATGCAACTATGGATCAGCTTAATAGACAAGCTGATTTAAGAAGATCTCAAGCTGATGCTGCAGCAGTTAGATCTGGAGCTTTTGGTGGATCAAGAGAAGGTGTGCAAAGAGCTGAGACAGAAAGAGGCTTACAACAAGTCAAAGGTGATACTTTATCACGACTGCTTTCTCAGGGCTTTACAACTGCATTACGAGCAGCACAAAATGCTGGTCGTTTGTCAGGTGGTCTTGGACAAGCATTTGGCACGTTAGCTGGTACTACAGGTGATTTAGGCAGATTACAGCAGGCACTAGGTCAAGCTGACATATCACAATTAAGTCAACTTGGTGCATTAAGACAAGGGCAACAACAAGCACAACTTGATGCACAAAGACAGAATTTATTACAACAAGCACAAGAACCATTTACAAGGTTGCAACTTGGACAGAACTTATTACAAGGTATGCCAAGTGCATCTATTCCTTCAACATTTCAACAAGCAACACAACCTGGTGCAAATCCATTCTTGCAAGGTATTGGCGCTTATACAACATTGTCACAGATTGCACCTTTTGGTGGTGGCAAGTCTACATAGGGCAGGAGTATGTCAAGAGTTAGAAAACCAAGAGGCAAAGCGTTAACTTTAACTGAATTACTAGGGTTAGATAAATCTGGTTTAGGCACAGTCAGAGGTCCTCAAGGTGTGGCACAATCTAAACAACAAAAATTTTTAAAAGAACAAGCTGGACAATTAGACGTTCCCATTGGGGTTCAACCAGCTATTACTAATAATTTAGGACAGCAAATACAAACTACTATTGATCAAAGTTTGGAAAATTTGCCACCTCCAAGTGATAACAGATTTCAAGATCCAAATGTAAATTTAAAAAAAGTTCCAAAATTTGAAGGAGAGGGCACAGGCGAGGAAACAATACCACCTGGCGATGCACTCGCTGGTATTGATCAATCTCCTACTGGACAGGGTGCTGATGTAAAGGCTAAAGAAGATGATACATTTGATATAGGAGAAGCATCAGATGCAGATATAGATTACACTGATGTAGGAGAGCCAGGCTCTGAAGCACCAAAAGATACACCAGAGACAACATTAGCTAAAGAACAAAAAGCATTGCAAGATTTATTCAAAGAAACTATGTCAGAGACAGAAGAATTGTACAGTGATGAAATAGCAAAAGCACAACCTAAAACAATTGACGAATACAAAGCAGATTTTCAAAAAGCAACGGGTATAGATATATCAGGAGAGCCTGATAACAAATCAGCTCTTATGGCTCTTGGGCTAAAGCTAATGCAAAATAGAGCTGGTAAGGGCTTCGATTTATCTAAAATACTTACAGAAGTTGGTAGAACAGGAGAAGAAACATTACCTGCCTTTGAAAGAGCAAAAGACAAAGCTAGAGCTGGTCAACTTGCCGCTGGTAAGTTTGCATTAGGACAAAGAATGGCAGATACAAAAGCATTAGCTGCTCTGAACAAAGAAAAGAGACTAGCTTTACTAGGTCTTGGCAAAGAATTTAGAGGTAAAGCTGAAGCTAGAAGACTTGCAGCAGCAAAACATCTTAATGATGTTGAGTTAAAAGAGTTAGAGTTTACTCAAAAAAGATTAGAGGCATTACGTAAAGGAAATGAAAAATTATCAGAAGTAACAAAAAATCAAGGATTCTCACCTATTGATGGACAGACTCAATTAAAAGTATTCAAAGCTTTAAGAAAAGATGCGAGTGTTGGTAATCCACTTGTTTACACACAAGCACCTGATGATATAAGAAGATTTAAAGATGCTTATGGCAACATAACAAGAGCAAGAAATACTTTAAATAGTATAAGTGGATTGGTGCAGGGTTTAGGAGATGAAACTGGATCTCCCTTAGCTGATCAGGTGTTAGAACAAGTCAAAACTGTTGGTGTTGCTATAGGGCTTGATCCAAAAAAATTATTTAAAACACTTGTTACAACAGGTAAAGATGGACAATTAGAGGTTGTCAAAGGTGTTGGTAGAAAACAAATGATTGAAGTTTTAAACAGAACTTTAATTAATGAATACAAAAAGTTTTTAACACAAGAAACTGGTAATGGTATATCTAATCAAGATGTACAAAGGCTTGAAGAGGCATTAGGTAAAATAGATTTGTTTGGAAACCCTCAATTATCATTACAAAGAATCAACGAGATAGATCAAATATTTGCTAAAACACAAGATCAGATAACAAATACACTTACAGGTTTTAAAGATAGAAATAGTTATGTAACTGACGATCAATTTGAGAGAGCGCAAAAAGAATTAAAATCAGGCACTGTTGAACAGTTTGGAAAATCAGGACCTAAGTTTAATGTAAGTACTGCTGACGATGGAACACTAACTTATACATTGGTTAAGTAATGGCAACAATAAAAATAAATTTACCTAACGAGAGCTTCAATTTTGAGATAGCAGGCAATGAGCCTACCGAAGAAGAACAGGCTGCTATCAACCAGATAGTACAACAAAAGGTTGCTGAATCACGAAAAGCAGAAGCAGTAGCAGCACAAACAACTGAACCATCACCAGAAAAAAACAAACAATTGTTCGATGTCGAGACTGGAATTAAGAATAATGCACTTAGATCTGCACTTGGTGTAGCTGAAACAAAAGAAGAAGAAGAAGCTATACTTAGAAAGTTTGATCTTTCAGATGATGATTTTACTAGAGATAATAGAGGTAGACTTGCTTTGACACCAAGTGGAGCTTTAAAATTTGGACAGCAGACAGATAAAAATATACTTATAGATGAGGAAGGTTTTAGTCGTTACGATTTTTCCGATTTATCTGGAATAGCACCAGAACTTATAGCTGGTATAGGTGGAGCTATTGCTGGTCAGTTGTTAATACCAATCCCTGTTCTTGGTGCTGCTATAGGTGCAGGCACAGGAGCTGCGACAGGTCAAGCTATCGAAGAAGGCGTTGAGGCTTTAGCAGGTGTGTCTAAACAATCTGGTGAAGAAATAGCTGCTGATTTAGGTAGAGAATTTGCTTATGGGTTCGTAGGTGAGGGTTTGCTTGGTGGTGCAGTAGCGGCTTTTAGATTAGCAAGAAGATCAGTAACACCTGGCAAAGGATTAACGTCCAAAGAAGCAACCACAGCAGGACAATCTATATCAGAGCCTATTGATGAAGCAGGTAATGTAATTAAGCCAAAAGATTTTGCAAAGTTGACTGCTGATGAACAAATAGCTGCCACGAGTCGTGTTGTAACTAAACCAGACGGAACAGTTGTTCGTGGTGGATTCGGTGTTAGACCAACTTTATCAGCAATAAAGGCACCATCACTTGTAGCTAGAATCCAAGCTATTGGTGAAAAAATATTTAAAACATCAGATCGTTTAAAGAATAACAATGACCAAATCAAAACATTACTTGATGCTTATAAGAATAAATATGGTGTTACAGATGATGTTATTGATACAGATGTGGGTCAGATACTCAAAGATGGCATGGTTGAGAACAACACAAGACTTTTAAATAATGAAGAAGCATTAACAAATGTTGTTGTGAAACATTTAGAAGATTCTGTAAATGCTTTTAAACAAGCTGGAACTAGAAACTCAAATGTGGAAGATGATTTATTTGAAATAATTAAAGATGCTTCAGTGAATTTTGATGAAATGATAGCAGGAAAATTTGCTGCAGTTGATAAAGTATTAAGAAATTCAAGTTTAGGTGGCGATGCTCTTATTACTACAGGAAGATTTAAAGACACAATAAAAAGACTTAGAAGAGACTATGGATCTGCAATAGCCGCTGGCACAGAAGATGGCATTAAAATAAAACAAATCATTGCCGCAGTAGAGGATGTTGGGGGAGCAAGTTTTAACAAACCAGCTTCATTCAATCAACTTTACAATTTAAGAAAAACATTAAGTGATATAAGAATGTCATTACCAGCTAAATCAAAATCAGTTCGTGGAGAATTGGTTACTAAAGATGGTGATGGATTGCTGGATAAAGTTGATGCGATATTTAAAGAGATAGGAGATGAGAATAGTACAACATTTAGAGAGATGGTACAAAGATCGTCTAATTCTCCTTCAGATATGAAAAAATTTATTAATGCTGGTAAAGCAATAAAAAAAGCACAAACTCAATTTTTTCTTGGCAGAAGTATTATTGAAGATTTAAATGTGTCTAAAACAATCAAAAATTTAGAGGCTTACAAATCTCAACCAGGCAATATTGTAGATAAGGTACCACAAAATATTGATATTTATGAAAATATTGTAAAGAACAATAACCCAAACTTTATACAACGTGCAAAAGAATTTATTACTGAGTATGGTGGTAGAGTTGAAGGAGGTAGAGTTGTACCAGGCACAGGCAAAGAGTTAGCTGATGAATTTGTTGCAAGAGCCGCTAATCATACCTTAGAAGAGGCTCTTAAAAAATCTGGAATAAGTAATTTCACAAATGTTAAAAACTTTAATTCTGAAAAGTTTGCACAGTCCATTAAAAATTTAGGCACGACTGCAAAAGAATTATTCGGAGCAGAGACAGATCAAATACTTAAATTAGCAGACGAGATAGGATCTGTGAAAATTACAGGACTTGAGTCTGATCAAGTGCTTCGACAATTTAGAAATATTAGAGGTGACACAAGATCTAATACTTCATTGGTAAGAAAACTTGAAGCATTAGCTGAGACACAAAAGAGATTAGCCGCTAATCAAAAAAATGTCATACTTAGGAAATTAGCCGATGATACTGGTGATTTAGATCCAGTCGAGGCAGCTCGTTTTCTTGTACAAAAAACAACAAAAAATTCACAAATAAAACCAATAATAGAATATTTTAAAAAACAAGGACAAGATGGTGAGCAAGCCTTAAATAAAATTCAAAGTTATTACATTAATAGTATCATAGATGACTTTGGAGAATCCATTATGACTGATGGTAAATCTCTAAATGCTTTTGCCGATAGACTATTAGCGGCTTCAAAAGACAACAAATTAGTTACAGTCTTTGGCAAACAAGTTGGTAATAATATGAAAAACTTTGGCAGAATACTTAAATTTAATGCCAGAACTGCTGAAGGTGGTGATCTTGTTGCCGCTAATATAGCTGCTTCACCATTCCAAAATGTAGGAAAACTTGTAAAGTTTAGTATTTTAGGTAACAGACTTTTATCAAATGGATATTATGATGATATACTCAAACAATATAATGGTGTGACCTTAAAACAATTTCAAAAACCTGCTGATAGAGCAAGAAGCTTAGGATCAATTATAGGTAAAGCTCTTAGTATCGGAACAGGACAAACAATACAAAGTGCTGTGGATGAAGCAGAAAGTCAAGCACAGTCATTTTTAGAGAGTCAAGGGTTAAATGTTAAGTTACCAGATATAAAGGCTGAAGATTTAAGAACAGGTAATCTATCTACATTTTTATCACCGACTAGACCGAATGTACCTTTAGATCAATTAAAAATACCTGAGCCAGTAACTGGAAGCACATTAGGTAATATAGATGTTACAAATCCAGCTAATGCTTTTTCATTAGGATTAAACCCTACTGACATGGCTATTGCACAGAGAAGAAGAGGCACACAATGAACATAGATGAGCTTAGACAAGAGATTCAGAATGACGAGGGACGGGTCAACTCCGTATATTTAGATCATTTAAACCTACCTACTGTAGGCATAGGGCATCTTATAAAAGAGTCAGATCCAGAATACGGATTGCCAGTAGGAACAGCAGTTGATGACGAAAGAGTTAACGAATTATTTGATCAGGACATCAAAGTTACGCTGTCTGAGTGCGAACAATTATACGGAAACTTCAACGATTTGCCTGAAGAAGTACAAAAGATTCTGGCAAATATGATGTTTAATCTAGGCAGACCAAGACTTTCCAAGTTCAGGAAGCTATGCAAAGCTGTAGCTGATAGAGACTGGCAAGAATGTGCTGTCCAGATGGAAGACAGCCGTTGGCACAAACAGGTAACTAATCGCGCTAATCGTTTAATCTCTCGTATGAAGGCTGTTGATAGCACCTAATCCTAAACTGGTAACTTTAGCTCTGTAATCGTTGTATTCTTCTTTTTTAAATTCCTGATCAATCATTAGCCCTAATTGCTGTCTAATGTTTCTTCTTTGATGTTTAATTATTTTTTGAAGTTTTTCATAACTTTCGATGTCTAAACCAACTGACTTGAATTTTGTTGTATCTGTCATTATACTACCTCCATGACCTATTCATACCCATTTATACCCAAAAAGACCAAAAGAGCCAATAAGTATTTTGCGAAAAAAACTATGGCATTTGGTTTAAAATTTGATTCAAAGTGGGAATCAGAAAGATGGGGACAGTTAAAAGCAATGGAAAAAGCAGGTGTTGTGACTGAATTAGAACGACAAGTACGTTATACTTTAGCAATAAATGATATAAAAATATGTGATTATGTTGCCGACTTTAGATATTTACAACAAGAAGAAGATGGATTTTATAAATTGATTGTAGAAGATGCAAAAGGCGTGCTTACACCTGAGTTTAAGCTTAAAAAAAAGATGATGAAAGCTATACATAATATAGATATACACCTGTCTTATAAAAAAAAATGATAGTTTAAGTATTGACATTGTTGTAATCATCGCTATATTTAACCTTGCAAGTAGAAATTTAAGAAAGTGAGGTTAGTATGGAACAGAATTTCTATGACATGAGTGATCATGAACTTTTACAGGCAAAGTTGTCTATAAAACGTGAGATTGATCGACAAAAAAAGAAGATGGAAGAGCTTAATGGCTATCTTAATGATAGATATTTTAGTGTAGCTCGTGAAGATTTGCAGAGACAAGGCAAAGATTTTGGTACGACTACAGTATTTTCTGATCAAGAAGATAAGGTTAAGGTCTCCATTGCTAAAAAAGTAACATGGGATCAACAAGCATTGCGTGATGCTTTCGATAGCATGGATGCTGAAGATGCAAGACATTATGCAAAGATCACATATTCTGTGGACGAGAGGAAGTATACCAATGCTCCTCCAGCTATTGTTGAGAAGCTTCAGCCTGCCAGAACTGTCGAGCAAGGCACGATTAATGTTGATCTTGTACAAACAGAGGAGGCTTAATTGGCTTTAGAGATAATTACTGCCGAACAACGTATGGCAGAAAAGAGAGGTCATAAGATGGTCATCTGTGGTCAAAGTGGTGTGGGCAAGACAACTCTTGCTCGTACTCTTGATGCAGATACAACTTTATTTATTGATCTTGAAGCAGGTGATACTGCTATAAAGGATTTTCCTATTGATGTAATTAGACCAAAGACATGGCAAGAGTGTCGTGACTTTGTTTGTTACATTGGTGGTGTTAATCCGTCTTTATCAAGGGAGCCTTATGATAAGTTACATCATGAGAGAGTTATGCAAGAGTTTGGAGATAAACTTGTGCAAATGAATAAATACGACACAATTTTTGTGGATAGTATTACAGTTGCAGGACGTTTATGCTTTCAATATTGTATGTCTCATCCCGATAACATTGCCGAAAGATCTGGCAAAGTTGATACTCGTGCTGCTTATGGTATGCACGGCAGAGAGATGATGGCTTGGCTAACTCATCTACAACATATTAGAGATAAGAATGTTATATTTGTTGGCATACTTGACTCTAAGTTAGATGATTATGGTCGAACTAATTATGAGTTACAGATAGAAGGTTCTAAAACTGCACGAGAACTACCTGGCATTGTCGATGAAGTTATAACAATGACAGTGATGGGTGGTGGCGAGGGTGTGCAACCATACAGAGCTTTTGTATGTCAAACTCTTAATGAGTGGGGTTATCCAGCCAAAGATAGATCTGGCAAACTTAATGTTATTGAGGAGCCACATTTAGGTAAGCTTATGGCGAAGCTAAATGGAAATATTGTAACCGATTTAAATAAAGTTGAATCACAACCAATTGAGAAAGGAAAATTATCGTGATTGATTTAAATAATGTAACTGGGGGTGGTGGTTCTGATTTTGAACTCATTCCCGAAGGGACTATTGCAAGAGCAATAATAAATATACAACCTAATCCTGTGACTATACCAGAGTTAAGTAATACGCCAATGTTTAAGCAATCTCAAAGTTCATCTGCTAAATGGATGGATGTTGAGTATACTATTATTGGTGGTCCATATGACAGACGTAGGTTCTGGCATAAGCATTTTTTTGATGGTGATTCCAAAGATACAGATGGTGTCGCTAAAGTAAAAAAAATTAGCTTGGCTTGGTTAAAGGCAGTTCTAGAAAGCAATAAGAATATAGCTTCTAATGATGCTTCGCCAGAGGCACAAGCCGTAAGACAACTTGATCCTGCAAAAGGTGGAGTTGCTTCAATAAATGGCATGAGTGTTTGTGTTAAGGTAGGTATTGAGAAATCAAATGATCCTCAATATGGTGATAAAAACATACTTACAGTTGTTTTGACACCTGGCATGGATGGATATATTCCTAATGGCATTACACCGAATAGTTCACCACCTGAAGGTGGTAGCACTCCACCAGTAAATAATGGTGGTAATGCTACTGTGCCTGATTGGGCAAAGGGATAGTGGTGAAAGGCATAGCAAGGGCTAACTGACCTTAGTCTACTTGCAACTCGTTTGGGTAGTACGAGTGCCCTAAAACTACCCACCATTAAGCCAGTGAGGGAAATATGAAAACTTATGAACAAGCAAGAAAAGAATACGATAAAGAAATAAAACAAGCACAAGATCGTATAAAAAATATTAAGGCAACCAAAACTTTTGATTTTAAATGCCCTCAATGCAAAAAAGTTAAAAAAATTTTAGTGATCCGAATGAAGCAAGGCAGACAAGGTTTAAAATATTGTCATGCAAATTGTAGAGCAGCCGCTCAAAGACGAAGGGATAAACAAAAGTTTATTGATGAAATTACACGATTAAAAAATAAGGTGAAAGAGTTAAAGAATGATTCTTAGACCATATCAAGAGATAGCAGTACAAGATGCTTCAGATGCTTTAGATAAGCATAAAAATACTATTGTCGTTGCACCAACGGGTGCTGGTAAAACTATTATGTTATCGGCGCTGATCGGCAAACGATATTCTAAAGGTAAAAAAGTTTTAGTATTACAACACAGAGATGAACTTGTAGGACAGAATGCAAGCAAGTTTAGTCGTGTTAATCCAAAAATATCAACGAGTGTAGTTGATGCTTCACAAAAGAACTGGGATGGTAGTGCAGTATTTAGCATGGTGCAGACCTTATCCAGACCGAACAATTTAGATAATATGTCGAAAGTAGACATGATGGTCATAGATGAAAGCCATCATGCTATAGCTGACACATACATGAGAATTATTAAAAGAGTTAAGGAAGCTAATGAGTCTGTAGAGATTGTTGGCTTTACGGCTACACCTAATCGTGGTGACAGAAAAGGCTTGAAAGATATTTTTAACAACTGCTCACATCAGATTGAGATAGGCAACTTGATACGAGAAGGATTTCTCGTGCCACCAAAAACATTTGTTGTTGATGTAGGTGTACAACAAGACTTACAAAATGTTCGTAAAACAGTTTCAGACTTCGACATGAGTGAGGTCGAGCAGATTATGAACAAACGTGCCATTAACGAGAAGATTGTAGAGGAGTGGCAAGAGAAAGCTGGAGACAGAAAGACAGTTATATTCTGTAGCACAGTCGTTCATGCACAAGATTTATGTGATGAGTTTAGAAGATCACAAGTCAGAGCTGAGATTGTGACAGGTGAAACTCCATCGGAAGAGAGAAAACAAATACTTCATAATTTGGAACATGGAGATGTTCAGGTCGTTGTAAATGTTGCAGTATTGACAGAGGGTTTTGATGCACCACCTGTCAGTTGTATTGTGCTTACAAGACCATGTTCATACAAATCGACAATGGTGCAAATGATTGGTCGTGGACTACGAACAATAGATCCTGAAGTTCATCCAAATGTAATTAAAAAAGATTGTATCGTATTAGACTTTGGCACAAGTGTGTTGACACATGGATCACTTGATGAGGGTGTTGATTTAGATGGCAAAGATAAAATGCAACAAGGTTCAGCTCCTGAGAAAGTATGTCCTAACTGCAAGTGCCTTATACCATTAAGTGTTCGTGTCTGTCCTATGTGTGGTCACGAAATTGAGATGCAGGCAAAAGAATTGCTTGAGACATTTAACATGACAGAGATTGATCTTATAGACAGGTCACCATTTAGATGGATTGATTTGTTTAATAATGGCAAATGTATGTCGGCAAGTGGATTTAATGGTTTTGGGTTAGTGGCACATTTAGATGACGTTTCTGTAGCCTTAGTTAAACGTACAAAGGGCAAACTTAGAGTTGTGGGTGTTGGTACTAAAGAACAAGCTTTAGCCTCTGCTGATGATTTTTTGAGACAAATAGAAGATAGTGATGGCGCCAAGAAAGGTAAAAGATGGTTAAATCAAGCCATGACAGAGAGACAAAGAGATGCTTTGGCAAGAGAGAATAAAATTGTAAGTCAATTAGATCTTAGCTTTAGCAAATACAAAGCAGCGTGTTGGTTAAATTATTTGTGGAATAAACAAGAGATAGATGGCAGAATTTTAGATTATTACGAAGGAGACAACAATGCAGCGTAGTGAAGCTTTACAAAAAGCAGAACAATTAATCAACGGACCCAGAGCAAGAACACACGGAGATGCTAAAGATACACATGAATCAATAGCTAATATCATGAATGTTTTGTGGAGACACAAACTTAAATCAGAACTTACTTATGATGACATATATAAACTTTGCATAGTGCAGAAACTTGTTCGGGATTCTCAAAATCCAAAGAACATGGACAATCCAATAGATGTAATAGGTTATGCAGCACTATGGGCAGAGGGAAAAAGTGGCAAAAATTAACGTGGATTATCAACTCAACATGAAGTCTAAAAAGAATGTGCAATATATTCGTGAGGGTAAGATTGTTATTCCTATATTTTTAGAAGATAACAAAGATCATGTATTAGATCACATAGACACATATATCGAAGAAGCTATTAAAGACACAGATGATGAGTTGTTAGGTGGTGTAATAGTGGCTGAATTTTTAGGAGTTTGTCACTATTTTGATTTTATAGTAATGGAAGAAGGAGAAAAGAGATGGAAGAACATGGTATCGGGGACAGACACAATACACTAAAAGCACTGTCCGAACAATTTGCTAAAATAGGTTGGGACAAACAATTACTTCATTTGACACAGGACGATGCAATTGCCATAATTGATGCTATTCAATCAGTCAATGGAAATAAAAGCAATGGCATTCTCGACCTTAATCCAAACACAGACATCCCAGATGATGAGATCCCGTTCTAGTATGTTAGATCAAGAAATATCAAATATTGTTGACGAAGCTATTGTTGATCGGAACAAAGAAGTGAAGCAAAGAACCTACCTTGGTGCTTCAAGTTTGGGTGATGCTTGCTCTCGTAAAATACAATATCGTTACATGGGTCTGTCTATTGATAAAAACAGAGATTTTGATGCAAAGACATTACGAATATTTCAGTTTGGTCATGAGATAGAATTAAGTGTAGCTGGTTGGCTTAGACAAGCTGGGTTTGATTTACGAGTTCAGGATAAGAATGGCGAACAATTTGGGTTTAGCATAGCCGAAGGTGAGGTCAAGGGTCACATTGATGGTGTTGTCTGTGGTGGACCTTTGAAAACAGAATATCCTATGTTATGGGAATGTAAGTCAGCCAATGATAAAAAGTTTAAAGAGTTTCAAGTCAAAGGTGTAACTTTAGCTAATCCTGTTTATGCAGCACAAGTTGCATTGTATCAGGCTTACATGGAGCTAACAGATAATCCATGTTTGTTTACTGTGTTGAATAAGAACACAAGTGAGATTTACTACGAGTTTATACCTTTTAACAAAGCTTTGGCACAAGAGATTAGTGACAAGGCTGTAACAATATTAGAAGCCACGAAAGCAAATGAAGTGTTGCCAAGAATAGCACAATCTCGTGATTACTTTGCTTGCAAATATTGTGAGTTTCAAGACACTTGCTGGAGTAATTAGATATGAGGACGAAGGTAGCATCGCCCTCATATACTTCAGCCAATGAAGTGAGGTCAGTATAATGAACATTATAAAACTTGGCAATAAGAATAGGGATATGTCAGCCAATGAATTAGTCGATATGATTAGTCAGAAAGTCCCAGCCAGTGTACAAATCAATGCTCTTCGGGACACTTATCCACACGGAGAAATAAGAGGAGATGTGTTTACAATCGGGTCACTAAATGGAGAGCCAGGCAAGTCACTTAAAATAGATATTAATCCAAGATCACCATATTTTATGAAGGGGTCTGATTTTAATGGAGCCGAAGGTGTCGGTGGTATTGTAAAGATTTTGATGGAAGGAAGGAACATGAGATTACCTGAAATCAAAGAATTGTTCGGAAACTATTTAAATGATACAGCTCAACCTGAGCCAGAAATACCAAAAGAATTAAGTGTAACATTTAAAAAAACTTATGACATAAACACTCCATTTGATCACGAACATCTATATTTATCGGCAGATGGAGATTTATTATGTCGTGTTCGTAGATACAATATAAGAGATGATAATGGCAATCCAGTCATGGACAGTCATGGCAAGCCAAAAAAAGAATTTAGACAATTTACAGATGCTTCTTATCCAAAGATACCAGATGTAAGACCTTTGTATAATTTACCTAATGTTGTTGCTTCAGAGAAAGTTATATGGGTAGAAGGGGAAAAGTGTGCTGATGCACTGAATGAGATTGGGTATACTGCGACTTGCACTATGGGAGGAGCTGGTATGCTATCTCGTAAGTCAGCCAGTCGATTTGACTTTTCACCATTACAGGACAAAGAACTAATCATATGGGGTGACAATGACAATGCAGGTCGTAAGGTTGCTGAACTGGTGCAAGAACTGGCATTGAATGCTGGAGCAAGATCGGTGACTACATTAACGCCACCTAGGGGTAAGCCAGAGGGTTGGGATGCAGTTGATGCCATATCGGAAAGCTTTGACGTACAACATTTTTTAAATACGACAGTCAAACATACCAAACGTAACATAAATTTATTAGACGATAGTTTACTGGTCAATCGTTTTGAAGGTAATGCACCCGAACAAAAGTTCTTAGTTGATGGCACATTTCCGTTAGGTGTGCCAATAATATTCTCAGCAGCAGGTGATGCTGGTAAAGGTATGATGACACTTGATTTAGCTATGAAAGTAGCTTCAGGTCAGCCTTTGGCTGAGAGTTTTGGTAGTTCTATTGGAGAGTTTGGCAATGTTGTTATCTTTACAGCAGAGGATGACGAGGCAGAAATGCACAGGAGGATTGAGCGTTTGGATCCGAACAATTTGAGATTTTCATACAGGCATGAGCTTCGAGTCGTATCATTACCTAACGTAGGTGGTGTGTTTCCAATATTACAAGACACAAGAGATGGATATAGCACCAGTGAAGAGTTCGAGAGACTTTACGAACAAATATTACAAATGAATAATTTAAAACTAATTATTTTTGATCCTTTGGCTTCCTTTGTTCATGCTGATGTCAATGCTGATCCAGCGGCAGGAGCTGCTTTGACAGGTTTACTGGCACAGATCGGGACAGAAACTGGAGCTTCGGTTGTCATGTGTCATCATATGACAAAGATAAAAGATGATACTGTGGTTAATACTCCAGAGCAAGCAAGGTTACTTATCAGAGGCACGTCAGCATTAGTTGATGGTGTTCGTTGTGCCTTTGCATTGTGGCAAGTGGATGAAGCTACTGGTCGTAGACGTTGCATGGATATCGGGACTGAATACGAAAGAAACAGATGTTTTGATGGTGCAGTTGTTAAGTCTAACGGACCTGCTAACAGAAATATTAGACATTTTGTCAGAAATAGTTACTCTGGATTATTAGAGGACAAGACAGAGGAGATTAGACGATTACATTCTGGAACCAACAGAGAGATCAAAAAAGATGCCTTGTTCGCTTGGATAGCAACTTGTGAGAGGGAGGGAAGAGCCTTGACACAACAATCGGGAGCAGATGCAATACAACAACGTATGGCTTCAGATTCTGATGCACCGAGAGTGTTGCAGAACTTAACACAGCGAAGTATTGACGGAATTGTTCGGGAACTTATTCAAGAATCACGAATCGGGAAATACTCTTTCTCGACATCGGGTGGTCGTAAATGGCTTGGCACAACAGATGGTGTGATGTCTCGTGGAGAGTACGAAGCAAGCACAGCAACGGATAATGTCTAAGAAGGGCAAATACAGTAAGACCAGTAAAAGATATAACGAACTCCTTGCGTTTACCAAAAAATTAATCAATGAAAAATCAAATCAACTTGATGAGTCCGAACAATTGTTTGAAGATGACCCCAGAGCTTTGAAAGAAAAAGAGTATGGTCGAGTCAGAAGAAAGCCAACTCATGTTTTTTCCAAAAGTACATTAAGTGATATTTAAAAAGGGATGGAAAAAATCCACCCCCATTTTTATCTTTACAAGAATAGTTATCAACAAATCTTACATAGGTAGTATTTAGTTAATTTCTATTCTCCTCTAATATAATTAATAAAAAAAAAATTACAATAGTTGTTGACATATATGTAATCAATGCTATATGTAACTATTATTAACTATCTTTTTAGGAGCAAGTAGATGAGAAAATTTATAGAAAAAATGTTTAAAATAACACAATCTGATGGCATGGATGCTGAAGCTTTTTGCTGGGCAGTATTTCCTGCAAAATGGGATGACGATAAGATTTTCGATTTTATTGATTGGGTTGATTATCGTTATGATATGAATATCGGTATCAGCAGAAATCGCTATCACAATGGTGCTGGGCAAGCATATTGTGATTCACCATCAATCATAAGATCAAAGACTAGAGCTTTGATTATTCAACGTCATGCTTATGACGTTTAAGGGGGTAATATGTACGAAGTTATTATAGAAAAGCATTGGGAAGGCAAGAAATATAACGTCAAGCTTGTCTCCTGGGAAAAGAATGGCAGTGGAGTTTCATTTGGTAGAGCATTTGAAGTTCCATTTAAGAAAGCCATGAAAGTCGCTGAGGAGCAGGCAAAAAGTTATGATGCACCAATTGTTAAAAAATATTAGAGGTAGTGTCCGAGTGGTTAGGAGATGGTCTGCAAAACCATTTACAGGGGTTCGATTCCCCTCTACCTCTCCAAAATTAGGAGTTTATTATGGAAGATAAATTTGAAAAACCATTAATGGCAAGTGAGATTATCGGTGCTATGTCGCAACCGAAAAGAACCTTTTACAATTATGTAGGGGGTTCTATAGCTGAGGGCAAGATTAGGGAGACACAATCTGCATTGGTGCAGGCTCAGAAGTTTATTGTGTCTAATAAGCTTATTGATCATGCAGTTGAAGCTTCTATGTCAAAGCCAAAAGTTTTATTAGAGATGATGAAACGTGCCATACCACCATTTAAGAATATGTTTATAGAATGGGATGAAGATTATCGTGTTAATGCCTTATGGCATATGTATGAGAAATATTTGCCACAGTATAGAGATAAAATTAAGTTTCCAGAGGATCATGCTGAGAGAATTGGTTATCACATATACCATTATGAATCACCAACGGGTGACAGTTGGTTTATGTATGAGATGTGGTTAATGATTGATAAAAAATGGTTTGCTTCACCTTTAGCTAGTATTGTTCGTAATGATGAAGATTGGGATATGAATAAAGCTTTTCGTCAGTTTAAATTTAATGAAGCAAAAGCACAAGATTTACCTACTGAGTTTAGACATTATATGTTAGATGCAGAAAATTATAATAAAGAAACAGTTGCTCAAGGTCAGAAGATTATTGGAGCACCTTACACGTTAATGTATTTTGCAGAAGAAAATGAAAGATTTAAAGCCAAGTCTTTAGATGAAAAAGGAGAAGATTATGGCATTATGCACGATATTTATTCAAGAGTGACAACAGTTCAAGGTAGAGCCATGCACTGGATGATACCAAAAGAACAATTTAAACAAGGATGGAGTGTTGATTCGATGACAAAAATATCAGAGCAACATTTGCAGTTAATTAGTGGTGGAGACATTCGATTTATTGTTAGTGTATTATCTATCCTTAATTACGATTTAATCGTCAAGCAGGTACAGAAACCTGCCAAGCATAAGATAAAGCACATAAGGTTCGGTAGGAGTGTCCCTACAAACGAATATAGCCTTTTAAATATAGAATTACCTAAGCCTAGAGGTAAAACTGTATATGAAAAGATTTTCAGTGGTCATGGTACACCTAAAAAGTGGCATAAAAGACGTGGACATTGGAGACGCTATCGTGATGCACAAGGTAATGTTACCAAAAGAATTTGGGTTGCTGAGTGTGAAGCAGGTAGCAAAGCGTATGGTGAAAAGATCAATGACTATAATTTGCAAAAAAGTAATTGATCTTGCAATCAATACAATGTAATAATATCTTTAACTATCAAAGGAGCAAGTAGATGAGTAGATACAAAGATAAAATGATGGGAGTAATGCAAGAGTTTTATTCCTATTTAACTGATGATAGCATGACAAATGATCAAGCTATCGCTAGAATTAAAGAAGATCATGGCGAACATTGGGCAGAATATGTTCGTGACGAGATTGAAACTGAGGAGGCTAGGTATGAGACCATTGGTTAAACGTATTGATATGGCTTTGCATATTCAAGAGTTGTGTGCAGTTAATCACATCACTGTTAGTTATCAATCTTTAGATGATAATATTCCTAATTATTATGCCAATCAAAGGAAGAAGCATATACATATCAGACCGACTAAAAACACAGGTTATTATGTATCAGCTTTGCATGAGATCGGTCATATCATGGGAGACAATCAATCTTATAACAATACAGTAAAAGAAAGGGAGATCGGTGCGTGGATTTGGGCAATGCTTAATGCAAAAGTATGGACAGATACGGCAGATCGTGTCATGTCGAGGGCTTTATCGTCTTATGGTGTTAGTCAAGAGGAAAGTAGGGAGATCCAACAAAGGTGGAATCCGTGCCACAGAGACGATGAAAAACAAATCGCAGTTTAATGAGATTTTTATGAAAAATCTTATTAATCATATGCACAATGCAACTCCCCAACGGGAGTTGTCATTGTTAGATAAAATTTATGTAAAGGTAGTAAAATTATGTCGAAGATGATTTTATATATATGTGTGGTATGGATCGCAGGAAGTCGACACGATGGTGGTATTACGAAATGTATGTGGCACCAAAGCCAAGTAAAGTATCAGACAGTAGCTGAATGTGAAAATGATATTAAGCACTCTAAAAAGTTGGTTAGACTTAGAATTAGACAAGAGTTTGGAAATCGACCAGAGTCTGTATCAATTCATACAAGTTGTGTTATGGAGTCATAAATGGATTGTTGGGCTTGTGGCACAGAACTTATCTGGGGTGGTGATCATGATGGAGAAGATTATGGTGATGAAGTGTATCAAATCGTAACGAACCTATCATGTCCTAAGTGTGAGGCTTTTGTGCTTGTACACCATCAGAAAAAGGATGAAGATGAAACATAAAGATACATTGTCGAAAACTCACTCTACGTCTCGTAAATGGGAAAAGAGCATGAAGAAAAGAACTAAGAAGTCACAAAGACAATTAGATAAAAAGGTAGCTAAATATGATCGATATTAAGATCGGGGATTGTAGAGAGAAGTTGAAGGAATTACCGAACAATTTCTTTCATACAGTCATTACATCACCACCATACTGGGGACTCAGAGATTACGGAACTGGTAAATGGATCGGAGGAGATCCAAATTGTTCGCATATTGCTGGTAAATCCCGTAATGATGCTGATCGGGAGTTTGGTACAAAAGAGACTTTGACTGTACAATATCGTGACGTTTGTAAGGATTGTGGTGCAGTCAGGGAGGATAATCAGATTGGAATGGAGCCCAGCCCTGAAGAATATGTCCGTAAAATTGTTCGGACTTTTCAGGAGGTCAAACGGGTGTTGCGTCCTGATGGTACACTTTGGCTGAACTTGGGAGATAGTTATTCCAGTGGTGGTAGAACATCCACAACTAATCAGAGTGTTAGAGGAGACAAGGATTACGGAGTCACCAGACCACCCGTATCGGGCAGTATAAAGCCAAAAGACCTTGTAGGTATACCTTGGAGGGTTGCACTGGCTTTACAGGAGGATGGATGGTATTTAAGACAGGATATTATCTGGCACAAACCTAATCCTATGCCAGAAAGTGTGAAGGACAGATGCACGAAAGCACATGAATATATATTCCTTCTTACGAAATCAGAGCAGTATTATTACGATAATGAGGCTATTAAAGAGAATTGTAAACAATCAACCATTGATCGTAACAACTATAAGTTTAATGGTGCTTTTAAAGGACAGTTTTTAGGAACTCCGAACGAAAAAAGATGGCAAGATGGTAGACCTATTGAAAATCCTAATTTTTCTTCTGATGGAAAGTCTAACAAAAGAAGTGTGTGGACTGTGCCAGTCAAGCCTTATAACGAAGCACATTTTGCAGTATTTCCAACCAGTTTGATTGAACCAGCTCTACTGGCTGGTTGTCCTCCGAAGATTTGTTCGGAGTGTGGGACTCCCTATGAACGGGAAATGGTTACAGTCGAGGTTCCAGATCGGGAAACCAGAGACAATATGGTTGGTGTTATACCAAAAAGGGACAAAACCAGTCGTATGAATAGCAAAAATATGGAGTCACTTGTACAGGAGGATCGTGGGTTTACGAAAAATTGTTCGTGTTCAGGAAGCCAGATATCTGCTGGTCGGGTTCTGGATCCATTTGGTGGGTCAGGTACAACTGCACTGGTTGCTGATCGAAATGGCAGAGATGCTACGATTATTGAGCTAAATGAAAAGTATGTGGATATAGCTGAAACAAGATTGGGAGGTGAAACTCCATTGTTTACAGAAATTAAGAAGGAGGTCGTAAATGAAGGCTAAAAGCACCAGATGTTGCAACTGCAACGAGAAAATTGTTCGGGGTATGGCATTCCCGTTAATGGATAAAAGCCTGTGTATGGGTTGCTTCGTTGAGTTTGGATTAGCCCAGAAGCTCGATCTGGACATAGAACATTATATGAATTGTTCGGAAGAGTATTGCTTTGAATGTGATTATGCTTTTACAAAAGCACTTTGGGCACTGGACTATAAACAGACCGAAATGGGCAACTGGTACAGAAGGACCCCAGACCCGAAAATTGTTCGGATTTATGATGATTTACTTACCAACTTACCAACTTCCACGGGAAGTAAAATGTTTGGTAACCTGCAAGGTGTTGATTTTGTTGAATAAATTTAATTTACTTACAGAACTTCCAATTTATCATGGTAAGTTGATTATGGCTTGTAAGTCATTGATTTTATTGCTACTTACCAACTTACCGAACTTCCCCCCCTATAGGGGGTATAGGGGGGTGGTAAGTAACCCACCTCCCCCAACCCTATTTAACGTAACGATAAGGAGTGAAAACGTATGCCAAGAGTAGGCGAAAATTTACCGAAAGAACAAAGAGACAAAGGGCTTAAAAGATTGACACAACGTCAACAGGACTTTCTTGATAACTTCGTACATAAAGATATGACACAGACAGCTTCAGCTCGACAGGCTGGTTATAGTAATCCGTCAGTAGATGCAGTTAGGTTACTTCGTAACGAGGTCATACAGGAACGATTACAGGAGATGTATGACGAAAATAGATCTAGGTTTGGTGTAACACTTGAGAAGTCACTGCGTGATCTTAAAAAGATTAGAGACATGGCAGTAGATGAGCAAAGATACAGTGATGCTATTAATGCAGAAAAGCTACGTATGCAGGCTACTGGATTGCTCGTAAATAAGTCTCATGTGCTACATGAGAAAGTAGATAGCATGACAAAGGAAGATATACTGGCTGAACTCCAGAATCTGCAACGAAAAGCAGAGGATAGAATGAAGAAAGCCACAGTTACCCAAATAAACCCAAAAAAGATAGGCAAAAATAGTTAAACGTGGGCATGATCGGGGTCTGCACTTGCCCTGATCGGGGGCGGAGTTTCCGAACAATTTCTATAGCACACTGGTGATCGGGTTGTGATCGGGATCGGGAACCGAATAATTGTTCGGAGTTGCCAGGCTTAATCGGGCTGGGATCGGGGGTTATCGGGTCCTTATCGGGCTTCAATCGGGCTGCTGTTTGGCTTCCAGCCTAGGTTTGAGATGGTGACACCTTCGGGGTCAGGAGGCGAATCGGGCTGTCCAGCCCTCCTTCCAGCCTGGCAATACTCACAATTGTTCGTACTCACGCACCACGCACAGCGCCTCGTCCTGACCTGACTCCGAACAATTGTCCGCTCCTGTCTTCTGCTGGCGCTGTCGACAGCTCCTGAAAAAAAAATAAAAAAAAATGTTTTTATGTGTTGACACTATGCAATCATTACTATATTATATATATATATTCAGCCAAAGGAGATTTAAAATGGATATAAACAAAGTAAATGCAGTAGCAGAGTTCATGGATTTGAACGACATTGGCAAAGCCAACATCACACATCAAGACGATCATTATTATACTTTTGGGAATCAGGAGTACATGGTTTTGACTGATGCAGAAGCACAAGACAAGGTTACAGAGTCTATAAAAGAAACAGTCTGGGCTTTTACTCCAGACTTTTTAGCTTCTCATTCTGGAATAGATAGAGAGGTTTTTAAAAAGTTGCAAGAAAGTTGCGAGACTGCAAATGATGCAATCTTTAAATTAATTAAAGACTTTGACCATTTCGTCAATGATGCAGTCGGTGCAGACGGAAGGGGTCATTTCTTGTCTAGCTACGATGGTGAGGAACACCAGAAGGGAGACTTTTACTTGTATCGTACAAACTAGATCGGGCAAATTGTTCGGGAAGAATCGGGATCGGGGTCACCTGCTCCCGATTTTTTTTGTTCTGGTTCTGGATCTGCCTCCAGCAGGTACAGGTGAAACCTCACAATTGTTCGTATTCATAAATTTTTGGAGCTGGAGAAAAAACTGGCACTTTTTTGAGCTGGAAAAAAAATAAAAAAAATTAAAAAAAAATTAAAAAAGGTGTTGACAGGTGTAGTAATGATTGCTATATTAGAATCATAACAAACAACAGGAAAGGAAATGTTATGAAGAAAGACTACTTAGAAAAAACAAGTATAGCAGACGGAACAGAAGTCAGAATGTTCAGAAACTTGAAAAGCTATACAAACAGTGTCCAGATGTATATTCCAAACTGTGAAGGCAAAAAAAGATGGATCACAGTTGGGTACATCGATACAGCTAGGTTAGATGATGCACAATTTATTGTCCATGAAAAGACCAGACAAAAAGTTGTAGCAGAAAACAAAAAGTATGTTCATGCTTTTGTTAAAGGCAAGTGGAGAAGTTCTTGGACACTTGGTCAAGGTCACTCAAGAAACTATGATGTAGATCAAGTTGAATACAATCCGAAAGAAAATGAACTTTTCAAAGTTACTGATTGGTATGGAGGCAAAGAAATTTCTCCAGACTGGAGAGGAACAGTTTACTTCGGTAAGGAAACAACAACAGACGGAACATTAACTTTGTGGAAAGAAAGGGGGTAAAGCTTTCCCCACATCGGGGATCGGGCTTGATCGGGGTCAGAATTATCTGGCTCCGATTTTTTTTGTGCTTAATTTGGTTAAGGTTTTATGGGGTGAAGGAATCCGTACAATTGTTCGTATTCCTTCAGCCACCTGATGTCAGGCGAAAAAAAAAGAGCCGAGAAATATTTGGAAAGGAAAATTCTCGACTCTTCTTAATATTAACATAGTTAAGACGGGATACTGTAAACCATTACTGTCATGCCGTCTTTTATATATATAGTATTGATTGCAAACTATGTCAATAAAAAAAATAAAAAAAAATTAAAAAAAGTTGTTGACATTATATATAGTAATGATTACTATGTATATATAAACGAAACAGCCAAAGGAGGACATCATGTCAAATCATTGTTTCACAGACGTTAGAGATGGCACTCAATATCGAGTAGCTATAATTTATGAGAACCAATCAGGTTATTATCCATTGGGTAAAGCCAAGCCTGATGATCCACATGAGTTGGATAAGTGGGTTGGTGACAAAGAAGAAGTTAGGGCAAAAGTTAAGATGATGAATAAGCATCTTGATGTTAATGAAGATAGGGAGAGAGAAATCAGATTCTCTACGATGTCCTAATGACTAAGTGGGAAGTTGCATTGACAATCGTGCAGATGGTTACGTTCTGGGTAATGGTTTGTGCAGTCGTAATAATCGTACCATTTTAAGAAGGGAGGAGCTTAAGCTGGGTGAAAGCCCAGCTTCTTTTTTATCCTGTAACCGAACAATTGTTCGTATTCAAAGAAGGAGGATCAGGTGGAGGAAGAATTTGTATATGACAGGAAATGTTTCAACTGTGGTGCAATGACTTGTGCAGAGGTAGCATTCTTTTATGATGATGAAGTCTATTGTGAAGATTGTTGTCCCGATGGGTATGGTGAATAAAAAAAATTAAAAAAAGGTGTTGACAATTCTGGTAGTAATGATTACTATATAATTATGTTAATCAGCCAAAGGAGAAATAACATGAATTATAACAATCCAAAATTTGTAGCTTCAGATGAAGTTAGACAAGACAACATCAGAGCTATGTCAGAGATATGGAAAAGATGGTGTGATTTTAACAATATTCCAAAGCATGATAATGGTCAGTATTATAGTGCTGATGATATTAATTGGAACTATCGTGAAGATATGCCTTTTAAACCAACAAGACAGCAAGTTAAGTTTATGGAATCTTTTTGTGAAGTTTGGGAACAAATAGAATCAATAGAGCAAACTGCTGTATAAAAAAGAAGGCTGGGTTTCTCCATTCCCAGCCTTTTTTACTGGCTGTGTCCGAACAATTGTTCGTACTCCTATAGCCCGAATCTGCTGTGAAAAAAAAATGCAGAAAGATGTTGACATATGTAGTAATCAATACTATATATATATTATAAATTAATTTCAGCCAAAGGAGAAACAAATGAAAAAGATTTATTTTGCTTACGGAGCAAACACAAACAAAGGAGCAATGAGACGAAGATGTCCCAATGCTAAAGTGATTGGTGCTGGTCACATTGTTAATTACAAATTAAAGTTCAACAATGTAGCAGACATCGTAAAGGTCAAAGATCATATCCATGATGTGCCTTGTGTAATATGGGAGATCACACCTCAGTGTGAAGAAGCCTTGGATCGTTTCGAGGGATTCCCATCATTGTATAGGAAGATTGATGTAGAGGGTTATGTTGGTTGCCAGTATAACACAGACTACAAAGGTTTTGCTTATAAGATGAATTACTCTGGGTTTCATACACCGAGTCCACATTACGTCAAAGGGATTCGTGATGGATTGAAAGGATTCTGGGACGAGTTCTACCATGATGATATTGACAAGCACATTGATCAAGCCATCATCACAAGTTTTCGTCAGAGTGAGAAATTCACTGTCAAACCAAGAATGGTCGGAGGTAAGCAGTGGAGATAGTTGTCTCCTAGGCAGAAGCCCAGACCTTCACGGGTCTGGGTTTTTTTCTGGATCGGA
>CEOA01005746.1_pt1 | contig 31457 bp, 12 predicted proteins | sample 530251 | NCBI WGS metagenome assembly CEOA01 (sample SAMEA2619838, study PRJEB7988) | marine metagenome | biome: marine biome (ENVO:00000447); feature: surface water layer (ENVO:00002042); material: "saline water (ENVO:00002010), including plankton (ENVO:xxxxxxxx)" | depth 5 m
TCTGGTGCTCTTGATAGTCTATAAATTACAAGACTATCTTCAATCATATAAAGTTGATTAAATGCTTTGATTGCTTTTTGTAAATAAGATAGAGTGGTTTTCTTGTTTCTATCTACTAAACCAGAGGTGCAATATGTAATTGCTTCCTTTGAAATTTTTACTTTCTTGACACCAGTTCCATGCTTTCCTTTATCAATAGTATACTCATAGTATTCTTCAATTTCGGATTCAAGTTCATCCAAACTTCCAGCACCAGCAAGAGTTTTTTGAATGACTTGAGTTTTTGGATCTAATTGTTTTTTCTTTCTTACATATCTAATATCAAGAGGATCAATGGGTCTCAACTCTTGAATGCCCTGCTCAGGATTTTTAAAATCTATGACTTTATGATAGAGAATTCTTCCATCAATATACCAATTCCTAAAAATTTCGTGACTCGATCTATCAAAGTTTAGAAGTTCTTTAACATTCTTAAATTCTGCATAAATCAAATCTTTTAATTTATCACTGGCATTTAGATTTGATAATTCAATTTCAATAGGTGAATCATCAGTGTCGGAAACGATTGCTTCATTCACAATATCTTCGACCGCAGAATCACACTCAGGATAGTGTGACATCTCTCGGTATCTTTTAATTAAATCAAACTCAGTTTTATAAACTCCATCAGTGTCAAGATACTGACCATAAAATCCACTCTGCACATAAAAGTCTGATTCATCAGCGTCAGAAGGGGGAACGGGAGATACTAACTTCCCACTCCCCTTCTTTTTTTCATCATCAAAAGAAAAACCAAAAAGATTCGCCATCGTATATCTTGACTGAGTATGCGTTATACTCTATTTATCAGTCAACTCTTAGGTTGCCCTTACCAGAGTATGCCTTCCAATACTGAACCTGTAGTTCAACAGTAAACTCCTCAATAGTATCAGTTGTATCGTATGATAGATCAATAGGAGAAATATTGGTGGGGAATACACCATAGAATCTGTAAGAACGAAGTCTAGGGATATCAGACTGATAGTCTAAATCAGCTCTAGAAGATTCATCATATGTTGTTCTAGGTTGAGTTACACCAGGAGTTCCTAACTGGTGAACATAAGCATCTCTTTGGTAAGAAGATGGTTTAATAGTACCAGCAGTGGAATCGTGCTTGGAGATGAAACTCATCCATCTTTCAAAAGCATCACGGATGTTGAAGTTTGTGTCATTGATAACAGTAACTGTCCATGTATCGAAAGTTCTGTCTCCAGCAATCTTTAATGTACGACCACGGAATGGAACTTCGATTGGTGAGATGTTAGAAGCAGGTAGGTTAGCACCCTTAACAAGGAATCTTACATCCTCAGTTAAACGGTTTTGTCCTGCTGCATTTTCATCATTATCATTATTTTCATTTTCTTCGGCTTCAGAATTAGCAGTGTTGAAATCTGTAAAATCTGATAGGGTTGGGAAATATAATTCAACCTCAAACAGATTGGGGCGTACACCTCCACCCTTCAATCTTGCTTTGAAATCATCAAGAGTTCTTTCTTTTGTTTGAATTTTATTGAATGCCATTGTTCTGTCCTAATTAATTGATTTTAACAAAATCAAGTGCCCAGTCTCATGACTGGGCATCATTAACGATATTAACCAGCAGCCTCAGTGAAGCTAGCACCAGTTGCAGTGGCAACGAATGTCAAGGAGATGAAGTTGATTGATCTAGCAGGTTGAATAAAGATATCTGCTCTAAATTCATTTCTATCAATAACATCAGGTGTGTTATTGCTCTCATCACAAATAAGTCTAAAGTCGGTAATACCTCTCTTAGCCTGAATATCACGAAGATATGGTTCAACAATGTTTACAAAGTTTGCTCTTGTAATAGTATCGTTGAATTCAAATAATGTAGATCTGGAGAATCTAGAGATAGATTCTTCGATTGTGAGGAATAAACGACGAACGTTAATTCTACTGAAAGCAGAACCTTCTTTTCCTAAGGATGTTTTATCTCCAAAAAGAACTGTTCCCTGTCCTCTAGTTGTGATGATTGGATTAATTGCAGCACCATATAATCTATCTCTTTCTAATTGAGTGGGATTATATGCAAGTTTAATAACATTGTTCAGAGCACCTCTAGCAGCACCTGCGGGTGAGTACCAGGGGAAGTTAATGCTATTAGTTCTTGCCATGATGCCAGCAATATCACCACTAGTGGGTACATATACGAAAGAATTTGTAAATCTATCGAATGTATACTTATATCCAGTATCAAATACTGCATAAGAACTATGAGTAATTCCATCATAATACTGAATAATTTTGTTAGTGATGTCGGTAGATCCATTAGCATTACCAACAACATCACCACGATGAGGAGAAATACATGCCATACAATCCTTTCTCTCATTAGCAATTGTAATGAGTTTGTTTGCCTTGGCTTGTGACTCTGCTCTACTTGCAGACATTGAAGGTCCCATGATTAAGAAGTCAATGGGAATATCTTCCGAAGAAAACTCAGAATAACCACTAACAATACTTGCGAGTGTGCAAGAATATCCAGGAGCAGTTAGAGTCCCGGAATAATTATATCCATTTTCTAATGCATATGTTTTAGTACCACATGCATGGAATGCAAGAACGTCTTGTGCTTTCTGTCCTGCGGCACCGGCACCAGAACCTAAGGCAGTTAGACTTGCTGCTCCAGCAGTAAATCCGGTGGCAGAACCAGTTTCTGCGACACCTGGATATATTTGTCCAGAATTATTCTTGACATAATCCTTATAATATACAGATAGGCTAGCAGAACTTGTAGCATCAAATGCCTTGGATAGATTGATATGCTTCTCTAGAATGGTTCCGGCATTTCCAGAAACTCCACCTTCATCATCAACAACAACTATATGCATCTGGTCATTACGGGAACCTCTGCTAGAGGCATACTCAGAAGTTTTAGGTTTGGGTGCAATAGACTTCCAGAAAATATCACCGTTTGCAAGTCCTAACTTTTGCTCATCATACCAGTTCTTTTTACCGGTAGGAGTTAGTGTGCTGCTTTCGGAAGTTCCAGAAACTAGGAGGAACTCACTATCAATCTGAGCAATATCTCCACTGGTGAAACTACTAGCAGAACCGACAACTCCGAATGATAGATCACCAGCAGCAACAGCACCATCAGTGGTTCCGGCAACGAAAGAGGCATCAACCACTCTTACAGTTGAACCATCAACGTGAGCAGCAGTTGTTGTTCCTACTTGACCTCTATTTGCAAGAGCAGCTGCTTCATCAGTACCAATTCCGATGAAGTTAGTAGTAGAATTTACACTGATGATATCAATAATTTCATTATCAATCAATAGTTTGGTTAATGTTGTGATTCCAGTTGCACTGGCAACAAAGAATGAAGTTGCACCGGCACCAGAGGCAGCAAGAGATGTTCCACCCGCATTATCGATTGTTGTTGTGGCAACAGAGTTAAAGAGGTTAACATTTACACCAGAACCATGTGCAGCATCAGTTGTACCTGCAAATGCTCTTTGAGATACGGTAACAGTGGTTGTAGCAGATCCAGTAGCACCAGAAACAGTTAGAGCAGAAGTAGTTACAAACTCATAAGCAGTTCCTTCACCATATTCGACTTTAGTTTCAGTTCCACCAGCAGATACGTGTGAGACATACTTGACTGTAATTTCACTGCTTCCGATGCCCATGACGATACCTTTGTGGTATCCATCGAGGTTTTTTAGAGTTCCATCAGTACCAGCATATTCTGCAGTTGTTGCTTGCGTAACACCCGCACCAACAGCAATACCGGCCGTAGTAACTCCAGTTAGAACCTGGTCAGCATAGGCATCAATCGTACAGACCTTTAGACCATTTGCATAAGATCCAGGAGTTCTGGCTGCATAATAGTAAGAAGTATCTCCACCATGATTATCATTAAAGTCATCATAATTTTGAATTGATAGAGTGGTAACTGCAGCTCCTACTGCTGCATTAGCATTACTTAACTCTCCACCACCAACTCTAACTACTTGTAAATTTCCACCATAGGAAAGATACTGAGATGCAGTCAGGAAGTACTCATACTGATTGTCGGTTGATGATGGATTTCCGAAAATGTCGAGTAGATCCTTCTCAGATGCAATTGGTGTGGGCTCACTTACTGGTCCTCTTTCAAAAGGACCAGCAATAGCACCGGTAATATCTACTACACCCTGAATTGCACCTTGAGTTAAATCAATTTCCTTTACAGAAACTCCTGGTGATCCTAAATTTAGAGCCATGTCTCCCTCTTTTTTATTAAAAGATTTTGTCTAAAAATATTTATCAAAACCCTTTCTTTAAAAAGAACCTTAAAATAATTCCCATGTCGAAGCAACATCACCATATTCATCTGTGTACCATCTATCACCATTTTTATCTAAAAAACTTTCTTCATCAAGTCCAGTTTGAATAAATCCAAAAGGTGCCATATCTTGTTCAATTTGATTTTTTTGTTCCTCATATATTCTCTTGCGAACGTCGTTGTTCGTCATTTCTTTAAAATAGTCCTGAGCAACCAACCAAGCAAAAATAACTAAACACATTGCAAGGTCATCATTACATCCTTCTTCTGCTTCAAAAGATCTGCCCCTTTGAATAAAGGTAGTTAGTTCTGAAATGATGTCATAATCTTTTGTTATTAGTTTATGGTCTTCTACTAAAGTCTTCAAGTTTGAACAACCTAACTTCTTAACTGCAGCAGTCATGCGAACACCAAGTTGAGATTTCTTTCCACTAAATCCTGATCCTACAATTTGTCCTGCCCTACCTCTCATTGCACACATTAAAATATTTTCATATTCAAGGTCAAAGTATAATATAGATGCAACTTGATCTCCAAGGTCATTAACTTCAGTCAAAACATATGCTTGATTGTATGCTACAGCAATGTCTTTAATGATATTGGGAAATAGCATTGGTTTAATCGTATTATTCTTATACTTTGCTACTACCTTATATGGAAAATCTGTAATATCATAGACAATAAATGCTGAATAGTCATGACTTACACCTCTAGCAACGTCAACAGTTACAATATAATTTCTCTCTGGAATAGGATTCTCATAAACATCTAATCCTTTATTCTTTTTTATTGGATCTTCATATACTAAATTTCTTAGAACATTTGGATTGATTAAAGTATCAACAGATCCTAGAAACTCGCATTCAAACTCAACCCTAAACTGATCTTCTGAAGTGTTTGCAATTGTTTGTTTTTTCCATGCTTCGTTTCTACCTGGAACCTCTTTCCAGTGAACAACAGTGGGAACATATTCATTTTTCTTTCTTTCTGCATCATGCCACATACGGTAGAAATGATTCATACCATGTGGGGTTGAAACTATGATGACTTTCGTGCTCTTACCAGACGAAATAGTAGGATAAACAGAGGCAAAGAACTGGTCAGCAATATGGTTAGGAATAAAGGCAAATTCGTCAAGGAAGATAATATTAAAGGACATACCCCGTACTGCAGAAGCTGACGTAGAAGCCGCAAGTATTTTCGATCCATTTTCTAACTCCAGTGAACCTTTATTCCATGACAGGATACCCTGTTGCATCCATTTTGGCAAATTTTCATAAGCAGTCTGCAATCTACCAAGTAATTCCCTTGCAGTTGCTGCTTTGTTTGCAAGAATACCAATATTTACATTATCATTAAAGACTGCATAATGTAATAAGTATGAAACTACGGTAGTGGATTTACCAGTCTGTCGTGGCATCAAACAAATATTAAAACGATTTTTATGAAATCGTTTAATTAATTTTTCCTGAAATTTATATAGATTAAAAGGAACAAGTCCTTCATCTACAGAAACAATTTTTATATATTTTCTTGCAAAATAAACAGGATCTTGTTTACACTTAATAAACTCAGCAATCTCTTCTTGAGTAAACTCAATTGTAGTATTTGCTTTTTTTAGATTAGGATTACCAAGATATACATTATCAGACATACATTATTAACAGTTCCAAGCTCTCAATGATTTATTAATTCTGCTATCAGGATCTCTAGCAGTTTTGGCAGAAGTTAGTTTTGCCTTCATACCTTTCATTCTTGCACAGAATGATGCTCTTCTCTTATTGCCAACTTTTTTGCTGGGTGCCTTAAGATCTGATCCTGGATTTTCTCTTTCATAAGATTTACGACCCTTCTCATTTAGTCCTCCTGAAGGGTTCTTACCGGACTTTTTTGTCCAGGCAGCTCCTTCCGAAAGTTCTCTAAATTTTTTAAAAGTCATGCCATCAACTTCATAACTTGCTTTTACACAACGATTATAAGTTTTACCAAATAATTTTTGTGTGCCAACTTTTTTATATCCAGGCCAGCACTTTTTAGCACCACCCTTTTTCTTCTCCTGAATATCGACTTCTTCAGATTTGTTTCCCCAATTTGCAGCACCAACCTTACGGCACTTGACCAACGCACCAGATGCATATGCACTTGGCCAAACAGAATAACGAGACTTTACTTTATGATAGCAGGCATCTTTCTTGCCACTACCTTTTCCTTTCTTGTCTTTAGTTTCTAGGATTGCTTCTTCTTTCATTTTCTTTTTAGGGTCAGTTGAAACATATGTGGGTTTTGCAGCACCAGTCTTTTGTTGCTGTCCAGGATCTGCTTTTTTCTTTCTTCTAGCAGCAGAGAGTCTTTCTGCTTTTGTCATACTTGCTCTTTTTGCAGAAGAAACACACTTTGGAGTTCCCTCTCCAGGTTTGTCACTCGCACAGGTTCCTCCTGTTACGACATTAACCCAACCACCTTTACCATCTTTTGATTTGGACCCCTTGAACCATTTATGGAGAGTGCCTTCGTTCATTTTCTTAGTTTTTTCTTTCATTGAATTTATAAACTTTCGATAAACAGCAGCTTCAGCAGTTTTTCCCATTTCTCTTGCTCTTTGTTCCATAGCAACTGCTGCTTGGATTTTATGAGCATGGGATCGACTTGAATTTTTTATTTTTGTAACACTTGCCTTGGCAGTTGTTACATCTTTAAAACCAAGTCCATGGATAGTTCCCTTGGGGTTCTCATCAGTATATAGATCAGAGTGTTTTTTGGAGTTAGATGGTTGACCTTTTTTACGAGGAATACGAGGATTTGACTCCTCTTTCATTGCTTTTTCTAAATCATCTGCTTGTTTTGCGTGTGTTTTAGAACCCTTTCTTAGTTTTCCAACTAATTTTTTAACGAATGGTTTATCGTCAGCATTGAGCTCTTCACTCATTCCACCTCCATTGCCACCATTAGATCCATTACCGTTAGAACCGTTTCCATTAGATCCATTGCCATTTTTCTTACCGTTCTTATTATCTTCACTGGAACTATCTTCATTATCTTTTGCAAGATATCCACCACGACCTACATGGTATCCGATAGGAATCTTTTTACACTTTTTTTCAGTAAAGCAATAGTAGTAACCTACTTTACATCTCTTAGCATTTTCTTCATTCACTTTTTTCTTTTTCCCTTGGCAATGAGCACGTTGAGAAAAACCCTTGGGGTTATTACAGTCAATTGTTTTTTTATATTTGTCTGACCAACCCATTAGAATTAAGAATTCTCCTTATTATTTAGAAGACCGTCCTTTATAAGTTTTTGCAGTTCTGCTGTTGATCCAACAAAAAGTGCATTATTATTAGTTACACTCTTCGGTCCACTAGAAGATTCTTCCATATCTTTCATCTTTTTCTGCATATCAACCAACTTATCTGTAATATCTGCAACAATTTTAATTAACTGTCCAACAACTTCAAATGATCTGGGACTTCCACCATCCTGTGCAATCTCCATGATTACATTGATAGATTCTTGACCTTTAGAAATTAGAGAGTATAATTGACCTCTTGCATATTCATAGTCAGTGTCTAAATCCGATTTTTTTAACTTTTCTATTGATAATTTGGTATCTTCAAATTTTTGAACAGTCGATTCTACAAACTTACCATCAATATCAAGAGCATTGTCTATTTCAGAAAATTTTGACATATGTTAAACATCCTCACCAGTTACGGGACTATAGGTTTTAAAATCTTCAAAGAATGAAGTTGTTTCATTGAACCCAAAATCATCTCCGAAAGCAATCAATGCATCGTCTGCAGCAGTGATTGCATTGACAGCATCTCCAGTATAATGTTCTTGTGGTCCAGTTCCCTCAATACCTCTCTTAACTTTGATATTATTTCCAGTTATGGAGACAATTTCCATAGTTTCACTTCCGATTGCAATATAATCCTTAGCACTGAATGTAGATGCATCATTGAGTGACAATACAGTTTCTGTTAAGTCAATATTTTCTACAAGTTGAGTAATTGCATCACTATCATAGTCTTTTACTGCTCTAGGTGTAACAGAATATCTGACTTGTCTCTTAGCGGACTTCTGAGTGCTGGTATAGTAATCCACATCCACTTTCTTAATAAGTCCGGATGTATTTTCTGCAATAGCACCAAAGATATAAGTCTTTGCAGTGAATGATAAATTGTAGATAATAGTAGATCTATCGTTAAAACTACCTTCATAGTCGGTAGTCATTCCAATATTGTTTAGAACAATAGGAATATCCTTCTTTTCTCCAATAGAAGAAACTAAGTTTACTGTGATATTAAAAGAAGGTTGGAAATAAGGAATAATCTGCTCAACGATTTGTAGAATATCATCATTCTGCTTTGCAGCAATTGATAAGATGAAATCTACATTATAAGGAACTGGCATGTATACTTTTTTAGCACCACTTTGATTGCCAGACTTGAATGTTTGAGTTACTGAAGTCTTTCTTGTTGGATCATAAGATAATCCAACCATCTCAAACGCCATTCTAGGAAGAGTGATTGCCATTCTATCCTTATATTGAGACTGTTGCTCAATCATTGCAAGGAACTTGTCCATTGGACCATATGCCAAAGGTACTTTCATTACCTGTGCATAAGTTCCATCACTATTTCTAGTCCTAATTTCAATATTATTGAAAATAGTACCAAAACCAATAACGGTTTTCCTTATAATTTCGTGGTATGCATAAGTTCCTAACATAATTTTATCCAGATGTGAGTGTGAATGATGTAGATCCTATTCCATCAACAGTAAGTGTAAGAGTGCTATCGGCTACTGAAAATGAAAGTGTTTGAGTGCCAATGCCAATATTCACAGGAAGTGTCGCAGGTAGTCTGTTAACATTAAGTGTTCCGGTAGTAATATTACCAGCATCAGCTAATGTTGTTGCTGTTCCAGTTAAGGTTCCTGATACTGTTAAATTAGTGGCGGTTACATTAGTGGCAGTTAAACTATCAAATGTTGATGTTCCATCTGGTGCAGTAATATTAGAAGTGATTGTATTAGGTAATCTAGCATTATCAACTGTTCCAGCATTGATGTTAGCAGCATTTGCTAATGATGATGCTGTTCCTGTTAATGTACCAGTAACAGTTAAATCATCAAATGTTGATGCTCCAGATGGTGCGGTAATATTTGAAGTAATTACTGCTGGTAATCTTGCATCATCAATTGTTCCAGTAGTGATATTGGCAGCATTTGCTAGATTAGTTGCGGTAGTTGCGGTAGTTGCAGTTCCAGTAAATGTACCAGTAACAGTTAAATTATCAAATGTTGATGCTCCAGATGGTGCAGTAATATTTGAAGTAATTACTGCTGGTAATCTTGCATCACTAATTGTTCCAGTGATGATATTAGCAGCATCTGCTAAATTAGTAGCAGTTGTGGCAGTTCCTGTTAAGGTTCCTGATACTGTTAAAGTAGTAACAGTTATTTCATTAAATGATGAAGATCCATCAGTGGCATTGATATTGGAAGTGATCGTATTAGGTAATCTTGCATCACTAATTGTTCCGTCAGTGATATTAGCACCATTTGCTAGATTGGTGGCAGTAGTTGCAGTTGCCACTAAATTACCACCAACAGTTACATTGTTAAATGTGGAATCACCAGTTGATATATCAATATTTGAAGTAATTACTGTAGGTAATCTAGCATCACTAATTGTTCCAGTAGTGATATTGGCAGCATCTGCCAGATTATTAGCAGTGTCAGCAATTCCAGTAATAACTTCGGTTACTGATAATGTACTAATACCAACTATGGAAAAAGTAGAAATTCCAGAATCTACATTAATATTAGATGTAATTAAATCTGGTAATCTGGCATCACTGATAGTTCCAGTAGTGATGTTAGCAGCATCTGCCAAGTTAGTTGCTGTTGATGCTGTTCCAGTAAGATTTGCAATAATTGTTGTAGGTAATCTATCATTATTGATAGTCCCTCCAAGCATATTTCCAGCATCAATTAGTGTCGTTGCTGATGACGCAGTTCCTGTAACATTACCATCGATAGTTCCTACAAAATTTCCATCGAAAGATGTTGCAGTAATAACACCCGTAGGGACATTAATTCCAGATTCGTTTAAAGTAATTCCAATTCCGGTGATGAACACGCTTCCAAATGTTCCAACACCTACAATACTTGCCCCTTGACCTACGATATTTCCTTCAACATCTCCCGTGACATTTCCAGTTAAATTTCCATCAAAGGTTGGTGAAGTTACAATTCCAGCAAGTTGATCTAAAAGTATTCCAGACTCATTAATTGTTACTCCGTTTTCACCACCTTCAGCAACTCTTAGACTTCCAAAACTACCAACACCAACAATACTTACACCAAAACCAACTACATTTCCCGTTAAATCACCAGTAACATCACCGACTAAATCTCCTGTGAATCCTCCTGCAGCAGTCATTGCTCCAGAAACATTAATGTCTGTTGGAGTTATATCTCCAAAAAAAGTAACAACTCCAGATGTAGCGGTTATAATCCCTGCACCAATCTGAATGTTATTAATTGTACCCACTCCAGTGAAGTTTGCTCCACTTTCACCAAGTAGTTCTTTTTTTACTATTAGATTTCCACTAGAAGCACTTGTAATAGCAACAGTATTGTTACCATTAAGATCTTGTATATTTGTGACTCTTAAAAAACTCATTTATCTAAAAGGATCCAAAGGGATTTTTTTCTGTAAAATCAATTATATTTATAGCTTCACTCTCAATCGATACATTTTGATCATAACTTGCAGAGGTATCAAAATCTTGTGCTGCACCGGAAACTTGAGATCCAGTTGATTTAAGTGCATATGTTGCACCAGCACCAGATATAGTTTCCCCAATGGTAAAATCACCAGAAATCATTCCAACTTTAAGAATTCTGGAATCTGGATCCCAACTCTTAACTCTTGCAGTGGTGGAGGAGTCTGCTCCCGTTATAATTTCATTAAACGTATATCCTCCTGTAGATATTGATACTGGATCACTTATAGTAACTGTTGGAGTTGCAGTATATCCAAATCCCGCATTCGTTATTTGAATCTGAGTTACACTATTAGATACTATCTTAGCAATTCCAGTGGCAGTCGTACCAACAGAAGGTCCACTTATGGTTACAGTTGGGACAGTTGTATATTCAGAACCACCAGAAGATACTGTTACAATTCCAATAGAACTTAGAGTGCTTATTCCTGCGGTTGCAATCGCACCAGAACCAGTATTGCTAATAAATCTAACTACCGGTGCTTGAGTATAACCTGCACCAGGATTAATTATTCTGAGTTCATCAACAGCATAATCACCACCACTGAGTTGAGTTGTTATTGCAACTGCAGTAGCATCTATTCCACCAGAAGGTGCAGAAGTTATTGCAACTATGGGTGGTGTTGACGTATATCCAATTCCACTATCTATAAGAGTTAATTTGTTAACGGCACCAGTTACTAATGTGGTGATAGCAGTTGCTGTTGATCCTATTCCAGCAAGATTTAAAGATAGGATATATCCATCATCTGCTGCATTATCATCAATATCGGTAATTCCAGTATCAATAACTTCATTATCATATTCAAAGATTTCACATCTTAATTCATAAACGTAATTTTCCTTTAGTTGGTAGAAAGGTTTTTCGTGTTCAACGTATTTGATTTGAAAAATTGTATCTGATAATGGAAACCATACTAAATCTCCTTCTTTTGGTCTGGTATAAAGTTTATATTCACTCTCATTTGCATTATAAAGTCCCTCTAGTACTGGTTGAATATAGCTTTCATATCTTTCCTTTGAAATTATTAAAGTTAACTCATCAGTGACTCTTACACCAAATTTACTCATTAGATCTTGATTTCCATCAAAACCATCGTAGTTTTGAACGTATGCCTCTAAGGGATATGCATCTTTAAAATCGGATTGTAGAACTTCTCTAATTATATTATTAGTGGTTATATACTTTCTGGGAATATAGTAGACTTCAACACCATAAATTTTCAGTTGCTCATTTATTAAGCTCTGAATTAAATTTTGTTCTGCGGTCGTACCTTGTTGAAAAAAGGGATTTAATGCCATGATAATTATCCAATCATATCTAGTGGTGGTAGTTCATAATAACTGCTCATTCTACTCTTAATATCTTCAATTTCTCTTATTGCATCATCATAAATTTGTCTTCCATTGAGTTCAATTCCACCAGGAAGTTTGACTCCCTGGAACTTAATCAAGTTTTGTCCCCACTGCTTCTTAATCAATGATGTCAAATATTCTTTTAAGAAACTATCATTGTAAACTGCAGTAAAATCATTAGGATTCAGAATCCTAAAACACTCTAAAATAATGAAATCATCTGTATTATAATTTGCCCAATCAATGTCAAGATATAATCTGTTTTGTCTCTTATTGAATCTTATTTGATTTGATGGTGTTAATAAATGATCAATGTCTTCAAGTCTACTTTTTGTCATCGCATAGGAAAGTAATTCAGTAGAAGCAAACCAGTAAATATCATTCAAAAAAAGTTGGTATTGAATATTAAACATTCCACTAGAAACCGTGGATTTTCCAAATTTAAATACTTTTTCAACTCCAATAACACTATCAGGAACTTGAATGAAATTTGCTGCTTCTGTCCAAGTATATGAACTACTTACACCAACAGTTGAAGTTGCTGTTGATGTGATTCCAGTATTTCTTGCTTGATCAATTTCTGTAGAAGTTATTTGGTGTTTTAGATAAACTCTTTGAACCCCATCAAAATGGCGTTCTTGAAAATATTGTAACGCATCATCGACCAAATCATCAATTTGATCATCATCGACATTAATTTCAAGTACCGGCGCACCTAATCTACGCAAACAATAATCAATTAATCCTTGCCTAGTAGACGGTTTTGCCATTTTAACTTACAGATTACCTAGTTATTTTTATTTAGAAGATCTGTCAATAAGTTAGTTATATTATCGAGTTTATCTTCTAATTTTTGTATTCTTTCTTCTTGAGATTTCACTCTTTTTAATTCTGCCTTATACCTTTTATATGATTCAATATCAACATTAACTATAGAATTTGAGGAGGGATCTCTCCTCAAATTTGGATGACCTTCAACTTTTATCATGTTAGAGAAATGACACGCAAATTCCTAATTTTAGGAACAATAGATGAATTTGTAGAAGTCATGACAATTTTAATTACATAGGAAGAAAATGATTCTGTGTTTTGAATAGTAAATTCATGCTCCTTAAATTCATTTGTATTACTAAAATTAACAAAATAATCCGATGATCCATCATTATCTTTTTCATTAATCACATTATTAATAATGTCAAGATTATTATATCCGGGGAATAGTGTAAATCTCTCGGAAGATTCTTCAGTTCCAATTAATCTATGAAGAACTCTAATATCAGTACCTAAAGGTTTATACGCATCAAATATTACTTTAAGTCCATTTGAAGGAATTTGGAGATTAACTACTTTAGAAATATAAACTGCTTCATGAGGATCAGTATCTAATGAATTAACTCTGGGATCAGTTTTATAATTTTCAATAGGATTATTAATACTATTATTAACAAAAATTACACTACATCTGTCTAAATCAACAACAGGAGACAGATTTTCATCTTCAGACGACATATCAAGTCTTAATGTAAATGATTTTTTTCCAGGTAAATTGGTTAAGTATTCATTTTCATTAATTCTAGAAGCAATCAATCTTGGGGTATTAAAATCATTAGTTTGATTTAGAGAAATAGGTTCATATCCTTTATCCATATAGGAAGTTTCTGCTCCATCTTCAGAAGTTCCGGTTACTGTCCTTACACTGGCATTTATATTACAAGAACTTGGGATAAAAGTTTGAATATTTGGTGTCATTGAGTTGAATGTTATATTTTGAGTTGTTTCAACTTTTGATCCACCAATATCTTTTGAATTTTCAAAGAATAGTTTGGGATATCCACCAGTTCCGGATCTATTTGTTCCATTAGAGGTCATATCAACTTTCAAATAATACTGATTTCCAGTATTAACTTTATTTGTTGTTACATCACTAAGAACAAAACTCTTATTCATTCTTCTTAATGAGACTCCATTGACTTCATACTTAGAGATATAATCACCGGATGGGTGAGAAGTGGCAACTGTAGAATCAACACCTCTAACTAAATCTGACAAATCATTTCCGTTAATAGATCCGTAAGAAATAATCTCTTCACCAATTTTAATATATCCAAGATTAGTTGATCCAATACCAATATTTTCAAAATTTCCAAAATCAGTATCAGTTGAAAGAATAGTTAATGATGTAGAAGTAGCAGTTATATCAGAAGCTAATGTTGTTACTGCTAAGTCACTTTCAATATTAGACATTGTAACTTTATTAGTGTTTCTAGAATATTGTCCATGATTTTTATGGTTAACAAGGAAGTGTAATCCATCCTCATCATCTTCAAATTGACTAATTGTATCGGGAATAATTTCTACGGGCATTTCAGTAGTTGCTCCAGTAGCAACATTCTTAGTGATCAATTTATTAACACTGTTAAATGTTCCTTGAATGTCATCCAAAACTAATGAGGAAATAGATGTTCTAATTCCAACAGAGAATTGGAAGTCAATGCCCGTATTTCCTAATGTTGCTGTAACAACTTCATTTAGAGAGAACTGCTCACCACCATTTGTAATATTAATTAGACTTACAGAACCACTATCTACTGTTACATCTCCAGTTAATCCTGTTCCTTTACCACTTAAAGAAGTGAAAGTAACCCCACTATATGTTGCAATTCCCGAAGTCGGAGTTAGACCTGTACCTACTTTAGATACTGTAAGTCCACTTGTTCCTACACCAACAATACCTAAAGTATCTACAATAAATCCTGTTTGTGTATCATTTTGAGTTAATTGTAAACCTAAAGTAGCAATACCTGCTGTAGCAATATGTGTATTGAGTCCAACAATTTGTTTATTAGATTTAGATACTAAAGGATTTGTTGTTAATGTTGGTCTTTGATTATTACCAAAATCTAATCTAGGATTGTATAATGTTAGAGCACCTGAATTATTAGTAAACTTAGCTTTATTGAGTTTAAATTTCAGATTCATAGTATCTTTTTTCACTTGAGTAACATTACCAGGAACATAAAGTTCACCAACAGAAGATATTTTATTAACCTCAGAGGAAGTTAAGAAATCTAGTGACTCACTAGTAAAGTTGGAAGCATATATTTCATATAACTCAGAATCAGAACTTAACATGATGGAATATATTTTTCCACCTTCTAAAAATACTGGAGAATCAAATTCAAACGTAGTTGGCAAACTCGAATCTGCAGATGAAGTTATTTGATTGGGATATAATGTTTTTTTAGAAAAGGGAATAGAGATTGAAGTTGGAATTCTATTTTTAACTGTCTTTATATCAAGAGTTACAGGCACATTGCTGTCAATTTGAGCAAAATAAATGTCAATGGAAGTTACAAATATTCCTGAAGGTTCATCGACAGAAAATAACTGTGCTAATGGATTTGCAAATCCATTATTTAATAGAATATTTTTAGTAAACTCATTATTTCTATAAACATCTAGAACAAAATCTCCAGAAGCAGTATTAGTTTTATCTGATAATTTATCAAAATTAGAATTACGAATTGATAAGATATCATTTTTATAAATGGGAATATGACCCGATGTTGAAAAAACAACTTCAGCAAAACTTATAAGATCACTAGAGTATTCTTGATCAAATTCATCACTAGTTATTTTTAAAGTTTTCTTTCCAGTCAAGAAAACTTTATTATCATCTTCATATTTGGAAATGTAAAATGCTGCCTGAAGTAATCCATTCTGATTGCTAACTAATCTAGGTTCTTTTACTGTTGCTTTTGCTCCACTTGTCTGTCCGACTAATGTCATATTTGCTACGACATATCCATAATATTCTGGAAGTGTGATAGAGGACAAACTACTCAAATCTATATTCAGAATACTAGAAGTTTGAGAATAATTAGATTGTAAAATTTCACCAGTATATGGATTTCTTTCATAAATTCCTGCAGGATTATTATATGTACCATCTCTATGATTAGTTGTAGCAAGTCTAAATTTAATTTTTACATTGGATTGCTTACTGTCTTGTGAAGAAATTGTTCCAACCACATCCTCACCTACTGAGAATGATCCAGAAATCATGGCAATTTCAAGCAGTTTTGGTATAATTAAATTTTTAACTGAAATTTTATCTAAAAATGCATAGAATTTTGTGGATGGTTTGAGGGAATCACAATTAAAACTAAAGTTTCTTCTTCTCATGTAAGGAGAAACATTTTTATTAAATAATTTTTTCTCCACCGTCTTAGAATTTTGAGTTTCAACCTCAGAATTTAATGTAATTGCTTGAATTGGTGATTTTTGTGGTAAATAACTTTGATTTTCGGTTTTTTTCCAAAAATATGGATCAATTTTTCCATCATATACTTTATTATCTTCAATAATACTTCTACCCGTCCAAAAATCTTTCCAAGAATGGAATCTATTCTCAAAGAAATTACTATTCTCTACATCTTTTGCATATAATTTCTTATAATAGAAAGGATCATCAGGATAATTTGTAGTTTTTTTGTAATTATTTTGATCAAACCAACTATCTGTTGATGGATATAGTTTCAAATTACCAACATAATTAGAAATACCGGTTGCATTAATTTTTAATGTGCTATTTGCATAGGGTTGGTCAATAGAAGTTGTTGTTGTATAATCTAATGTTATTAGATCTCCAGTTTTTTTCAAATTGTTGGACTCTAAGTCCACAGCAGTATTTAAATCGATATTTTGATCAGAAACAGTTCCAATACCAATGTAAGATTTTGATCCCCAAATTAAGTCCAGTGCTGTAGTATATGTTGCTGGTCTTAATTCACCTATTCTGGTATCAATTGAAATATTATTATATGGTGTGATAGTATTCTGTGAATTCTCATCAATAAAACCATCTACAATGAATCCTGTTTTAAATTTATCTACTCCAGTTTGATCATCAACTACTTTTAAAGTGTTTATTTCAGACTCTAACAAAGATAATGTAGTAAATCTTTCAAGATTTTCGATTCTACTCTCAATCTTTCTAAGATCTTTCATCGTATATCTCTTATGAGTAGTTTCATCAATATTAATATCCTCCTTATCAAATGTGTATGCTGGATAGTATAATGTAAAGAGGTCCATTGAATTACTTTCAATGAATGGTGCTTGAGGAGATACGGAAGAAATGCCTTTTTTATAATTAAAATTACCTTCTTTATCTAAGAAAATTTTATCAATTCTTGGTAAATAGAATGAGTAATTTAATGTAATAGTCTCATCATCAATAACTGTAATATCAGAACTGTTGTTAGAGAAGTCCCTAGTTTGAAAATGAAATGGACCGTATGCAGCAGTATTAATATTGTAAGCTGCGACTCTAGGTCTAAAATCTAATATATCAGTATTTCTTTTTCCTTTATGGGAAACAATATCATTTTCAAAGTTAGTAAATGCATAGCTATCATAGTTTACAATGTTATTTGTTCCCGCAGATAATTCATATCTATCAAATATAACTAAAAGTCTCTTTGCTGGAACATATCCAGTTTTGTTTCTTACAATTTTTCCAAAATCATAATAATCATCTCTTTGTCCACTATCAAAACTAAAATTGGAAGTTACATCTCTACTACCAAAAGTTAAAGATTGTATATTTCCAGATATATTAGTAGATTTAAAAGTTACTTTTTCATCAATATTAAATCTTTTACTATTTAAATATACAAAATTAACTTTTGTGGTTGTATTAGTTTGAAGAGGTAAATTATCAACTACTTTTGCTACAGCACCAGAACTTTCACCAACAATTTCTTCACCAGGAATAGACTCTATTAGTGAAGAAGTGTTATTAGTAAGAGTTAAAGTTGGTGTTAGAGGATCTGTAAGATTTTCAGATTCAAATATGGCATTTACTCTTATCACATCGGGGTGATTTAAACAAATATCTCTATCTTGAACTCTAGTTCCATACTTTCCTTGAACATCTGGTGTTAGTCCATCATTGAGAGTGTCTTTACCAGATCCTGATATTGGGCTAGTAGATCTAGAGACAAAGGCACTTTCACCTCTAATAGTTTTTCCTGTTGTGGTTAAGTTTCTTTTATCTAAAGTAGCAATCAAAGTTGCTCCAGTGTCGGTTGTCTTTGTCAAAGACTTTAAATCTAGTTGCCTAGAACTTCCTGATAGGACAATCTTTTGGCTAGTTAGTGGTTCTATTGTTCCATCGGAGTATATAAGAATATACTTATCAATTCCATATCCAACAAAAGCAAAATTTGGGTCACCCTCATTAACTGTTCCTGAAGAGTTTGCAATATTTACATTATACTCTTTTCTTACAGAAAGTATGGAGGAATCAATATCAATATCAGAAACTAATTCTTCAGGAATGCTTGCAAATAGTCCAGGATCACTAGACACCTCCATTCCAGGTCTAGCAATAACTAAATCATTTACGGTTGTAGCTGCACTAGGAAGATCACCGTCGCAGAAATTAGATACGTCCTCAACTTGAGAAACTGTAATTTTATTTTCTGCAGTATTTACAGAAACAACTCTATTAAGTGTGGGAAAAGATGTTGAGATTCCGGGGAGAGTATATTTAATAATATCATTTACTCTAACTCTAGTAAATCTATTGTCAGTTGATGTAATGGTAGAAATGCCAGTTTCACTAGTTCTTGCAGTTATATTATAAGTATTACCAAAATCACCTAATTGGGTTTCATTTGTTAGCAGCAAGTCTGCGGTATATGTAACACCAGATCCAACCATTTTAATAGATTTAGTGTCATCAAAACTAAAGTTAGTTACAGTTTTAATTAATCTTGCATCTAAAATACCATCAATATGATAAGGTTCATTGGGAACAAAGTTTCCACTTACTCTATAGACAGTAAACGTGGATACTCCTGTAGGATCAGTTTCGAGTCCATCTGTTCCTGCAATATATCCAATGGCACCACTATTTTTACCTTCCAATAAAGATCCTACCTGATAGCTTACAATATTTGAACTAACAGTGATTTCAGATAAAAATTGTAAATCATAAAGATATAGGTCTTGCTCACTAGAATTATTACTATAAGACTCCCTCAATTTGTTATCATAAATCCTTCCATATCCAACAATATCTCCACTTCCACTTAAATGATCTCCATCTTTTCTTCTATTTCTGAGTTCTGCATAGTAAGTTGTAATTCCAGTGTTTGGTAATCCATTAATGTTGTTAACTATAACTTTTTTACCGAAATTGACTGGAATTGTAGAATCTTCAATTAGTTTTGAATCCCTTGCTTTCTCTACTTCAAATATTGTATTTGAAATTTTTTCAATCTCATATCCTCTTACATATGCCTTTCCGGGTGATATAGAAACAGATACTAAACTTTCTGAAGGTTCATTATTCTTATAAGTTTTTTCAGTATCTAAGTAAAGTCCATTTGAATTTTTTAGATCATTAAGAGTTTCATCAATCTGTACATCAAAATCATCTACAATATAATCTCCAGACTCATCATATGTTCTTCTAGCTAATTCATCTTCTATAAAATTATAACTTCTTTCAGGACTCTTATATTTTAATATTCCATTTTCAAATCTTAATATTTCTACAAAAGTATCAGTATCTAAATCATCTATCGTCTTTTTTCCTAACTCACATGAAATTTGGAGTCTATCTGCTCCTGGTGCAGAAAAATTTGAAAACCCTCTAGCATTATCGTTGAGACTAGAGTCTTCTAATGAGGTTATAATTTTTTCATCTATTTCAAATCCAACTTTATAGCTGGGTTCTGTTTCATACTGATCTAAAATGAGTAATTTTTCATCAAAATCTACAAAAAATCCTCTAATATATGTTTTTCCAGGATTTAATTTAATCGCAGATCCTAATCCAGTGGCATTTGTAGAGACACACTTTGCCATAGGTGTATTCTCAAAGAATACTGTAGTCCCAATGTTTACGGATGTTTGTGTTATTAATTGTTCTGAATCTCTAAAGGTCTTTTCAGTAAAATCGGTAGAATTGGATGAGAGATATTTAACGTATAGTGTAGTTTTTCCTTTTTCAGATTTTTCTGCAGAGACTACTGAAATAACTCTTGCTTGTATGCCAGTTAATTCACCAATTAAGACAAGATTATTAAAATTATTAATATAAGAAGATACTGGAATTCCATTAAAAGTGTCTTCTAATAAAACATAATCAAGTTTTGGAATATAATTTAAACTTCCACCCTCAACAATCTGTCCATCAAAAAATGCCGTGTCCGAAAATGCCTCAAGTTGATTCTGAATAGAAGATTGAAGAGTAGTTAACTCTCTAGCCTGAACTGATACTCCAGGTTTAAACAGAACTTTCTTGTAATTTTTTGATTCGTCAAAATCATCAAAGTAAGGAAACGAATTAAGATTGAGTGTCTCGGACATTGTTTATTAAAACTCTAGTACAATTTTGATATCTTCTTTCTGATTGTTGGATCTAGGAACAGAAGCCCTGTTATCAATATAGATTATGTCACCGCTATATTTAGGTTGAATTTCAGGTTTCGCAATTCCATTTACAAATTCAGTTCCAAAAGGAACATTTACACCAGTATTTGGATCAGTTACTGAACTTCCAGTAAAATCATCAATAATCAATGAATTTCCTGAACTATTTCCGGTGATTGTAATTGCACTTTGATCACCAGAAACAAATTTAAAATTATTTAATTCGTAATTAGTATCACTTCTTGCTAATCCTACTGGTTGATAATACCTTATGATTCCATTGTTTGCATCGTAAGATGCAACATATGCAGCAGCAGTTGTCCCTGTAGAAACTGACTGTTTAATTACATTATTTACATTGTATGTTGTATCAGAAATTGGTATATTTTCATTCGTACTCTTAACTTTAATTGCTCCAAGAGCAGTTCCTGTATTAGTAACACTGGAAGTTACTGTAGGATTGTAGATAATTCCAATTCTTGCAAAATTATTTCCAATAATATAATCCAAACTATTATCAGATGAATTATTATCAAACACCGTATTAATCATTACTCTATTTGATCCCAATTCTCTATAGATATTGTTTCCATGACCATCTTTAGGTGGAATAATTACATCAAATGTTGCTGCAGTTCCGGAGTTCAAACTAGGAACACTATCTTTATCAAAATTTATTATTCCTCTGCTATAGTCATTACCACCATTAATTACACTAACTGAAGAAATTTTTCCATTACTTGCAACAACAATACTAACTAATCCTCCTGTTCCATCTCCTTTGATAGGAATATTTGAATATACTCCAGGAGTATAATTGTTATTACCAAAACTACTAACTAAAACAGTTTCAATTCTGCCACGAATAGAAGTATTTTTTACTTCTTGAGTATCTTTAGTTCCCCAATTATTAGGAACCGGTATGAACTGCTTTGTAACGAATTTAATGATGTCAATCGGGCTAATAGTGTAAAGATATTTCCAAATATATCCATCTCCACTGGATCCGGCAGATTTTGGTTCTAAATCAGTATGGACGGGTTCATCTAGAGAAGGTTTTCCATTTGGATTTTCAGGATTAGTGCCATTATTTAAACAAATATAAACTCTGAAATCAGAATTCATTACATAAAAATTAGATGAATATAATGTTGTGCTATTAGTTACATTTGTCAAATTATTGACAGAAATATCATGTCTATACATGTCATATTTCTGTCCAGAAACCCAATTAATTCTTCTTATAACTCTTTTTACATCACCTTCAGTTATTTTCTTAAAGAAAAGCATTGTGTCATGATAATCATTTTGATTTTTAAAATTATCAATGGGATTTGGAGTGGAACTATTCCAATTTGAAACACCACCTATTAAGGTGTTGGTTGGATCTGGTAAACCTAACCAGGTATAATAATTTTCTGTAGTCCTTTTAACAGACTCCACAAAATTATTCGCATTAATAATTTTAAATTGATCAGTTATGTGGGCTGGCATTATTTCTGAAGTGACAAGACTTTTTTATTATTTATTTTAGTAATTTTCCTTTATTTGCTTATTTCTGATAACAATTGGATTAGAAGATAACCCAGTATTATTATGATCTGAACCAAAACCAACCTTAATTGAATAGGATTTTGGATTTGGTCTATCAAAATCAAATATTCTTCCCCAACTATACCTAGCAACATGAGAATATTCAGTATATGCAGATCCAACGGCAGAAATAACAGAATCTAAGTCTGCAAACTCAGTTAAATTGATGTCAGAGACAACAGTCGTTATACCTACCACAGTATCAGTTATTACTGAGGATGCTCTATAGATTTTTTCAAGTCCATCAGAAAGAACAATATTATTATTGGATTCATCTACACCAGCAAATTCCTCAGAAGATGCAAAAATGGAATCAGTAATGCTAAAGTAATATCCAGTTTCAATACCACTGCTAGTGATAGTGAAAGCATCATACAAAGGAGAATTTAATAAAGGATCAGTTTTTAATTGAAATTCAATTCCAATGTCAGTATTAATTCCTGCTACTGTAGAAATAGAAACTACAATACCATAATCACCTTCAACTTTAACATTTTCTATATTTTCATATTTAGCAATTGGAGGAGCAACCTGAATAATTGGGGGATTAGTTTCACTATATCCATATCCAGGATTATTAATAGTTATACTAGTAACAATTCCATTGGCAACTCCAGCAGTAAATGTTGCAACTACAGTGGAATTATCACTTTCTGCTATCAAGGCAGAAGTTCCACTAGATGCACCAACAGCAACAACTTTGTCCAAACTTTCAACATATAGTAAATCATTAATTGTTTTACCGATTCCATAAAGTTCCGAACTTTGTTCTGTCCAAGTAATTCCTTGAGTAGAGGTAAAGGTTTTTCCGGTTGTTGAAATAGCAACAAAAGCATTAGAAGTTCTTACAACGTCAATAAAATCTTCAGTCGTACTTACTCCAACATATGTCCAGGAATCTGAATTAGATTTCAAAGTAGTTGCTCTAATAATTAGACCTTCAGTTCCAACAACAACAATTTCATCATTATTTGCAGCAACTCCAAGGAAATTTTTATTTAATGCTTGAGATGGTAAAGATGATTGAGGAACTTGGAAGGATAGTGAAGTTCCATCTTCATTCCATTTTGTTCCACTATGACTCTTGAAGATATAATTTGTATGTCCAACAGCAACATATCCCGCAGAAAGTGGTGCTCCTGGATTAGAGGCATCCTGTCTATTATAATATGCAATTGCATTTAGATACTGTCCTCCAGGTCCACCTAGAGTGCTGTCAATGTTAACCATTTGCCAATCTTCACCGGGATCTGCAAAAGAGTTGACCATGATTGTTCCACCAACTGCAACTGCTTTATCAATAGTATTAAAATACTTAATATCACGTAAATTGATATCCGTAAATGATACTTTAGTATTGGGATCGAGATTTGAAGATCCTACAATACCTCCAACAACAGGTGGGAACGCAGTATCAACTCTACTATAAACTCCTTTAATGTCAGATGCAAATCCAACAACACCATCACCAACAATGTAATACACTTCACCATATCCTTTGACACCAGCAGCACTTCCGTTGAGTTTTTCATTGAATAATTCGGATCCTGCAGGTTGAACTAAGTGATTAATTTTTTCAGTAACGGTGCTATATCCAACAATTCCATTATCACCCACAACGACATATCGTTGATCGGATGTTGAGTATTGGATAGAATTAAACTCTCTGCCAATAAACTGAACTCCATTAATTGATAATGAACTTCCATCTTCAACAGTTACAACGACACCGGCATCAATAGAAGCGGTCTCCACTGCTAGAGGATTAACTCCAATATTGGTATCTGTAGAGTAAGTTATAATACCAACATTATCATCTCCATCCCAGGCAATTCCAGTAATTTTTTCCTGAGGTACAGGACTGAATATACTAACATTTGGAGCATCATAATATCCAGATCCACCAGCAGACACAGAAATAGTTTGAACAATTTTTTCAGAAACTGTAATTGTTGCGGATGCACCAACATATTGACCAAAACTATTATCAACTAATAATAAATCATTATCAATTTCAGATAAAGAATCTATCTCAAAATTTTTAACAGTATCAACAAAAATCTCCGAATCTGATGTTGTTATTGATTTAATAATATTAGTATTTGGTATTGGTTTGGTAATTAATTCAGGTCTTGTTTTATAAATTATCTCAGCGTTAATAATTAAATCTCTAGATTGTTTAGTCCAATCAATCGGTCTCAATAATTCTGGATCAGTTCCAAGTCCAACATTGCTGTAATTATTTGTTTCAGCAACATCAGATGATAAAATATCAAATACACGTCTTTGATTTTGTTGATCAAGATTAAGTGGGTCATACTTATCTAATCTAAGTAAATCACCCTTTTTAACAGTCTCTAAGATGTCAATTTCGATAATATCCTCATCAGATCCCTTATAGTATAGGATAGCAATTTTAGATCCTTTTTTTGGTGGCTCAGTGAAAGTAATCTTCGTTCCGCCATTAAATTTATAAGCAACTCCAGGTATTTGTAAAATATCATTGACAAATACGAGTAAATTATTTCTAATATCAAATGTTGCCCCATCTACGGCATCTAAACTTACTAAGGACTTAGTTCCATCAACAGTTCTTGTCAAACTAAATGAAACTCTTCCACCATTTGCCTGTGAAGATATATCATCAAATAAAAGCATCTCACCAAATGTGAATGCGGAGAATTTATCTCTAAGTGTACTATCTACAGTTAAACTAAAATCTGTGTGAGTTCCACTATAGTATGGTGAAGTTGGAATTCCAGAAATAGTCAATACGTCATTTTCCCTATATCCAATTCCACTATCAGTAAGTTCAAATGTAAAGGTTGTTCCTCCTGCACCAATGATGACTAAATCACCAACAGCTCCACTTCCAGAACCACCCTGTAAAGATAGTTGAGAGTATGATTTTGGTGATGGAATAATGGGAAGAAGACTATTTCCTGAGGTATAATTAGATCCACCACTATCAATTCTAAATCCTGTTATAAATCCGACATTAGATCCTGGAGAAACGTTTCCTCCACTAGAATATGAATAACTTGTAGAACTTGTCCCAATACTTATAATGAAAGTTTGAGTATCAATAATATCTAATACTCCAAATGCTTCAATTCTATTTTCACCTGGGAATATATTAGTAATTATACCTGTCAGATTTACGTTTGGCAGTTCTCCAATCAGTAATCCATGTGCAGAATTTGTTCCTACTGTGGCTATTCCAATTGAATTATCATAGGTAAAAGTTTGAACTCCTACACTATTTCCAGTGTATGTTCCAGTTCCAACTAAAGCATGAATTGTAGCACCAGTTCCTGGATTTGAATTGTGAATCGTTACTAATGTATCTTCACGATATCCACTTCCCCTTTCAACTAATGTTAGTCCTGTAATAGAACCACCTGATAATTGTCCGGCAGACGTATCAATAATTGCACTTGCTCTAGTGAGGGGTTGATATCCACCACCTCTCTCAATAGTAAATTCTGAAATTCTACCACCTTTAGGAAGATCTTCTTTGGCAGAAGTTCCTGTAAATTCAACGGATGCACCAACTCCAACATTTTCAACTAGATCATAATCTATACTTGGAACTTGGAAAATATTATTCAGTAGAATTACACCACTACTAACATCTGTACCAGTTAAAATACCTGCAGCAGATGAGAAGATATCCTCCGTAGAGTCTCCATTTGAAAGTAATTCAAATACACTTTCAGTACCATCAAACTGTTGAGAAATATCGTCAAAGATTTTATTATTTTCATAACTTAATCTACTGAATACTCTTCCATGAAATCTCATTCTTGAGAAACTTGTGGGAATTCCAGTTTGCTCAAAATTAAATACTGTATTCACTCCACTTAGAGGAGGACTATCAAAGAAAACAACATCATCTCTAATGATATACTGACCCTCTCTAACGGTCGTAGCAGAACCTACAGCATGTTCTCCAGCAACAGAACCTAATACACCCCTCTCAGCAGTAACAATACTTGCAGAACCGGTTGTGCTGGTCGATACATCCGCAGCACGGGTTACGGCACTGCTGGTGGTTGGAATGTAAGAACTTGCAAATTCAGCTTGTTCAATCTGAGTACCCCATATGTAAAGGGGTACATCGTTGGATGCGGTGAGGTTAATGTCGAAGAACCTGTGCCCAGCTGCACCACCATCATCCCTAAACCCACCAATTGCAACAATACGTTTCCACTCAGTAGTAGTTTGGTCGGGTGAAAATTCGGGATGTGATGTTGGAGCTACATCATTAATGTCAATATTAAAACCAGGTGTACCGGTGGAAGCCATCTTAACCCAAAAACTAATTGCATATACTGCATCAGGGGCACTAGCACTTGCATTACCTATTCTATAAACACTAAGTCCTCCACCCTTTGTAATCTTCCTTACTGTTTCAACAATACCTCGTGGAGAAACAATATTCTCCGTAGTAGCGACGAGAGTTGATCCTATTGTGCTCCCTAGGGCAGAGTCAGAATTTAGAGCATAGTTCGTACTAGCATCTTCTAGAATCAGTTTACCATCCTCGTAACGTGCAGTATCTACAGCAGCAGTAGTGACCAACCCAGTCGTATCATCCACATACGTTGCAGTAGATGCACGGGAAACAAAAGATTCTACGGACTGAATGTATCTACTTGCAGTTGAAGATTCTTCAAGTTGGGCTCCCCAAACGTAGATGTCAGAGACAAAACCGTCACCTTCGTTATTGATATATAGCCTGTTAGTTGGCGCAGCTGACACTGATGTGGGCGTATGTGTAAAAGTAAACCTCTGCCATTCATCAGTCGTAGTGAACTGAGATGAAGCATTGTCTACACCCCCACCTATGTTAAAAGTAAACTTATTGTTGGTCCCAGATGTCACTGCTTTTGCATACACAGAAGCTGTGTAAGTAGTACCAATATCGATTGTTCCAATACCTACAAAAGTTGAACCTGCGTTTAGGTTGTAAACACGATCAGCGGTACGGGTCCCGTCAGGTGCAGTAACTGCATTAGGAGTCACCGTTGTATTATTACCAGCTGTCCACTCATCAAGACGCTCACTGTACGTAAGCAAGTTCTGTACAGTGTTAGACCCCACAACATCTACTCGGATTATTTCATCCTCAATCTGAATCAAACTATTAGTGTTAATAGATGTAATTCCAACTAAAGGAATAGAAGTTTCTGTACTAGATGTAACAAAACCTGCTATAGATGCACTGATGTCTGATGTTGATAATGGACTCTGAATAATACCATCAATTAGAAGCATACATCTAGTATTTTGAGTTGTAGATGTAAGTTTTTGTAATCCAGATCCAACAGCACTAATATCAAAATATCTTTGACTCTTAGCATCAGATGATAAACCTGCAAGTCTGATATTATCATCATCAATTCTAATAGCAAATACTTGACTTGGTAATTTAGTAGTTGTAACTCCTGCTAGAGTTTTATCAGTAGAACCGATAGAAATAAGTGTTCCACCTTCTACACTATATTCAAGAAGTTCACCTGTACTAAAGTTATGAGATGGAATAGTAATCTTATCATCACTAACACTAACAACAGTAGTTGCAGCAGAATCAAAATATTTGACGAATAACGATGTAGTAATTCCAGTTTCACTAGTAGTCAGTCTAAATGAAGTTACACCAACAAATTGTCCTCCATCATCTGCATCATACTCACCTGTAAAATTTGGTGATATATCATCAATCAGTACAGCACGATTAGTTTTTGCTTCGATACTATCTGTTATTCTCCTAGAATTAAATGCAATTTCGTTGGATAATGAAAATAGTCCTGTGTCTATAATATTTTCACTTGCTAAATCAAATTGATATGTTGTATTAAGATTAACTAATTCATTTACGACAACAATACTAGATTGTGCGCTTCCCTCACCAAAACTAACTCCTATACCAACGTCATTATTTACAACAAAAGTTCCGAATTTTTCAAATCCTGAAATATGATTAATACTACTTACCGTACTTTCCCATTTGTCTAGAGATACATCAGAAATAATATCATATGCAAAAGATTGATGGTAGAAGTTATCGGGAAGAACTTGATCCTCCTCATTTAAATTACCTATTCCATCTTCGACATCAATTTCATTTTTTGATAATGAGTTTCTAACTATAGTTGACTGGTAATCGGTTGTAGAATTAATTATGGATTTTGCACCAGATTCTGCTCCCGTTAATACATCTCCGACAGATAATTCACCATTTTGTTCAATTATGGATAAAATTTTATTTTTAGAGTTCCATCCATCATTAGCAATTTTTCCAGAAAATCCACTATTGCTGGTAATAATTTCACCGGGAGTGTAATTTGAAGACTCTAACAAGGCTTCAAATTTTGCAAGATCTTCTTTTTTAATTACTCTACCATAAGATTTAAGAGAATCAAAAGTTCCTGCAGTCTGTGCTGTCCCTGCAATTGAATATCTTACATTAGCAGATCCTGGAGTTGTTGTTATTCCAATTACTTTAAAGAATCTAAAATCATAATCACTTGAATTAAATCCAGTTCCGCTATCCGATTCTGCTACAATTCCATCAACATAGATTTCATCATTTAATGCGAATGGAAATTCAGAAAATCCATTATTTGGTTCTTTTATGAATAAATTAATACTGGTATTATCTGCTTCTACTGTTACCCTAGTGACTTGTACACCATTGGTATGAAAATCTGCAAAGACAGTAACAGAATCTGATAGAATTCCATTATTCTTTGAAATTAGATTAACAGACCCCACAGAATTTCCAGATAAATTAGATATTGAATAGATATCTGGTTGATTCAAAATCTTAACTTTAGGAGGTTCAATATATCCACGACCAGAATCAGTTACTCTTATTCCTACGATTTTGTTATTAGATCTTACAGATACAATTGAAGGAACATCTGCATTTAATGTATATGTTTTATCAGATGTAAAATCATAAATCGAATTTATTAGACGAGTTACATTTGTTCCCTCATCACTTTTTTCTAGTTCATAATTGATAATAGAATTATTTCCAGTTTTGGATTTTACTGTGGCAATGCCTGTAGGGAATAAAAATAGTGATCCACGATTAATTATCTTGATGTCATTAATAGGACCCAAAGCAGTATTTGAAGTTGTACTATATTCAAGAGAAGAATTTGTTGATCCATATGATAAGATGGAAGGATCAGAAAAAAGTTCAATATTAAATTGAGTATTAGAAGATATTCCAGTTACTTTATACTCATTATTATATACAGATTCAATTACTTCTATAGATGCTCCAGACTTACCTAGAGAAAATCCATTTTGTTTAGGATAAATGAAGATCTCTGAAGGTAAATCTGTAGTGTCAATCTCTATACTATCGTTTGTAAAACTAAAGGATGAAGTGTTAATATCTTTACCTAACTTAGGTTCATTTACATCAAAGAATTGCAATGAGGCCGGTAAAGTAGCAACACCAACAAATTTTACTTTAGATCCTCTAACCGCAGTTATTTTTGGATCTAATGGTGACAGGGAATAGGATCCACTATTTGCAGTTATATTTAAAACATCATCCCTTAAAATAGAATTCTTAGTATTACCTAGAGAGAAAGTATTTTCAGAGAATACTTTAACAAAATAGAAGTCCCCATCAACAAAATCTGGTCCTAATGAATCTCCCGTTTCTTCAGTGTAAATGACTCTATCATTTGTTTTGAGTCCATGATTATTAAATGTAATTGTATTTTGTGCAGAAGAAAATCCAGAGTTAACAAATAAATTAGGAAGTTTAAATGAATTGTAATTTGTATCAAAAAATAATTGATATTCTTTTACGAAATTTGGTTTTACATTTAATTTGATCTTATCATTCAAAGATAGTCCATGAACCTTTGCAGTATCAATTGTAGTTTGTAATTCAGATGCTTCACCAACAGGCAATTTATTAAAAGTTAATGATTGATCATACGGATCTCCAACCATGCTAACCGGGAAATAAAATCCCGGATCATATGTGATTGCAGTATATCCTGCTCCAAGAAGAACTCTTTCACTACTTAACCCTAGATAATCATCATCATATTTCACGACAAATAATTTATCACCATTATTCAAAGTTCTAGTTTGAGATAGATCTGACGTGTCCGATACAGTTAATCCTATCCCATTTACAGTATCAAAATTATAAGTCACTTCTTGATTTGTTTCAAATTTATGAGATGGAGCATATAATCTCTTAAATGGCACTTTTATTTGAGTTTGTATTCCTACAAAATCAATCATAGTGGTTGTGGTTGATCCTATACCAACGTTAGATGTATTAAAATAAATTTTATTGTATTTTTGAGTAAAAATACTTGTTTGAATTCCAGTTGTAAAATCAAACGTAGATGGTAAAATATTTACGTTTGAAAATGCTGTATGAGATGCTATCGTTGTTCCATCAACATTTCTTTGAACTCTAATTTGATTAGAATCATTGTCAACTCTGAGAACTTTCATTTTCTCATTATCAATTTTAATAAAATCATCTACAAATATTCCTAGAGATTCAACACTATCAGATATTTTTAATTCTGTGGTTACTCCAGCGTTTGGAATAGATTCTATAAGAGTTGTTGTTGGTTTATCTACATTAATAGGGTAAGTATTGTTCAGGAAGGTAAAATTGCTTGTATTAATTCCAGCAATAATAACCCTAACATTATCCCTATCAACAAAGTTATGTGGTTTTTCAACAATTGCTCTAACAAAATTGGGTCTAATGTCAAAAAATACTGTTGATATTCCAGTTCTTACTGTAGTTATTGTGTTGATTCCTACTCCCTTAATTGAAGTAATCAATCCCTTAGCATTTTTTCCAAATATTTCATCATTTTCTACTACTACAGTATCATCAACTCTATAATTATTACCAGCATCAACTACTTTAA
>CEOA01069514.1_pt1 | contig 31099 bp, 46 predicted proteins | sample 530251 | NCBI WGS metagenome assembly CEOA01 (sample SAMEA2619838, study PRJEB7988) | marine metagenome | biome: marine biome (ENVO:00000447); feature: surface water layer (ENVO:00002042); material: "saline water (ENVO:00002010), including plankton (ENVO:xxxxxxxx)" | depth 5 m
CCTATGTATGGCATTGTTTATCCTTTCAATGCTTTCACTTCTGTTTCAAGTGTTTCTATTCTTGTCATAGCTTCTTGTAGTGCTTTTATTGCTTTCATATACAAAATAGAATATTTAACTGTTTTAACTGTTTCTTTATTCCATGTAATTTCTTCTACTAATCCATTCATTTCTGATGTTTCAAGCTCTTGTGCTATGACACCAATTTTATTTGCTGAATCTAAATTATCTTCTTTCATGCTATATTTACGAACTTGTAATGCTTTAATATCATTCCATTGACTATTTGCATCAGATATATTTTCTTTAAGTTTTTCATCTGATATTGTTCCATAAGACCCAGTTGAATTTGTTACATTTCCATTATTAGCGAAGACGACTCTTTGAGTTCCATTAACTTCAAATCCATAACCATCACCATTAGTATTTAAGTCTATTTGGTTGCCACTACTTCTTATCCAATTAGAGTTATTTGTACCTGCTGTGCCTGCACTACCAAGAACTAGTCTAACTTGTGATGCTCCAGTACAATGCACATAACTATTGCTTCCATCTATTAGAAACTGTTGTGAACTATTTCTTGAAATAGTAAAATCATCACCTGATGTAGATTCAAGTTCCCAATCACTACCTCCTGCTTCATAAGCAATAGTAATTTTATCGTCAGCTTCTATTGCACCAGTAACATCTAGTGAAGTTGTTGGACTTGCAGTTCCTATGCCAACCCTATTGTTTGCACTATCAACTTTTAATGTTGATGTATCTACAGTTAAGTCATCACTAACACTTGCACTATCAACACTTATAGACGTAGGAAATACTGTTGTTATTTGTTGTCCTATATATCCCATATCAACTCCTACTCACTAATCGTATCAACTACTGATACCCAAACATCAACCGAACTTGCTACAGTGCTTTGAACTTTTAAAATATCTCCCGATTGCATGACTATTTTTGCACCACCATCTAACAAAGATAATGCCGAGCCTTTTGGAATCGGTGCTGATTTCACAAGGTAAAAGTCATTTGCTCCATCATTGATAAATACATCTACATCTATTTGCGAGGTATGTGTATTTGCTATATTTACACCAACTAATGCATCATCAGAGTTTGCAGTTCTAACTGTAACAGCAGACGTTCCCACATTTCTCTGTTTATCTCTTTCAAAATCTTGTGCCATATTTTACTCCTATAAAGCTATAGCCATTGCCACTGCAAAACCTTTTGTTGTAGCACTTATATCACTAGCAACCTCACTAGCACTTCTACCCTCTATCGTTGTGCCATTTACCCTTAGAAAATCATTATCTGCTACACCTGATCCAAAGGTAGCTACATTACCACTGGATATACCTGATGTTGGTATCTGTGATGTAAGTGCAAGTGTTCCAGCAGTAGCTGGTAAAACTAAAGTTATGTTTCCTGAAAAGTCAGCGTGTGCTGGTGCTGTAAGCTGTGCATAATGTGCATTAGCTGATTCACAGTAAAATTTTATGTTTGACTGAGATCCACCATTTTTAAGTACAATCTCACCAGTTTGTATATCTACATTACCATCTATTCTGACTAACCCAGTTCCGTTCGGTGTAAGTGCAATATTACCATTTGATGAAGATACAATACTGTTACCATTTACATCTAAATTACCACCGAGTTGCGGCGTGGTATCACCAGCAACAGATGTTAATGATGCTTGTGTTGTTATCTGCCAGGCTGATCCAGTATATACTTTTAGTGCGTTAGCAGTTGTATCAAAGAACAAATCACCAGCATTAAGAGCATCACCATCATTGTCGGTTGATGGCTCACTTGATTTGGCTCCTAAATACACATCATCAAAATTATCTGCGCTAGTTGCAGCTGCTGCTGCGCTTGCTGCTGCTGCCGTAGCACTGTTTGCTGCTTCTGTAGCTTTTGTGCTTGCTGTATCTTTATGACCACTTGCTGTTGATGCACTACTTGCAGCTGCTGTTGCAGAGTTTGCAGCATTGGTAGCAGAGGTTGCTGCTGCACTTTGTGCTGTTGTTGAAGATGCAGCATCTACTATAAGTGAATATTTTGCACTATTAGTATTAGTCGTTAATGGTTGTGATCCGCTAGATGTATGTGCGCTTGTGACGATAAATATATTATTAGTGCTAGTATCTTTTACAATATCCCTTACTACATACGCAGTGCTTGCCGCCCAATCACCTTTGAATGTTCCTATCTCTTGAGTAACATCTAATTCACCTGAAGCATCAAACGCTAGTAATTTACTAGCTCTGTCAGTTGCTGACGTAGAAAATTCACTTGATGTAATAGTATTTGTTCTTGAGAGTTTGATTGTTCTATCAAGCTCTTCTTGCAGTTGTTGCGTTATAAACGTAACTCTATCTAATGCATTTTCATGACTTTCAGCTGGAAACGGATCATTCTCAACATAGTCTGTTCCCTGGGTAAGAGTTAAGTTTCTTCTTATTAAAACAGTTTCACCACTGGCTGGTCTATTATCTGTAGATGAATGATGAGCATCAGAGCTGTTACCAGTGTTAAATTTAAACAAAACATTACCACCTGATGAATTACCAGCGTTTGTAACAATGTAATGTGTATTTAGTGTCTTTACAGTTTCAACACCAGTAGATGATCTTATAATTACAGTAAGATCAGCGTCAGCAAATATCTTAAATCCATAGGCAAAACTATGGGTAGATCCATTACCTGAATAACTGTTCTTGGTAGTTGTACTAGATACTGTCATTTTTTTACCTTTAATCTAATAAATTATTTTCAAAAAACACACGCTGTAATTCTTCATTGCCAGGCATTGCAAGCATTATTGGCAATGCAGCTTCGTAAAAATCACTTTCAGCTTTTTTAATCATCCTTATTTTTGCATCATCTTTTGCTCTTATATAAACTGGATGCACCGTAAGAACCTTTAAATAATCTCTAAATTTATACATACCGCTGCCCCTTGAACCTTGAACATTCAAACGCAACATAACTTTGTTTTTAGCTATTTCTGTGAGCTGCCCTCTTCTAATATTATCCAGGGCAACACCATTTATTCTTTCCTTTTCATCTGTTAAAGGCGCACCTAATCTAACAAGTTCAGCAAAATAAGGTTCTATATTTTCTTCGCCATATTTCATTCTAAATGGCGTAATGCTATTCCATAAAGCAAGCATTGGATTTACAGAAAAAGGCACACCTCGTTCTTTTTTAAATCCAAGCATATCGTATTTATATGCATAGTTTTCTTCTACACCTTTTACATACGGTATAGTCATAACTTGCTGGTTCCATCCGTATGCAACCGTGTCATAAAAAAACGTAGCTGCTGAATCACCATCTATATTTTTTTTAGTACCAACTAATGAGTATGGTATTTCTTTGAATGGATTGTCTGTATTTTGACTATCATCATATAATTTTTTTACATCAGCAATTGTATAATATAATTGTGGTATTGCTGGTTGTTTACTAGGTATTATAGTGCCTTGTCCTTCAACACCCTCTTCACTATCTGTTAGTTTTTTTATGTTTCTAACAGCGCTGCTATAAGGCAATGGAAATGCACCAACCATACTACCTAACGGACTATCAATAATTAGTGATGGATCTGCATAATCATAAGCTCTTATAATAGATCCTAAACCTTGAAGAAACGGTAAGTCTCTGAAATAATCAGCAGTTGCTACAACACCAGCTGAAATTAAATTTAACCTATCTTCAGGATCATAAAACATAGTTTGATATTGAGCTGTACTTGCTGCAATACCTAAAAATGCACTTACTGGTTCTAAACCCTGATAACTAACATAAAGTAATTTACCATTCGGCAACCCAGTTTTTTCATTATACATTGGTAACGGATCACCATCATCATCCGTTGGAAAACCTTCAGCTCTAAAAACTAAACTATATGGCTGCCATCCTGGGGGCAACATTTTTTGCGCCGTTTTGTCTCTTGGGTATGACCCAGTTAACTGACCATTGATAGCATACTCATGAAATATAGCCAATGTCATTGCACCCAATGACATTTTACCCATAGCTCTTTGTTGCGCCCTTGCACCATTTTGCCCAAGTAAGTTTTTTCTAATAGTGCTGCTTGGATTTAACATTGATGCAAGAATTACCAATGGATGACCTTCGCCAACTCTTAACATACTATTTGTTGGCGCCTTGGCAAAAGGCATCAACAATTTACCAAAAAAGTTTTTTCTAATACCTTTAGTAAATGATCCTAGTAATCCATCACCAAGATCATCTGTCATTGTTACATATCTAGCTGCGTTATCTAGTTCATCTGATTTATACTTTGGATCTAACAAAGTCATCATAGCATCATCAACAGCTACGTCTGTTGAATTACCTTTTGCTTTTGATGCTCTAGCAGTTCTTACAGCTTGTTCATATAACTCACCACGGCTTGAAATAACTCTCCAAAAATCATCTGCTGCTTGTAGAGCTGTACCTGGGTATCTAATTAACTTACCAATTTTATCAATAGCTTGACCAGCTGCACCTGATATATTTAATGTTTCAGAATCAATCGCCCTATAATTAGAGTTTTCAATTTTATTTAAAACATCAGCTGGTACGCCACTTTCAAATGTTTTGCCCATAACAACATAGGCATCTCTTAATGATTTAGAATATCCATATACCCTGGCAAACAAATCTTCAAAATACACACCTTCAGGATTTACTTGCTTACCAACTAATCTTTGACCAGTTCTAACGCCACTTCCTATACTAGCTGCCAACATATCTGCCATTAAATTGTACGTCATGAATAATGGCGTAGCTAACATATTTTTAAGATGAGTAGGCGCCCAGCTTAATAAACCATTTATGTATACTTCTTGCCAAATATCACCAATCTTTTGATACCATGCACCAGCCACATATTTATTAGCATTCGCCTGACCACCAGTTTTAAGTGCGTCTAGATAACCTTTAGCCATATCTTGTGCTAATTTAGTGCCACCAGTTTCATCAAGTATAACTTGCGCCTGAACATCAGGAATATTAGTACCAGTTTTAATTCTAAATGATTGTAATGCCCTGGCTATTTCAGTTTGTGCGCCTTTTGCTTTCATTTGTATTCCAGCATGAATAGACATTTGGCGCCTGAATGCTACCAAGTCATTTGGACTTGCATCACCACTTTCAACTTTTTTAGCTAACTCTTCTAATCTAGATGCTGATTTTTGTAACAAAACTCTAACAGCTGTCATTTCTTCAGCATTTAAGAGTTGTCCTGATTTTTTATTAAGTAGTTTTTTTGTCAGACCAATTTCATCAGCAAGTAATTCTGAAGCATTTGCAAGTGTTTCTTCGTTTGTTTGTATACCTCTTTTTTCTAATTCTTGTGGGTTTTTGTATATTTCACTAATTGAATTGATAGCTCTATTAACATCACTACCACTTTCAAAATTATTAAAATTAAAATCTAAGCCAGTGTCACTTGTAATTAAATCTTTTTTCCTAATTTCTAAAAAGTCTAAAGCGTCACCTTCATTCGCAAGACCAGTTTGAAAATTTCTCATACCTTTTTTGGCAACTGTATTTACTTCTTCATCAGCTGCTTTTTTAGCAAGATCAATTAAATCGTCTTCAGGCTCTATTGCTACTTTTGCTTGAAAGCCAGCCTTTGCAAATCTTTCTTGACCTTCAGGTGTTAAGACCTTTTCAGATGTATCCTTTTGTACACCTTTGTATGTTTCATCATCTTTTAACAAACCTTCAACAGATGGTTCAGGAACCTTGGTTGTTGCGCCTGATCCTGATACACCAGTACCCATGCCGCCTTTATTTTGTCTGTTTATTATCTCACCAAACAAACCAAATATTTCTTTTCCTAGTCCAGCAGTTTGAATATTTTTGCTAACGTCAGGTCTTTTGTCGGCAAAATTAGTCATGCCAGTAGCAGACGCTTCTAGCGTTTGTTCTTCAGGTGTTGCCATGAGATCCTCAAAAAAAAAGGAGCGCCTAAAGCACTCCCACTATATATAGTCTTTTACCATATTTTAGGACATTTGTGAATTTTTTTCACTTGTCGGTTTGTTTGCAGATCCACTAACATACAACTCGGCAAATCCTTTGCCTGATTTTTTTGCTTCGATTTGTCTTCTTAGGTTTTTTACAATAAAGGAATTTTCATCTTTACCTTTTTGTAATTGCCTATCTAGTTGCTGTTCCAAAGTACTCATCGTATGATACTCCACCGTTGATCCATGTTGCAGATGGGTTTTTATAAACCACGGTCTGATATTGTACTACATCTGCAAAACTTATTCCATCTATTTTTCCTATTTCTTCTATAACATCTGCAAATAAGTCTTCTTTTTCTTCGAATATTTCTTTTGCCCTAGATGGATCAAATGCTTCATCAAACTCAGGTATGTACTGAAACCTAATACCAGTTAATCCAGCTGTTGGTTCATTACTTAAAGACATAATGTCAGGTCTATCTTTATACCTTGCGTCAGTTATAAATGTAAAACCATCTATTCCTCTAGCTCTAAGTGTGTTGGTAATTATCTGCGCAAAGTCTACATTTTGTCTGTTTTGAAAATATATTTCTGCACCAGGTCTAGCTCCTTCGGTTCCATCAGCAACAACCTTTGATACAAAAACTGCATCCTGGTTGAATTTTTTGCCCATCTCAACAACCTTATCTGTCATAGCCTTGGGATTAAAATTTGTTCTTGTAACAACCTCAAAATTCAAAGATCTTTCCAATTCACCCATAAATTCGCCATATGTGTTATTAGCTTGGAAAGCCATAACAGTATCATCATTTTTAAGAGGTGCTGTAAGTTCTGCTGACAAATCAGCTTGTTGTATGTTTGTTGGAACATTGTCAGGTCTTTCTCTAGAAATACCTATTGTTGTTCTTTCAGGTGATCCTTCTAGAGTTTTTAATTCATCTGCTGCTTTTATTTTATCAGCTTCACTTGAAGCAGAGCTATTAATAATTGATCTAAGCTCTTTTACTCTTTCAGGATTAGCTGATCCACCATACACACTTTCAAAGTCTAATGATCCGCCTTCACCAGCTTTTGTTGTCCATCCGTTCTTAGTCCACTTTTCTTTTTCTAAAAACCAAACTACTGCCTGGAGATCATCTGCACCCATATCACCTATGTTTGGATTAAATGCTTTTATGCCACCCTCCGTATTCAATATGTTTGCAGCATCAGAAAATACCTCTTGACCAAAACCAAACTCAGATCCTATTTGTGGATTTTCAAAAGTACTTTTAGATAGATGTTTACCAGCTACAGCTTTTTCTGCTGGTGGTGGTATTCTTGGTAATCCAGCAGCATCTCTTAAATATCTAGCAGCCCATACATCTATTGTAGCTTCATTACCAAAACCAATAAGATTACCAGTAAAGTTAATTGTTTTTGGAGCTTTGCCAGGCTTTATTTGCCTGAACATATCAAGTAAAGCTGTAGTGGCTGCTGGACTATTATTTCCAAATAATTTACCAGCTGCATTTCTTATAAGATCAAAATCAACATTTTCATCTTTTGCCATTGCAGTAAGTCTTGTTGAACTTAAATTACCACCTTCATCAGCAATCTTTTTATACATTTCAATTTGTTTATCAAAGTCACCACGGACATAAGATCTGAGTACACTAACAGCATTTTCATAGTTTTGTTGTACGTTAGTCATTGCTGACGTTGCACCAATAATATCAGCAAATACGTCAGATAAACCACCAAACTCTCTTCTAAGTCTAGATCTCATTGATCTATACCAATTTGCCTGGTTAATTATATCTATTGCAGCTTGATCACCATTCTTTGCTCTTTCAAGAACACCGTTAACATCCGTGACCATTTTGTTTACAAGATTAGATTTATGAGTTGAAACAGCTGCTGTTTTTTTATCACCTTTTAATTTATCAAAATTTTTAACATTAGGAATATGGAAAGCATATGCTGGTTGCTGCCATCTAATATCTATTGAACCTTTTTTATTAACTTTAAATGATGGATTTTTACTGTCAGCTGCAATATTGATTGGTAGCCAACCTTCGCTTTCAGGATACTCATTTTTAACCCTTAGAGCTTCATCTCTGATGGTGTTATATTCTTTTGTTGTCTTAGTATCTGTTTTTAACTTTGTTGTTTCTGCTCTAGATAATCTATTAATTATATTACTAATAACACCAGCTTCAGCTTCACTTGTTGCAGCCGAACCAGCTGCTACAGTGCCGCCTTGTAAAACTCTTTTCCAAGGTATTTTTCTACCAATTCTAAATGCAGCTTCTAATAAACCACCTATGCCCATTCCCTCTAAAGATGACTTTGCAAGTTTTACAGCTTCAGGATCATCTTCGTATTTTGTAAACAAACCAACTAGCATTTCTCGCAATGCTTCCTGATCTTGTTGTTCAACGCCTTCAGGGTTTGACAATAACTGACCTACAAGCGTTTGATCGTTTGCATTAAAAGCAGTAGCATCGGCTATACCGCCCCACATTAATGACCTGGTAAAAGGATTTGCATTTGTAATTAATTTAACAAAAGAAGCTGCTGGTATTGCTGTTGTGCCAAATTGAGATATAGCTTCTGTCAATGCGCCAGTAATTTGATTGTCATATGGTTTGGAAAGATACTCATTAAATTTTACATTCAATGATTTAGGAATAAGTTGTTCTCCAAAATCTGTTATTGCCTTTACGCCGCTTTGTAAAAAATCACTTCCCATAACTGGGTTTTGTATATCAAAGCCAATTTTATTAAGACCAGCCGTTACAATATCTACTGGCGCACCAACAATTGTTGCCAGGTTCATTGGTGCTTCTGTCATACCTTTTACCGCACCTTTTACAGTAGCTCGACCCATTGTACCTGGTATTGTTTCTTTCTTATCAACAACTGGCTCTACTTTTTCTTTAGGCTTGTTTACAACACCGATATTAAAAAAAGCAGCTGTGTCTGCTGTTTCATAATCATTTTCTATTTGGTCTAAATAACTTGTCATTGTATTTCATCAATCCTAAATTTTTGATATGCCATAAGTTCTCTTTTTAAATTTTTAACTAATGGATCAGTTGCTTTGAACTTTGTTGGATTATTTTTTATAAAATCTTTTATTGATTGGATTGGTTTACTTGAATCATATTCAAACCCATATGTTTCTTTTACTGAATCAAAAAAATCAATTGCTGATTGTTTCATAATTTTACGAAACTCTAATTCTTTTTTGTTATAAATATCTTGTGCTTTTTTAATAGTTTTTGCGTATGTAATATTATTAGTATCTAGCTTCCATTGAAATAATTCATTTTGTGCATCATCAAACATGAGTTGGAGAGACTTACCAGCTGCACCAGTAGTATCTGCATTTTCGTTATAACTTAATTTATTTTTGAAAAATTGTTTTGCATCTCTAAAGCCATCATCTAATTCTTTTTGAGCAGCTGATAAAAAACCTTTGTAGTCTGTATCGTTAAGTCCTATAGCATTTTCTTCAACCAACTTAGCTGTCAAAATATTATTTCTATCTGCTGATTTAAGTAACTGAATTACTGATCTATCTGACTTTTGGCTGCCTTTTGTTTCAGGCTGCCTTATTCCTAAAAATAATTCTGTTTCTCTTATTTTGCTTGTTGTAAGATAGTATCCTCTTGATTTAAGAATTTGATGATTTTTCTTTGCTTCTTGTAATTGTAAAGCATTATTTACATCAATATTAATAACCTTTGCATAAAGACTATTATTGATACCTTCTAATTCTTTTTGCTTATCTTCTTTTTGTTGTTCACGATCTTTGTCAAACTCTTCAGCTGCTTTGAGTATTCTGTCACGCAGTTTTGTTTTATCACCAATAAGATTGATAGCATTGTTCAAAACTACGTTATCACTTTTGCCATCAACTATTTCCATAGCCACAGCCATAGCACTAGGTGACTTTTTCATTTCTTTCAAAACTAATCCATCCACTAGCATTTCTGCTGATTTATCAAAGGCTGTAGTATATTCTTTTGAGCTGTAGCTGCCACCAGTAAGAGCTTTAGTTAATATACCTGGATTATTTACATTAGTAGAAAAAACCTTTTGAAAGTTTTCGTTAGCTGTTCCAAAGTTATCTGCATTTATGATTGCATTTACAGCTTCATCAGTGCTGCTAGATATATTTGATTTATTTACCTCAATAATTCTAGAATTGTTTTTTTTCACATAATCAATGATTGCAGAACTATAGACCTCTTGTCCGACAGACATAAATCTAGACTGTGATTTTTTAGAACTTAAAAACGGTTTGCCAGTTACTGGATTAATTTTAAGACCCATCTGATACTGTTTTAGTATCTGTTTCATTTTACCCTTGGCTTCTCTTTCAGCCTGAATAGGATTTTCGCTTACTAATGCATTTGACTTTTCTTGCTCAAACTCTGCAATGATAGCTTTTTTAGCTGTGTCAACTTCAGTATCAGCTTCAATATCTAATTTTCTCATATAGATTTCAGTGAAGGCATCACCTACATCACCTATAGCACTTGCTACAGCTGCTGCTGCATTTGGGTTTATACTAGCTGTTATGCGCCGTCCGCCACCACCGCGAATACCAAATCCAGTTTGTTGTTTATATGTAGGAACTTTCATTTAACTTAAACCATATATAGTTGTAGCTGCTTTTCCAATTGCTCTAATCTTCATTGCTTTTGCTTGTGATCTTGCTTCAAAGTATGCAATCTCACCTCTAAGTCTTTCGTTCACTGCATTTTCTCTAAAATCACTTGCTGTAGCAGCTGCCTGGCGTCTTTGATTTTCGTTATCTATTTCAAAGCTCAAAGCGTTATTTAATAAAACATCAAGAGCTGATCCAGTTATAGCTACATTGTTTTTACGCATAGCCATAGCTGATGCATCGTTTAGTCCTCTAAAATCATTCATAAATTTTACAGCATTCCTGGATGCGTCAAACAAAGCCATTTCTGCTTTTTGTTCTTCTGATTTTGCGTTTCTATCTGCTACTGCTTTATTATATCGTCCAGTTTTTTTTACAGCACTAGCGCCCATAAAATCACCAACAAATCCCATTATGTCACCCTACTAAATAAAATATGATCTCTGCCGTCAGGACTATATTTCCTAACAACACCTTCTACTTGCATACCTAAGACTTTGATCCATCTTTGTGCGTCTTCCCAATCATGTCTTACATATGCCTGAACTCTATGAAAACTATTAAGATTCATAAGTTCAATTAAATATTTTTTTACAATTTTTGTAACCTTTAAAGGATGATCAAAAATCATATTAGTTCCAAGAAACCAGGCATCTCCTACACCATTCCATATTGGATAGATGCCACCTGAACAAATTATTTTACCGTTATTTACAGCTGTAAAAGATAAATTTTTTACAACCATAGTTTCAACAAATTGTGATACCTCTATCGGCGGTCTAATCTTTTCATCATTTACTGAACCACCTAAAATTTCTTTTGCGTGATCAGATTCAAAATCAACTATAATCATTTATCAAAAACAGATACCGTTGGGAATATAGCTAGTATTGTCATTGGTAGTGGTTGATCTTGCTGAATAACAATTGTTGCATCATCATCGTAGCCACCTCTAAATTCTACAGTTTTATCTCCAGTAAATAATGGTGTTGCTGTATCCATTGCATCTCCTGAATCTCTAAATGGCACAACGTCTAATTCACTGGTAGATGTGCCAACTTTCAATCCTACTGATCTAAATAGTCTTACTGTAACCTCTGATATTCTTTTAACTTTGCCTTGAGAACTACCCAAAGAACTACCACCATCAACTCTTAGTGTTTCTACTTTACTTGTAAAAGGCAACCCTATGTGTGCTTTTGTAACAGAACGCTGGAGCGTAACGGCGCCTGAACTTACAGTGACGTTTGGATGAACTGATCCATCTGCTAATACTGAAACAGTTTGACCTTCTAAATGGTCTAGACCTGATATAGTTGTTGCAGCGCTGCCTGAATATGTTAGTCCACTATCAACAAAGTATGCATCTGTAATATCAGAACCAAAATCAAATCCTGACATTCTTTCAACATATCTTTTTGTTGCTCCACCTATTGTCCTTTTTACAATTAAATAAACTTCATCTTCATCTAGATCACCAGGTATAACCGCCACTGATTCAACAACTGCATTGCCTGATCCGAATGCACCACCTATAATATGCCTATGCCATGCAACAACTTGCTCCTCTCTTCTATATGTCATGCATGATAGAACGCCGTCTGATCTAACCGTCCATGCAACGCTGTCAGGCTCTTGCTGATAAGCAAAAGCTGTAATACCGCCTTCTGTTATATGTTCAGCTAAAATAGTCATGTCAGGCGCTACATAGCTATCTGATTCATTACTGAATACTAATTCACGCAGTTTTCTTTTAGCACGCTGTAAAAACAATGTAGCATTACCAACTTGCATTGGCTGGATATCTGCTGATCCATATGTGGTTTGTTGTTTTATCTGCGTATTGTTTGGCTTCAATGGTTCGTCAAAACCTGACGCCCTAACAATAAACTCACCACCACTAGTGCCAACTATGAGCTGCCGTCCTGATGCCAAGTATCTAATAACATTAACTTCATTAGATCCTATAGTATAAACCAAACCGTCATCATCATTTGTACCACGCTCAAAGTTTTCAAAATCACCGCTTTGCGAAAAGAATATTGTTTGTGGTTGATTGCTTGTTCCAGCAAATACAAGCCGCTGCTCATAAAATGCAACAGCAGCTGGAAACCCAGTTGTTTCTGAAAACGCACCTAATGCAAAATTACTATCTGCAATTAGATCGCCAGTAAGAGTAAAAGTACTACCAGCACTTTCATTTACCAGGTCAATGCCAGGTGCAAGCGTCAATACTGTATCAGTTACATCAACTATAAGTTTGCCTGATGCATTATTGCTAGATGTACCACTTATGGTAATCTTCATGCCATTTTCAAAACCCTGGGTAATAAAATTACCAGCGCTGTCTTCTATTCTATCATTATGCTCTAAACCAGTTGATGACGGATCTCCTTCATGAAATGATAACGTACTAGCTGCATATGTAGGCATTAACTCTGATCTACCATCTTCAAGCTCTTGTACCGTTGCTGTAACGGATGTAGCACTACTGAAGGCAGTAATCTTAGCAAAACCTTTATGCAGCTTCACAAGGCGTCCTACGTCCGTAGAAACGAATGTACTTGCACTAGCAGTTATTGTTACACTGCCAGTTCTACCATTAGCAGTTAATGTAGTTGTTGTTAGATTTTGATCTAACATTGCCCCACGCTGTAGATCTACTTCTGTTACCGTCCATGCAGTATGACTTGTCCTGGTAATTTTTCTAGGTGCATGACTTGGATGAGCTATGTACATAACGTCAGCTGTTTGAGCAAACTTAATCTGATCTAACTGCGCCGTGGTGTAAGGCGTTGTAAATTCTACTGGACTACCACTTAATACAACAATGCCGCCATCTTTATATACTCTAAAATATTGATTACCAAATTCTAATATATAGGCTTGTTCAACATTAAACTGAAAAGGTATTAACCTGGTTTGTGCAGAGCTTGTTTTAACCTCTCTAATAAATTGTGTTCCTGGTCTTCTGCCTAAACCGCCATGTGGCTGCACTAAAAAATTTTCTATTAGTTGTGCTGCATTATCATAACGTCCTAAATCAGTTCTACCAGTTAGCCTGGGCGTAATCTCACCTGACGTAAAATTTTGTTTTGCAGCTGTGATCTTTGCCATTACAACCTCGATGCAAGGAAGACATTACTTTCTGCCACTGTAAGACTAGATTCGTTATTCATTGTTGCTGGTGTACCTTCATTAGCATCAACAAACCTAGCTTCAACGAGTTTAGCTTTATACATTGTATTGAGCTGCACCATTAGATTTGCGCTATTTACCAACGCATAACAAATATCTGCTGCAAGTTTAGCTGATATAGCTTCTATTAATAACTGATCATATTCATTTGGATCTTCAACTCGTGCCACATACAACATTTTTATTTCTGTTGAATTAGCTAAAATCTTTCTGCCTTCAACTTTATAAACTAAATCTTGATCTTGGAGTTGTAGAACACGCAAACAAAATGGATCTGTTGGAAGGGTGAATTGATTAGAAAAATCAAAGTTTGGTGTTTCTGTGTCAGGAGCAAGTGTCACTCGTCTTAGAAGACAATTCCAGGGATGAGATCTAAATGTTGCATCTCTTACAAAACTATATCTTTGATTACAAATCCTGGCAGCTTTACTATCTTCAGTGAGATCTAAAATATTAGATGCACCAATTAAGTTCAAAGCTGAATTACATATATCAACAACACTAGCCATAATAAACCTTTTGAAAAAAAGGGGCAGCGTTAACTGCCCCCTAGTTAATTAATCTAATGCATAAAGCATAGTTAATTCGATAGTACCAGTTGCAGCTGCACCAGCTAGTGTAACTGTTACTGGGTAACCATCCTGATTAGCATCGATCTCAATACCTGATCCTAATGCTAACGTAGCCGCTACATCAGCTTTACCAGCTGAAGCAGACGAAGCTGCTGCCTTAAATTCATCGGCATCTAAAGCAACTGTTGTACCAGCAGCATTTACATATGCGCCGTGACCAACTGCTAAAGTTGTGCTTGAACCTAATGCATCATGAGCTAAAGAACCACTTATGATTCTTGCGCCGTCAGGAAGGATAAACATTTCAATGACATCACCAGCTGAAAGTGATGATGCTTCATAAACGCCGTGAGCAATACGAACTCTGCCACCTAATTCGTTAGCTTTGTTCTTAACGGAAGGAACTGCTCTAGCGTTAGTTCTTTGAGTAGAATATACTGTAGCCATTTATCTCTCCCTTACTCTGAACACTTAATTTCTATTACTTTTTCTTCTTCCATGCGAGTAGCTCCCATAGTCATGCAGTAATAGACTTGTGTTGCGTATGATTTATCAGCTCTTACATCGATCCTAGCTTGAGGTTCTTTGCCTAGAGCCACCTTCATTCCATCTTGCGCCCAGGCAAATACTCGTCTATCAGAGCTACCATCAACTGGTAATCTGTTAGAAACGATAAATTCAAACCCAACGAAATTTGATATTGTTCCAGTACTTAACGCACGCACTGTATTAAAATCGGCGCTAGTGACTGTTGTTGAGTTTAACAAATCGCTGATTTGCTTTGGTGACACAACGATGTATCTTGGGATAGATGGATCAACAGAGTTCTCATCAAGCTTCTGTTTTGCTTCAACTAACTTAGCGATTGTTAGACCGCCTGATCCTGAAGCAATTTGATTACCAGCTGGAAATGATGTTGTAGTAGATCCATCTTTCCCAGTTTTGGCATCGCCAAACATTGCAGCGATGATAACGTCATCCATCTTTCTGCCCATTGCAGCTGCTGCTGCCCTGGCGTAAGTTGATGTAGGATCAATCAATAATCTGATTTTATCCTGATCATCTATTAAAGTCGCATACTCATAATCTGACATTGTGACCATACGTCTTTCATGAGGTGTTTCAACCAAAGGTGTATCAGCGTTCCTTGTAGTTTTTTCTACAGCTGCTGTTGATCCAACTTGGTCGAAGAAAGCCTTCTCACCATTAACAGTTTCAATATCTACGGTGTTTCGTAGAAGTGATCCCATTTGTTGTGAGAGAAGCTGAACATTCGATGAAAATTGATTCACGAATGCGGTAGTTATCTGATTCGCAGACATTTACATTCTCCATTAAAATTAAGATTTAAGTTTCTACGATTGGCTATCTGCTTGCGCAGACCATCTATTACTAAGGGTAATTAATCCACCTTACGCAAAGGTATGTGCTATGGGGCATATAGCTTATCCATAGATTAACCCATCACTGGGTATTTATGCAGCATCACCAGTTAGCATCCCATTGAGCTGTAAAGCACGCTGAACAACTCTATTATGATCAGGATGTTGTTTATCCCAGTACGGTGTACCAGGCGCCATGATACTATTCAATTCTTGTTGCACTTGTTCTGTAGCCATACCAGGAACATTGTCTCTACCTGAAAAACTATCTTCACCAATTTTTTCAGATATAAACTGACCTATGTTTGAAAACATTTCAATGATCATTGGGTTGTCGCCAATCCTTGTTCCGTCAGCTAATTTCATTTCTGTTATAGCGTCATCGTCACTGCTGAAAAAACTTACAACTTCATTGCTGTAACCAATATTTTTTTCATATTGATCGCCCCATTCATTTTGTAAATCTTTTTCTATGCCAACTCTTATTTGTTCTATTTGATCTTCTGTTTTCTCACCCATTGTATCTATATACCCACCATACTCAGTTAGGATATTTTCAGCCTGGGTTTGTGTTAATCCGTTTTTATATGCAAGCTCTCTAAAAAAAGTTACACCTTCATCACCAATAACCTCATTGCTTGACAGCTCATAGCCGTCAGCTGTATCAGGTCTACCTATCTTTGAATAGAAACTATCCATTTCTTCAGGTGTTGTGTATTTACCTGGTATGGCAACTTTATCTGCGCCAACCATTTTTTGTGCGTTGATAAGAGATTTAGCCATGCCATTGATATCTTTATATGTAGATAAACTTGGATCATCTCTTATTGATTCATCAATGTGATCTCTAAAATTAAATTCTGTTGTTCCTTCAGACGCTGCTTGTCCAGTATCTACTGGGGCATCCGCTACCTGACTTTCTTCAGACATTTATAGCTCCTTCTTGTTCTATTGGTTTTTTATCTTCAATCATGTTGTTAATAAACACTACAACTGACCTTTGACCTTCACGGTATATTGTCTCATCACTATTCGGTACGAAGGTAGAAGACTTATAACTAAACCTAGTTTCTAAATCTTCTAAGACCTTCTTACCTTCAGCGGAGGAGAACAATTCTTTAAATATAACTCTTAACTGTTCAGGACTACTCATCACCAGCTACCAAATTCAATACTGCTTCTTGTGCTTCAGGACTTACATCATCAGCTGCTCTAAGACCTGGCGCAGCTTCACCAGCTGCTTTTCCAAGCATTGCTGCCCTCTGATCAGCTGCCATTTGAGCTTGCATTTGTTGCTTCTGTTCGCGGATTGCAGCCACCTCTTCTTCCCCTCTAACTACACTAGCTGGTACTCCAGTAGTTTTGATTATGTGCTTGGCAAGACCATCAACATCCAAGAAATCAACCACATTAGGATCAACTTGCATAAGAGGTGCAAGAAACTGAAACAACTCAAGAGATGCCTGAATATCACCCTGACGCTGTGCTTTTGCTAGTGGTGATACATATTCTATATCTATTTCATTACCAGCCATAGTTTCAGGAGCTGGAGCAAAACCTTTTTTCTTTGATATTAAATTAAATATTCTATCAATAAGCGGTCTAAGTAATTCTGATTGCAGCCTACCAGTAAGCGGCGCAAGTATTCTCATTTTCTCTGTAGATTTTTGAATCACTTCTGTTGCTGTCATTCCTGGTCTATTACCAGTAACTAACTGATCTACATAAAACGCAGCTCTAATTGCTGTACGTCTTTGTTCTAACTGATTTTCACCCAAAGGATTATTAGCGCCAATATTCAGTGGCTCAATTCTATCCCTAGTGCCTGATCGGTAAAAATTCAAACCGCCTGGAACGGTACGAACTGGTAGTATAAAACCATCATCAGGAACTAGAAGGGGAGGATGGATTTGCAATTGAGCCGCCTGAATAACTGCTTTGGACATTTCATTCAGCATTTTTATGTCAGCCAACGCTGTCATAGCTGGTGATCGTCCATAACCATTTTCATATGATGCCTTACGAAATCTTGGAACCATATACGGAAACTCATCAAATCCACTTTCGGATATAATTTTTTTATCACCAGGATCTAAATATATAGATGCTACTGGTTTATTCTTTGCATCAATCTTTACAGTGTCTCTATCGTATCTTGGCATCACTACATGAAGCAGCTCGACCATTTCATACGGATCATCCTGAGATTTTTTCAAAAGTCTTTGTGTTATATTCTCTTCACCAAACTGCGCCACAGCTGCCCTGGCTGGCATTTTGAACTCTCGAAATACTGTATCAACTCTTCCAAACTCATCTTCAGATACGTAACATTCTGATATGTGCCTGGTTGAAAATCTTAATGTACCTTCTTTGTCAGTATCAACAAACATGACAGCTGTGCCAAAAGTAACCAGGTCAAAATATAATTCATTAATAGCTTCATGAAAATTTGATCTACCGATCTCAACATACATTGTATCAGTTGCAGCTTCTAACCATTCTTTTGATGTATCGTCAGTTTCAAACTCATCGTCAGTATAACGAAGACTAAACCAGGGCGTGCCTGAATTAGTCAACATTCCATGCATACTTGACGCCATAAGTTCAGCTGCGAACTGGGCAGTACCATCAAATATACGCTCGGTGTTTTTATCACCATGCGTTCTTTTTTTGGTGATGTTGCCCTTGTTCGGCGCAACAAAGTCACCGATTTCTTGCCAGTGACTTTCCCAGTTGCTTCTGTATGTCTTCAGGCTGCCAAACCTTTTCATCAATACGGCAGCTCTTTGATCAATCTCAGCCATTAATAGTTCCTTTTATTTTGTCCTAACAAACTTGGCTTTTCTGTTGGCGCTTCTTCAAGCAATCCCTGACCACCAGTTACCCTGGCTGCCATTTGACCCTTCTTCCTAGCTTGCGCAGTTTTTACCCTCTGCTGCTCTTTTGATCCTTGAGGTGTAATTGTAGGCTCAATCGGCGGCGGCGGAGGTGGCGGTGGCGGCGGTGGTGGTGGTTTAGGCGATCTTAAAAATCCCATATCATACTCCTACTTGTTGAAAAGGGTTGTAATCCATTTCGGCATGAATTTGCGGCGGTCTACTACTCTTAACCGTTTCTTTGATACCGACCGCCGTGTAGCGTAGCGCGTCAGCGAAGTGCGAAGACCAATCGTGTACTGGTGTAGTACGGAAACTACGCGCTCTTTCATTATACCCACGGTGATACTGACGGAGCGCCACCAAGCCTTGCTTGCACTTTTCAGCATCAAACCAACTCCTGGGTATTAACATCTGCGCTGCGTGTAATCCATCTTCCAAGGGTAGCTTTGGTACAACCCTGAAATTTAATCCTAAATCCCATGCTATCTCCCTTCTAGATTTACCTGATCCAAGTTCACGCACCTCAATGTCATGCGGTGCAAAGTGATCTCCATATAAATAATTCTTCTTAGATAAAATACTTACATAATGGGGCAATCCCTCACCCCTATTCTCATAACAATCTATAAAATGAACAGCTCGACCAACTGATTGTACAAACCAAATAGCGGTGCTATCACCAACACCTAAATCCCAAAACGTATCCACCTTTACGGTTGGATCATGAGGAACCCTCGATATGCGCCCCTCTTCCATAGCTGCTTCAAGCTCTTTACCAAAAATAGCACCTGGTACATTGGCAACCCATGAACATTCATATTCCTGGGCATACTGATCACTAGTCATAGCTTCTTTGGCACTACGCAACTCAGTAGCATTTAATATAGCTGTTTCACTAGCCTTGTGTACCGCCGTATACCAATCATCATTATTGGTGGCTTGTTCATACATTTCAAAAAACGCATTCTGACCTTTTGGCGTTCCTACAAAATAACAAAAACCTTCACGATCAGATAGCGCTGGTCTAATAACTTCAGGAAATACCTTTTCAGGCATATCCGCCACCTCATCCATGAAACATCCATCTAAGTATATTCCACGCAAACTATCAGGATTTTCAGCTCCTAGAAGGCTTATACGTCCACCATTAGGTAAATCACAACGTAATTCTGTCTCATGAAACTTAATACCTGGTATACCACCAGCAAACTGCTTCAAATAATCCCAGGCTACAGCTTTGGCTTGCCTATATGTCGGTGCTAGATACGCATATCTAGGCGCCTTCTTAGGACATAATACAGCTGCCCTCAACAAATGATTGATAGCCATAACTGTTTTACCCATCCTACGATGGCATACAATAACGCCCCAGCGGTACTGCTCCAGGTTTTGATGTAATTTAGCCTGAAGATTTCTAGGTTTATAGGGTATCGTTATCTGCATGAGTGTAAGACACTCTCCAATCTGTATTTACGTATATAGAGTCTGCGCCACACCTTTGGGTATATAGGGTGTTGCTGTAGGAAATTTGCCTTTTTTTTGTTAACATAGTGTTAACATATGATCATCCTACAATAAATATTTGTTTACTACCTTGGGTTACAGCTTACCAGGGCATCGAACTAATAAGTCGTTCAGCCAGGCATCGGATCTCGCGCGCGTAGATCAGACAAGCAGAAGATGTTTTATATATAGCTATCCTACTTTAACTTCACCGTTATCCCAGCTTAATGTAATACTATTTTCAGCTGCCACACTAGGTTCATCCTTCTTATCTCTAAGACCATATGGCTGTATCCTAGCTAACGTCCACTTCAACGTATCAATCTCCAAACGCCTTCTTTGCACCTCTGCATTTAGAAACCTTGTATCAATACTTTCAGGCAAAGGTTGTACAGCTAGATCATTAATATGATCAGAAAAGTATTCTGCTTGCATCACTCTACCTTTACGATAAATATCCCACAGCTGCTCATCGTCTTGCACAGCTCTTGTAATAGATCTATAGCTAGGCATACCTTTAGTCTTACAAATGCTTACCAGGCTTTCACCGTTGGCTAACCGATTGGCTATGTTTTGCATTATTATCTTGTTGACTACTTTTGCCATAACTATCCTTACAAACTGGACAATATCCATTTACAATTGCAGTTTTATGGATATAACATATTTCAAATTTTGGATTGTCTTGTTGTGACATACAACTACATCTAGTGCTATTTTAACTTAAATATACCTGATTTCGGTACATTCGTCATTTTTTATTTATCTTATAATACAATTTTATCAATGCATCCTGATACCTACGCTTTACAATTCTAGGATCATTAAGGCGTAATATCCTGGCTATCTTAGACCATTGAACACCTCTATCACGGTATGCAGCTGAATGAGCTACTGCCCAAACTAACTTTCTATCTTTTTCTTCCATCAATGCCAGGTAATCAGCAATCTTATCATATCTATCTATCTCAGCATTTGTAGCTGACAATCTCATTTCTGACTTACCATCCCATCCGTAGCTATTCCAATCTTTAACATAATCAACCCAAAATGCCATTTTTGTCTTTCTGACAACAGAAGGTAGCTTTCTATCTGTTTCAGCTGCTTCTAGGAACTGATCATGTAATGCTGTTATGTTTGGCAAGTGTCTTTTCCATTTCTATTATAAAATCATATTTTTCATAAAACGATGCTTCCTGTAGGTTTCTCAGCAGCTGCATATAGTTTTGTTCTGAATAATTAGGACGTATTTTGCGCAATATTCTATCTAAACGAAACTGCATATCATCAGTTCTTCTACGCTCTTTAGCATTACGATAATTTACATTAAAATTTTTGGTGGTTTTACTAACAATAGATTTGATGGCGTTTTGTTTGGCAGTAGAGTTTACAGTAAAGTTTGCCGCATCGTTTACTTTGTTTTCTTTACTAATATTTTTTACTTGGAGTTTGTCTATACTGTTAGCTAGGGTGTGACGTAAACTTTGCTGTATAGACTGTCTATTTACGATTTTATCTTTTGAATTTTTTTCGTCAATCATTTTTTTTCTTCCAACGCACCAGCTATGAATTTGTAATTCCCCCCATCTACCGCGTGATCCCTTTTGTATCCCCCTACATCCCACCGAGTGCCTTTAAGTTCATCTAAAATTCTTGCGCTTTCAGCTGGTGTTACATCCTCTTTAAGCTTTTTTCTCAGGACTAAACTGATTCGTGCAGCAAAATTTATAAACACCTCTTCATAGTTTCCATAATTCTTGCCACGCTGCTCAAGTATATCAGCAGCTTCTTTTGCTAGTTGTTGTGGTTTAATCAATACCTAACTCCTTTAAATCAATAATTTCATGATCATCAAACTCTTCAAACTCATCATACCTTGTTCTTGGCTCTTGGCGCCTTGCTGGTAACACTTTCTTTTTACCAGGTCTAATCATACCACTGGTAACCTGATTGACACCTCTATGCAGCTTATTTACGTTTATTTTTTCATTTTCTCTTGTCTCCAGGGTATAAAATGAATATTTGCAGCTTATACATACTCTTCTACGTCTTACCTGATTATCTTCATAAGCTCGACTATCTTTTACCTGGGTAGATTTTTTACACATTGGACAATTCATTGAAATAAATCCATTTGTGCTTTTACAAACTCTTGATGTTTGATTTTATTATAATTAACAACAGTTCCATAATTTACACGCCAAATTTCATCCATCAGTAAATGAAACTCTCTCGGATTTTTTTCTTTTAAATTATTATACAATTGCAATAAATTATGATGTCCATCCTTTTCTAATCTTTTAAACCAGGTTTTCCACCAATCTTGATCGACCTTCATGCTCCAAGCTCCTTGGCAAGTTTCTCGATCATTTGCATTTGTGTGTTGTCTTTTAACTCAATCAAGTTTGATAAAAATAATTTCATCTTTGAAAAGTTATCTATTACAGCTACAGCTGCACCAGCTTCTATTAGCTGTTCATGCATCTTCTTTTGCTGCGGTGTAGTCCTTCCCCCTGGTCTTTTAAGCTCTAAAAATATACTGCACGGTACACCATCCCAAAAGTAACGCTGCGGTACAAATATACATAGATCAGGAAAGCCAGGCTTCATACCCATAGCTTTCATTTTGACATGGTAGTTTACATGGCGCTTACCTTCATTTGGTGAATGATGATATATAGCGCCCCTTGGTAGTGCAGCATCTAACCAATCCACAACCATTTTATGAAATTGGTATTCTTTCATGCTAATCTACACGATAAAAATCATTAGGCGTTACAGCTCCGTCAGTTACTGTCATAATTGCAGTCATGTATTTTGCGCTTGGTATCATCCTATCTTTATGTGTTTGAGGAAGACAAAAACGCCTGGCAATCGTTGCATGACTAGCACCAATCATTGCAGCTAACTTGGCATAACTCATTTTGTTTTGATCTTTAAATTCTTTTAATGTCATGCCTGAATTATATATATTTGACATATACGGTCAATACTGTTATTTGTTTTTTTATTGATGTAACAGTTTATGACATAGGAGATATTATCAATGCGTGCTAAAGATGATGAATTGTTAACAAAATTAAGCACAATGAAAAAAAATAATTTGAAACAACTAATCAGATTAGCTGGTTTATCACACGCTGAAGTAGCCGAAAAAAAAGGTATAGCTCCTGAAAGTTTGTCCAGGCATATATCAGGACGATCTCAGTTTAGTATTCAGGATGCAGAAGATTATGCTGAGATACTTGATATAGACCCTAGTCAGCTGCTTTTTCCAAACCCTGAAGTGAAAATATACGGCAAGATAATTGATTCAAATGTCGTTGTTATGAATGATACATCAGACCCTGAAGAATGGATATCCACACCATTTAGATACCCACCTCATGTTGGCGTAATTCTTGACAAGCGCGAAACATTTAACAATTTCATGGATGGTGCAATGTTAATGATTGATATTAGACCTATACAAAAACAAAACGTTCCACAAACTGCGTTTGGTAAAAATTCAATTGTAAAAACAGATGATGGTAAAATTTTACAAAGAGCAATATTTCCATCTTATGATGGCAAGTTTACACTTGTTTCTCTTAATGGCGCAGTAACTTCTGATATAAATTTGAAGTTTGCTTGTCCAGTTCTCATGCGCGTTGAAAGACCTGAACTTTTAGGTTTTCAAAATAAAAGTTGACACTTTTAACAGCTTCTGTCAAAACTATTAATACCCAATTAATAGTTAACAAAGGTTGTTTAGAGTATGGAGTTCCCTTCTTTGCCCAACTGGGCAACACAAAAAAACTACTTATGGCATTCTAATCCTGAAAGTAGACCAGTATGTAGAACATACTTTGATAAATGTATTATAAGACCAAAACTCGATATAGCTTGGTCTATAGTCAAAGGCGAAAAGAACGGTGATAAAGATCACGCCTTAGAACAAATCAAAAAATATACTAATGATGCAGCTAAAATGACAGCTGGTAAAGTTGTACAATCATTAGTTGAAGATTACAGAATCAATAACAAAGCAGATACGATAGAAGATTGTATTGATGCTGGTAAAGAAATGTTTGCCGAATACAAACCTAAGACATGGGATGATGGCAAGGACGAAGCACAACTAGAGATATGTAGAGATACTTTTGCTGACGTATTTAAGAATTCATTAGAAGGTTTAGATGAAGCGCAGAATAAAATGCGTATTAACAAGCTAGAAGGTGAACGTAACTATATGTTTGCTGTTCCAGGTCTAGCATTAGAGTATAACGGCAAGCCTGATTTTAACGGACAAATAGAACTTAAAACTACCTGGGCAACATACAGTAAACTAATAAGTTCAGGAAGGCGTTCAGCTAGTCTCCCTTCGCAACCTAGCTGGTCGCATTTATGCCAGGTTGCTGGATACTGGGCATTTAAGAATGAGCCGCAATCAATTGTATATGCTAACGAAAAAGGTTTTAGAGTTTTTACCGAAGAGAACTGCGAAAAACTAGCGCCTGAAGCTCTTAAAAATATTTGGAACCATATTGTAGCTAAGTGTCGTATCCGTGAAAACCAGCTTAAATCAGCTGAAACAGTGAATGATCTTATACAGCTGGTCGAACCTGACTTTAGCCATATGTACGCCTGGGATATACATCCTGACGTTTTATCAGAAGCAAAACTTTTATGGGGATTTGTATAATGAATAAGTATTTAAAAATGCACATTACAAAAGCGACACCAAAACAAAATGTAAATCTTTTTGGGTACACTGTTTTACAGTTTCTTGGTTTTTTTATGTTCACCTTATTCATGATTTTTCTACTGGTGATACTATGATTCAAACCAATATGTTTGATAAATTAGAAGTTCCTAGAAATGTCCGTGAAGCACGCTTTCTAGAGTTTCATAAACAATACCCAATAGTTTATAAACTATGGGATAGGTTCACTAGGGAATGCATTGACAAAGGCATGACCAAAGTAGGCACTGCTCTTATCATGGAGCGCATACGCTGGGAAACAAGCGTAGCCATACAAGACACAACCAACAAAAATAAAAAACTTAAAATTAATGATCATCACAAACCTTATTATTCAAGGCTTTGGATGAAGAACAACCCTCAATACAAGGGCGTATTTGAAATAAGAGGAGTAGAAGGAAGTAATGATTGAAGCGGACGTATTACATAATATTATTGAAGATATAAAAAAAGCACCAGCTGTAGAAATTCATAAAAAGAAATACACAACTGTAGCTACAAGATTAGAAATATTTAGAAAACATACTGGTTTTAAATACGGTATCAACACCGATATTGTCACATATGGATCCCAACCAGGTGAAAAGATTGTAATCAAAGCAACCATATCTACTGATCAGGGATTTGTTTTAGCTAGTGGTACAGCCGAAGAAATTATTGGCAACGGAAATATCAACAAAACATCAGCACTAGAGAATTGTGAAAGCAGCGCCTGGGGGCGTGCTTTGGGCAGCCTTGGCATACATGGTGGTGAATTTCCTAGTTACGAAGAAATGGAAATAGCACAAGAAAAGGAAAATAAATTGAAAGATAATCCTAAACCTGATGGTGATCCTGAAGATAAGTTAGCTGCTGCTGAAAAATATGTAGAACAGCAGATAAAAGCAATTCAAACAATGAACCAAAATGCGCTCACTGTTTGGACACAACACGAATCAGATAACTTAAAATCGTTAGCTGATCTTAATAAAAATCTACATACAAAATTATTTAACGCTTACAAGGAAAGGAAACAAAATGCCGTCAGCGCCTAATATGAAAAATAGTAAATTAAGATTAAATGGATCTATTAATGCAACAGATCAAATATCTGTAGGGTTTTGGTTTAACATTGATGACCAGGATTTAGTTGATCAGCTAGAAAAGTATTACGCTATAGCTAATAAATCACCGTCAATACAGCTGCAAAGGAAAGAGATAGATACATATACAACAATGGGTAACGCTAATCTATTCTTGCCTGATGAACGCAAAACTATGTTGCAAAGCAACTCAACACCAATAGGGGATGATGATGGTTTCCCTGGAAGGTAGATCTCTTTTTAGACCAAAAGAAGTAGCCATAAGATTGTTTGGTGATTTTGGCGATGCTAATCGTAAAAGAATTTATCGCTGGATACGAACTGGTAAAATAAAATCTATCAAAGATTCAAGAGTATACTTTATACCTAAAAATGAAATTATTAGAATTGAATCTGAAATGAATGTAGAAATGGAGATGGCGGATTAGTTTCCGCCATACATCGCTGAAGCAGCTGCTTGTCTTGCCTTTGCTTGTTTTCTTTCATTCTTAACAAAGTGACCATACTGCTTGTAAGTAAAGTTAGAGTTTGAATGCCCCATGAGAGCAGCTACTTCCGCCCAATCTTCACCCAGGCTAGATAACTGTACTGATGCATAAAAGTGTCTCATATCGCCCCATAGGATAGGTTTTACACCAGCTCTTTCACAAACTCTTTTGATTAGTTTGATCAATATCTTTTGTACTTTTGGTGTGCCGTTGGAGCTTGCAAAAACAATGTCACCAGGCGCGCTAAACTTTGATGCGATCTTTAGCTCTTTTAGTTTCTTCATAGTAGCTGCATCTATAGGTATTTCTCTTCTACCTCTTTTAGTTTTAGTGTCACCAATAATCATTGTGCCATGCTTCACTGCACCCTCGATACGAATTGTATCATTATTAAAATCAATGTTGTCCCACTTCAATGCACGCAGCTCACCTTGTCTCATGCCGCTTGCAAGAGCTGTAAGAACCATACACTGATCATGAAGAGTTTCAGATGGTAATCCGTCACTAACAATCTTTTGAATTGTCTCAGGCTGTATTCTTGGCGCCCTATCTCCAAGCTCTGATGACATACCTAATGATACTTTATCAAGAGGGTTAATTGTAATCCAACCTTTAAGATCACAATAATTCAAAAACATTTTTAATACTTTAATTCTTTTCTCAGCTGTAGCTTTTGACTTACCTTCGTCAGTAATACCTTTTACAAAAGCTGTAACTAATTCAGATTTGTTTTCTCTTTTGATAATATCAAAACTTTGATCTAAAAATTTCTTACCATCAATATTTATATCCAAACAATAACCTAATGATTTTTTAATTTCTTTGAAAAATGAAACAGACAATTCTTTATTATCTATTCTAGTTGTTTGGTAATGATAAAACTTATCTACTGCCTGGGATACTTTTACTACGTCAACTTTTTCTGCAATAGCACCAGTAATAAATTTAGCTTTGAGTAATTCAGCTTCTTTCAAAGCTGCTTTTTGTGATGGATAGTTGCCATAATTTACAGAATAACCCACACGCCTTGCATCAATAACCCAATGCTTTCTAGCTTCCCAATATCTTACTTTAAGATCCTTCATTCACCGCTCCTTTGTTAACCGCTTATGTAATAAATATAACAGTAGATGACATATTTTCAAGATAGGAACAGAAAAAAATGTTAACAAAGTGTTAACAAGTATAATTTATGTGATCTTTGGAAGAGGTCTTTTGGGGAATAAGCCATTGATATTACTAGTAATATAATGGCGAGAGTGACGAGACTCGAACTCGCGACCTCCGGCGTGACAGTTCGTAAAAATCTTATGCGTGGGGTGTAAAGAGGTAGGTATTCAGGGAAATACGGGTACAGAGTTCCCACCGATTCCCTCGAAAAAGTGTTAACAAAATGTTAACAATTAGGATTTATATTTACCCATGATGGATTTCTTTTTTTTACCATCTTTTTTCATAGGCTTTTTCTTCATTGTCATTTTTTTACCGCCTGAAGATTTATGATACATTATGATTTTCCTTTCATTTTTTTCATTAATGACATTGCTTTTGATTGAGCTGCTTTTGATAAATCCTTTGCATGAAATACTTGTTTGGATGCTGCACTGTGTGAAGCGCCAGTATGTATCTGACCATCCATCTTATGTGTCTTGCCCATATAAGGTTTACCATCTTTAAAAAAGTGTGTGCCTTTTGCCATTATCAACTCCATTTAGTTCTGTCTGCCCAGTAAGCAGCAGACATTTTTCCCTTGGCTATATTCTTTGCGTGTCTAGCCTTGAAACTTTTACGTTTGTTTTTCATCCTTTCGCTTTCGCCTTTCTTTGGCGCACCAGCTGTATCAGCTCCTTGTTGACCAAATCGTATTGTTTTTATTTTGTCACCTACCTTGGCAACAACAACATGACTTTTTGTAGGATGATTAGGTGTACGCTTTGGTTTATTAAAACCACTGACCTTCATTCTTTTTAGAATACTGCTCATGAAGATCTAACAGAACCCATCTTTGATGCTTTGTTTGCAAACTTAGAACCACCTATCTTTGTCATTGTACCGTATACATAACTATCAGCAGCTTTACCCTTCAAACCTTTTGCTTTGGCTTTTGCCATCAAAGATCTTTCTAATTTTTCTTTCATTAGTCCTGGCATTATATCCTCCTAAATTTTCTAGTTTTCTTCATTATTGACTCAGGTTGTTTTGAAAACTGTTTACCAGCTTTTTTTGACTTTCGTTTAGCAGCTGTAGTTGCAGCATACTCAGCTGGTGTAAGAGCCTTTATTGCTTTCTCAGGCAAATAACGCTCACCAGTAACGCTTGATTTTTTGCCTGACTTAGTGCGCCATTTCTGTTCGCCCCAGCTCTTCAGGCTTCTTTGTGACTTGGCTAGGCTCATGATCTGTAACCACCACCTCTTGCCTTGTATGTTTTAGCTAGTAGTTGTGCTTTCCTGGCTGACCATTTACCAGCCGCTGTTCCATGAGTAGCTCTACCTAATATAGATTTATATAATCTTTTTCTCATTTCAGGTTTGGTATAATTACCAGCTTTATTAACCGCCATGTAACAATCCCTTTCTATAGCCTTCTGATCTATTGTATGTCAGTGTTTCTTTTCTACCATCAGGAACATATGAACAATGTATCCAGCCGCTGTTACCTCCCTGGAAACATTCTAATATTAGTTGATCAAATGGTAGGTTTTCTTCTATCCATGTAGCTAACTTATAATTACTTACACCAGCTACCTCAAAATCTGCTGCTTCACCTTTTGCGTGTTGGCTGGTTGCCTTTGATCCAATAGCTTCACATAGTTCAGGTGAACGGTATCCACTTGAAACTATAAATGATCCAAACTCATTTCGTATTGGCTGTAATATATTTTCACACAATGCTGTAAGATTAAAAATGTGATCAGCTGTTGGTGTATTTGGTATACCTTTTCTTTCAGCTGTCTGACTTTTTGTAAGTTCAGCTAGAGAAAAGTTTTTTGATAACATCATTTTTTGCCCCTGAATTTATCTACACCCTTCAATCCTAGTCCAGCTAAAATTGTGAAATACAAAACATTCTGATACCAATCAGGCAGCTCGTTCAGTCTATCAAAACCTTGTTTGACTATATCTTCCATACCAGGGATGAATACCAAGATAACTGGTATCAAAACAATTACAGTAATTATTTCGTCTTTCCAAGAACCCTGGGTACTCTGCGCCATAATAAGTTCCCACTTGCTGCTATGAGTTGCAGCTGTCTTCATTACTTCTGCTTCAGCTTCTGCCTTTGCTTTTGCTACTGCGCCTTTTGCTTTTGTCTGCTCTATCTTTGATTCCATAAAGCTAGATGCAAGGGATGCAAGCGGTGTTAAAAATTGTAACATAATTATTTCCTATTCATAAAAGCTGAAGCTCCCATATAAGCAGCAACGATGCCACCGCCAGTGATATAAAAAAGATTAGATATATCGGCAAGTGCCTTAACTCTTTCGAGATCGACAAAAAACATCGCACCAGTAAATACACCCATAGCAACCAGGCTTGCAGTTGCCATACGTCTTTGCGCCCTTTGTTTTCGTAAATCATGTTCTAGTTTTTTTATTTCAGTAACATGGCTTAATTCTTCATCTGAAACTATACCATCACCATCTTCATCGTACTCAGCGTATATTGATTCTTTCTGTAACTTTTTCTGCATCAATAAACCTTTACTTTTTTTGGATCTACTCTTGGAACTACCTTACAAATACATTCATAAATAATTTGCTTACCGTCTGCACTATCATAAGTTTGATCACCAAGATATCTTGAATAATACAAACAATCGTTCACATTACGAAAATGCAATTTTGCACTCAGATCTCCTGATAAATAGCAAGCCAACATAAAAGCCGTCATATAATACCTTTTTTCTTAGCGATTATTGCCAGGACAGTTACAACACCAGCACATAAAGCAGTAATTAAAATAGCTAAAAGAACTTTCAATGCAGTATCTTGAATTTTCTCTTTTCGTTTTTGGGCAGCTATGGCTGCATCTTTTCTTTTCTTCCTAGCTTCAGCGCAAAATGCCAGGTAATCTGTATAAAGATTTGGTCTGCCGTAAAGCTGCATGAACTCACGAAGTTGATCTTGTTTCTTTCTTATTTGTTCTAATGCCATAAACTCTTCTAGATCTGAATCTTGTTTGCCTAGAAAGTTTGTCCAAATACTATTTTTTCTTCTGTGTAAATCGTTTCTGAGTTGATCTTCAGCTGCACAAAAGCGTGAGATCGCCGCCCCAGCGTTTGCTATATCTCTCGAATTTTCTACTGTTTTTTTGATGACCGCAAATGCCGCGTTAGCGGCTGCTAACATTTCCAGCATTTTATGGTTTACCTTTTATGTAGATTTAATTTTTGATTATTATAGATATTAGAAGCACAATGGTTGTACCAGCAGAGCCTATTAGGACGGCTTCCAGGCGCTTAACACGATTCAGTAACTCTATAAATCTTTCTTGGCTAAGTGCTGCTAGAGTATCAAGTTCAGCCTTAACAGATTGCACAGTAGGTTTAGCCATCAATCAGCATCCTCTATCTTGTTGCCTTCCTTGACCCATTCTT
>CEOA01004412.1_pt1 | contig 31035 bp, 42 predicted proteins | sample 530251 | NCBI WGS metagenome assembly CEOA01 (sample SAMEA2619838, study PRJEB7988) | marine metagenome | biome: marine biome (ENVO:00000447); feature: surface water layer (ENVO:00002042); material: "saline water (ENVO:00002010), including plankton (ENVO:xxxxxxxx)" | depth 5 m
TCTGTGACGCTTGTAGCGACGCTTGGCTGGATGATTACCTTCGGCGTTTGATATTGATTGAGATCGAGGACAACCAAGCACAGCTCAGACGAGCGTTCGCTAACCTGCGTCCTGGTTTCATTGCTGATTCTTAGGTTGTGGTATGAGGGTATGCGATTAGGTGATGCTAATCGAGTGTGCTGAGGAACTGTAGAACCTCTTTGAGGAGGTCGTGCTCTCGTTCTTTTTGTAGCGTTGGATCTTTCACGTATGCAATCGCTGCTTCCATGTCATCATCTCGCTCCTCATACTTTTCATCGTATAGAGCGTCCAACACTTCAGCAACCTGATTGATTGACGTTGCTTTCTTTATTTTTCTCGCTGCTTTGCGAACTGCTTTGTCTGCTGCCATGATATTTGTCTTTTGCTTTTTTCAATTATCAAAGGGCTGATTCTTCATTTGAAGAGCCAACTTAAGAAGCTCGTCTTCAACCAGGTTCTTCATTTCATTCATTGAGAGGGTCAACTGTATGACCTTGCCCATGAGCAGAGTCGTGATAAATGCGAACTCTGGCTGATTCTCATTTGTTAGATACTGGTGTAACAATTTTGACAGGTCGGCGAGTTCAAGTATGCCCTCTGCCTCTGCCAATACCTTGACCTCATCGTCCGTCAAACCCTCCATGTGTTTGTCCTCTAATTCTTGCCATTCTTTCTTCATTGCTATTCTCCTTTGTTATTCGAGGCCATTGATGCAATCAATGACCCATTCCGTTGCTCGTGTTTGTGAATAAATGTCCATCGGACATAACGTATCAATGCCCAACTCTTTTTGCTCGCGTCCTGTGACTTCAGCAGGCGATCCTAAACCGCCTGACATCTTGTACTTGCTTTCTGTTACGATGCTGCCAACAAGAATGCCACGTGCGAAACTGATTTCCGCCATTGCTGTTACGATTGCAGCAACGTCCAATGGCATGTCCATACGCTTGACCATAACACTTGTGACCATTGAACCTTGTTTTCTCTGCCACGGATTCAATGATTTCAACACAGCAACCACCTCAACATTGTAGCCCTCTGCTGTAAGATGTTCTGCTAATGCACATACCGCCGCGCCACGTGATAAAAGATCCTCTCTGTCACGATTGCAGCCGATTGACACATTGCAACCAATGGTAATCGACTTGCGAGGAACATCCGTATGCTCAACGCGCTCCCAGCAGAACATGTCTCCACCCAAAAAGCGATCCACGTCAATCTCGTCACCGTGCTCACAACCGCGCCGTCGCTTTCGCTTTGTAATCATTTGCTTATACTCTACAACTTCGTCCGAAATCTTTTGACGTATACGTTCAACTTCAGCGATTGCGCTCGCGTCCGGACGCTCAACCAAACGTTTGATGTCTTCGCGTGACTTGTTGTCTAACCAATCAAGATGATAATCGTCAAACCATGTGCCCACTTTGTCTTTGTTCGCTAACGATACGCCAACGCCGTTCTGTACGCTTTGTACCACCCTGTCTATTGCATCGCTCACGCCATCAAACGTCACCGTTCCAATTAGCTTATCATTGACTTCTTTCCATTCCGTATACATTTGCTTTCTCCTTATGTGTTGTTTATATACTAGCGTTTACCCTGTGTCTAACCTATATGTGCGCTATCTTTCTTTTTTCGTCCTCGCTCCAACCAACAAGCATCTTCTCTTTCACGTCGCTCAATGACTCGCCGATGCTCAGCCACTTGACGCCTGCCTCTATCATTCGTGTGCCAATGACTCGACGCATACGACATGCTTCCACTTCGCTTCGCACCGCTTGTACCCAGCGCATGAATGAGATCCCAACGTCGCCTGCCTGAGATGCAATGCTTTCTTCTATTGATGCATCATATCCAACTTCAAACGTTGCACCGATGAAGCGATCCAATGTTGCCGCGTCCAATGGATTGCGTCCTACGTATTGCGCTGACGCACCACGTCCGAACGTGTTTGCTGCACATATGAGCACCGTGTCCTCATGTCGCTCATGTGTTGTGTCTGAGATCGGATTCTTGAGCATTCCATTTGCCAATGCCGCGTTACATGCAACCATGACGTTTGGATCTGCGCCATCAACCTCGTCTAACAGGAACACGCCGCCTTGCTCGTACGTTCGAACGAATTCCGCGGGATAGAACTTTGGCGTCCCGTCCTTCAATGATGGCACACAGCGTCCCAATAAATGCGATTCCGTGATACCGCCCGACAATGAAAGGAATCCGAAGTCGCGTCCTAATGCGCTCGCCACCTGCTTCGCAAGCGTCGTCTTGCCTGTGCCTGCTGGCCCCACGAGCATGATATTCTTGAAGCCTGCTTGTATGGCTCGCAGAACTTTTTCCATCATATGATGAGCACCGTCTACTTTGTGCTCGTTGCCCTCTGGCGTCGTAATAACGATGGAACGCGGCTCACGTGCTCCCATTGTGTTGACCTGCGCTTGTAACGCTGCCAACTGCGCTTTCAATTCTTCGACGTCTGCGCTTGCTGTTGTGTTGACCTGTACTGTAATGCTTTCGCCTTCGTCTTTTTTGGCGTTGTCGCGTCTGTGCTCGTAGTATTCGATCTCAAGCATGACTTTTTTGATAAGACGTTGCTTGCCACGCTGCGTTGACCATTTGCTTGCCTTGCCGTCTAACTTGCCGCGTCTGTGCTCATCAAGCCAGAATGTAATGCTGCCGCGGAACGCTTTGCAGTTTGTATCAAGATTCTCGACATCGTATGCCCGCATGAGCATGTCCGCGACGCCACGAAGATATGCCACGCGGCGATCCAATGACCCTTTTTTGCTGATTACTTTTTTGATTGCGTTGACTTCGTTATCGAATGAAATTAGGTTGTCCATTTTGCTTTCTCCTTACCTTGTTTATATGTTAGCGTTTACCCTGTGTCTATCCAAGGATTGATTCTTTTGACAAAACCATCCCTGCCAATGTTTGCTCAAGCGAATCAACTCCCTCTTCAACCGTCCACTCGCCTTCGCAAACCATGTCAATCAAATGACCCATTTCCATGCACAGCTTGTCACATGGGCTTCCGTATGCGTCGAAGAACATGTTCTCAAGACCTTGAACTTCGTCCTCGAATAATTCAACACAGTCAACAATGAAGAATCTTTTCTGGATGTTGTATCGCAATTTCTTGATTACTTTCGCGACTGCAACAACTGCGGCGTCTTTGTTTCGTAAAATGTTGAATGTTTGAATGTTGTTTGTGTTGTTCATTTGCTTTCTCCCTCTAACGTTGTGTTCGTTTGATGTGTTTATATTAGGTGATACCCTCTAAAGTGTCTAGCTCAAAGCGCTTTTTTCTTGGTTTGTAAACCTATGAAATCATTAGGTTTTTTTCATACCATGTATTTTTATTGAAAAAAGTGCTTTTTTTGAACAAAGCAAAAGTCGAAATATTGGGTATGTATACGTATGTGGACGCCTGGGTGCCTATATGTATGAGCGCACGTATCAAAAGACGGCGCAGGTGGCGACGTATACGACGGAGCGGCGAGCGTATTGTACGCTTGCAAGTTGTCTTGCAATAAGCATTTCATGTTTTGAAAAAGTCATTTCTCAAATAATGAATATGGTTCAAGCACAACTTCGTACCCTTCTCGCTCGTAAATGCGGTGGCGTGACTTCGACCACTTTTCGGCAATGCGGTTACCTTCATCATAAATGTCCCAAACATGGAAAACCGTTTTGCCTTTATCAAGTCGCATACCTCGTCCGATACGTTGGATGGCAGCGATTGCTGACTTGCCTGCTGTTGCGATTATGAGCGAGCGCAGCTCAGGTATGTCTACACCTTCTTGGAATATGTTGCTCGCGATAAGCACATCCGTGTCGCCATGTACAAGTCGCCGCGTTGCTGATTGCCTTGCTGGCGTGTTCTTGTCACCCCATATGAATTCGCTTGGTATACCTGCTTTGTTCAAACGTTTTTCCAATGCTTTGCCATGATTGACTTGCTTTACAAATACGAGGCACGGCTTCTCTGCTTTACGCGCTAGCTCAACTATCAATTTGTTCCGCTTCGTTGACTTGACAATCATCTCTCCATAAACGCCTTGCCATGTTGGTCGCTTACATTCTTGGAACACCTGCGGCATATGAATGATTGGTTGAGCAAGCAACCCTGCCTCAATAAGTTGCTGTGGCCTTATTCGATATATGATGCTTCCTAACGCGCTAATAGCATAAATGCTTTTCTTGTCTGAACGTGCAAGGGGTGTCCCACTCAACCCAAAGCGGTACGCGCTTTGACAATTCATAGCAATCGCCCAGAATGAATTTGCGGGAAGGGTATGACATTCATCAACCATGATTCCGTCAATCGAGCGAAGCAATGCTAATGCGTCTTCATCTCGTTTCTTTATCCGCGCAGAGAGTGTTTGAAATGTCGCCACAACAAAGTTTTGAGAAACATCAAACACACCATCACCAATTTTGCTCGCTTGCTTATTTGTTCTTCGCTCGTACCTCTCTGCTGTTTGATGAAGCAAGTCCTTTTTATGCACCAAGAATAGCCACTTGCCTTGGAGCTTTTCGCTAATCGCAATCGCAACCTCTGTCTTGCCTGAACCTGTTGGCATCCAAAGTATGCCATTCATTTTACGCACAGCGATCTCAACCGCTTTCTTTTGCATAGGACGAAGCCAGTCAAGCGTGTGTTGTGTTGTGATAAGACGCTCTCGCTTATCAATCATGTCTATCTCAATACCATCGGACTTCGCATGTCGTAGCACATGACGTAGCAACCCCGTTGGAAAGCTCTGTGTGTTATAACAGAACAAGCGTATTGGTTTGCCTTTGCCAATATGCTTTACACGTCCCGCTACCTGTACAAACTTGCTTGCTTCATCCTCAACGGAAAGAAAATCTTCAAACCAATCGAGGTCGTCAAAATGTTCATAGCGTGTGATCTGTGTTCTCACGTTACCAACCGTTACTTCAAACTTCATACCTCTCTCCTTATGTCATGTGCCGCTCTCAACGCGCTCCTGCTCAACGTTTCACGTGGAACGATATGAGGACGTACCTCTTTATCAGAAATGAACGTCGCTCGTCTGACGGCGTACGGGCATGGCATGTGAAACAGCACATGGTGTACGCTCACGCCAATGATTGAACAAAGCCACAGACGCGGCAATATCACGTCGCCATCTTTTTGCTTGCTTATACATGTTATTGACTGACACACATTTTTGCTTTGCAATGCAACTTGCAGATACTTCTTTTGTAACTAATTGAATTACCCGCTCTGTATCATCAGCAAACAAATGTTCAAGATCATGCCTTATCGCTTTTCGCCTCTCCTTATCAAGCAGTAATAAAAGTTGCTTTTCTTGCTCTGCAACGTCAAACGAAGAATCGAGATTCAAATACTCGAAGTCATCGAATCTTTGAAGCGCACCATAATAACATCCAGACACCTGGCTGCGGCTTTTGGTGATAAAGTTTTTCATTTGATTGATTGCCGCGCCATAAAAGTAACGTTTCATGTCTCCTTTGCTTTCGCTGTAATTGTTTGCCGTGAGCACACCGATCCATCCTTCTTGTTTCAATTCAGCGGCATCGCTGTATGGAAACTTTTTGTACATGACTCGCGTTGCTCGACTCACAAGTTTATCAATTTGCTTGATGCTTAAATCAGCCGACCGTTTCTTTGATGAAGTCACTTGTCTTTGTCCTCTTATCAATTTCACGTGAGACCGCACGAATAGCTTTTAGCAAAGCAAAGTATGTTTCAGTATGGACAATTATGTACGTCCCTTTATCTGTTTCGCTGTTGTGTCTTGCTTGTGAGTCCTCAATTATATCAATCCGCATTGCTTGTAGATGCTCGACAAAAAGATCTCTCATGTTCTTTGTTCTGTCATACAATTCACTTGACGATAGCAGCTTGCTTTTGTCCCGCTCATTTACGAGTGTTTGACAATACTCACGGAACGAATCCTGGCACACATTCCAAATGACCTGACCTTGTTGTCTGACTAGCTCATCGTGTGTAAACGCCTTTAGCAAACGTTTCAAAGCTGCGCCTTTCCAGTATTGTGTCATAAATACATATTCTTTCCGGGCACGAATCGCTAGCCGCGTCTTGTATTGTCCGACTGGTTCAATGCACTCTTGATAGCTAACACCGCATTGCTCAAAGACAGACGCATAACGTTTGCTGACCAAAGCATCAACGCCTTGTTGAGCCATGAGATCACGCGCTTGGTGCGCCTTACAATTACCCGAACTAAAATGCTTCAGAGCATTATGATTGAAAACCCAAGTGCCACATTCCGAACATGTCTTGCCATTACCACGCTTGCCATATTTATACGTTCTCACTTTTGTTACCTCGCTGCGCTGCTGCTGTTACAACCGCAACCTGTGTTGCTTGCAACTTGCTTTCTATTTTTTCTAAACTAACGCCAAGGTAGCTTTTGATGCCTTGCAGCTTTTCCAAACACGAATGAAGATCCTTATCTCTATTTGACATTGCTCTCTTGCCACGACCTTCGTCCATTTGCTTGCTTGCTTTGTCTATGCAACTCGTAGCTTCATCAATAAAGCTGTTAGCAATGGCTTCAACCGTTCGCTCGGATTTGCAGACCGTTATCTCACGCACAAGCGTAGCAGGCATGACCTCAACCATTGCCTCTGCAAATGAACGCCACAAATCCAAACTTGCTTCGGGCACATAATGTGCGCCACCAATACACGCCATGGGAACAGCGTTGCATTCTCTTTCAATAAAGTTCCGAATGTTGTCGCGTATCGAGTCGCCAAGTATAAGCCCTTCTTGTTGCTCAAATACCTCTTTGACTACGGGAACCAATGGATGATTTGAATCGCTGAACCTTAGCTCGCCTGACTCAATCGTTGCTTTGAGTTGTGGATCATATGAAATACCAACGGTATTAGAATTTGTTACTTCCCATTCGCTGATTGCCCATTTGCCTTGACCAAGGCTGTGCTTGTTGTACTTTCGTTTTGGCAGCGTAACAATCGCAGAGCGTAATCTATGGACAGGCGTTGCCTCTTTCGGAATGTACGTATCAACATCAATGTCTGGCAAATGTTTTGCCAATGCATCAGCGACCGACTGTCTATCCGTATGGCTTGCGCCTTTCCAAAATACGATAGCGCCATCACCCTCATCACTGTCAACGGCGACGAATTTGTTATCCTTGAACCGCGTTGCTTTTTGCCGCTTTGCAATTTCCGTTTTCTTTTTATCGAGCGCACCACGTGCTTTTGTTTGAAGCGACTCACATGTGTGCTCGTCTTCAATCAAATATTCCGCAAGCTCCAAATCTTCGGAAGCGATTGCTTGTTTGATTTCAGCGAACCTTTCTTTTTGAAATTGTTTACTCTTCGTCTTTTCCATGACTGCTTCTCCTTTTTTCGTCTACCTCGTGGTAGCTTTCAAATAATGGGTTGTAGAATATGTGCCAAGCACACTTCCGATGTAATACAGGCGGGAAAAATAATCCCGACCGAATGCCTATGCTTGTTTGGGTTGATTCTGCTGTGGCAATGACTTCATCATTTTTGCCAAACTGCTTGCCACATAAATTGCATCTTGCGGCAGGTCGTCCGTAAGCATGTGTGAACCATACACCCCACGGCTGTGCGTTCCTTACGTTAGGAAAATTCTTGACCGTTGGTTTCTTCTTCATAGCTTTCTCCTTGCCACCACGTTGGCTTGTTTCGTTTCCATTTGGCGAATGAAACTTTTGAATGATAATAAGCACGGTACGCCGTTATCACATTGTCTCGCTTGAATTCATCAGGCACAGCTTGTGGCGGCTCTGTTAATGCGCCTTCAGGAATATGATGTGCTTTGCTCATACACCACTCAATGACTTCTTGTGACTTGTGCAGACGTTTGTATCGTATCGTATACTCTGAACACAGCACCAAACCATGTACGACCAACCAAAAGAAATTGCTACGCGAACCTGTCACCCAAAGCGTACATGGATGTCTTGCGTGGCTTGTCTTATACGGAATGTCTGCAACGTCGTATTGATGCAATGCCGTACAGAGCATTTGAGCACACTCAAGCGGCATCTTGACTACGTGCTTATCGCATTGAACCCGCGCTGCTTGAACCGGATCTTTGTCAATGATGAATATTTGCATTACTTCAACTCCTCGATGTAAACATACTCACCCCACTCCGTTGGCTTGGCTGATGTTTCAACAAGAACCCAGATGACCTCGTTACACCATTCCGGCTGCTCATGTGGCGCGGGCCCAAAGCCATCCGTGACAAATATGACCACATCAGGTTGTGGATCATGTTTTTCTAAAGCGACAAACGCTGGGCGAAAATCCGTGCCTCCACGTCCTGTCATCAAACCCGCTGCCTCCGTCCAATCGTTCAGCAATTTCAATTCGTTGACCTTTGTATCACATGCACAAAAGATCAACTCAGCCCCTGTCGCTTTGACCACGCCTTGTGCTGTCGCCATGATGTCCTGTAATTCGGCTCTGCTCATACTTGCGCTTGTGTCTCCCACCAAAGCGATGATTGGAACACCAGCCCTCTTGCTTGGCAAGATAGGAATCGAATCTTTGAAACCGCCAATACTCATTTGCCTACGATTCGCCTTGCCATAATGCGAATGAGTATTACCGCGTTTCCATTTGACTGTGCTTTCAAGATTGTTCTGTAGCTGCGTTGTCCAATGTACAATCGGCGGCGCGAGCAATTCATCAGATGCTTCCGACAAAAACCCAGGCACACTTCCTGCGCCATGAACCTGCTCATACATTTTTATCTTCTTCGCTGTTTGTTTGAGCACCTGCTCAATGTGTGTCTCATCTAAACCTGCCTCCTGTTTATCACTATTCTTTTCCCACTCTGCTCGTATGCCTCCTGCCGAACTTCCTGACGAACCACGTCCAGGCATCTTGTCCATCTTGTCTTGTAATTCCTCAAGCTCGCTCAATGATTGCGACTCGTTCTCATTGCCGCGTGTCTGTCCCGATACAATGTCTTGCTTTTTTTGCTGACGCTTTAGGAACCATTTGAAGTACACCTCCGTCGTCTGTCCGCTTGCAAAGCCGAACAACTTTGGCATCAAATAACCGCCCGGCATTGGCTCTATCATTTGGCTGACTTTGTACTGCGGCGACCTTGGCATTGCGTAATACCTCATCCTCATATGATTGAACATCTGTTCTATCTTTTGATTCGCCGCAAGATCTGCTGCCCAATTCCACAACCGTGCTTTGTATTGTAACGCAGGGCTTTTTTCTACACGTTTATAAACCTCGCTCAAAGGATAGCGTCCCATGCCAATCGCTTTTGCAAAGCGCTTTGGATGCTGTAGAAATATGTGCATTGCTTCATGAAGAAACACCCAAAACAATTCGCCATCACTACACTCTTGCACAAAGCCTCTATTGTAATGCAATGCGTTCCGATATGTCACACCCATTGTCTCGCACTTGTTATCCTCAAGCGGAACAAGCGAACGGAATACATCTGACAACATTTCAAAGAGTTGGCAATTTGTTCTTCGCGCTATGGCAAGACGTATGTGTACGTCTTTTGTCTTATCGTCATTCATTGCTCGCCTCCTTAGTAATTTGCATTTACAACAAGCGGGCACACTTTGACGCATACCTTTCTTGCTGCCATTGTGAAAGCTGGCTTGCGACTTGATAGGCCAGCCTCAATCAATGTATTGACACACGCTTCTAACAGATCAACGCTCATTGGATCTTCATCAATGATTGATTCTAAAATCTTCCACAGACGAACCACACGCCCTTCCCATACCTCAGAATCATCTGCGCTTTTGCTGAGGGCTTTTTTCAATGCCATTTTTTCTGTCACCAATGATGTGCAATACCGAGCAAGAATCATTGCAATGTCAGGGCGTAAACTGTCGTGCTGATATTGTACTTTGCCGTCTAACAAATCTTCGAAGTTAGGAAGCATTCCAAGGTTGCGTTCAAACTGAAAGAACGTTTCCGCATAATCAATGCCGACCGTGCCTATGATAAGCGCGTTTCTCAATCGTTCGCTGACCTTGTGAATCCTGCAACCTGCAAGCAAACGTCCTAACCTTGCATTGCTTCGTCTTGTTGGAAACGACCAATCGTCTAAACTTCGCGGGTTGAAATTCTTCGTGTCTATTGGATGTAGCTTTGTTTTGTTCGCACGAATGAACGCTCCGACCTTGAGACGTTCTTCTTTGAATACCTTGTCCCATTCAGCATAGACACGTTCCCATTCTTTATCTGCGTCCAATGGCGTGACCGCTGCGGCGTCATAATCAAAACCATTTGCTTCATACTCTGAACACCAATCGTCTGCATAATCCTCGCTCGGCCAAAGCTCGTCCACGTTCAGCTTTATCATGCGATCCACAACCGGCTTTGCTAAACGTTGCCCTGCCGTTGCTTGTCCAGGAGGATTGCCTGCTAAGATGATATTCATACACTCAGGCAGCGCAACATTTCCAACAAAGCGTTCTTGCAGCATACGCATTGCTATCTTCTGTTGCGAACCGTCACACTCTGTTACTTCGTCAAGAAATAATGTCACATGCTTCCGCTCTAATAAATTGTGAATCTCTTCGTCTAAATGAAGACGCAACTTGCCCTTGACCGGGGCTTTCATAAATATGTCTTCTCTGTCTTTCAATGAAAGATGCCATGGCACAAAGTGCCGCCCTAGCTCGTCGCAGATGATGTCCATCAGCGTTGTCTTACCTGCGCCTGGCTGTCCCAATAACAACAGAGGGAAACCTGCCACACCCCCTTCTCCTGGCGTATACGTGCATACCTTCACGACCTCCACGAGGTCTTGATACATTTGATTCTTGTTGCTCATCGCTTTCTCCTTGTAAAAAAAGGAAGGCATACTTTGGCGATATGCCTTCCTCTTTGATTGTAAGCATTTTACCTAACCGCGTCTAGCTCGTAGGCGTCGTACTCCGCGTGGAACTTCTGAGAGCTTGTGCACCTGCTCTTCTTCCTCATCTTCATCATCAAAATTGAAGTCCTCTTCTTCCTCTTCATCAGATGCTTCCGCTGCTTCTTCGCTCTCGCTATCTTCACTTGCTTCGCTCGTTTCTTCATTGGCATTTTCTTCTTCTCCCTCGTCTTCGAATTCGTCTACATTAAAGCTTGTGTCTAGCTCATCATCCTCGTCATCTTCATCTTGCTCAACGTTCCACGCTACACCTGCACCATCCACGTATTGATTCGCTGGCAATGCTTTGACCTGTGTCTTTGCTACAAGCATAATCATCTCGCTCGCTTTATCAGCCAAGCCAACCTTGTATTCTACAACCATTCGTCCTTTGTCATTCAGGTATTGAATTACGTCTAAAATGATAAGGGCTTTTTTATCGAGCGTACTAAAAGCAAGATACCTGTTGTCGTCTTTGAATTGCACTTGCTGACCTACACTCAATGCTGCTCTGACTTTTGTGATAATGTCGCCCTCTCCTTCTGACAATACGATTGAGCAACTTTCCAATGCCTTCGCTGCTTTGTTGAGATGTTTTGCCGCTATCACCGCTGGCTCACCTTTCCATTTCTGTACTTTTGTTTGTAAGCGCATGGTCGATGCCATAACACGATTGACTTGTGCCATTGTACGTAAGGGCATGCTCACGCGCTCTGTCTTTTTTGCTTTGCTTGTTGTTGTTTTTTTTGCTGTTTCTTTTTTCGCTTTTCGTCGCATCTCTGCGTCTCCTTTGTAATGTGCCGAATACTCGGCACCGTTATTGTTTCACGTGTAGCGAACCTGCTACACACTTTCAAGACCTACCTGCTTACTTTTACAAATGCTTTTCTTGCATCGTCGCTGATTGAACGTTTGAAGAAGAGCGTTGCTTCATGATGAGCGCCCGCCCACGCTTCGCAAACCTTCAAAGGTTTCCATTCTTCATTATGTTTACCAATGTTGTCTAGGTGTTCGATAAAGTACGGGTCATCAAAATAACAAAGCTTCCAACCTAATCGCTGCGCCCGTAAGCGTTCGGCTCGCATGTCAGGTGCTAAACGTGTTACACGGAAAGGTTGTCGTTCCATTTTTCCATCAATGATTGCTCTGAGCGTGAACCATTCACGATACGCCACGCTCTCATGTGCTTGTGGGTATCGCTTATCGTTGCCACCTTCTATTCGTGTGTACTTTTTGTGGATTGTAAACGCTTGTGGAAGCGCATGTTCTTCGTGTGGACATTTCCATGGGTCACACACCTTGCGGTCGTGCGCTGACTTTTCTAATTTGTTCATTTTTGCTTTCTCCCTTTGTTTGTTTTGCTTACGCTTCGGCGAGAATTTCAAATGAATCTTCCAAATCCTCAACTCGGCGGTTGTATTTTTGGCATCGCTCTTTCATGTCTGACGTGACATATTCCAATTTCCAATATGCAGCGCGCTCAACTTCGCTTACTACAAATGCCAAATCATCGTGCTCGATTAGCTCATTGTTTAATTCGTTCACTGCCAACTGTGCTTGTTTGAATTGCTGAAATAATTCGTCTCTCTTTGCACGTGCTGCTTTAGCTTTTGCTTCAAGCACCTCACGTAGCATCGCTGCTTTTTGTGCTCGATTATGTCTTGCTACCTTTGCCCTTGTTGCTTTTCGTCGCGCTTTCATTTCCTCTATCGAATATGTTGTATTACTCATTTGCTTTCTCCCTGTGTTTGTTTGTTTGTTTGTTTATCTCAACGCCCGTAGGACCTTCGCTATGTTTGCAGGGCTCATCTTGCAACCAACGAACAGCGCCGAATTGATCTCGCTCCACGTGTATTCGCTCGTGCCATGCATGATGCTGCCTTGTCGCAAAGCACCCATGACTTTCAGAATTCGCTGTGTTGAATATTTCAAACTTCCCAGCGCTGAATTGATCTCGTTCCATGTGTACTTTGTTTTGCTCATTTGCTTTGTCCTTGTGTGTTGTTTATATATTAGCGTTTACCCTGTGTCTATTTACTAAACGACCTTTTTTAGCATTCCTAAAGGTACGTTCCATCCTTCACCATTGACTTCAACAATGGCCTTTTTACGATTGACTTTGTAAATGACGCCTTCTTTTGAACCTTGGCGACAATTCCAAGTAACTTTGTCGCCCACTTTCAATGTGCTTTTTAGTTCGGCAGCTTGTGTTGCGCGAATTGTTTTTAGTTTACGAATAATTTGAGCATTCAATTCAATAAGATCGGTATCGTTCAAACCATCGAGTTGTTTGATAATGTTTGCCATTGTGTTGTTTGTGTTATTCATTTGCTTTCTCCCTGTGTGTTTGTTTATAAACTAGCGTTTACCCTGTGTCTATTTGATTCGTTGGATTTTTGAGATCATTTTCTCGAAGCGACGTTCTGCCGAATCATATTCGATGTCACCGTCTTCAATTGCCATTGCTGTGTATTGAATGCATGACAGCGCGTGTCCCATTACGATTGCTTCCCGCGCAAACCCCGCTCCGTGTGCTGCGTCTTTTTGTGCCTGCAACTTTGCTTCGATTGCGAAGGTTTCGCCGCGACCTGTACGATATGCCCATGCTGCATTTTTCAATGCTTCAATTGCTACGTCTTTGTGATCTTTGTTCAATGCTTTGTTTGTTCGTTCCATGTGTTTATATTAGTGAAAACCCTCATGAGTGTCTAGCTTATTATGCATTTTTCTTGGTTTGTATGTATTTGGAATCATTGGGTTTTTTCGATCCGTGGATTTTTATTGAAAAAAAGTGCTCTTTTCAAAGCGAATATATGGGTTGATTTGGTGCGCGTATATGTATGTGGCGGGGCGTGTATATGTATGTGCCGCCCACCTGTGTATTTATTCGTGGCGATACATTGCAATGGAACAAAGTCGGTTCGGATTCATAATACATACATGACATGAAAAAAGAACTCGGCGTTGTATGCCCGAAAGTTGCGGGAACATATTCTTGCAAACCAAGCGACGTTTCAAAAGCATTAGGACCAACAGCATTCCAAGTGTGGTTGGGTTACATATGGAGGCGCGACTTTGACGGCGTAAGTTTCGCGACAGCAAACACGATTGCCGCTGCCAAAGGTTTATCGCGGCAACAGGTATTGAGAGCGTGTACCAAATTGACAAGCGTTGGTTTGATAAAAAATCTTGGTTGGATTGAGTGCGAACATTTTTCAGACAAAAAGAAAAGGTATGCAAGAATCGTCTACGGCGACTATCGAAGTAAAAATATCAACATACCTGCTGCTTTGAAAAAAAGAATATTTGAATTGCCTACAAGAGGCGGGAAGCGTGAAGGCGCAGGACGTAAAAAGAAAATCAAACCGCATACCATTGCTAATCAAACTGACCACCATATAAATATTAATATAAATAATAAAGTTTCTTATACAAGAAACAAAGGCGCGAGCAAGCTGCGCCAAGATGTTTTGGATTTACTTCGGGACATGCCGTATCCCAGCATCTCGCAAGTCGGTGTAGCAAAGATTCCGCCCCCGCCGAAAATACCTGAAGAGGATTGCTGTACATTGGATCAGGTGAACATTCTTTCAGTCGCATACAGAAAAGGAATCGCCGCTCGTTATAAAAAGAAATGCTATGCATTCAGCAGAGGCGATATACAAAAGTCGAAGCATTGGAATGTGCTTACTTCAGCGGTTGACCTTTTTATCGAATACGATATCTCGCCCATCTCATGGGTCACGTGGTCGATTGATAAATGGCTGGAAGGGTATTCATATGAAAAAAGCGACCCAAGTAAAAAGTTCCCGCCTGTAGGTTGGGTCTTTTCAGCGAGTCGAATAACAAAGCATAAGGGATGGTTCGGACGTGAGATGAATAATTATAGCGGGGGTCAATTATATTACACGGCACAACATAAAAAACTGTTCCGCAAATACGACGGGCTGCGGCGTGAAGCATTTCAAGCGTTGACGTTGCCTGATGATGTCATGGTTTCAGCCCGCTCACTTGAACAAAAATGGTTTCCACATGGCTGGGAAGAAGCATACTCGCAAGCAAAGCGAGCAGCAGCTAAAACACAACAAAAAATAAATGAACTTGTCCGAGGAGGAGAGTACGTTTGGTAAGGAGAAAGCGATGAAGCAAATACTAATAACAATAACACTAGCGATTCTGTGCGGTGGTTGCGCACATTACACAGATGGTTTTAACAAAGTAGCGCAACAACAAAGCAACCAGCATCAGTGCAATTCATGTTGCTCACAAGGAGGGAGACGATGAGCACACACTATGGATTAGATTCAGAGTTCGAACGTATCGTTGCTGCGCTGTTGGTCACACGTCCTAAATTCTACAAGCGTATAATCAAACAGATTGACCCTGCTAGCTTTCAGGATGAAGGCGCAAGTTTGGTTGCATCGCTTTGCAGGTCATTCAAGAAACCACCTGGCTCGCCTACCATTGTGAAACAACGCGCAAGGCGTCGGTTGGATAAAGGCAAGTTTAGTGAGGATGAATACGAAGCGGTTGTAGAATTTCTTTATGAAATTGAACAAGACGAACCCACGGTCAGTTCAGAGGATGTTCTGCAAGAGCTTGTTCCTGTGTTGCGAAGACGCATGGAAAAGGAAGCATTGGATCAAGGGCTGAAGGCATTCACGAATAGCGAGGATCTGTCTGCCGTTGGGGATATGCTAAACAAGGCGTACCGTCTTGGCGCTGTTGAATCAACACTTGGCACAATGTTGTCACCTGCAATCATGGATCAGATTGAGGAGTTGCGTAATATACGAAAACTTCCGACTGGTGTTGACGAACTTGATGCTGCATTGGGAGGCGGATTAGAACGTGGCAGTTTAGGTGTATACGTTGGGCCAACGGGTGCAGGTAAATCAATGTCGTTATCTCATACGGCTTGTGATGCAATATCAAATAAACTTAACGTTGCTTATGCAACGCTTGAGCTAGGCGAAGAATATGTCTACGCTCGTATCGTTTCAAACCTCACCGACCTAGCTTGGGAAGATATTTTGAATAACAGCAGGGCAGCGAAGAAAGCTCGGACACGACTGCAAGAGCTTGAAGAACAAAACCTGCTTGGCTTTTGTACGGTGAAATACTTCACGCCACATGCTGTGACGGTTTCGGACATACGTGATTGGGTCGCTGATGAAGAGGAGAACTATGGCAAGAAAATAGACATTGTATGTGTTGACTATGCTGCGTTGCTACATGAGCCAAGCAAGAAAATGAAACACGAAGAGCTGACTTCAATCGCGGAACAGCTACGTGCTTTTGCTGCGGATAAAAAGTGTTGGGTTTGGACAGCGGCGCAATCAAAAGCAGAGGCGCAAGATAAACGCACAAAGAAGATCGACTCACAACACACGGCAGGTTCTATGGGCATCCCGCGAACCGCTGATCTTGTTATCACATTGAACCCAAGGGACGAAGGAGCAACAATGATGTTCCGTGTCGCTAAAAATCGTTATGGACGTAGCGGTGAAGACATCGGGCCTTTGCCACAGGAGTTTGAGAAGGGACGTGTCGCTCCATTGATTCGTGAAGGATGGCCCTTTTGATTCCACGCACAAGAAAAGAATTAGGATTACTGGAGGACAATGTGTCAAGCGAGCACGTTCAAACTTTATTACTTACAATGAAACCAGGTGCCACAGGTTGGATAAGATCGAATTGCCCATTCTGCGAAAGCGTCATGGGAACACGAGATCGGCGACAGTCATTTGGAGTGAATGCGAATAGCGGCTTCTATATGTGTCACCGCTGTCAAACCAAAGGTAAGGTTGGCGTTGCATATGACGAGGATATGCCACGGCGCATTAGCGAACAAAAAGAAGCAAATGATAAACAGGAAGTTGAGAAACCTTCAGAGTACATACCTTTATGGATGGAGCCAGGGCTCAATGCAATTTCACTTGCACCAGCGAGACGTTATCTAAGAGGACGTGGATATGGTCGAGCAAGTTGGCAACGTTATGGCATTGGCGCATGTACAAGGGGAAAGCATGAGAACAGGGTTATCATTCCAATACGTGATACACCTGACGGCAAATGGCTTGGCTGGGTTGGTCGCGATTGGACGAACAAAGCCTTGAGAAAATATCTGTATCCATACGGAATGAAGCGTGGCGAAATTATATTTCAAAAATGGTTGCTTGATATACATACAGACGAACCTTTATTGGTGATGGAGGGCATCTTCGATGTGTTGCCGTATGAGAACAAAGCAATCGCTGTATTAGGCAAACCAAGCCATGCACAGTTTGAAATTTTGAGAAAAGCAAAGCGCCCTCTTGTTATCGCGTTGGATGGTGACGCATGGGAGGAGGGTTATACATTCGCCTCCCGCCTGATGCTTGAAGGTGTGACTGCTGACTTTGTAAAGCTACCTCCTGGCAAAGATCCTGGCGATGTAAAAAAGGAATGGTTACTAAATGAAGTTGATAAAAAACATCTTATAAGAATGAAAGGAGAAAGCGATGAAGAAACTTCAATTATATGAGGAGCCGCAATTATCAGCGATTGATATTGTCCAACCGCGGCTTGTCAATTCGGGTTGCATGTTGTGTCCTCTGCATGAACAAGCAAAGACGGTTTGTATGTCGGCAGAAGGCACACCTGGAGGATTGCTTATCGTAGGTGGCTATCCAGGCATTATGGATGACGCAAAGCGCAGGCCCTTTGTAAGCACAACAGGTGCGAAGCTGCGCCGCATGTTGTTGAAACATTGGCAAGGTCCTATCGCGTTGGATTATGGAATCAAATGTAAACCAGGTTCCACAAACCTTCGCCCGAAAATTTTTGAAGCATGCCGCCCTTATCTTGCACAGACGATTGCCGAAACAAAACCACAACGCATACTCGCTCTTGGCTCTGCGGCTGCAACAGCGCTGCTTGGCCGAGGAACGGCATACCTATCAACGCGCAAAGGTTTTGGTTGGATAACAAAAGATACCATACCTGTGTTCACTTTGATTGACCCCGTGTCTGCATTGCATAATCGCTTCCTAGCTAAATGGTTCGAAGAGGATTTGGAATGGTCGCTAAACGTCGAGCTTGAAGAGTTGAAATTGTTGAGCAGTCGCAACAGCAGAGCTTTGCTTATTTCAAGTAAAGCAGAATCAAAAAGAGCTGTTGCTAAATTGAAGCGAGCAGAGTGGATAAGCTACGATTGCGAGACAGTCGGGCTTCAGCACAATAAAGATTTTGAAATCATTTCAATAGCGGTGACAGGCAAAGCGTTTGACGATGCGTATGTCTGGTCAGGTATCGCATTGAAAGATCCGGCGATACGAGAACACCTGCTTGACATGATGGAGGACGCTGATGTTCTCAAGGTTGCACAAAATGGTAAATTTGATAGCAACGCGCTGTACTGCGCCTATGGTACAGTCGTTGATGGGTTACATATGGACACGCGCCTTGTAAGGAAAATACTTGAACCCGAATCAAAAGCCAGCTTGGGTGTCATGCAAGAGTTGGTTGGCATGGGCGGAGGCAAAGAGATTGCGGACAATGCAATGAAAAACGCAATCAAAGTTGCTAGATCACCTAAGACGTCGGACGAAGAATTGAGAAACATTGGCCCAAAGAAATGCGTGGATGCTGTGCGTACAATGAAAGATAACGTGGGTGCCTATTCATATGGCTTGCTGCCTGCTGAAATTCGCGACCGTTACTGCGGAAGAGATGCAATATCAACAGCACGTCTTGGTGAGGTATTCGAGATCGAACTTGAAGAGAACAGGTCGCTGCATAGGGTTTGGAAACGTGTGGTTCGCCCTGCTGCTATTGCTATTGAATATGTTGAACGCTGGGGGGTTGCGACAAGTGCCGATGCTGTTGATAGTTTTCGCATAGCATTAGAGGATTCGTTGAGTGATGTTCTTGGACGCATCTATGCAAGCAATCCAGACATCAATCTCAACTCTACGCTTGATGTGAGAAAGTATTTATATAAGCAACATAAGATGCCCGTGATATCAAAAACAAAAAGTGGCGAACCATCGACTGATAAAGAAACGCTCGTAAAATTGTTGAAACGCGCAAGCAAGGAATCACAGGTTCAGGCATTGGAAGACCTGCTTGCATACCGCAAACTGTCGAAACTTCATTCGACGTACGCAATGGGCTTCGCTAAATTCATTAGAGACGATGGGCGCGTCCATCCTTCGTTCGACCTTTCGGGTGCGCGTAGTGGACGCATAAGCTGTAGAGATCCAAACCTACAACAGGTTCCACGTCCATCTGCTGACAACCTTGGAGGCATGGCGAGGAATTGTTTTGTTGCAAACAAAGGGTCAGTGCTTGTGCAGTTGGATTACTCACAGTTAGAGTTGAGGGTCGCTGCTATGTTGTCACAAGACGATGCCATGCGGGCGATCTTTCAATCAGGCAAAGATTATCATCAACGTACGGCAGAGATGATTTCAAACGTGGCATGGGGCATTTCACCTGAAGACGTGACAAAGGAACACAGAACGAAAGCAAAGTCAGTGAACTTTGGCTTGCTGTATGGCATGTCTGTCCTCACGTTGAGTAAGAATCTCAATTGCTCTGTGACAGAGGCAGACAATATTAGACGCGCTATATTTGGAAAGTTTCCTAAGCTCAAGTCATGGTGTGACGGCCAACTGTACGAGGCGAGAAAGACAGGTGTTACATGGACACAATGGCAAGGAAAAAAAGGACGTGTCCGTCCGTTGTTTAGAATAGCCGACGCGGACGACAAGGTGCGCGTGAGCGCGGAGAATGGTAGTTGGAATACGCCTGTGCAAGGAACGGCAAGTGATCTTTGCCTCGCGTCGCTTGCAAGATGTGTTGCTTGGATACTGCGTGAAGAGTTTCCCGCGAAGCTCGTCTTGACTGTGCATGACAGTTTACTTTTCGAAGTCGACGAAACGCACATGGACGAGCTGATATGTGCTGTCAAAGATCTCATGACACGTTGGGCGACAAACGATGTGCCGCTTACCGTTGATTGTGAAATCGGTTACAAATGGGGTGAGCTTGAAGAAATGAAATAATGAAAAAAATATATTTAGAAGGGCTAAAACGTTCTCAAATTTATAATAAATAAATGTGGGCAATGCCCGAGATGAAAAGAGGAAATTGAATTGACGAGTAAAAAAGAAAGAAGAGCAGAGAATTTACAGTTGCTAGAAGAGGCGCTTGATATTACCACGACCACGGTGCATGAGCATTACACGAGAATGCCAAGCGAGTTGTCGTATTTCAATGAATTGTATGCAAAAGCAGTGCGAAGGTTCTTACAAAGCAAAGTGAGGTATGAACAAGCGAGAGCTGCGGCGTATCTCAATATCAGGCAGGAGCATGAGGAGGCAGGTCAAAAAATCACAGAGGCAAAACTAAGCAACCTTGTCGAGATAGATGAGGAGGTAATGCAACTACGATTGATATTAGCCGAAGCCGAATCCGGCAAACAAGAGGCAAGAGGAAGGTGTGAAGCACTTCACGCCAAGAAAGAAATGTTGATAAGTTTGGGGGCGCATCTTCGTGCGGAGATGAGTGACCCAACACTAACGATGAATAATTAGAAGAGGGTAAGAGCAATGACTAGAGGTTCAAATTTACAAGTATACAAAGGGTTCGATATCGCTGAACTCGAAAGACAAGACGCGCTATTGGGCGCAACCACAAAAGTAGGTGGTGGTGATTTTTACAAATGGCAAGAGGGTAAGAACGTTGTTCGTTTTCTGCCATTGCCTGCTGACAGTGAACAGACATCGCCATTTGTTATCGTGCAGGAGCATTTCTATGAACGACCTGACGGCACAAAACAACGCTTTGCCTGTCCACGTTTGATGGAAAAAAAGAAATGCCCATTGTGTGATTTAGCAAATGAACTGAAACGTTCAGGCAATCAGGTTGATTCTGCAAAGGCGCGTGAGTTTTATCCGAAGGCAAGAATCTACGCCAATGTAATTGATAGAAGCGGCGACCAATCTAAACCGCAGATCATAAGTTTTGGCAAAACGGTTTGGCAAGGTTTGCTCGCTATCATGCGTGACGATGTAGATGGAGGCGACTTTACGAATCCATCAGACGATGGCTTTGACATTATCATCCTCAGGGAAGGTCAAGGGTTGAAGACACAGTATAAGGTTCGTGCTGCACGTAATGATTCCGCTGTTGAAGATCTCGACGTTATCAAACGTCAATGGGATCTGCAAAAGTATTGCACACCACCTTCCCTTGAGCAGGTTCTAACATGGATGGGCGCTGAAGCTCCTGACAATTCAATGTCCGTCCCACAAGAGGATGAGATCATCATTGAACCAAAACAACTCACGGCAAGCACACAACAAAAGCGAAAGTCAAAACAATCCACGAAAGGCAAGAAACGTGCAACCGCATCTCTCACCGACCTTCTTGAAGACGACGAAGAAGACGAGTGGGATGTATAGAGTTTGGTTCCCGCTTTTTGGTACAACGCTTTCTCCTTTGGGCGGGAACTAAAATTGTCTAAGTAATTTGGCTTTGTTTTTACTTAGACACCCACAGGTAGGCACAGGGTTATCAGGTGTCTTATTTCATCAGCGAGGGAAACATGTCTAACTACGAAAGTGTGCTTGCAGGCATACAATCAAAACTAAAAAAGAAATCATCAAAGACGGCGCGAATGCTTTCAGACGGGCCTAGCTCTGAGATTCGCGAGGTGATCCCAACAGGTATTATGCCTGTGGATAATTACGTTATAGGTTGCGGCGGGTTACCTGTCGGACGTATCACGGAGCTGTACTCAGAGGAGGGCGGGGGCAAGTCATCACTCATGCTACAATGTTGTGCATCCGTACAGGCACAAGGCGGCCTTGCTGTTATTGTCGAAACAGAGGACGCACTTGACACAGAACGTGCTGAGACATTTGGCGTTGACCTGAGCAAGGTGATTTTACTTGAACCTGATCATCTTGAAGAAGCTCTTGATATGCTTGATGCTACGCTAACATCAATGAAGGATGTCCAAGGTCCTGTACTTGTTGCGTGGGACAGCCTTGCAGCAACGCCTACTAAAGCAGAACTTACGGATGGCCTTGTTGGTGGCGAGGTTGTCGCAGGACGCGCCCGTCTTATGGGCCGAGCGTGTCGCTCTTTAGGCACGTTAGTAAATGATAACAATGTTGCTTTGCTTGTTATCAATCAAACAAGAACAAAGATGGGAGTGTTATTTGGTAACAATACAACAACACCTGGCGGTAAAGGTATGAAGTTCTTGGCTTCGTTACGTCTACAAATCATGGGCGGCAAAGCCGTGAAGAATGAGCACGGTGAACACACAGCAAAAGATGTGACTGTATTGGCAACAAAGAACCGCATGGCTCCTCCCTATAGAAAGTGCAGGGTGCGTCTAAACTTTGCGGAAGGTTTCGACAATCAATGGTCGGTTCTTGACCATGCGAAAGAGCGAGGTATTATCAAGCCGCGTAGTCGCGGAGAGAAAGCGTATAATGAAGCCATCGAACAACTAGGCTGGGTAAGTAAAGATGCAGAGTAGTTCCTTCGTATTTGTTGGCGACGTACACATTGGCAACCATAAACGTCATGGAGGCAGGTATGTCGCGGGTGTGAATGAACGTTGCCGACTGACGCTCTCTGCGCTGCGTAATGTATACAAAGAAACAGCAAAGCGACGCCCACAGGCAAAGTATGTTGTCATACTAGGCGACCTATTCGACAACCCAAACGTTAGCCCGACCATGCTGTATTACACTCAAGACATAATTCAATACGGCAAAGAGCTTGAGCTTGAGACAATTATAATACAAGGCAACCATGACCAAGCAAGCGACCATGAAGATCACAACGCACTCGGCCCCTTGACGCATCTTGCTACGATTATAAACAAACCAACGGTAATCACAGAAGGTGAGGAACAGCTTTTTGCTATTCCTTTTCAGTCGGGTAAATGTACAACATGGCTAACCAAACATGTTCGCGCTCTTTCAGAAACAGGCTCTCAGGCATGGGTATCGTCAAGGCTCCTTGCATTTCACGCGGGCGTGGTTGATGACTCAACACCTGGCTTCTTACGAAACTCAGACACAGCAATCACAAAAGATAAACTACTCGACCTCTGTAATGACTGTGACATAAGCGCAGCGTTTGCTGGACATTGGCACAACGCAAAGTCGTGGCAAGGCTATTACCACGAAGACGACCGCCACATAAATATAATCCAAGCAGGAGCGTTAGTGCCTACAGGTTGGGGCAATGAAGGTTTCAACTACGGTGCGATCTATGAGCACGTCGAAGCGGAAAGACGTGTAGGTATAATCAGTATGGTTCCTGGCCCGAGGTTTGTCACAATTACACCTAAGGATGATATAGGCAGTTTGAAAGGCGCTAAGAAAAAGAATCTTATAGGCGAAACAGATTTAGACAACGTGATCTTTGCACGTATCAAAGCCAGTGAGACAGAGATAGAACTCGCAAATGAATTACTCAACGCAGCAATGACTGCTGATGTAATACATAGCGGCGAAGTTTTGTATGCCTCAAAGACAAGCGAAGACACAGCACGACAAACGGCAGAGAAAACAAAAAGCTCTGAGACGTTAGAGGAGGCGATTGTAAACTATACGGACACAATCCAACTCGATGTGTACATGGATAAAGAATTTCAACCAGAGGCGAGAGAAAGGATACGAAACCTTGTCGCTCGTTTCTTAGGAGAAAGCGGAGATGAACATTGAAAGCATAGAGCTTCGGAACTTCATGTCGTACGATGAAGTAACAATAAACTTTCCACAGAACGGCATCGTTCTCGTTACAGGTCCAAACGGCAGCGGCAAGTCAACATTGATTGAGGCCATAGCTTTTGCGTGTTGGGGAAAGACATTGCGCGGCACGTCACCTTGGCGACCCAATACAGCGGGCAGCGTGACAATAACAACTCGTGAAGGTTTCAAGATAACACGCTCAACCACAGCAGGATCACGCGCAAAATTATCGTGGGAGCCTGCGCCTGCAAAATACGCAACCACAAAAAAAGCACAAGACGGTTTGTCTGCAAGCATAGGCACGTTCGATGTATGGAAGAAGTGTGCTGTGTTTTCGTCACAGGATGCGAGTCACTTCACGATGTCAACGGACGCAGAGCGCAAACGTTTGCTTGAGAATCTTTTGGGGTTGGATTCGTTTGATGCTGCACTAAAGAAATGTAAAGCAGAGAAACGTACACTTGAACACGAGTTCTCTGAAGTTGAAAGAAATATAAAATTCAACCAACGAATGCTGAAGAAATACAAGGACCTGCTCAGCGATACAAAGGATGCCATCAAACTCGCAAAGCAAGATATCAATGAGGACATCTCACAAGTAACGATTGATGAAGCAGAAAATCTGATTAGGCAATGTGAGTTGAAACTCAACAAGTTGCAGAAAACATTTGCTTCGCTTCGCGAACTATCTGGACAACAGGTTACACAAATTGCGGTCAATAGAAAAAAACTAAAGCTACTTTCAAAGGATTCATGTCCAACGTGTGAGCAACAAATAACAAAAGAGTTCGCTGCTCCTATAGAGAAACAACTACACGATGAACTTGAACAACTTACAAACGACCAAGGCGCTGTCGCTGTAAAGATAGACAAGGTTCGCACGAAAATTCAAAAAATAAACGAAGCTGTCTCAACAGAGCGCAGAGCGTTGTCTTCAAAACTTGAAACGCTTGGCCGCAAAAAAGAAGCAGCAAATGCAAAAGAGCACTTCATGGATACACTGAAGAACACGAAGAATGACATACTCGAAGTAAAGAACGAATTGAACAGCGATACGGCAACGCTTGAGACACTTGAATATGATGTCACGATTATGAAGCTCGCTGAGCAAACGTTGGGGCTGAAAGGTATACGTGCCCACATACTCGGCAACGCGCTCAACGGATTACAAATACTATCCAATCAATGGCTTAAACGTATTTCGTCCAACAATATGTCGCTTGAGGTTTGTTCATATAAAGAAAAGAAAACAGGTGGTGTGAGCGATGCAATTAGTATCCACGTACATGGTGCGGGTGGTGGTTATGGATACAAGGCATCGAGCGGAGGGCAGCGTCGGCGCATTGATGTAGCAATGCTTTTGGCGTTAGCTGAATTAGCGCAAGGGTCAAATCAATACGCGGCAGGCACCGTGTTCTTTGATGAGGTATTCGACAGCCTCGACTGGGAGGGTATTCATGCTGTGAGCGACGCGCTATCCGAAATGTCACAAGACAAAATAGTATTTGTTATATCACACTCCGCTGATGTAAGTAATCTGTTAGACGTATGTCTGCACATTGATGCTGGGAATTTATAAATGGAACTTGGAATTTATCGCTCAACCAAAACATTCAACAACTTGCCATGCGCCCATAGGCGTTGGCAGCATGATGGACATTGTGCTTTTATACATGGCTATAGTCGCAGTTTTACATTTTGGTTTGCTTGTAACACGCGCACAAAGAATGGCTTTGTAATGGACTTTGGTGACCTTCAGGACGTGAAGGAATGGTTAGAGTATATGTTTGACCACACGTTACTGCTTGATGCCAACGACCCATTGCTTGAAACATTCACGGAATTAGAAAAGAAAGGCGCTTGTGCTTTGCGGGTTTGGGACGACGTAGGCATGGAGGGTACAGCATACATGGCTTACAATAAAGTAAACGCAATGGTTACAAAGAAAACAAACCACCGTGTCTGGATAACAAAGATTGAGGTCAGAGAGAACGATAAGAACAGCGCGACATATGAACCAGGAGATGAACCGGGTACACATCGCAATGAGTAAAATGCAACGGGATAAAGGGAAGAGGTTCGAGCGTCAAATAGCACGTAAGTTGCGCGATAGCTTCCCAAAGTACGCAGAGGTTATTAGACGCTCTATTCAATCACGGCAAGCAGAGGAGTCAGACGTGACAGGGTTGCCTGGTTTTTGGATTGAATGCCAGGACGCAATGAATCCAACCCCGTTGAAAAAGCTAAAGCAAGCAGAGCATGATGTCAGCGTTGCCGGGTTGGTTGATGAGCTAATACCCATAGCAGTCACACATAAGACACGCACAAAGAATATTTATGTGACATTGAGAATGGCGCATCTCCATATTATATTTGGACACCACATGAATGACTACAGGTTTAGTGCGCCATTTGCAAAGCAAACGGATACCCCCCATGTTGCTGTTTTGTTTGATGAGTTTTTGACTATCGTTCGCGAATATGTGGAACATTCTTCGTCGGAATGAAATTACTAAAATTCTCGGATCATGTTGCGCTTCAAAAGAAAGTAAAAAAATATAGAAAGCAAAATCCCGATCTCACAAAAACGCAGGTTGCCACACGCTTCGGTCTTTCACGTGACATGGTCAACAAATACCTAAAGGACGAGCCCCCATATCCTCGTGGGTATTTACAAACAGCGACACGTATTGGACGACCTATTGAAGAAGTATGTCATCACAAGGACAAAGATGAGCATTGGTGCAGACATTGCAAAGCATGGTTTCCTGCAATGCAATTTAGTGGTGGAGGGAACGATCTGTCTCGTCACTTGCACGAGTTCTGTATAAAAGGTCAGAAGAAGATGTGAGGCCCCAACCTGCCTCACAGATCGCCCACATCGCGACCGCGTCCACCTTCATAGAAGGAACAACAATTTTCACACTCGACCCCAATGACCGGCTCCCATTTGTACATGACAAGTCCCCAAGCAATGCCAGCGCCAATAGCTAGCCCGATGTTAAATGCAATTACAATGCTAAGTAAATGCGGGGCCATCAACCGATTACCTGTTGCTCATAATAATGTCCACATACGTGAGCATCTGCGACATGAGCATGTCTAATTCTTTGCGCGTCGTATTTGAGAACTCGGTTGGTTCTTGATTGAGCATCTGTTGTATTGGAAATAGTTTTACAAGCACAGCGAGCGCTAATTGTCTGCGGTCACTCAATCTCTCACCTGTGAATTTTATAAGAGCTTGTAGCGCAATGTCGTCCTCTAGGTTCTTACTTGGTATCATTAGTCTAACCCGCACTTCAGCGCGGAATAGTCGGGGTGTTTACATTCGAGATCAACAGTAAACGTAGAGAGATCATACTCTTCAACCACCGACCTATTACACGCCAACCAACACTGATCAAGTTCTGGAATAGGGAACCCAAGATAACGGCAAGAGAATGGAATCAAATGCAACGGGTCAGGCGATCCGTTGTCAACTATTTCCGTTTGCCGTTGCCCACAACCAACGCTAAACACAAAAGATACAATATACAAAAAAGCACGAACGGCATTACTCATCTCCTTTCTCCTCATATTGCTGCTTCTCAAGAATCGAATTGAAAACCTGGTGTAATAAAAAGCCTGTTGTCTGAATTATTGAATGGTCAAGATTGCTTTCTATCGAGGTGTTTATTGCCTCGACAACCTCGTGCCAGAATGTCTCCCATGCAAGTGAGTTGGATATGTCCGCGTCGATTGCGATCTCTAATGTCTCGTCGTCCCATATACCAAACGCATCCTGATCCGCGACAAGATCTTTCTTCCGAGTAACATTTATGACGTGCCCACCAAGTCGAATATATCTTGGAAAAAATTTCATTCTTGCTCACTCCCTACAGGTTCAATCTCTGTGCCTATAACACCCCTACGCTGGTCAACGATGTACGCTATGAGCGCCTTGCGACTGCGATAACCTTGCTTAAAATGCCAGTTATCGTTTGATGCTAAAGAAGGCATACGGTAAACCGTGACACCACCGAACGTTGGAAAATCGCGCTCTGTGTGTAGGTGTCCACAAAATATGAAACGCCATTTAGAATTGCCCCATTCCTTGGGCCGCTCGTCAGCAATTATCGCAGGCCAATCACGCGGCTTACCTATGTCGCCATGAAGGAACGTGAGTAATGAGTTTCCGTATGTTATATACTGACGCGGTGAAAAACTTTCTTCAACTTCTACATTACTTGTGGTGTGAAACCATCCCTTCATTGCTGCTCGCAGGAGTGTCGAAGTGTACCAATCGTGATTTCCGCCAACAACATAAAGACTGACAGGCGCGATCTGTCGCAGCATATCAACATACTCACGGCATAGCTTTATCCAATACCATGCCATCTCTTCGGGTGTGCCGTCGCAATCCTGTGGCGTACCACGTGTGGTTGTTTTGTTTTGGTTGTCGATGTGTAACCCGTCTGAGCCAAGCATGAGATAAATACGTTGGGGGCGGCCACGTCTTGTAACCCTGCTGAGAAGATTCTTTGTTACACGCTTTAGACGTTTCTTACACTTTGCGCGGTTGTATGTATCACCCGCGTACTCTGGTGCGTATTTACCGAAATGAAAATCGGTCGGGCTAAGAACAACGGCATATGGAGGGCTTGTGTTTGGTAACTTGAGCAAAGGCACATCATACTTACCAACGTTATTCTCAAACTTGAGGGCTAATTTATTCGCGATTAGTTCAACTTGTCTGTACGCTTCAGCATCCTTTTTTATCTTTGACCATTCGCGCTTTTCAGCGGTGAGTAAAACCTTCTCCTCTTTCCTGCGGACAAGATCCTCTATGAGTTCATCTTCATCCGACTGATTTATTTCTTCGTCTGTCCACGGCGCGGAGTCGTGTGTCGTCTGCATTGCACGAAGAATCTCTGTCACGGTTTTACGTGCTATGCCTAGTTTACGTGCGAGCTCGTTGACCGATGCTGGCGCACCATCCCAGTTTGAATACGCTTCACGGATTGTCTTCCATGTGTCGCCTGGAATAGCTACAGGGTTTTTCTTTGAAGGTAAATGGACGACGTATTTATTTCTTTGCTTGTCGTACCAATACGGCTTACTGTGCTCCACTTGAAACCTCGTAGAGGGCTGTCTTGCCATGAGGCGTTGGCGCTAAGCAGGCACAGACACCATCGTTCGACCACATAGGACGAAAACCTAAAGGCACAAGTGGTGAACATATATGGACACATTCATCCATTTCAATGCGGGTCTTGAATGATCCGACACAACAGCACGAGTAAAAACTGCTAAAGAGTAGTAGCGCGAAGCTCAAGTTGTGGTACAGTTTCACATAGACCTCCTTATGGTCGGAATGCCGACACTTGAAGCGTGAGAGGACTGAACACTAATCTTGCTTCAAGTGTCGGGCTTCATTCACCGCACACCTGAAGCATACGGCGCTGAAACCAAAGTTGCATTATCCTACATACAAATCATTGATGGTAAGAGGGGCTTCTTTGTGGAGCATCGTCATCGTCAAGCCCCACAAGCCAATCTATTGAGGCATTGAGTACATTGCTGATAGCGAAAAGACGCACGATGTCAGGCACTGTGCGCCCCTGTATCCAATTTGAGATTGTGCTTGTACTTACGCCCGAACGTAAAGACAACTCTGTTATTGTCATGCCCTCCATTATATCGAGAAGGCGCGGTCCAAAGACCTTGGTTACATGTTTATATTCATCTGCCCATTCTTCAGGTTTCCGTGGCATTGTTCTGGCCCTTCAGCCAAAGTCCTATTTTAGAAACTGTTCCAACTATGCCTAGGATAAGACATGCAGCCATGAGTAATGTACCTAATGCAAACGCTTGGACGTGTACCTTTAGATAAGCAATCCATGCTGCTGTGTTGTGTGCGGCAACAGAACTTCTAAAAGACATTGGTTGTGATAAACCTCTCAAAAACAGTCTACCACATTTCTATGAAAGATAGATCTTTTTAGATGAACCGTCGGCAGGACGTACAAGTATTGCCTGCCCGACGGTTGTCCAAATTCTTTCAAGCCTATCCCAGACGGGTGTGTTGTCGTTTATTCTTTTTTCCCTTTTCCACTTCCTGAGTGTCGCTGCGTCTCTACATTTATATTCTTTTTTATTTACTACGACTATGTACAACATTACCTCATCAGTGCGGTGATGAGTGCTCCAAGTACAAAACCAACAGAACCTATGCTCGTATAGATAAGTAAATCTTGTTTTGTAAATTTGTCCGCGACCTGCGGAGGTGGTGGAAGAACAAGTTTATTGATTACCGTTGATGTGCGTACGGCGAGTTTATCCATACATCCGTTGAACGATTCTCTTGCTTGCTCTGCACGTGATTCCCAGATGATACCTGCGTCATAAAGCTCTTTCTCGCAACGGGTGAAGGCGCGATCAGGGTCGCAGATTTGTATCTCTTGCGCGTTTGCTAATGTCTCAGCGGGAATAAATGTAAGCGCCGCTGCGATTGCTGCTATTTCTTTCTTAGATCCCATGATGCTTTCGCCCTCGCTATCAAACCATTTGCTGCTTTGCCCGTGTTCTCTTCTAACCTAGCTTGTGCTGTAGCCTTGATTTTTACGTGATTACTTTTTACACGGCTGTCTATTGTCGCGTCCTTACGTTCGATATCTTTGCGAACCATGTCAGCACGATTCTCTTGACGCTTGAGGGCTTGATCGTAACCACGCTGCGTAAACTTAGAACGCATACCGAAGTAAGCCCCTATAGCCCCAAGCAAAGTTAGTATCGCGGTTACGATCAAGTCCATTTTACTTACTCACAGTTTTTGCAATCCGTCGAAAGAGCAACGGGGCGCACTTTACCGTCCACAAAAGACTGCCCCCCGATGAGCGTTACAGCAGCTAGGCCGGTAGTGCTACCTAGCGTTGTGACTATTTGTTCAAGTACATCGCCGCCTACACCAAAGACAAATCCTGTGCAGAGTAGGCCAACTGTTGAAACAAGCATGAGTAAAAATACCCAGCATTTCTTGCTTTTGAAAAACGACTTTTCCATCGTTACCTCCTAATCACACTCGACATCCAACTTGGCGCAAATCTTAGCCATGCTAAGTTGCACTTTACCCAAGCCAACTCGCAGCTCTGAATTGAGCTTCTTGAGTTCTCGCCTGTCCTCTTTCATCTCAGCAGTGATCGTGTTGAAACGATCATCACTTCTTTTTTCTAGCTGTATGAATTTGTTCTCTAGGTCGGCGAGGCGGTATCGAGCTTCACTAACAATACCAGCGCCGATGAAGAGTGCAACCAGCAGAGGCCAATAGGTTACGAGAACCTTAAATGCGTT
>CEOA01068939.1_pt1 | contig 30802 bp, 31 predicted proteins | sample 530251 | NCBI WGS metagenome assembly CEOA01 (sample SAMEA2619838, study PRJEB7988) | marine metagenome | biome: marine biome (ENVO:00000447); feature: surface water layer (ENVO:00002042); material: "saline water (ENVO:00002010), including plankton (ENVO:xxxxxxxx)" | depth 5 m
AAACAACATGCACTTGACAAATACGAACAAAAAATAGATTCTGAATCTGTGGTGGAAGATGTTGAAGAAGGATTAAAACCATTTGTTAGAGATATAAATCCAGAGGAAAATGCCAAGAAAGAGAACGAAGACAAGTCTGAGGCCGAAGCAGGAGTTACAGAGGAAAACGCCTAAGTATACCCCTTCTCCTTGGCAGGAGGACATGCACCGTAATCAAGCAAAACGTAAATGGATATGGGCAGGACGAAGGGCAGGTAAAGGTAGAGCAGCCATTCAAGAAGCTATCTCCACTATTTTAGAAGCAAGCAAAACTAAATTTATAGTTAACGGCAACGATGTAACAGACACACTTGTACCTGACATACACATATGGACTGTTGCGCCGACCAAAGCCCAGATGCGTCAGGTGTGGAATGAGATGAAAGCATACATACCCAGGTATATGTGGAAAGATTATTCACGTGCAGGTGGTCGTGGATCTTGTTGGCACGAAGATGAATATTATGTAGAATTGGAAGTAAGGACGCCCAACGGGGTGTTTGCACCCGATACTGTCCGCAAGAGTGTGCTTTGGGAGTTGCGATCCGCAGACAACCCTGAAACATTACAGACTGTGGGTCTTGATTTTCTACACATAGCAGAATCTCAAGACGTCAAGCAAATAGCTTGGGACAAGGTAGAATGGGTAACTGAATCACCAGGTCGTATGGGTAGAATCTTTGCAGAAGGTATACCCCCTATTTCAAGATCACATTGGTTTTCTAGGCAGTTTAAATATGCAGAAAACAACCCATCACTACAGAATTACGCAGTCAGAGCAACTAGCTTTGACAATATGTATTTAACAGAACAGCAAAAAGAAAACATACGCAAACAAAAAGAAACTACAGCAGAGTGGATATGGGAACGTATGGTAATGGCAAAACAACCAGATGTGGGTGGTGGATTCTTCAAAAAGATTGAAGATGCAGCAGTTGGCAAGGAGTTGTCAAAACCAATTGAAGGGCATCATTATGTAGCTGGGCTTGACCTTGGTAAACAGGTTGACCCCACTGTTTTAATTATTAAAAACAGAATTACACGTGAATCTGTGCATTACGTTGAAATGTTAAAAACTGATTGGGTGTTGCAGAAAGAAACTCTCATATCTGAGCTTGCAATGTGGAATGTTGAAGCAGTAATGATGGACTCTACAGGTATGGGTGGTGATGTTTTGTTTGATGAACTTTTAAACCAAGGCGTCCCAGTTGTAGGTAAAAAGTTTACTCCCCAAACTAAATACCAACTGTTTCTCAATTATGCAGTGGCTTTGCAAAACGGAACGACTACTTTTCCTCCTGAGTGGACAAAACTGCAAAATGAATTAGATGCAATAGAGATAAAGCAGCAAGGTTTGACTTACAGCTTTAGGCATCCTAATAGTCCACATGATGATTGGGTGGACGCCGAGGTACTTGCATTGATGGCATGCGACCCTCCAGAAGCTATGGAAGAAGACTACGAACCAGTATTTACAATAAAAACTGTTGCACCATTGACCAATAATGGTGTATCTTATACAGAAGGACGTATTGCCCGCATGAAAAGGCAAAGAAAGGCAAAACAGCTAAAAGAACTACGAGAAGTGGTAGAGATTAGCACGCAACAAGAATCCATATTAATGGACGCATTAGATTAATGGTAAATAGCTATAGAGCAAATACAGGCGAAATGGAATCGGCATATGAAGAAACTGTTGATTTGTTATCTGCCCCACCTTTAAATGAACCTACATTAAGTGAAGCATGGGTAAAAACTCAGCTTTCAAGAGGTGGAGCTGCTGATTTTTTTGCAACATTTTACGATAACTGCGCAGAAGCAGATGAATTTTATTTGGGGGAGTTTGACTTCTCGGTTCCCTTGGGAGGTACAAAAGTAAACTTAGGTACCTTTCACTCCATCATTGATACTCTCGTTGCTCATGCTTCCCCAAGATTTATGGACATTGATGTTCCGCCACCAGGCCCAAGAGCTACTGCAAGAGCAGAGCTTATTGAAAAGTTTTTGAATGGCGCACATCACATGTTGGAACAAAATACTCCTGTTAAACGTGAAATTGTTAAACACCAAGGATTATATGGTGTATCTCTTGTTAAGTTTGAATTTGCAGGACACCAATGGGGTGAAATGCCAGAACCACCAGAAGAAGGTGGCGATATGGCAGAATACGAAAGACTTGTAAAAGAGATTACTGAAAGCCGAAAGTTTAAGTTTCCAATTATATCTGAAGTTGTAAATCCACAGGAATGTGTTTGGGATTTAGCAAGCACGCATCCACGATGGATTATACGTAACACCGAAATAGATTCTGAATGGGTAATGGCACATTTCCCTGACTTTGAAGGTGAAATGAAAGATGGTAAATGTGATTTCCAAGAAGTTTGGACATCTACACACGTAGGTTATATGGCAGGTGGCAGATGGGCTATGGAGCCTAGAAGGCACGCATACGGAAGAATCCCATGGATTGTATTCCATCCGCAAACAGGAATTAAAACTATCGGTCACAAACCTGAACACATGTACAGAGGTATTGGTTCAGGTAACTTCGGAATGATTAGAGCAGAATCAAGATTAGCTTCGCAATACTTAGACATTGTATCTAGAAACGCATGGTCATCTCTAAACTTCAAAGGCCCACGTGGTATGACAGAAGAAGTGATGCAAGAATTTTCACAGGAACCAGGTGCACGTAACTACGTACCACCTAACGTTGATGTAGAACCACAAGCAGTAAGTGAAGCTCCACAGAGTATTCTTGCTGCGATGGGTACACTTGAAAGAGCAATTGAAGCAAATACAGTTCCTGCTGTAGCCAGAGGTGAAAGGCCTACAGGTGCAGCATCTGGATATCACACTGCTGTTTTAGCAGGTATCGCTAGTTTAAACTTTGGTGCTGTAGTTGATGCAACTGAACGTGGTTTGCAAGAAGCAAACGAGATTGTGCTTAGAATTGTGGAGAATGTTATTGGCGACACAGTTACCGTATTTGGAAACACAGAGGCTGGTGCAATAGACGCCAAGATCAAACCAAACGATATTAGAGGTCATTATGTTTCCACAGTTCGTTTAACATCTACAAGTCCTGAAGAACAAGAACGAAAATTGTCATTATGGAGAGATACATGGAGAACAGGGTTTGTGGACTGGACTACAGCTCTTCGTAAAGCTGGCGTATCTAACCCGCTAGAAGTTGTGGGTAATAGAATAGCTGAAGATTTCTTTAACCTTCCGCAGATACAAGAAGCGTTTAGCATGTTGGCTGCACAAAGTTTACCGATTCTACAGCAAGCAGTTCAGGCTGCACAACAAGGTGCAACTGGAGGATTTGATCCAAGACAAATGGCACAGAATATAATGAATACACAAGGATCTATGCAGTTACCTAATGCAGGAAACTTTGCAATGGGCAATCAATCAGGTGTAGGAACTGGTCCAGTTAGACCAGTAATACCTGGTAGCATAGAAGAACAAAATCAAATTGGACAGCAACTTGCTAGCCCAAGAAGAGGTCCACAACCAACTACAGGAGGCCCAGTCCCACCAGGACTTGGTAATATAGGAGCATAATGGCATATAGAGATGAAACAAAAAAATCAATAAAAGGGTTAAAACCAATAGAAGCAGGTTTTGTTAAATACTTTGAAATGATTGAAAATGCTTTTAAAAATATAAATGAAAGCATGGGCGGATTAAATGTTCCTGATCCTAATAGAAACAAAACAACTAGAGTAAGAAGGGAACCAAATAGGCCTTACTATGCAGGTAGGGATGACACACCTTTTAGGAGATTTTAATGGCAGAACTAAAACCATATCAAATATTAATTGAAGATCAGCAGTTTGATGCTAATGACCCTACAAAACCTATAGGTAGCAGGGTTCAGTACACAACTTCTTACGGAGAAGATGAACAAAAAGCTTTGGAAGCTTATAATAAAAACTTTCCTACTACTCCTGGAAGAATAAGAACTGAAGTTGTAGGGATTGATCCTAGTTTTCAAGAAATGATGAGGACAAATACTTCAAGTCCAAATACTCCATATTTTTCTCAAGATACTGGAAGATACTATGGTATGGCAAACCCGTATGCAGTTGCTACTTTACCTAACACACAAAACATTGATGTTAATAGAGCTAGACAAGCTATAACTCCTTTTACTCAACAAATGGGTCAGTATTCTAGCCCTGGAATGATTTTTTCAGATATGCAAAATTTTGCACCTGCACCAACTTATGACTTTAACCGAATGGAATCAACACAGTTACCTACAACTTATGATGTGCAAACTCCGCCTACTATGCCATTTTCTGGCACAGATCAAACTGTTCCATTTGAGCCAGGTGTAAGCCGAGGCGGTGGAGGTGGGTATTCTGTTCCAGGAATGTTTGGTGGATTTGGGATGAACTTCCCAGGACAAGATCCGTTTGCGGCAGCATATACTCAAAGCCCAGGAGGACAATTAACTTCTAGTCAAATTCAAAGCGGGCAAAAGACAGGACAAGATATAAGACAAGATTTAGGTTTAAGAACAAATTTCCAACTTAGAGAGTTTATGCAAGAGCCTAGTACATTTGAACAGGCAATGATGAGTCAAGGTCCAGGCGGACCTCAATCTCTTATGATGTACATGGAAGACGTAAGGAAAAATAATGCAATTCTTAATGCAGGCGTAACTCCTGCTGAATTTAATTCTTTTGATCCTAATGTATTAGATAACGTAATGAATAAACTGCAAAACGCAGGTATATTTACACAAAGTGAGTTTGCTCCTGCCCCTTCTATTTTTGGAGAAACTGATGCTGAAAGAGCATTAAGAGAAGCAGATACACGAGAAAGAAGGTTTACTGCTGTTCCTGCAACTCAACCTGATCAAGAAGAAACAACTGAAACTCAATTAACTATGGGTGCTCAAATAACTCCAGAAGATTTTAATGCTGCAATGCAAGCAATAAGAACAGTTCAAGAGGGAGGAACAGCAAGTTTACCAGATAGCATAATTAGATTAGGCATTAGCGATACTACAGGTAACTCGCCTGCTGCACAATTAGTAAGACAGTTTGGTGATGCTCAAGCTAGAAGTATGCCGTTTGAACAAGCAACACAACGAAGGCAAGAAACTTTAGAGCAAGCAAGATTAGACCTTGATACAGCAGCAGTAAACAACGCTTTAGATATAGCTGGAATGCAAGCTCGAAGTGATGACTACAGAGCTCAACTAGGATTTGCTAGTGACCAAATGCAAATGCAATCTAACGAAAGAATTAATAATGCTCAGTTAAGAAGCTCTGAGATGATTGCGCAAGCAAGCAATCAGTCTAATGAACGTATAGCAGAAGTTAGTGCTAACGCATCCAGAGATGTTGCTCAAATTAATGGGCTATCTCAACAGCAAGTAGCTTTGATAAACACTAGAAGCGCTAAAGAAGTGGCTGAGATTACTGGATTAAACCAAAGAGAAGTAGAAAGAATTAAGGGTGACATTCAAACAAGAATAGCTCAGGCAACAAACTTAAGCAAAGAAGATATAGCTAGAATACAATCTGATGCGCAAACAGATGTTGCTCAAATACAAATGCAAAGTGCTAATAATGTTGCTACTAAAAATAATTTATCAGCTCAATTAATAGCTGAAGGTTCTAACAGAACTCAAGTTGAAGTAGTTGAGTTGCAAACTGAAGCTCAAGAAAGAATAGCAAAAGAAAACAATACTTCTGCTGAAAAAATAGCTCAATTGGTTTACAGTGAGGATGCAGCAGCTTTGAGATTAGCAGAATTTAACGACCTTAAAGAGATAGAAAGAATTAGGAATGACTATGCTAAAGAATTAGCTAGACTAACAGATACTGAAGCAATACAAATTGCAGAAATAAATGCTGAAGTTCAAGAAGAGTTGCAAAAAGCACAGCTAGAGTTTGAAAAAGAAAAGTATCAAGCTGAGCTTGATGCACAGCCAGAGCAACTAGAATTCCAGAGAGAATTAGCACAAATGCAGTTTCAGGGTGGATATGAAACCCCAGAAGAATTTAAAGCTGCTCAAATAGAAATAGGTCGTGGAGGCTTAACTCAAGATGAAGATAGAAGCTTACAAGCATTACTTGCTAGAGGTGGTTTGACATCAGAGGAAAGATTGGCTGAAATAAGGTCTGAAAGCAGATCGCAAGAAATGAATTCTTTAATGGCTTTGCTTACTAACCCACAAGCACTTGGTGCTTTTGTAACTATAATCTCCGGAGAACTTCCGTTTGAAACTGTTCCAACTATGGGGCAATTAACAGAAATGACTCCAAGCAGGATTGAATACTTGCAGGGTGCATTGTCTGCATTAGGAATTGATCCGCAAACGTTTATTAGAATGGCACAAGATGTAACTCCACAAGCGTTTCAGGAAACAGGACCATTTGGACAATTATCAGCAATGATTTCGTGAGGTGATTAATGCCAAGAACACCATTCGGAGATAGATCACCATGGGAAAGCTCTACAGCTTTTCAAAATAGAACACGAGAAAAAGAAAAAGAAGATGAAAAAATAAGAAGACTTCAGGCTTTATTAGAGGAATCTAAGCGTACAGGCCAGTTTTTTGACAACCCTGAAACACAAGCTTTAAGACAAGAAATACAAGCAAGGCAAGATTCTCAAAACAAAACATACAGAGGTTTATTAAGCGCTTCTCATGGGTTTGGTTTGCACGATAAAGGACGTAACGTAAGTGAACCTTTACAAATGCAACCTGGAGTAGAGTTGCCTAATGATGATGGAATTAACCTAAACCCTTTTAGTTATATTGGTCAAGGATTAATGAAAGGTCTTGAAGGCTGGCAAAAAGCTACTGAGTTTACAGCTGGTGTAGTTGCATCTCCGTTTAGTCAGCAAGTTAAAAGAAATATGAATAAGGGTATGAGTCCAGGTGAAGCGTGGAGGCAATCACAGTTTGCAACAAAAAGATTTGGAGCAGACCCTGATAAAGGAGAAGATGGCTTTGGTTTTAACTTAGGTGTTAAGGGTGCAGTAGAAATGATTGTTGATCCTGTTGGTCTTGCAAGTATGGCAATACCTGTAGGAGCAATATTTAGACCTATAGGAAAAGGAGTGTCTACAGTAACTAGCCTTCTCCCTGGTGTTAAGGGTATAAGAAAAGAAGGTCAAAGACTTTTAGAAAAAGGACAAGATTTTGACGCACAACTTAGAAACTTAGACCTAGTTAAAGAAAATACCAGAGATTTTATAAAGTCTTTAAAAGTCAAGGGTACTTGGAACACTTTGTCAAAACATCAACAAACTCAAATTAGAACAGGTGGTGATGTAAGACTTAGAGTTAAGAATGGAAGATTAATAGACCTTGACAATGTTAGGTTAGACACAAAAGTTAACACTCAAGTAATGGATCCTTCAAATTATGACAGTGCTATAGAAAGAGCAGGTGTCAATAGAGAAGGACTAATTGGTGATTTCTTAAGATATGCCAATAGCGATGAAGCAAAAAGATTAAGTAAATTAAATCCTGGCAGACATTTTTTAATGGGTGTTAAAAACATACACAAGCTGTGGAATCCTGCATATACTCTCGGTGCAACACTAGAAGGCAGGGCTGAATTAGCATTTCATGCAGATGCAATAGGTGGAGCAGGTTGGGTTACTAGAGCTATAGCAAAACTTAGAGCACCTGGCCAATCTTTTGAAGATATAGCTAAAAAAAATGGCATAACAATAGGAGATGTAGAAAGGACTGTTAAAAAAGATGGTCTTGATGTTTTAGAAAAATACACAGCTTTAACAGTTCCTATAAGAAAAGAAAAAGTAATTGCAAAAAGAAACAAAGCCATGGAGTCTTATTTTGCTTACGGAGATGAAAGGATTCTTGAAGGAGAAATTGCTTTTTTCTTAGACGAACTTACTGGCGAATGGTCTATAGGTGAAGTAAATGGTGGTTTTCGTGCAATGGGGAGATTAGGTGCTAGCACTAGAGGCAGTATAAAAAAGACTGCGCAAGAAATAGGAGAACAATCAGGACTTACAGATGAAGGAATAGAAGCATTAACTGCAAAACTAAATGCTAGCGCAGATAACATGAGTGCTTGGGAAGCAACTAGCAGAATAGATTCAACTGTAGAAACTGCTTTACAGCCAGGCAAAGGGCATTATGTTAAATACAATGAAGGTGATGCTTTCTATGTAGATACTTATGCAATTGATTTTGCGCCATCTAATGAACAAATTAAACGTGCTCAAAATTATTATATGAGCATGGGTCATATGAAAAAAGGTGGAACAATAAAAGGAGGAATAAGATATATTTCTAAAAATGATCCAGATTACCCAAAAACTTTAAAACAATTAGTAAAAAAAGATTTGTCAAAACTAGAAACAGCAGCAGAACAATTAAGAAAGTCTGAAGAACTATTTAATGAATTAAAAAAAGCAAGAGGAAAAGCAGTAGGCAGAAGGCCTAGAGAATTTAATGAAGCAATTGATTCAATTAACAAAAACAAAGCAAACGTCAATCAGGCATATGCTGAGCTAGTAGAAAATGTTTTTGATAGATATGATCAAGATCCTTTTTTGCAACAAAATTTATTTGATGCTGTTAAAAACTATGATGTTACAAAGCTAACTGACAATGGAGCTAGATTTGCAGACTTTGCTAAAACTCCTTCTAAGCAAAAATTATATAAAGGTATACCAGTGGTTGATAACCCTAGGTTAGCTCGTTTAGAACCAAAAGGCTCTATGGCAAGTTACCGAGAACAGACACCAATAACAGTAACGCCTGATAAAGCAGAAAAAATTATTATTACTGCGGCAGAAAGGAATACTGGTAAATATGTAGAAGGATCAGCTCCTTTAAGCGCAAAAGCCAACGTTCCTTATAAAATTACAATAAACAGAGCTGCAATAAGAAGAGATTACGATAGAGGTTTAAAAGAAACAGCAGCAGGAGCACCAGATGGAATTGTAAAGACACCAATAGATCCTGTAACAGGAAAACAAAGACAACCTGTTCCTGGACAATTTGATGCTGCTATACAAGAAGGTGACAAAATATGGGAAAGAGTAAGACCAAGTAAAGAACTTTTTCCTACTTATGAAGATTATGAAAATTTTGTATTAGAACACGAATGGCAGCATTTTAGAAATCCTAAAGCAGCAGAAGCAGCAGAAGAATTTTTCCTAGGCACTATGGATGAAATAGAACAGGGCATGAGAATAGGTTTTAATCCACGAGAAGAAAGCATTGTTGATAAACAAGCTTTTATGAATTGGGCAAATACTGTGGTTCAGCGTGAAGGCTTGGTAGAAGGTGGTTTTAGTCCTCAACAAGCACAAGAACTTATTGATGCTTATGGTGATGCAAGAAAATTAGTTAAAAATATAGAGGAAGTGGATATAGATCAGTTTGCTAACCTAGATCAAATCAGAGATCAAATCTTTCCTCCACAAAGAGGAGTTAATCCTGGAGCAGTATCTATTGGTGGAAAAGCAAGAGCTCCAATTCAAAGTTATACATCAGCAATGAGCATGATAAACGCTTTAAGGAGAGGTATAGATAACAATAAATTAATAATAACTACGCCATCAAAAAGAAGACTCAAAGGTCTTGATAGTGTTATTGATGTAACTGAAGACAGCGGATCTGCTCTTAATGCTATAGCAAGAAACATAAAAAGAGATTTGGATGCTGCTTACGAAAACATAGACAGTGTATTGCATAATCCTGGTAAAAAGGCAGATGCGTTTTCTTGGGCAAACGATGATGGTGTAAAACAAATTCATCACTTTGGAGATAACTTTTTAGCTGACGGGCCAGATAAAGATAAATTTAAATGGGCTAACCTAAAAGCTATGAATGCTATACCTAATGATGTTTTAAATCTGTTTGCAAAAAAATACCCTGATCTTCCAAGAGATGCAGATAACATTACAATGAACGTTGCTGACTTTTTAGATATGGCTGGATACGTAGTAGATTACAACGGGCCTTTTGGTAAACCAATTAGGTTGTACGAACAGTATTTTAATTTGCCACCTGACATGGTTAACTATCTTAAAAATTACTACACTTTGTTTGATGAAGGGGCTCATTTATTATCAAGAAAAGGAATACCCCCTAATAACTTATTTGTAAACACTACAGGAAATTATGTCCATCACATCGTTGAAAACTTGGCTGAGTATCAAGATTTAATTGATAGGCAAGACTGGTCAAGGCTTTCTAATGGTGCACTTAAACCAACAACAATTAGCAGAAATAGGTTTTTTGACAGCGTAATAGATGGTATAGATGAAAGAAGTTTAGTGTACAACCAAGACCCAGCTCAAATGGCAGAAGAATTTTTAAATTCTGTTTATAAAGAAATTGCAGATGAACAAGTAGTAAGAAGATTAGAAAACATTTCTCATCAACAATTAAAAGCAGCTAAATTTGATGTAACAAGACTTCAACAGTGGGGTGACAAAGTAAAAGAGTTCCGTAAAAAAGCTGATGAAATACAAAAAATTCAAAACTTTGTTAGTGTTGGAGGGAATCTTGGCAATGACATAGTTGATGACTTAGACAGGGCTTTGAGAGAAAACCAAGCAAACCTTATTCCTTCAGACGCTAAAAACTGGAACAAAGAATATAACAAAATAAAAGAAATGTTAAAGAACCCTGATGATAAAGTTCAGGGAGATGTTCAACGAATAATTAAAGATTATTTAGACGAATTAGAACGAGATTTTGATAAAGATGTTCTTTACTACAAAAACAAAATAGCAAAGATGGGTGGCAAAGATATAAAACTAAACAAAACCCAGAAAAAGCTTTCAGGTTTGTATGGAGAAGAAGCTGTACAGCTTAGAATGGTAACAGACCAAAGAGGTCAAATACAAAACGAAGTAAAAGCTTTGGCTAAAAGAAACTTGTTTTTTGATGATAAAACAGCTAGTAACATTGAGAAGTTTTTAAACATAAATAAAGAAAACCCTTTTGATATTGCAGCTTCTAAGACAGCAACTGTAAACGACTACTTTAGATTAGTTCAAACAGGTTTTGACGCAGGTACAGCATTTTTACATGGATTACCGACTCTTTTAAGAGGTCTTGGCACAACAGATATGAAACTAAAAAAGGCGTATTTAGGTTCTTGGGTTAATGGAACTAAAACAATGGGGCAGTTGATATGGAGAGGTGTAAAAGATGGTGATGCTCCAAGATTGCATGCCGAGTTAATTAATAAAAAAAGAAAGAACTTTGCTTTGATGGCAAACTATGGAGTCTTGATGAGTAATGCTGGTAACGATTACTTTAGGGCAGCAAACAACAGGACTGTGTTTAATAAATTACTTTCAGAAGGTAGAGTTAATAACTTGCAAGCTAAAGACTCTGTTCCTGGATTTAAACAATCAAGAGCTGCAATAGACAAGGGTGCAGATGTATTAGATGGGTTTCAAGCCAGCTTTGAAGCATACGGAGATATGATAAGAGAAGGGTTATGGGATGCACATTATCAACAAATACTAAGAAGTGGTGTTGCAGATGATGTAATGGAACAGCAATTAACTCAGCTAGCTGAATACATAAACGGAATGACAGGAGCATTTTCAAGCAGACGAGCAGGAATAAGCGCTAGACAATCTAACATAGAAAGGTCTGTAATATTCTTTTCTCCTTCATATACAAGAGCTACATTAGGATTAATAGGTTCTGTTGTAAAAGGTGACTTACAAGGCCAAGAAGCAAGGAGAGCATTACAATCTATGATGGGAGCTGGAATAGCAACTCATCTTGGGTTTGCTGCATTAAATGCTAAGGTAAGAGGTGAGGACATAGACCAACATATAAACCTTGACCCAACAAGTGGTAAGTTTTTAACAACACAAATTGGAAACGTAAATGTTGGGTTTGGTTCAGCTTGGACATCTATGGCAAGATTGGTCGGTAAAATAGCTAATGATCCTGCATTTAGAGGCGATATACTTGACTCTCCTTTATTGCTTACAGGGTCTGGCAGAGGCAGGGCTGGATTTGATGAAACAGGCATTAAAGACTATTTACAAAATAACCAGATATTATACTGGTTGCGATCAAGAACCTCACCAGCTGGTTCTAGTATGTGGGACTTAGGAATGGGTGCTAACTTTTTAGGAGAAGAATTAAAACCATTTAGAGGTGACTGGTTCCAGGAATTAGGATCAAGTGCTACTCCATTCTGGTTAGACTCTTTGTTTGAGAACGGAGTGCTAGGTGGTGGTACTGAGTTTATAGGACTAAGAACCAACCCAATTAGTGACTATGAAAAAAGAAAAGAAGTTAGAGATATGTTGGCTCAGCAATACTACAAAACTAATTGGAGAAGTTTAAATGATCTTCAGAAAAGATTAATAACTGAATCTAATGATGTAGAAGCTGATCCTAATGTTCAAAGATTAAGAGAGCTTGAATCAGAAATATTTGAAAAGAGAAGAATTGTTGGAGGTTCTAGTTTAGATAGAAACTTTGAACTTAAAGCTAATGAAGTTGATGATGCAAGGGCTTTATACAACCATGCTGTGCAAGCTGCTGAATCTTCTCTTAGAGGTTACGAAATTAGTTTAGAGCAATATATATTACGAGAACAAAAAGCTAGAACTCAATACAGATATGATGTTCAAAATATATCAGAAAAGTATCCAGATGTTGAAGCATACCTAATGGCAATAAAAGGTAGTTTAGGGGATTTTGAAAGAGTAGAAGATTTTGCTGCTGACGAATACGCTGAAATAATGTTTGATGATAAATGGGACTTAGGTTACATGTTTGACTTTGAAGGCAGAGAAACAGAGCTAGAAGGGTGGAGGCAAAGATGGGGCAGCTCTGAATATGAATCATACGCCAAAGACAAGCTATATGGAGGAAGATGGGATTCAACAGGATTTAACCAAGAATTTTACAGAAGAAGAGATGAATACTTTCCTCAGTATTGGGAAGATACTAGGAAAGAAATATTCCAAACAAGATACCAAGGTCAGTTTGATGATATATACCGTGAATGGTATTTATCTAAATATGACGATAGAAAAAGACAATTAATTGAAGAAAACAACCAAGGTTTTAAACAGGCTTTGAAAGAATGGGAAAGACTTAGATTAGAGCTTAGAAGGTTTAATCCAGAGCTAGATGCTTTTCTTTACAGGTGGGGTTTTGCTGAATCTTTAGCTAATCCTGCTAACTTTGGAAGAGAAGATGAATTGAAGTCTAGATTCCCTTTTGAAGAGTATGTTCCTAAATGGAGGGTTGCAGGACAATAAATTGGGTATTATAATCAAAATTAGATAATCATTGGGAGGCTACGGCTATGACCACAGAAAAAGATAATATTGAACAAACTGAAGAAACTACGGTTTCTGAAGAAGCTGTTGAAGAAACAGCAGTAGAGGAAAAGGTTGATCCAGTTGCAGAAGCGGCAAAGAACGTAGAAGCTACGGCAGATCAGGCTGAACAACCTAATTACTTAACACAGCAGGATTTAGATAGAGTGCTGGAAGAACGTAAGACTGCATTTGATAATGCACAAGGACGAGCTCAGCAGTACACAAATCAAAAGGTTCAGGAAATTCAGGATGGAGCTAAGGCTCAAATACAAGAATTCATGAATGATTTCTCATCTATATTGGATGAAGATCAAAAAGATGTATTGAACCAAAAGATTGCAGAGAGAGAAAAAAAAGCAAAAGAAGAAAAACTTGATCGGTTAATCGAAAACATGGATAACCCTCAGAGCCAAGGCTCAAGCTTAACTCCTGAAAATCTTGAAGACTTAGATTCTGTTGTAAGAGATACAGCGTCTACATTAGGTTTAACAAACTTAGACGTCAGAAGTGACAGTCGTGTATGGGAAGGTTGGAATCAGAATATGAGTTTTTCTCAGTCTGTAAAACTAGCTAACCAAAACCTTAAAAAGATTGCTGGAACAACTAAAACTGTAGTGTCTGAGCCTGCTACACAGAAGGTTCCACCTACTACACAGGGTGCGCCGACTCAACCGAAGCGTGCCTACAATAGTTTAGGTGACCTTTCTAAAGCTTTTGCTAACGGGCAGATAGATTCTACACAATACAGAAACTTAAAAAAACAACTTTAAAAAGGATAAAATACAATGGCAACAGGATTGACATTATCGTCTAGTTCTAGTCTATCTGACATGTCAAACATTGTTATAGCTTCGGCTATTTCAAACATTGAGCCAGCTGGTCCTACAAACCAGTTGGTTTCTAGATATGATATCCCTCAAGGTGCAAAGCAAGTTAATATTCCTATCTGGGGTAGAAACGATGCAGCAGCATTAACTGAGGGTGTGGACATTACTGCTCCTCAACAATTGTCTGTTACTGTGACAAGCATTACTGCTTCTGAACACGGTATCATGACTTTTGTTTCTGACAGACTGTCTAGGCAAAACAACGAAGATATACTTTCTCACGTTGGTGAAGTACAAGGTGGAGCTTTAGGTAGATTACTTGAAGACGACCTTATCAGCTTATTCGATGGGTTCTCAAACTCAATTGGTTCAGCTGGTAGTTACCTTACTTACTACCACGTTGCAGGAGCTGTATCTTACTTAAAAACAGATAACAACTCGTCATATGGTATGGCGCCAGGAACACCTAACGGTGTATTCCACCCAGAACAAATAAGAGCATTCGTACAAGAAGCAACTGGCATCCAAGGTGGTGGTTCTACTGGTATGGCAGCTCAACCAATTCCAGAAGGTATTACAGCAGAAGTGGTACAAAACTACTTTAGAGGTAACGAAAAAATCTTTGGCATTCCAATATACCAATCAGGTGTATTAGGTAGAGATGGCTCTGGTGATGTTAAAGGTGCAGTATTTGTACCACAAGCAATCGCATTAGCTATGGCTCACGAAATGGAAGCTGAAGAAGAAAGAGATGCTTCACTAAGAGGTACTGAAATGGTAATGGTTGGTGAATGGGGAGAAGCAGAAATTGCTGACCCTTGGGGTGTGGAAATGCTTGGAGCAGCAGACGCAATATAGGAGATTAGATGGCAACTCAGCAACAAGATTATTACAGTAAAATTATTGATAACAATGATGAACACTTGTATACAACTATCTATGACTCAATTAGCGGAGATCCTTTTAGGGTAAAACTTGAAATGGTTGACCACTACTTGAAGAAAGTAAGAAGGCAATCTAAGTTGCAGGGTAAAAATATAGTCTTCACTGGCGAATGGATACCATCATTCGTCAAAACTAAAAAAGAAATTATTGGTTCTCCGTCTTCCAGCATGGCCGAGGGGGTTGCTCCCCAGAGTCAGGTTAAAGCTGGGAAACGAAGACGTGGTAGGAGAGGTAGAAAGAAATGACTACTTTATTAGGCAGATGGGAAACCATCGTACAATCATTAAAGTTTGAGAATAACTGGGGTATAGTCCTTGAGAAATATCTTAAAGACAACAACCTTGAGGAACTTCCTGAACCTGAATGGACTGATGATCCTACTATGGCTTACATATATTTACCTGCTAAATCTCTTGATGGGAAAACAGTTAGGTTAGATAAAACCAAAGCCAGGATGTTTCCAGAAAGCATCGTTGGGTATCTTGAGAAAGGCGGACTGATGAAGCTCCCTGCAAAGGTAGAAGCATCTCAGAGATCGCAAAAGAAAGAGCAGCTCCCCAAGATGGAAACGGAGAAACCAAAACCTGAAAAAAATAAAGGAGAATTATTATGAGTCAAGGTACTAAGTACGATTCATCAAATGCTGAAACTTTGTCAGGCGCAAAAACTTTAACTGCCACTAGCGCAAAATACCAATTCTTAGACCCAGGAGGTTCTGGTAGAAACTGTGACCTTCCAGATCTAAGAACAGCTACTACAGATATTAACTCTGAAGGAACTGGAACTGGTGGCACTGCAAGATATGCAGACCTACAAGGCGGAAGCTTTATTATCAGCAATACTGCTGATGGATCAGAAGTTATTACTATTAGAGGATGGAACGGTTCATCAACTACTGGTACTATCTGTACTCCAACACAAAATGAAACTGCTATCCTTACATGGACAGGAGTTGATAATGGTTGGATCGGCGTAGCCGCATCTGATGCGTAAAAACTGAATAATTGATAAGGCGAGGTCTTAACATAACAATAGGACTATTTAGTTAGAATCCCCCTCGCCTTATCATAAAGGAGATAAGATGGCATTTGGACATCAAAAATTAACAGTTGACGCTACAGTTAGGTCTTTAACAGTCCCTTCTGACGTTAACTTTGCAACCATAAAGGTTGAAACGGCTAGTATAAGATTTAGAATAGATGGAACTGACCCAGCTACTGCTGTAGGCGTGTTGGTTGCTGCTACAGAAATTATGGAAATAGAAGGTAGAGATACTTTAGACATGATTAAAATGGTTGAAGCAACAAGCACAGATGCAGTTATAAACGTAGCTTATGGTGTAAAAAACTCAGGAAACCATTGCGTGACAATTAAATCAGGAACGTAATAGGCTATGGGTAAATATACTAAAGCCAACAAAAATAACATATTTAAAGAAGAACCAGAGATTTCTGTATCAGAACATGTTGTTGAAAAGAATGGCAGAAGGCTAAAAATGGTTATACCTGAAGGCAAGATTGGGTATGGTGATAAAGAATCGCATGCTCAGATTGCAGGTGACTTAGCTACCAAACATTCTGACGACACTAAAGCTGGTGAGAAAGCTTATGAAGCTGTAAGAAAACAAAGAGAAACTACATCTGGTTCTACGGTAGAAGAACACAAGAAGCAAATGGCTATGCAAAAAATGGCTGGCAGAATGCCTGTGCTTAATACTTTTCAAATTACTGACCCTGCTACAGGCGAAATTGTTGCAACTGATATACTTTTTATGAAAACTGAAAAGAGTGGATTTGTAAGACCTCTTAGAATTAGAGTTGATGCTCAAACAGGAAAAGCTACGGAGGTTCCAGTTTAATGGCTACTACAACTACACTATCAGCAATATTACCTAAACTCGGAAGAAGGGTTGGTGCATACATAGGTTCATTTACTACTACAACTGCTATTGCAGCAAACACATCGGTAGTATCTACAGAGCTTACAGATTTAGGTTTTACAGATGATGATGTATTAAACGACTCTTTTATTAAAATCACAAGTGGTAATAATTTAAACGAAGTAAGACTTATTTCAGATTATGTTGCTAGCAGTGGCACAATTACTGTTACTGGCACTGCTTTGACATCAGATAGTAGCACACAGGCTACTTTTGAAATATACAGGTATGACCCTGACCAGCTAAGAGATTCTATAAATGATGCAGCTAATCAAGCGTTTCCAGCTTTGTTTAAAAGAATTGATGACAGGACGCACACAGTTGCTCCTGGTCAAGCTAGGTACGAAAGGCCAAGCTCTATAGAGCCTGGTTACATACGCCAGGTATACATTGTGCCTAAAATAGAAAGTAAAACATTTGCAGAAAATATTATTAATGATCAAAATTGCGACATGGAAGCCAGTTCTAGTGCATTAACAAACTGGACAGATTCAGCTAATATAACAGCAGCAGTAGAGGCAGACACTACATCTCCTAATAACTTTATGGTTTACAGAGGTCAGAGGTCTGCTAAGCTAACTTGTGCTGCAAGCAGTACTGGAACATTTACTTTGTCAGTAACTGATCCTACAAACTATGAATCAGAGGAGTTAAACTTTTCAATATGGGTATATTCAAAATACGCAGACCTTGTATCACCAATGGTGCAAATAGATTCAGACAGTGTAGTAACAGGTACAGCCCATTCTGGAGGTGGTTGGCAACGATTGACAGTATCTACTACATCTTCAAACGTTGGAAGCACAATAAAAGTGGGCCTAAGTTTCGCAAGCAACGGATCGATTTACACTGTTTATGCAGACGAAGCTATCCTAACTTCTGGCCCTAGTGAAATACCTAAAGGATATGAATCAGTTGTATTTGATTGGACAGAAGAAGGAGATTATCTTGCGTTTTTAACTGCACCACCATCTCATTACAACTTACATATTGTTGGTTGTGGAGCATTAGAAACATTAACATCTGGTGCAGATACAATTACCCTTGAACCACATCGTGTTAACCTTTTGCTGGATTATGCAGCACTTACATTCTTTGAAGGTGAGTTAGATCAAACATCAGCAGAAGATCAAAACGCAATATTAAGACAAATCACACATTATAGAAACAAGACACAGAACGGCAGGGGTGAAATGGTAGCACCTTCTTTGAAAAAGAATTTGTTACCTGCTGGCAACATCAGTAGCTATGGAGTTGTGTAATGCCTAACTACGATGTAAAGCTAACAAAAACAGACGGCTCATCAAATGAAGTACAATTAACTTTGGACCGAGGGACTGAAAGCGGTGGATATGCAGTAGAACACATCTCCCCTGCACCACCTAATCAAGCTACAGATGCTGCAAACTATCAACAACAATCGCCTGACTTAGGTCTTGTGTTAGACCAGGATTCTTTTCACAGAGGCTTTGGACAAGCGCTATTAGAACGTTTTGATGACGCAAGTAGTGCTAACGCTGCTTTAAGCCGTTATGCGTACTCTGAGGGAGTATTAGGCATGTTTAAAGGGGAATTGGTGTTAGGTTACAAAGAAGATGAAGTTAATGTTCTTTTGAGGAATGGTACTTTTGAAAACGGTGGTGTATCTGAATGGACTGCTAGCAATGTAACAACAGCTGTAGAAACGACTACGGTGCGTAGTGGTAGTTACAGTTTAAAAGCTACAGTTACAGCAAATAGTGGAACAGTTTCTCAAGAATACGGAGGAACTGATGCAGTTCTTAGAAGCAGAGAAGTAACGCTTGTTGCTTTTGTTAGACGAGAAAGTGGCTCAGGAACTATAACAGCTAAGATTACTGACAGTGCTGGGACTACTACTGGCACTTCATCTACATCAGCAGCAGGCAGTGCCTGGGAAGCTATTTATGCAACAAGAACAATTGATTCAAGTGCAACTAGCATTACATTTACTTTAACAGCTAGCACAGACGAAGACGTATTTTACATAGATGATATAAGTGTTACTCCTAGTGGTGGTGTTGATTGGACAACTCCACAAGAATTTAACGGAAATGTTTATGCAGCTTGCGGTAGAGTTATATATAAATGGGACGACAGTAATGAAGTGTTTAACGCTGTTTATGCAGATTCAACTTACAATGTTACTGACATGATTAGCTTTAATGGTGCATTATATGCAGGTTTTGGAACTAATCAAGTATATTTAAGAAGCACAGACGGTTCTACTTGGGCTGCCCCATCAACTAACACTGGTAACGGAAGATTTGCTGAGTTTTTTGAAAGAGCAAGAAATGCTAGTGGTAATTACGCTTTGTTTAAGAATAGAGCTAACAACGTATCTATATCAACTGATCCAAGCGATACAGCTAACTGGGGCACAGAAATATCTGTTGGTGATAGCGACAGGTCTATTACATCGTTAGTGTCAGCTAATGACATATTGTATGTAGGCCGTGAAGATGGTTTATTTTCTTATGATAGAGCAACTCAAAAATTTAGAGATTTGCAACCTGAAGCTAACTTTTTTCCGGATAGCAATAACTTTAAAGCATCAACTGGTAGGGCAGGACAACTGTTTGCATCAGGTGGTGATCAATCATTTTGGCAAATAGGCGATGGTTTTTTTGATGGTGCTAAAAACTGGACAGATTTATCTTATTTATTTAAAGCGGCAGGTATTAGGGGATTTGGTGGTAGAGTATCAGCCGTAGCACAAGACAGAAACAATCTGTTTGTTGCATTAGCTGATGATTTAGAAGGCGACACAGGGTTTCCGTACACATTTCCTTTTCAGTTTGCAGGTTCAGGTAAATCGCAAGCTGTAAAACTTATTGGTGTACGAACACAGCGTGAGTCGCCATCAGATAGTCCTGAGCAAGTAGCTCACACTATCTCAAGTTTTAGTGTGTCTGAGATAACAGCTATGGGTAAATTCAAAGGAACTGAAGCCGTAAGAACTAGCATGTTTGTTATGGGAAACAAAGTAGAAGATGATTTAGCTGCTATTACAAACGACACTGTTGTAAAAGCTTACAGGCTTAGAATGCCTATTAGAAACGAAAACCCTGCATTAAATTCTTTATCAGAACACAGACTTACAGGTAATTTTTATACTTCATACGTAAACTTTAATTTCCCTGACGTAGACAAGTCAGCTATTAAAATTACAGTAACAGGCAGAAACTTGGACTCTAATAAAAAAGCTACAGTATTTTACAAAGTTGATGATGCTACAGATGATGACACAACAGGCTGGACTACTTTTGGTAGCAGTGGTGAGTGCACATCAAGCAGTACTACGCTAACATCAAGCATACAACTTAATTTTAAACGTATTAGGTTTAAAGTTGTATTATCTACAAATGATTCAGCTCAGTCGCCAATCATAACAGGTTTTGTGTTTCATTCTGCCTGGAACCCTATTGAGTATAGAAGGTGGAGTGTGCAGGCAAAATTAAGCGACAAACGTAGCTTAGCTATGCGAAGAGTTAGGAACAAAACACTACGGACAGCTGATCTTAATAATTTAGAAACCTTGAGAAAAGAACCATTTATACTTTATACTGACCTTGATGGCTCAAGTCATTACGTTAGTATGCGATATAGGGATGAGTTAATCAAATCCCGTGTACAATCAACAAGAAATGTACAACTTGACCAAACTAGGAGATTGATCTTAGAGCTTACGGAGGTGAAAACCACATAATGGCAAACGAATTTAAACATAAAAGTGTAGGCACTCAGATGACCCAGAGTGAATACGAAGCTGTTGGGGGACACATACTGGACTCTCAGGCAGCAGGTGATCTTGTATACGCAAGCTCAACAACACAGCTATCAAGACTAGGCATAGGCACAGCAGGCAAAGTTCTAGCAGTAAACTCTGGTGCTACAGCTCCAGAATGGACAGCAGATATATTTGCTACTGATTTAAGAGTAGGTGAAGACTCACAAACTGCTATAGACTTTGGTACTGCTAATGAAATTGATTTTAAAGTAGACAACGCAAATAGATTAACATTAACTGCTAGTGCATTATATCCTGCAACTGACAACCAAATAGATTTGGGCACAAGTTCACTTGAATTTAAAGATGCTTTCTTTGATGGCACAGTAACCTCTGATGCTTTTGCAGGCCCTCTAACAGGAGATGTAACTGGTAACGCAGATACAGCAACAGCTTTGGCTACAGGGAGAACTATCGGTATGACAGGTGATGTCGTATGGACATCTGCATCATTTACAGGTGCAGGAAATGTTACAGGTTCTTCAACAATACAAGCAGATGCTGTTGAGTCAGGAATGTTAAACGATAATATTATTTCAGGTCAAACAGAAATTACTTCAGGTTTAGCAGATGCAGACGAATTATTATATTCAGATGGTGGAGTCCTTAAAAGAGTAGGGCTAGACACTTTGTCAACCAAGATTTTAACTGGTAATGCGGCAACAGCAACAGCATTAGCAACTGCAAGAGCAATAAACGGAGTTGACTTTGACGGAACTGCGGCAATAACTGTTACTGCGGCAGGTTCAACTCTTAGTGACACAGTTCCTGTAAGCAAAGGTGGTACAAATGCAACATCTTTAGCAGATAAAGCTGTACTAATTACACAAGATTCTGGTACAGACACAGTTTCAGCAGCAGCAATGTCTACCAACGGACAGTTACTTATTGGTGGTACAAGTGGACCAGCAGTAGCAACTCTTACAGAAGGTAGCAATGTAACAATAACAAATTCTGATGGTGCAATAACAATAGCAGCAGCTAGTAGTGACACAATAGATATGGGTGATGGGTTTGTAATAGAAGATGGTGATGGTACAGAAGTAACAATTACTGAAAACAAAGAAGTTAAATTTGTTGAAGGTGCTGGTATTGATATTGACTGGACTGATACAGACAACGGAACTGATGCTGACCCGTATGACCTTACGTTTACAGTAGACCATGATGCAGCAAGTAACTTTGTTGCGGCAGAACATTACGACTGGTCTACCGATATTAGTAGCACAGCTACAATACACGCCAACAACGTAACTGATTTGCATGGAGCAGGTGTTAGTGGTTCAAACAACCAATTGCTTACAGATGACGGAGATGGAACTGTTACATCTGAATCTAACCTTACGTTTGATGGCAGTACATTAACAGTAACAGGAGATTTAACTCCTTCAGGCACAGTAACTATTGCAGATGGTAAAGATGTGCATTTAGATAGCACACAAACAGATAATAATTATTCTGGTATTACAGCGACATTTAGTAATGCTACAGGCTCTACAATAGCCAAAGGTAAAGCAGTATATATATCAGGTGATAATCAAATAGCATTAGCAAGAGCAAATGCAGACAGCACGATGCCAGCAATAGGTATAGCTATTGCAGATATAGCAAATAGTGGCACAGGTAAAGTATTGCTAAGTGGATTTATACACGATGCAGATATACTTGACTGCACAATAGGTGGAGAAATGTATGTATCAGAAGATACAGCAGGTGCTTTAACAAAGACATTGCCAGCATCATCAGGTGATAGAGTGCAAGTAGTCGGTGTAGGATTACACGCAGACAAAATGTTTTTCAACCCTAGTTATGACATTGTAGAGAGAGGTTAATGGGTAACGAGATAAACGAATTAAATGGAGTTGGTTTTGCTGACATAGCAAAAGTAAATGGTGTTGCTGCTGCTGATATAACTCATGTCAACGGAATGGATTTAGTTATTAGTGCTGACTTTAGCATACAAGATATTAGCAATGAAGAAGGTTTGAACTCAGGAAGGTCGTGGGGTTTATCAAACAGCTATCACCCTGGTACAAACCAAATGGTATTTTCTTACGGAGATGATGGCAATAGTAGCTATGGCACAATAAGAGCAGTAACAGTTGTTGGTACAACTGCATATATGGGAGATGAGTATGTTTTTGCAAGTGTTACAACATATACAACTCAGTTAATTTATGATGCAACAAGAAATAGAATGGCTCTTGCTGCAATGGACACTACCAATTATAACGAATTTTCAGTTCGATCATTTACTGTTGGTGCAGCACATAGCACTACAAACCCATACGATTTTTCATCAAGTGATTTTAATGATACAGGTGGTAGTGATACTAAACACGTTCAAAATCCAAATAATGGTTCAGATTCTACACAAACTTGTGGTGCTAATTATTTTGATTACAACCCTACCTATGACACTTATACTATTATGTATGAAAGAGATACTGATGATGCAAACTGCATAGCAGCTTTCCATATGGATAGTGATGGTTCATGGGACTCAGGTTCAGAAATAGTATTTGAAAACTCTGCACAAGATATTTTTACATCTGTATATGACAGTAATATTCAAAGGACTGTTTTAATTTACAATGAAGGATCAAGCAATTCGTCCCCAACTGGCGGCAAAATGAATGTACTTAAACAAAGTGGAACTAATAATCTTACTTTAGAGCTTGCTGGAGAGCTTGACTTTGGTGGTAGGCTACCAAATACTCCTAGTGATTCTGGTAGAAAAGCAGCTTATGTGCCTGAATTTGGCAGTAATGGAATGATTATGGCATTAGAAGGTGTAACTAATGGTTATGAGTTAAAGTACAATACAATATCAGGTAGTGATGGTGCAGGTTATACAAGATCTGGCGGAAGCATTGGTAACTATGCTTACCTTGGCGGGCATAATGGCAATAGTGCATTTGGCGGAGTATATTATGTAAAAGGCAGAGGAAGATGTATTGTATTTAAATTTAATGTTGAAACATCATTTACTGATGGAACAGATATAAAAAGTTTAGTTGGGCATATTCTTGAATGGGACGGTGATTCATCAAATGATGATATCCAAGATGCTGTTTTTGGACATCACCCAACTTCAGATACTTATCCAGTTTATGATGCTAGAGTACAGTTTGTAGAAACAGCAACAACAGGTAGTTCAATGCGACCATACGATACTTTTGGAGATTGTGCTATTAACGACAGAACTGCATTTGGACCAATGCTTGGAGCATGTACTAATTACAGTAATTCAAAAACACAATTTACAAGACTTATTGAAGTCGGAGATAACGGAACAACAGGAGCAGCACCATAATGGCTAGTATAATTAGAAGAAAAAGTGACAACACAGTAGTATATTATTTTACTAATCTTGTTGACATAGAAAACATCAACCTTACAAGCACTCAAGCAAATATAACTATAAATAATGGTGCAAAAAAACTTACTGTTGGAGATATTAATACTTCAACTCATGAGGTTATAAATGATGTAACTGCGGTTCATACTTGGTATGGAAATGTAATGAAGTATCATGATACAGATGGTTGGTCAATAGACACAGCAATACTAAATAACATAAATGCACATCGAAAAAGATTTAGGGATCAAGACGGAAGTAGCGAGCCAGCAGACCTTAAAGTATACTTAACTCAAGAAGATTATGATGCAGATCAGGAGGAGTAATGCCATCAGAAGAACAAACTAAAGCAGATTTATTAACTTTGATACAAGGTCGGAATCAAAGAATAGCAGAGCTAGAACTACTTGTTCTAGACTTAAACAGACAGATACAAGAAGGAGCTAACCATGCCAATGGGAAAACCGTACAAGTACAAAAAACCGAAGATAAAGATAAAAAAGTCTTCGGGCAAAAAGAAGAAAAGAAAGTAGAGTAAATCAGGAGGAACTATGAAACTATTTACATCACTACTACCTTTAATGCCACAACCATACAAGAATATTGTTAAGTTTTTTTTGGCTACACTTAAAAACGTAGATGAGAAAAAAGAACTAGAAAGAATAGGCAAACTATTTGCAGATATACTTGAAGACGGCAAAGTAACACCACAAGAGTGGTTAACACTTGCAGGTAAAAATGGGCTAGGAATATTAAAAGGTAATGGCAAGTAGAAAAAAAACAACTAAAAAGAAAACTAAGTCACGGGTTAATGAAGCTGGTAACTACACTAAACCTGCTATGAGAAAACGTATATTTCAGCGTATTAAAGCAGGAAGTAAAGGTGGAGCTGCCGGCAAATGGTCTGCACGAAAAGCACAGATGCTTGCACGTGCATACAAGAAAGCTGGTGGAGGCTACAGATAATGGCCAAAGCTAAGTCACAAAGATCATTAACTAAATGGGGAAAACAGAAATGGGGTTACGTTACTAAGGGTGATGAAAAGAAACCTAAACGTAAACGTGGAAGGTATTTACCTAAATCTGTACGTGACAGAATGACTGCATCAGAAAAAGCTGCAAGCAATCGTAAAAAACGTAAAGCTGGTGGTGTAGGCAGTCGTGCTAAGTATTCTAAAAAAGTAAGAAAGGCGGTAAGAAATGCCTAAAAAGAAATATCAGAACCCTAAAGGAGGGTTAAATGCGGCAGGACGTGCATACTTTAAGCGTACAGAAGGATCTAATCTTAAAAGGCCATTAAAGTCAGGCACAAGTCCTAGACGTGTAAGCTTTGCTGCACGATTTGGTGGAATGGCAGGGCCTTTAAAAGACAAGAAAGGCAGACCAACAAGATTAAAACTAGCGTTAAAAGCATGGGGATTTGGCAGCAAAGAAGCAGCCAGGAACTTTGCAGCTAGACACAAGAAGAAGAAAAAGAAATGAAGTTTATGGGAAAACTAAGACCACAAATATTTTTGGCAATCATTGTCTTAGGTATACTATCTTGCATAGGTATTGTTAATGAATACAACGAGATAGCTACTGGCTGTGTAGGGGGAATCATAGCTCTAGGCATGAAGGTCCTGGAAAGTGAATAAAAACAAAGCTAAAAAAAGCCTTGTAGCGTCAGGCGTTTTACTTGGTTTGTGTTTAGCGGGTATAATTGTAATTGGAGAAGTATACTCAAAATGAAAAAAATAATAAGAATAATTAAAAAAATACTAGGAATCCCCTTTGCAGTAGTTAAAGGCGCAGCTAACTTTGCGTATGAAATATTACGTGCATTTAAAAGAATGATTGTTCTCGTTGTTAAATCTCCGCTGCTGCTATCTATCCAGGCCTATAAAAAAGGTGTCATAATACGTGATTATATATTTGCAAAGATTGATTATCTTGATCAAGAAAGTAAGAAGTGGCACAGATTTTTTCAGGTTGTATCAAGCCCGTACAGCTTTCTTCTGAAGCTGGGCTTTAGTCCACAGATGGCTATGAGCTTCTTAGCTGTAGGTTCTACTGTAGGTACTGGTGTAGTTGTAAATGAAACTATATTAGCTGAGAGATCTTTTAGCAATCGTGACGCAGGAGTATACCTAGCTCCATCTGAAATACCTAACTCTGAACTAGAAGAACAGTTTAAAAATGAAGTTACAACTAATACGTTAAGAGTTTTATTGAACGATACCCCAGTTGAAACAATTACTATATCAGATGTAAACGTAGGTACGTCCTACGCATCTAATGGCCAGGCTTCGGCGTTACCCGAAGGTAAAACTGAAGCTATATTGATTGATGGTAATAATACTAGGATAGAGATAGGCAAGCTTATATTTAGCAGGAATAGTTGCAAGACTTTAAACTTAGAGAATATTAACGCAAACAAGATTACGATAAGAGATAATCAGGCCGATGGGCTTTCTGTGTACCAAACAGCGTCTTCTACGATACCAAACTTGCGAGTTTCGGGTGGTTACTATATGTCAGACCTATTACAGACAGAAGGTGGGTTGTATGATCGAATACACATTTCACCACTAGACTCTATGACTTCTTCTTCGACATACGTAAACGAACTAAACCTTATTAACATAGTTTCTAGTGGTGGATCATGCGATTTGAAGAAATTGGACGTGGGTGAAATAGAGATAACTTTTAACAGGGTGGGTGGAGATAATAGCTTGGTTACTAAGGCGTTGACAGTATCTAGTACAGTTGCGTCAGCTAATTGGGCAGTAAATGGTAACGTTGAAGTGCTTATGGGAGAAGTAGCAAGGAAACCAGACTAATGCCATTGTATGAATTTTTGTGCAATAACCCTGACTGCGATACAGATACTTTTGAGGTTATAACAGGATATGGAGATAGCGTAGAGCTGTGCCCTGATTGTGGTGAGGGGAGTAGGGATCGTAAGAGTTTTTACCAATTTGATTTCAGGATATAAAAAAAGGGACACACAATTATTTTTCTTGGAGGAAAAACGTTTATCGTGTGCCCCTTATATAACTTTGATCTAAGGGATCAAATATGAACATTCCCATTGTAAATCTTTTTGGAATGCTTCGCAACTGTTGTAGGACAGTTTTATTTTATGCTTTTTGGAATGTTAAATACTCAACCCTTTAGAGTTGTCCAAACTTAATTTTATACGCTTTTCTTCTTTGCGTATTGGTTCTGTAATTTTTAGGAACGTAGCAAGGTCAAGGGTAACTAATGGTATAGCTTTACTATTGTTAAGCTTGTGTACTTGTACAACAACAGGTATTTTTCTTGTTGTTGCCCCAGCTTTTTTAGCTTGTTCTACAGCCTTTAGCGTCCTTGAACTAACTACTTTGCCAGCTTTAACTTCAATTGCAAACTTGATTGTTTCAACGTCAGGCACATCGCCTGAGTTTCTACCTGTAACAGGTATTCTTTTTGCATTAACCTTATCGCCACCAAACCATTCAGCAACCTTGCGTTCCCATTTTTTCCAAGTTGATCTATCCATCTCTGTTTAGCTTTTGACGTACACTCTTACCACGCATAACTACTTGAAGGCTAAGATTATAGTCCTGCAATCTGTCAGCACATGCTTTGCCAAGATAGTCATTCCATTCAGATGATTGAATGTTTGTTGTGATAAGTGTGGGTCTTTTGCTTTCATATCGTGTGTCAATAATGTCGAACAAGACTTGTCTACTCCAGTCGGTGGAGTATTCTTGTCCTAAGTCATCTAACACAAGATACTGGATATTCTCTAAACTTGCAAGATATTCAACCCATTTATCGCTTTGCTTACTCGTAATCCAGCTACGACTCTTGTTGAGCACATCTCTTACTGTTGCAAACATAACAGGCTTTCCAAGCCCGATTAAATTGGCAGTTGCTGCTTTTGACAAGTGTGTCTTGCCAAGACCAGGTGGCCCTACAAGTATTAGCCATGGGTTTGTTTTGTCTTCAATCCACTCAATCACACTGTTCTTAGCGTGTCCAGCGTCTTGCGACAAGCTTTCTTTGTAATCTGATAGTTTTGGTATGTTATCAGTTTGATTAAGACCAGACATAGACCAGAGATACTGACGTTTCTTGCCTTGGCTTTCTGCTGCGTAACAGCTGCAAGCTATGGCTTTACCGAAGTCAGGGTGCCCTACACCAAAGACCTTGCCATCTATTGTGGGCATTACCCACAGCATACCATCGCAAAAACATGGAGATGATAGTGGCATACGATGACCAGGAAATTTATCACGTATCCTGATGCTATCGTCTTTTATAAATTGGTCTTGCTTTCTTGTTCTGTCAGGCAACACTGGCTGAGAGAAATCCCTGTTAGGGTGTTTACGTGGATCAGCTTTGTCAAACAGTGGTTTGAAATCACTCATTCTAATAGCTCCCCTAGTGCTTGTTTATAAACTGCATCTAGTTCATCGTCATTGTATCGCCACAATGGTTTTTCTCCCATGTGTAAGCCTGTCAACTCATCCATGATGTCGCCAAAATCTCCACCTTTCCAACCTTCCTCCCACCATTCAAGTATTACTGTGTACTTATCTTCTCGTGTAACTTCACTCATCATGCTCTCCTGTTCTCAAAGTTGTTGAGTTGGATTGAATCTATGTCTGGAGTATCTGGTCTGTTGTAACGCTGTTCATGTCTGCGTCTTGTTTCTTGTGAAATCCATGCTACTTTGTCGCCGTATGTTGCATCACCCCAGTCAATGGCGTCAGCTTCATCGCAAACTTCTTCGTATATGGATTTGTATAGTTTAGTTCTATAGTTCATATTGTTCCTTTGTTCTAGTTCTATTTGTATAAGTTCTAATAGTTCTAGTTCTACTGCACGGCACCCCACGTGAACATGCAGTAGAACAGATACGGACTACCAAGGCATCTCATCTTCTGACTTATTGTCATCAGATGGGTGCTTCATTACCACGTCTATGTTCTGGTAATTTTGCTTGGGACCTTTGCTCTCAAAGATAAGCTTTGCAGTTATCTTATCGCCAGGCTCAAGTCCCCTGTACATGTCCAATTTATCTTGCATGGTAAAAGGACTCACAGTAAATTCATCCCAGTATTGAGTTACGCCAGCTGGTAGTGTGTATGCACTTATGATAGATATTGAACCCATTGGATCACCTTTTTGTGATGCTCTTTCTGAGAACTGACCTATCTCAAAGTCAGCTGCTTTCGTAACAGTAACGCCAGGTCGTGACAATGTTTCGTCAATCTCTAGCTGTATGCCCCCTTCAGGACGTTCTTCCTGTTTATCTTCAGCAGTTTGTGGGGAAGATGAACTTGTTTCTGCCCTTTGCTCCGTATCATTAGGAGTCGGTGCATCTTGAACTACGACATCTTCCCTAGGTATAGATATCACTGTTTCTGTGCCATGTTCGTCTACCTCAACTTCAGCACCAAGTTCTTCAGGTGTGTACGCAGCACCATTAAAAGCATCAGGGCAGTACCACTTAGCACCATTGCTGATTGCTCTAGAGTACAACATGTTACGTGGATACTTAGTCCAGCTTGTACCCCCAAGCCCTGCTTTTTTAGCGTCTTGCATCGTAAATTCTGATTTCCCAATGATTTTCCCATCTTGTGAAAATTGAATAACACACTCTGTGTCTGTGAGAGTTAAGACCTTGAAATCATATTTACCTGATCTCTTGATCATATCGCCATATTTATGTGCGTAATACGCTGGTCTGCCTTGTATGACATAGATGTTACTCATTGCCTCGAATGGCCCCATGCCTAGCTCACGTCCAGCCATGATTGTTACCAACGCTTGTTGTGGATTTTTGATTGACGCAAAAAAGCCAGACGCATGAAAGTCTTTTGCGATTGCTTTTAAGTCGTCATATTTGTCTATGTTGCTCATAGATTGTCCCCCTGTTCTTGTTGTTCTTCATCGTCTGCTTGCTGTAAAAATTCAGCAGCAGCAATATCGATGAGATTGTTTTCTGTTCTGTCAGTTGATATCTTGAACGTTTCGCCAGTTTCTTTTCTAGCCATGTCTATTCTTTCTGCAACTGTTCTGCCATACTTTTTGGCAATAGAGTTGAGATGAACGCCATTAGCTTTACGTTTAATTGGCATGAACAATTTATCTTTGTCACCATCACTGACACCATTGATTGTTTTGATAGTATCTATGATATCAGGATCCCAGTCAACTGACTGATGACTGAGTGTTAGTTTGTATGGGCCTACTTCTGTAGCGTCTAGCCCAATTTCACTGAACTCTTTGCGTAATTCAATCTCCATTTGCTTTGCTTTAGCTGTTGCTTGCTTAGCTAGAGATTTGTACCACAAGATTTCACTAATAAATTCTTCGTTCATCATAGTGGCATCTCCTCGTCTTCAATCCTAGTTTCTTCAAAGACAACTGGATCGTCTTCGTCAACTACTTCCCCAACCATTTCATCTTCTGTTGCCTGCTGATCTGCTAGGATTTCTTCCATTTCGTTCTCAAGATCAGCTTCTGTTGGTTCGGGTGCTTCAGATGGTACGTCTACGTCAGCACCAGGATCTTCT